>Ga0210387_10004113_pt1 | contig 11157 bp, 10 predicted proteins | sample IncBWC7OmetaG_FD_160108 | JGI IMG/M metagenome (GOLD analysis project Ga0210387, IMG submission 160108) | Forest soil microbial communities from Barre Woods Harvard Forest LTER site, Petersham, Massachusetts, United States - Inc-BW-C-7-O ... | reverse complement strand
TGCTCGATCGCGAGAGGACGGCGCTTGTCGTCGTGGATGTGCAGGAGGGCTTTCGCCCGTACGCCTCCTTCGCGGGCGTCGCCGATGCCACCCGCAAGCTGGTGCGGGCAGCGCGCATCCTCGATGTCCCGACGCTGGTCAGCGAGCAGTACCCGAAAGGGCTCGGGCACACCGCGCCCGAGGTCGGGGTGCAGGACGAGCGGGTGATCGAGAAGACGGTGTTCAGCGCCGCGCGCGCGGACGGGTTCGACCTCGGCGAGCGCTCGCAGGCGCTCGTGTGCGGGATCGAGACGCATGTGTGCGTGAGTCAGACCGTCCACGACCTGCTCGAGCGGGGCGTGGAGGTGCACGTGCCGGCGGACGCGGTGGGCTCGCGTCATCAGATCGACTATGAGCGCGGGCTCGAGCGACTGGAGCGCGCCGGGGCGGTCGTGACGACGGTCGAGTCCTCGCTGTTCGAGCTGCTGGGGCGCGCGGGCACGCCCGAGTTCAAGTCTGTGCAGGCGCTCATCCTGTGAGCGGGTCCACGGGATACGTGCTGCTGGAGGACGGCGCGCGCTATGACGGTCTGGCGTGCGGCGCGGAGGGGCATGCGGTCGGTGAGATCGTGTTCACGACGGGCATGTCGGGCTATCAGGAGTCGATGAGCGACCCGTCGTTCGCGGGTCAGCTGATCGCGTTCACCTACCCGCATGTCGGCAACTACGGGGTGAGCGCCGAGGCGATGGAGTCCGAGCGTCCGTGGGCGCGCGCGGCGATCATGCGCGAGGCGTGTGACCGCGAGGACGCGCCGGGCGCCGAGGGCGGCTGGCTGCAATGGCTGACAGATTGCGGGATCGCGGCGATCAGCGGTGTGGACACGCGCGCGCTGGTCATCCACATCCGCGACCGGGGCGCGATGCGCGGGGGGGTGTTCCCGGCGGCGATGCCCGAACGTGAGGCCCGCGAGCTGATCGCTGCCGAGCCCCCGATGGCCGGGCAGGATCTCGCGCGGCAGGTGACGCCGTCGGCGATCAGCCGACACGGCGAGGCCAACACTGGACCGCACATCGCGGTGCTCGACACGGGCATCAAGGCCTCGATGGTGCGCGAGCTGGTGGCGCGGGGAGCGCGGGTGACGCTTCACCCGTGCACGAGCTCGGCCACGGAGATGCTCGCCGAGGAGCCCGACGCGGTGTTCCTGGCCAACGGCCCGGGCGATCCGGCGGCGCTCGACTATGTCGTTGAGACGGTCCGGGAGATCGTCGGGCGCAGGCCCGTGTGGGGGATCTGCCTGGGCCATCAGCTGCTGTGTCGCGCGGTGGGCCTGGAGACGTTCAAGCTGCCGTTCGGCCACCACGGGGCGAACCATCCGGTCAAGGATCTGCAGACGGGGCGCATCGAGATCACCTCCCAGAACCACGGCTTCGCGGCGCTCGGTCCGGGTGGGGCGCGCACGATCGACCGCGACGAGCCGGTGCGCTGGCAGACGGACTTCGGCGAGGCGCAGCTCTCGCACGTGAACCTGTACGACCGCACGGTCGAGGGCCTGGAGCTGCTCGAGGTTCCCGGCGGCACGGTCCAGTACCACCCCGAGGCGGGGCCGGGACCGCACGACAGCCTGTACCTGTTCGATCGCTTCCTGCAGCGGATCGAGGAGGCGGCGTAGCGGTATGAGAGGTGGACTTTCGGGGGAAGCCCATGAGCGCGTGTCTCCTACAGCCGTACCGCCACCGGTTACCGCACCTGCCGGCATCGCGCGAGCGCTTCACCGCGACTCGCGCTGCGGGATCTCGACGCGCTGATGCCCAGGCGCGATGACATCAAGAAGATCCTGATCCTGGGGTCGGGCCCGATCGTGATCGGGCAGGCGGCGGAGTTCGACTACTCCGGGGTGCAGGCCTGCAAGGTGCTGCGCGAGGAGGGCTATGAGATCGTGCTGGTGAACTCGAACCCGGCGACGATCATGACCGATCCGGAGCTGGCGGACGCGACGTATGTCGAGCCGCTGCTGCCGGGGCCGGTGGCGCAGGTGATCGCGCGCGAGCGCCCGGACGCGCTGCTGCCGACGCTGGGGGGCCAGACGGCACTCAACCTCGCGAAGGCGCTGCACGACGACGGCACGCTGGAGCGCTATGGGGTGGAGCTGATCGGCGCGAACTACGACGCGATCGCGTGCGCGGAGGACCGCGAGCTGTTCGGCGCGGCGATGGCGGACGCGGGCCTTGCGATGCCGCGCAGCGCGATCGCCACGACGCTCGCACAGGCGCTGCGGGCACTGCCCGATCTGGGCCTGCCGTGCATCGTGCGCCCCGCCTACACCCTGGGGGGACGCGGCGGGGGCATCGCGCGCAGCGAGGAGGAGTTCGCCACGATCGTGGCGCGCGGCCTGGAGGCTTCGCCGATCGGGCAGGTGCTGCTGGACCAGTCGGTGCTGGGCTGGGGTGAGTTCGAGCTGGAGGTGATGCGCGACAACGCGGACAACGTGGTGATCGTGTGCTCGATCGAGAACGTCGACCCGATGGGGGTGCACACGGGCGACTCGGTGACGGTGGCGCCGCAGCAGACGCTGACCGACCGGCTGTATCAGCGCCTGCGCGACCAGGCGATCGCGGTGATCCGGGCGGTGGGCGTGGAGACGGGCGGCTCGAACGTGCAGTTCGCGGTCAACCCGCAGAGCGAGGAGATCCTCGTGATCGAGATGAACCCGCGCGTGTCGCGCAGCTCGGCGCTGGCGTCGAAGGCGACGGGCTTCCCGATCGCGAAGATCGCCGCGCGCTTGGCGGTGGGGTATCGGTTGGAGGAGATCGACAACGACATCACGGGGGTGACGCCGGCGTGCTACGAGCCGACGATCGACTACGTGGTGGTGAAGTGGCCGCGGTTCGCGTTCGAGAAGTTCCCGGGCACGAGCTCGACGCTGACGACGCACATGAAGTCGGTCGGTGAGGCGATGGCGATCGGGCGGACGTTCGGGCAGGCGTTCGCGAAGGCGCTGCGCTCGCGCGAGCTGGACAAGCCACCGTGCCTTCAGGCGGTCGCCGCGCATGAGCTGCTGGACGGATTGGAGATCCCCGGCCCAGAGCGATTCGAGGCGATCCTCGAGCTGCTGCGCCGCGGCGTGAGCGTTGAGAAGGTGCACGAGCGGACCTCGATCGACCCGTGGTTCTTGCACGAGCTGCTGGTGCTGGCGAGCGATCCCGAGGCTCCGTTTCGGGGCGAGCGGGTCTTCCGCTCGGTCGATACGTGCGCGGCGGAGTTCCCGGCACGGACCCCTTACTACTACTCGGGGTGGGAGCGCCCTCCCTTCGTCGCGGGTCCGGCCGCCCACGAGGTCGTACGTGGACGACGCCCCTCGGTCGTGATCCTCGGCGCGGGACCGAACCGGATCGGGCAGGGGATCGAGTTCGACTACTGCTGCGTGCACGCGGCGATGACCGTGCGCGAGTCGGGCCGTGACGCGGTGATGATCAACTGCAATCCCGAGACGGTCTCGACCGACTACGACACCTCCGACCGGCTGTACTTCGAGCCGCTGACGCTCGAGGACGTGCTCGGGGTGATCGCGGTGGAGCGACCGGAGGGAGTGGTGGTGCAGTTCGGCGGGCAGACCCCGCTGAAGCTGGCCGCGGGACTTGTGCAGGCGGGCGTGCCGTTGCTGGGCACGAGCGTGGAGGCGATCGATCTGGCAGAGGACCGTGGCCAGTTCGGCGCGCTGCTCGAGCGCCTCGGCTACAAAGCGCCGCCGTATGCGACGGCGCGCTCGGTGCAGGAGGCCCTGATCGAGGCCGAGGAGGTCGGCTATCCGCTGCTCGTACGCCCGTCCTACGTGCTGGGGGGCAGAGCGATGGAGATCGTCTACTCGCGCGATGGCCTGGCCGACTATCTCAGCCGCGAGCCTCCCCCGGACGTCGATGCGCACGCCACCGGCGCGAGGGCGGGCTCGCAGCCAAAGCCCTCGATCTTCCTGGACCGGTTCCTGGAGAACGCCACCGAGGTGGACGTCGACGCGCTGTGCGACGGCGCGGAGGTGTGGATCGGCGGGATCATGCAGCACGTCGAGGAGGCCGGGGTGCACTCCGGGGACAGCGCCTGCGTGCTGCCGCCGCACTCGCTCGGCGAGGAGATGCTCGAGCAGATTCGTGTGGCCACGCGCGAGCTCGCGCTCGCGATCGGCGTGGTCGGGCTGATGAACGTGCAGTACGCGGTGCACGCGGGGGAGCTGTATGTGATCGAGGCCAACCCGCGCGCGTCGCGCACGGTGCCGTTCGTCTCCAAGGCCGTGGGGGTGCCGCTGGCCAAGCTCGCCTGCCGGATCATGCTGGGCGAGCGGATCTCAGACCTCGACCTGCCGGAGGGCCGGCAGGGCCTCGGATATGGCGATCACGTATCGGTCAAGGAGGCCGTGCTGCCGTTCGATCGGTTCGAGGGCTCCGACGCGGTGCTGGGTCCGGAGATGCGCTCCACGGGCGAGGTGATGGGGATCGCGCCCGACTTCCCGACGGCGTTCGCCAAGGCTCAGGCCGCCGCGGGCGTGCCGCTGCCCAATCGGGGCACGGCGTTCATCACGGTCACCGACTCCGACAAGGCGGGCGCGTTCGCGATCGCGCAGACGCTGCACGACGTCGGCTTTACGATCGTCGCCACGCGCGGCACGGCCGAGGCGATCGCGCGCATGGGCGTGCCGGTGCAGCGGTTGAACAAGATCGGCGAGGGCTCCCCGCACGTGCTCGACTGGATCGAGCGCGGGGACGTGCACCTGGTCGTCAACACACCCACCGGCTCGGGCGCCCGTACGGACGGGTGGGAGATCCGCCGTGCGGCGGTCGCGCACGGGATTCCCTGCCTGACGACCCTGGCGGCGGGGGTCTCGGCCGCGCGCGCGATCTCGCGAGCACGCGCCGACGGCGAGCCGGAGGTGCTGTGCCTGCAGGAGCTGCACCGGTGAGCCGGGCCTCACCGCAACGTCGGCTGCTGAGGGTCACGGCCAACGAGCCACTGGGCGCCTACCGCCTGCTGCGCGTCGCGGATCCCGACGGTCCGCGCCCCGATCCCGGCCAGTTCGCGATGCTCGCCGCCGCCGAGCGCTGGGGCGGGGGAGCGGACGAGCGCCCGTATCTGGCTCGCGCGTTCTCGCTCGCGCGGGTCCGGGACGGCGAGGCGCACTACCTGCTGGAGGACGTCGGACCGGGAACCCGCCGGTTGTGCGAGTTGCGCCCGGGGGAGGAGCTGCTGGCGCTGGGACCCCTCGGCCGAGGGTTCTCGGCGCCGCACGCGGACCGTCGTGCGCTGCTCGTCGGCGGCGGCGTGGGGATCGCGCCGCTGGCGATCCTGCAGGACACGCTCACGGCGGCCGGCGCGGCGAGCACGGCCCTGCTCGGCTTTCGCGACGACGCTCACGCCGCCGGCGCGGCGCTGCTGAGCGACGCGCTGCTGGCCACCGACGATGGCTCCGCCGGTCACGCGGGGCTCGTCACCGACCTGCTCGCCGCAGAGCTCGAGCGGGACCGGCACGCGGTCGTCTACGCATGCGGTCCCGCGCCGATGCTGGAGGCCGTCAGAGCGCTGTGCGCAGCGCGCGAGACGCCCGCCCAGCTGGCGCTGGAGGCCGGCATGGCGTGCGGATTCGGAGCTTGCTACGGATGTGCCGTGCCGGCGCGCGGGGGCGGATACCTGCGCGTGTGCGTCGACGGCCCCGTGCTCGACGCGGCCCGGCTCGATCGTGTCGATGCTCACGCCGGGGCGCCCGCGTGAGCCCGGTCGAATTCTGCGGCATGACGCTCGAGCATCCGGTGATCAACGGCTCGGGCACGTTCGACGCGATCGCCGCCCGGCACGCGTTCGGCGAGGCGCTGGAGCAGGAGTTCCCGTTCGCCGCGTTCGTGTCGAAGACGATCACGCTGCGTGCGCGCGAGGGCAACCCGTCGCCGCGCCTGTGGGAGGCGCAGGCGGGCCTGATCAACTCGATCGGGCTGCCCAATCGGGGCCTGGAGGGGTATCTCGCCGAGGATCTGCCCAAGCTCGCGCAATGGCTGCCCGTGCCGCTGCTCACGAACGTGATGGGCTCGACCGCGGCGGAGATCTCCGAGCTCGTGCGAACGTGTGACGCACGCCGGGAGATCGCCGCGATCGAGTTGAACGTGTCGTGCCCGAACGTGCAGACGGGCCTAGACATCGGCGCCGACCCGCACCAGCTGGAGGCGGTCGTGAGGGCGGTGCGCCCGCACACGCGCAAGCCGCTGATCGTGAAGCTGACCCCGAACACCGCCGACGTAGGCGCATGCGCCCGCGCGGCGCAGGAGGGGGGAGCGGACGCGGTGTCGCTGATCAACACCCTCCGCGCGATGGCGCTCGCGCCGCGCACGACCGCGCGCAGAGCAGCTCAGCTCCCTGCGGCCGCTGGAGGAGAGGTCGGCGCGGCTGAGCGCGACCGTGCTGCTGTCAACCCGGCGGGGCGGTGGCTGGGCGGTGGCACGGGCGGCCTATCCGGCCCGGCGATCCGCCCCGTCGCGCTCGCGCAGGTGGCCGCCGCGGCGGCCTGCGTGGAGATCCCGGTGATCGGCATGGGTGGCGTGCAATGCGCGGAGCACGCACAAGATCTGCTCGACGCCGGCGCGACGCTCGTGGCGGTGGGGACCGAGAGCTTCCGCGAGCCCCTGGTGGGAGCGCGAATAGCACACGGGCTGGCGGCCCGTTCGACTTGATCGACGCCGACGGCTGGTTGTACGACCAAATGCGCGGCGGATAAAAACCCCTGCAAACGCGCCACACCACCGTACAGAAGCCTCGATACGACTCAACCTCAGGTTGAGGTACAGATGAATTCGCCTTGTTTCCCTTGATCGTCGCGCGCCGGTGTGTAGACTCGCCGCCCATGGCGACGGCGACCGAATCGACGGGCTCCAAGCACGTCATGGCCCCCGAGCGGTCCCTCAATCAGCGCATGGATGCGCTCGCACGGGCCAATCGCATCCGCACCAAGCGCGCCCAGCTCAAGCGCGATCTGAAGGCCGGTCGTCTGTCGATTCACGCGCTGCTGCTGAACCCGCCCGAGTACCTGGAGACCGCCAAGGTGTTCGACATGCTGCTCGCCGTCCCGAAGTACGGGCGCGTCAAGGTCAACAAGATCCTCGCCCACTGCCGCATCTCGCCGAGCAAGACGATCGGCGGGCTCTCGGAGCGCCAGCGCAGCGAGCTGGTTTCGCTGCTACGGCGCTGACCGAAGCCGGGAGACACTCGCCTTCGGCGCGCATCCCCGTTTCGGCCAGCGCGCTACGGCGTCCTTACCGATCGAAGATCGACGGGATCTTCGATCGGCCAGCACGCGTACGTAGTACGCCACGCTCCCTGCGTCCTGGTATCGCTTGCTCATCGACGCAGCAGGAGCGCATCGGATTTCCGGAAAGTTGACATTCGATCTTCCCGCCGAGCGCGCGACTAGGGTCCACACCGTGGCGCGCGTGTTCGTCATCACGGGGCCCTCGGGGGTCGGCAAGGGGACGCTCATCAGGGGGCTGATGGAGCGACTGCCCCGGCTGGAGCTGTCCGTGTCCGCGACCACGCGCGCGCCGCGCCCGGGTGAGCAGGACGGCGTCGAGTACCACTTCCTCGCGCGCGAGGAGTTCGATCGCCGCGTCGCTGCGGGCGGGTTCGTCGAGCACGCCGACTACGCTGGGCGCAGCTATGGGACGTTGCGCTCCGAGCTGGAGGCGCGCGTCAGCGCCGGCACGCCGGTGGTGCTGGAGATCGAGGTGCAGGGCGCCCGTCAGGTGCGCGCGGCGATGCCCGGCGCCGTGCAGGTGTTCATCGCGCCACCGTCCCTCGCGGCGTTGCGCACGCGCCTGGTGGGGCGCGGAACCGACGACGGGGAGGAGGTCGAGCGGCGCTTGCGAGTGGCCGAGGAGGAGCTCACGGCTCAGCCCGAGTTCGGGCATGTCGTCGTCAACGACCGTCTGGAGGACGCCCTGGAGCGGCTGACGGCGATCGTCGCCGCCGAGCTGGACTGAGGGCCGATCCCGCTAGGCCCGCACGTCTGGATGCGCCCGATGGTCTTCGCGGAGCTTTGTCCTCGGGCTCGACATGGCACCACCATGCCTTCGCCCTTGCGTCCGCGCTCCACTCGACCCTAGAACGCCCCAGCCGCACGTTCCTATCGGGATAGACCCTGACGGAGCCACTACACTGCCAGGTCAACTAGGAAAGGCCCGAACCCAGTGATTTCACCGCGCATCGACAGACTGCTGGACAACGTCGACTCCAACTACGCCAGCGTGCTCGTGGCCGCCAAGCGCGCCCGCCAGATCAACAGCTACTACCACAACCTCGGCGAGGGCACGTTCGACGAGTTCCCGCCGCCGATGGTCGACACGGCCTCCAAGAACTACCTCACGATCGCCCTCGAGGAGGTAGCAGCAGGAAAGATCAAGTACCACTACAGATAGCCGCTGGCCGGCGCGCTCCGGCGTCCTCGGTCGCTCGCGTGCGTAGCACGCCACGCTCCCTGCGTCCTTGGATCGCTTGGCCATCGACTCTCTGTAGCCGCATCCCTGCGCTGGGTTGGTCGCCGCAAGCGACGCGCCAGGGCTTGCTAGTCCTGGCTAAGCCCTCTACAACCAGACCATGTCCCGAATCCTGCTGGGCGTAAGCGGCGGCATCGCCGCGTACAAGGCGCTCGAGCTCGTGCGCCTGGCGACGGGGGCCGGACACGCGGTCAGGGTGGTGCAGACCCCGGCGAGCAGGAGGTTCGTCGGGGCGGCGTCGTTCGAGGCGCTGACCGGCGCGCCGGTGCTCGTCAGCGAGTTCGAGCGCGACCCCGCGCGGGGGGCGTTCCCCGGGCAGCCGCCGCCCGCGCACGAACCGCTCAGCCATCTCGAGCTGGTGGCGCGCGCCGAGGCATATGTGATTGCGCCCGCTTCGGCGAACACGATCGCCAAGCTGGCCGCGGGCATCGCGGACAACCTGCTGAGCAGCTGCGCGCTGGCGGCGGACTGCCCGCTGGTGATCGCCCCGGCGATGAACAACCGCATGTACGAGCATCCCGCCACGCAGGCGAACCTCGGCACCCTGCGCGAGCGCGGCGCGCGGATCGTCGAGCCCGACAGCGGACGGCTGGCCTCACGCGGCGAGCATGGCGTGGGTCGCCTGGCCGCGCCGCAGCGCATCCTGGCGGCATGCGAGCAGGCGCTCGCCGGGTCCTCCGCCGACGCGCGGAGCCCGGAGGACGATCGCGACGGGGAGGGTGCGTGGAACGGGCTGAACGTCCTGGTCACGGCCGGGGGCACGCGCGAGCCGATCGACAGCGTCAGGTTCGTCGGCAACAGCTCTTCGGGGCGGATGGGATTGGCGCTCGCGCGCGAGGCACGGGCGCGTGGCGCCGCCGTGACGGTGATCGCCGCCAACGTCGCGCTGGAGCGTCCCGCGGGCGTGACCTGGCGCGAGGTCTCGACGGCCGCCGAGCTGATGCGGAGGTGCGAGGAGGAGTTCCCCGCGTGCGACGTCCTGTTGATGGCCGCGGCGGTCGCGGACTTCCGCCCGGCGAGCCCGGCCGCGGGCAAGATCAAGAAGACCGCGCGCGAGCGCCTGCGAGTCGAGCTGGAGCCGACGACCGATGTGATCGCGAGCCTGGCCGAGCATCGGCGCAGCGATCAGACGCTCGTCGGGTTCGCCGCCGAGCACGGCGAGGGAGCGCTCGAGTACGGGCGGACGAAGCTCGCCGGCAAGGGTCTGGACGCGATCGTCGTCAACGACATCTCGCGCGCGGACATCGGCTTCGAGGTGGACGCCAACGAGGTCACGATCCTCACCGCCGGCGAGGATCGACCGGGGACCGGCCGGCACGTGCCGCGGGCCGGCAAGGCGCAGATCGCCGAAGCGATCCTCGACACCGTGGAGGATCTGCGCTCCGCTCGCTGAGAGCGCTCCAGAGCTCTCAGCGGCCTCTAAAATGGCGGCGATGGAGAGCGTCTATGACCTCTATCGCAGAGGCTGTGACCTGCTCGCCCATGGCGATCACGAGGCCGCGATCGTCCCGTTGAGCAGGGCGCGCGACCTGGAGCCCGACAAGGCCTCGATTCGCGAGGCGCTCGGACGGGCGCTGTTCCATGCCCGGCGCTACGAGCGCGCCGCCGCGGAGTTTCAGGCGGTGGCATCGAGGACGCCCACCAACGACTACGCGCTGTTCTGCCTGGGCCGCTCGATGCAGCTGCTCGGACGCCATCGCGAGGCCTGTCAACCACTCGCGCTGGCGTGCTCGCTGGCGCCCGAGCGCGAGGACTACCGGCGCTATCGCGACCGTGCCCGGCGCGACGCTCAGCACGCCTGAAGGGCGTATGCGCGATTGCGCCGATGCTATGCTCGGGCGACAGCTTTCGTGCTGACCGATCGAGATCGGCCAGCAGGCGGACAGTAGTACCGAGAGTGGGCGCCCGCCCGCTTTTTTTGCGTAAGGATTGAGTTGATGACACCGCTGCAGACAGAAATCGAGAGTCGTTTGGCCACCAGCCAGCCCGATATCGAGGTGCTCCTCGCCGAGGTGCTCGGCGGTCGCTGCCTGCGCGTGTTCATCGACCATCCAGATGGTGTGACGCTCGCCATGTGCGAGCGCGTGAGCGCCGAGCTGAACGATCTGCGCGAACGCTACTCGCTCGAGGTCTCATCGCCCGGCGGCGAGCGACCGTTGACCAAGCCCGCTCACTTCCGCCGCTTCGTCGGGCGTCGCGCCAGGGTGCGCGCCCGCCATCCATTGCCGATCGGTCAGCGACCCATGCGGAGCTTCACCGGCGAGCTGGTCGGCGCCTCTGAAGAGGAGGTCACGTTGGCCGCTGACGGGGGCGTCATCGCGATCCCCTACTCGGAGATCCGTCGTTCGAACCTGGTTGAGGAGTGAGGTCCAGATATGTCACGCGAAATCCTTGAGGCGATGCACGCGCTGGCGCGCGAGAAGGGAATCGAGCCCGAGAAGCTGATGGTCGCGCTCGAGGATGCGCTGCTGTCCGCCTACAAGAAGCAACCGGGCTCGGCCAAGTACGCGCGCGTGGAAATGGACCGTGAGACCGCCGACTTCCGGGTGATCGAACTGATCATCCCCGAACGGCTCGAGGCGCACCTGATCGTCGAGACGATCGATGAGGAAACGACGATCGACCCCGAGACGGGGGAGATGCGCGAACCCGAGGAACC
>Ga0210387_10004110_pt1 | contig 11161 bp, 8 predicted proteins | sample IncBWC7OmetaG_FD_160108 | JGI IMG/M metagenome (GOLD analysis project Ga0210387, IMG submission 160108) | Forest soil microbial communities from Barre Woods Harvard Forest LTER site, Petersham, Massachusetts, United States - Inc-BW-C-7-O ... | reverse complement strand
GTAGATCTCCTGCGGGCGCGGCTCCTCGATGGCCTCGCGCAGGGTGGCCGGCGCCAGCAGGTCGCCGTGCAGGAGTGCGATCCGCCCGCGCAGGTGCTCGGCGCAGCCGAGCGATCCGGCTGCGCTCCGGTCTCGCACGACGCCCGTCACGGCGTAGCCCTTTCCCAGCAGCAGCTCGGCCAGGAACGAGCCGTCCTGGCCGCTGAGGCCCGTGATCAGGGCGCGACGGGGCCCGTCCGTAGCCGGAGTGCGCCCTTTGGGATCGCCGTCGGCAGGAGGGTGCGAGTGCGCGGACACCGCCGCAGCTTAGGACCTATCCCGCCAGACGCGCACGTAGGCACAACTCCGGAAAGCCCCAGCCACACGCTCTTATCGGGGATTGGCCGTCACGTCCCGATGGCGCTCACGGCGGTCCCGTCCCGAGGCTCACGGCCGTCACGTCCCGAGGGCGCTCACGGCGGGGTCCTCGTAGATGCCCGCGAGCGCCTGTGCCACGACCTCTGGGGCGCAGAGCGCCTCCACGCGCTCGCGCCCACGCCGTGCGCTGTCCGGATCGACGAGCACCCGCGCGATCGCCTCGGACAGCGCCGGAGCGTCGCCGGGTGGCGCCAGCGAGGACTCATCGAGCAACTCCGCGAGCGCCCCGATGGCGCTCGCGGCGACGGGCAGCCCCGCGGCCAGCGCCTCCGCGGCGGCCATCCCGAATGTCTCCGCCGAGCGCGAGGGCACGAGCGCGATCGAGGCGCCCACGCGCAGACGGGCCAACTCGGCATCGTCGACGCGACCCACGAAGCTCACGTCGTCCTCGCCGGCCAACTCCCGCAGGGCGGGCAGCTCCGGGCCCTCGCCGGCGACCACGAGCGCGATGCCGGCGAGCCGGCAGGCGGCGATCGCGACGTCGACTCCCTTCTCGGGCGCGAGGCGCGAGGCGACGAGCGCATAGGGCCTGGTCGCGGACGCTGAGCCGGCGAGCTCGCGCAGCGTCGCTGCAAGCGGTGGCGCTGCATCCAAGGGCGTGCGCAGCGCCCGCAACGGGGGTGCGAGCACGTGGACGCGATCCCAAGGCAAGGGCGCGCCGAGCGCGCGCAGCCGCTCGCGGGCGAACGCGCTGGGCACGATCAGGGCGTCGGCCTGCTCGACGAGGCGGCGCTGCCACAGCGACAGCGCCGTGCCGTAGGCAACGGCCTCGGGCAGGCTGCCACGACAGCGCAGGCGCACGCCGGGGAGCGTGTCGCGCCCGTGACAGCGCGTGCACTCCGCCCCGCGGGTGTAGCAGACGCCGATCGCGCACACGAGGCGGTACTGGTGCAGGTGCAGCACGACCCGCGCCCCGGCCGCGCGCGCGGCGGCGAGCGCGCGCCAGCCGAGCGTGGGATGCAGGTTGTGGGCGTGCACGACCCGCGCGCCGCTGAGGCGAACCGCCCGCGCGACGTCGCCCGGCTGTGACCCTCCGCGCAGCAGTCCGGCGGCCGCCCGCGTACGGCCGAGCGAGCCCGAGTCGCGTTCGAGCAGCTCGGCGGGCTCGCGCAGGTGCTCGCGCACGAGCCAGCGCAGGTCCTCGACGGTGCGCTCCTCGCCGCCGGTGGTGCGGTAGCGGTTGTGCAGGAATAGGACCATGGGCCCATCAAACCTAGACTCTCTGCGAGCTATGAGCCCTGCGAGCGAGTCCACATCGATACCCGCCTCGATCGTGATCCCCACGCGGGGACGTCCGGCCTACCTGGAGGTGGCGCTCTCCTCGATCGTCCCCCAGGCGCGCGCGGTGGGAGCGGAGGTGCTGGTGATCGACGACGCGGGCGCCTCGCCGCAGGCGCGCGAACAGGCGCAGCGGCTGGGCGCGCGGTACGAGCCGCACGAGCGCGAGCTGGGGCTGAACGTGGCGCGCAACACGGGCGTGCAGCGCTCGGAGGGCAGTCTGATCGTGTTCGTCGACGACGACATCGAAGCCGCGCCCGGCTGGCTGCGGGCGATGCTGGCGGCAGAGCGCGCGCATCCGGACGTGGACGTGTTGGCGGGACGAATCAGAGCGCGCCTGGAGGGCCGGGCGCCGCATACTTGTGGACGCGAGAGACCACCGATCACGACACTCGACCTTGGGGAGCGCGACATCGACGCGAGATACGCGTGGGGGGCGAACATGGCGATCCGGCGCGACGCACTCGAGCGGATAGGTCCGTTCGACGTCTCGCTGGAGCACGGCGGCGATGAGCAGGAGTGGCAGGACAGGCTGCGCGCGCGCGAGCCGCGCACGCGCGTCCTATACGTGGCGGGCGCCGCCGTCGACCACCGCCGAACGGGGACGGACGCGCGGCTGCGTGCGCTGGTGCGAACCGCCTATGCGCGTGGCAGGGCGGCACGGCGGTTCGATGCCCGCTGCGGAAGGGCGCCCGGTGCGCTCGCCGAGCTTGAGACGCTCGCGGGCTGCGCCGGGCACGTGATGCGCTACCGCTGTCCGGCCGGGATGACGATGGTCGCGCACAGCGCCGGGCGCTTGCGCGAATGCCTGCGACGCGAGCGCGGGCCGCGAATCGCACCGTCGGGAATGCGCGCGCCGGCGAGCACCGACGCGACGGGCGCCGATTTGACGGAGACCGATTTGAAGGGCGCCGATGCGACAGACGCCGATGCCACGGGCGCTGATCTAACGAGCGCGGATGCGACGGGTACCGGCTCGTCACACACCGGAGACGACTTCCTCTCGGGTCACAGCGGGACGGTCGGGGGAGTCGACGCGATCGTGCGTGGCGTACACGATCTGGCCGTCGACGCGTGGGATCTCGCGAGCGCCAAACGGCTACGCCTGGGCCTGGCCGCACGTCACGCGCCGCCGCTGCGCAGCGTGCTCGCGATCGGCGTGGTTCGCGCCGAGCATGCGACGCTCGCCGCGGGCGTTCGCGCCGAGCTGGAGCGCTCCAGGCACGCGCTCGAGCTGCGCACCTGCCCGCCGGGGGAGCTGGGCAAGTTCGAGAACCTCAACCGGCTGCTCGCCGAACGGGCCAACGAGACTCCGATTCAGGAGTACGACTGGCTGTTGGTCGTAGACGACGACATCGAGCTGCCGCGCGGGTTCCTCGATCGGCTGCTGTTCCTCTGCGAGCATTTCGACCTGCAGCTGGCCCAGCCGGCGCACCGGTTCCGCTCGCACGGCGCGTGGCCGGTGACCAGGCGCCGATCGGGGAGCGTCGTGCGCGAGACGCGGTTCGTGGAGATAGGTCCCGTGACCGCGTTCGCCCGCGCGACCTTCGACACGCTGCTGCCATTCCCGCAGCTGCGCATGGGTTGGGGGCTGGACGCGCACTGGGCCGCGCTCGCGCGCGAGCATGGCTGGCGCTGTGGCGTGGTGGACGCCCTCGCGATCGCCCATCGCGCGGCCCCCGCCGCGAGCGCCTACTCGCAAGCGGCCGCGGTGAGCGAGGCGCGCGAGTTCCTCGCGCAGAGGCCCTATCTGAAGGCGAGCGAATCGCAGCGAACCCTGACGACGCACCGCCGCTGGTGAGACATCAGCTCGGACATACGCGAGCGAAGACGACCGCGCACCCGTGCCGGGCGCCGTCCAGCGTCGCACGCCCGAGACGAACATGAAGGTCGCGGTCGTAGCCGAGTTCTACCCGAGTCGTCGCGACCCGGTGCTCGGCGTGTGGGCCCACCGCCAGGCGCTGGCCGCGCGCGATGCGGGCGCGGAGGTGCGGGTGCTCGTGCTGCACCGCCTCGTTCCGCCACGTGCGACGCTGCGCGAAGGACCCGATGCACTGGCGCGGGAGCTGGGCGCGCGCGTGCAGGAGCCACGCTCGCAGACTCTCGACGGACTGCCGGTGTCCTACGTCTCCTACGTATCGCCCCCGCGCTCGCGCGCCTACGCGAGCTGGGGCGCGTGGGCGGCGCCTGCGCTCGGACTGGCACTGCGCAGGCTGAGGCGCTCGTTCGCCTACGAACTGGTGCACGCCCACAACGCGGTTCCCGCCGGCGATGCGGTGCGCAGGGCGCGCGTGGACGTGCCGCTGGTGGTGTCGGTGCACGGTGGCGACGTGCTGTACACGGCATCGCCCCCACCCCTGGGGAGCGCCGCGGGAGTGAAGGGGGTCGCGCGAGGGCTCGGCGCGGCGCGGCTGACGCTCGCCAACAGCCAGGGCATCGCCGAGCTCTGCCGCGCGCACGGCGCGGGCCAGGTGCGAGTCGTGCACCTGGGCGCCGACCTGCCTGATTTGCCGCGCCCGCCCCGGCGCGAGGGCGCCGCTCCTACGCTCGTGACGGTGGGGCATCTGGTTGCGCGCAAGCGCCATGCCGACGTGCTGCGCGCGCTGGCCGTGCTCGGGCGCGGACACCCCACGCTGCGCTACGAGATCGTGGGCGACGGGCCCGAGCGGGTGGCACTCGAAGGGCTCGCCGCGCGCTTGGGCGTGAGCGATCGCGTGGACATGCGTGGACAGCTAGAGCCCGCGCAGGCGCTGGAGCGCGCACGGGCGGGCACGCTGTTCGTTATGCCCTCGACCGAGGAGGCATTCGGCGTGGCCTACATCGAGGCGATGGCCGGTGGTGTGCCCGCGATCGGCTGTCGCGGAGAGCCCGGCCCGGAGGAGATCGCCGCCGAGGGGGACGGGTTCGTGCTGGTGCCGCCGGGCGACATCGAGCGCCTGACCCAGCGCATCGACGAGCTGCTGTCAGACCCCCACCGACTGCGCGAGGCGGGCCAGCGGGCTCGCGAGAGCGTGGCCGCCGGGTTCACCTGGGAGCGCTGCGGACACCAGACGCTGATCGCCTACGAGCACGCGCTGCAAGACACGCGATGAAGCCGGTCCTGTTCGTCACAGGGCACGCTCCACCGGATCGGGTGGGCGCGTTCGCGGCGCTGCACGAGCGCGAGGGCATCGAGGTCGCGCTGTACGGGGGACGCTCGCTGCACGGCCCGGACGCGACCGGCGCACGCGAGCAGCTTGGTGAGCCCTCGAGCGCGACGCGGCGAACCGATCTGCCGTTTCCCCACAAATTCGTAAGCCAGCGGGCAACGGCTCGACTGGCGCGCAGTGGGGCCTATCGCGCGGTCGTCTGCTCGACCGGTGGGCGCGTGGCGCTCCCCTGCACGTGGGCGGGCGCACGCCGCGGGGGCGTGCCGTTGATCCTGTGGGCCTCGCTGTGGGCACACCCACGCAGCCTCCCGCACATGCTCAGCTACCCCCCGCTGCTGGCGCTGTATCGCTCGGCCGACGCGGTCGTGACCTACGGACCGCACGTCAGCGCCTATGTGCGGGCGCGGGGAGCTCGCAACGTGCACGTTGCCCCGCAGGCGGTCGACAATGCCTTCTGGAGCGCCCCCGTGAACACCCGTCAGGCCGATCCCGCCTGGCCCGGCGAGGCAAAGCTGAAGTTCATGTTTGCCGGACGGCCGGACCGGGAAAAGGGAGTTAGGGCGCTCATCAGGGCCTGGCAGAGGTCGGACCTGCAAGCGTCATCCGCCGCGCTCGTCCTCGTCGGCGTGGGATCCAGCCCCCCTTGGATCCCACCCGGCGGCGCGGTGGATCCCTGCGCTGTGAGCTGCTTTGCGCCCGTCCCCGCGCAGCGGCTGCGGGAGATGTACGCCGATGCCGACGTGCTGGTGGTTCCCTCGCTACGCACGCGCACGTTTCGCGAGCCGTGGGGATTGGTCATCAACGAGGCCATGAACCGTCGGCTCGCGATCATCGCCAGCGATGCCGTCGGGGCCGTCGCGGGCGGGCTCGTGCGCGACGGGCGCAACGGCCTGGTCGTGCCGGCCGGCGATGTCGAGAGACTGGCGCAGGCGATGATTCGCCTGTCCGCGGACCCCGAGCTGCGTAAGCGCCTGGGAGCCGCCGGCGCGAGCGATGTCGGCGCCTATACGCACACAGCCTGGGCCGACGGATTCTCCGAGGCCCTGGCAACCGTCGGACTCTCCCGGACGCATTGCTAGCTTTGGGTCTTCGCGCCGCGCCGATGCGGGGCTCAGCCATGAGCAAGATCCGTACACATCACGCACTTCTCCTGCCGGCCACCCTGGTGCTGCTGATGTTCTTCGCGGGACCCGCTGGAGCGAACGTGGGCGAAGAGATCATCCGTCGCTGCACCCACGCCGAATCGCTGAGCGGGTTCACGCAAAAGCAGTACCGAGAAGCGCTGAAAGATCTGAGTGCGGGAACCGAAGAGTATTCGAACTGCGCACAGCTGATCCGTCAGGCACAGCTCGCGGCGGCCGGCACCGGCCGCGGGGGCGGGTCTGGGGGTGGGTCGGCAACACCGACCGCAAGCGCCACCGCGGCGCCGACGCCGTCCGAGCAACGATCGATCGCCCACGCCTCGAGCGCCGGCGCCGCGCCCTTGCAGATCGGCGCGCAGACGATCCACCCGGGCGTCGTTCACGCCGACATCGCCTCGGCGTTCAGCGCGCTGCCGACACCGCTGCTCGCGACCGTGGCGTTCCTGATCGTCTGCCTGCTGGCTGCCGCCGGCGCGGGCATCCGCAACCGCATTCGGAATGTCCGTCGCCCCCACTGACACGCACCCCGCGCTGGGAGCGACCCCGCCGCTGCCGACGCCCGCGCACAGCCAGTCGGGCGCCCGCGCACTCGGACCCGCCAAGGGACTCGCGCGTGCGGACGCGTTGTGGTGGGTCACCCTGCTCACCGCCGGCGTGGCCTGCCTGGTCACGTTCCTCGCCAAAGGAGGGCTCAACCTCGAATCGATGACCACCACCGAGATGGTGCTGACGCTCGCCTCGGGCATGGCGGTGGCGGTGGCGGTCGTGCTCACCCCGGCCACGCGCTCGCTGCTGGAGGGACCCAAGTACGGGCTGTGGCCGGTAGCGCTGCTGATCGCGTTCACCGCGCTGAGCGGACTATCGGTCGTGTGGTCGGTGCAGCCGGACGTCAGCTGGCAGGACGCGGGGCGGCTGCTGGCCTACAGCGGCGTGTTCGGCGCGGCGGTCGCGCTGGTGCGCCTGGCTCCCGACCGCTGGCCGGCGATCCTCGGTGGGCTGACGCTGGCGGCGACGATCGTGTGCGGGTACGCGCTGGCCACGAAGGTCTTCCCGGGCCGGCTCGCGCCGGCGGTCACCTACGCGCGGCTGGAGGAACCGTACGGCTACTGGAACGCGATCGGACTCACCGCCGCGATGGGCGTGATCGGCTGCCTGTGGCTGGGCGCGCGCCGCTCCGGACACGCGCTGCTCAGCGCGCTCGCCTACCCCGCGATGGGCATCATGGGAGTGACGCTGATGCTCGCCTACTCGCGCGGCGCGCTCGCGGCGCTGGCGATCGGCGTGGTCCTGTGGCTGTGCATCGTGCCTCTGCGCCTGCGCGGCGCCGCGGTGCTGATCGTCGGCGGGCTCGGCGCCGCGGCGGTGGTCGGCTGGGACTTCTCCAGGCACGCCCTGACGACCGACAACATCCCGCTGGCTCAGCGCGCCACCGCCGGACACCAGCTTGGTGTGCTGCTGCTCGCGATGGTCCTGCTGCTGAGCATCGCGGGAGTCGCGATCGGGTTCTTGTCGAGCAGGCGTCCGCTGGGGCGCGCGACCCGTGCCCGCGCCGGAGCGATCCTGCTGGCGCTGATCGCAATCGCGCTGATCGGCTTCGCCGGAGCGCTCGCGCACAGCCACCGCGGCTTCACCGGCAGCATCACGCACACGGTCGACACGCTGACCAACCCGAACGCCAAAGTGCCGCCCAATTCCCCCGGCCGCCTGACGGCCGTGGCCAGCGTGCGCGCGCGCTACTGGAAGCAGGCGCTGCAGGTGTTCGACGCGCACCCCGCGCTCGGCGTCGGCGCCGACGGCTACGAAACCGCGAGCCTGCGCTACCGCACGGTGCTGCTGGAAGTCAAACACGCGCACGGGTTCGTCGTGCAGACGCTCGCCGACCTGGGCGCGATCGGGCTGGCGCTCGCGCTGGGGCTGCTGTTCACCTGGATGGCCGCCGCGGGGCGCGCGACGCACCCGTTTGACCGCCGCTGGACACACTGGCGCGCCTGGCTGGAGATCCGCGCCGGCGCACGTCCCGGCTGGCGACGCTCCCCCCAGCCCTACACCCCCGAGCGCATCGGGATGCTCAGCATGCTGTGCCTGGTGGTCGTCTTCGGCGTGCACTCGCTCGTGGACTGGACGTGGTACGTACCCGGCGACGCCTTCGTCGCGCTGCTGTGCGCCGGCTGGCTGGCCGGGCGCGGACCGCTGGACGCCTACCGAAGCAACGCGGCCCCCACCCGCGAATGGTCCGCCGTGACACCGGCGGACCTCGACCTTGCGAGCAGCGGAGCGTCGGCGTCGACTCTCCTCGCGCCGGCGGGAGCGCCCGTACCCGGCGAAGCGCCGGTGGCCTCGGGAACGAGGCGGCCACGGTCGCTGCGCGAGATCGGCCCGATGCGGGTGGGCGTGGCCACGGCCGCGGTGATCGCCGCGCTGCTGGCGGCATGGTCGCAGTGGCAGCCCCAGCGCTCCGCGGGCGCCTCCCAGGAAGCGCTCACCCTGCTGGGCACGAACCCCCACGACGCCCTGGCCAAGGCGCAGACCGCCGTCGCGCGCGATCCACTCTCGGCCCAAGCCCTGATCGTGCTCGCCGCCGTGCAGCAGAGCGCCGGCGAGCCCGTCCTGGCGAAGGCCACGCTGCAGCGCGCCGTGCGCCTGCAGCCGTCCAATCCACAGACGTGGCTCGCCCTGGCCCGGCACGACCTCGCAAACGCACCGGCCCTCGCGCTGAAGGAGCTCCAGGCCGTGATCTACCTGAACCCCGAGTCGATCGCACCCGAAGCGATCGCCCCGCCGTACGCCAACCCCGAATCGGTCGAAATCTACAACGACTACGTGCAGGCACTGCGGGCCACCGCAGCGGCGAGCGTCACAGGAGCCGCGCACCGACGGCAAGCCGCCGGCGCACTCGCTACCGCCGGCGCCGCGACGAGGCTGCGGGCCCAGGCGCGAGCGCGAGCGCGAGCGCTGGGGCGCGTCGCAGCCCCCCTCACCAACGCGAGCGCACGGCCCGAGCCAGCAGCAGCCGTCGCGCTGCGAGCGGCCCGGCGACGGCGCGCGCCCAGACTTCTTGGAATCCGAACTCACCCAGCAGCCGGATGAGCCCCGCGCGGGTATAGAAACGCAAGTGATCGGCGCACGGATCGAAGTGCGCCTCGAACGCCCGCCGCGACAGCGCCAGTCCCAGCACGCGCAACCTCCCGTGCGCGGGGGTGCTCAGCAGCAGACGCCCGCCCGGGCGCAGCACGCGACGCACCTCGGACAACCATCCGGCGGTGTCGAGGACGTGCTCGATCATCTCCCCCGCCCACACCGCGTCAAAGCTCGCATCCTCGATCGGCCACGGCTCGTCGGCCTCGACGAGCCGCAGGTCCAGCGCCGGATCGCGCTCACGCGCGCGCCGCAGGGGCTCCTCGGCGACGTCGATCCCCAGAACGCTCACACCGGCGCGCAGCAGCTCCGACGCGAAGCGACCCTCGCCACAGCCGACGTCGAGGACGCGATCTCCGGCTGCCACGTGCTCCAGCAGGAAGTCCCTGCGCAGTGCCCACTCGGATGGCTCCGACCCCGCAGGCACGCTCTCCCAGAGCGCCTCGTGGTACGCGCGCGAGCCCATCGGCACATCCCAAACCTACAGGACCTGCGCCGTGCAGTGAATATCTCATCCCTGCACATCCCTGCCCATACCCTCTATGTTGCGTGCGTGCACGTCCGGGGTATGGGGAATGGCGTGATGGCCGACACCCGCTCGATCGGTTCGCGGCGCGCGGGAGCGGCGCACCCGTGAGGGTCGCCTTCGACAGCCGCCCCTCGGCCGACCCGCGCAGCGTCGGACGGTACGCGCGCTGTCTGCTGCGCGCGCTGCGCGACACCGCGGGCGCGCGCGGGGAGATCGTCGAGACCCACCGCCCTCGCCGTGCCGACGTGTTTCACGCACCGTGGATGCAAGGAGCGATGCTGCACAGCCCCTGCCCGATGATCGTGACCCTCCACGACCTCGACGCGCTCACGCGGCCGAGCGAGCGGATGCGCGGCGGCGGCATCCATCTGCGCCTGCGCCATCTCGCGGTGCGACGCGCCACCCACGTGATCGTTCCCACCGAGGCGCTCGCGCACGAAGCCGTCGCCGAGCTCGGGTTCGAGCGCGAGCACGTGGTCGTGATACCGGAGGCGCCCGACCCGCCCATCGACGCCGGCCGGCCCTCCCCCGGAGAACCGGGGGCGTGGACCTGGCAGGACGTCGGACGAGAGACCTGGCGCGTCTATGAAAACGCCCTCGCGCGGCCCGAACGTCCGTGCGTGGGCAGGCTCGGCGCTCGGCGCAGCGCGCTGTAAGCGCCCGATCGGGCGCTCGCGAGGCAGACTCCCGCGCCCAGATGCGTCGCGCGACGCGGGACGAAATCAGCAGGCGCCGCGCCGCGAGATGACCGCTGGGAGCCCGAGGCGAAGCTAATAAGCCCCGCGCCGTGAGATCACGGCGGGGATCGTCTTCAGCAGGATCGTCAGATCGAGTGCCAGCGACCAGCGCTCGAGGTAGATGAAGTCCAGATGCACCAAATCGTCGAAATCGAGCTCCGAGCGGCCCGAGACCTGCCACAGCCCGGTGATGCCCGGCAGCACGAGGTAGCGCTTGCGATGCCACTCCTCGAGCATCTCGTAGTCGCGCTCGGGCAGCGGCCGCGGACCGACGAGCGACATCTCGCCACGGATCACGTTCACCAGTTGCGGCAGCTCGTCCAGCGAGAACCGCCGCAGCGTCCGACCCACGCGCGTCAGACGAGGGTCGTCGCGGATCTTGAACAGTGCCCCCGAGGCCTCGTTGAGCTCGTCCAGGTCGGCCTGGTACTGCTCGGCGTCGGTGTGCATCGTGCGGAACTTCAAGCACGCGAACGGGCGCTGGCCGATGCCGCGCCGAGTGGAGCGAAACAGCGCCGGCCCACGCGAGGTGCTGCGCACCGCGAGCACGATCAGCGCCAGCAGCGGACTGAGCACGATCAACAGAAGGCTCGCCCCGATCAGATCGAACGCGCGCTTGAGCGCGAAGTCGACGCCCTCGAACACCGGCGGTCCGAGCTCGAACAGCGGCACGCGCTGACCGGGCACGAACTCGGCGCGGTGGATCAGGATCTCCATCGTCGAGGGGGCGATCCGCACGCGCACGCCCTGTCGATGGCACTGGTCGACCAGCTC
>Ga0210387_10004107_pt1 | contig 11162 bp, 5 predicted proteins | sample IncBWC7OmetaG_FD_160108 | JGI IMG/M metagenome (GOLD analysis project Ga0210387, IMG submission 160108) | Forest soil microbial communities from Barre Woods Harvard Forest LTER site, Petersham, Massachusetts, United States - Inc-BW-C-7-O ... | reverse complement strand
AGCGAATGCAGCTCGAGTTTCTTCGCGGCTTCTTGAGCTTTTTCTTCGCGCGGATAGCGGCCGATCCAAACGTATGACGCCTCGTTTGCCGCTGAGCCGGTTTTCACTGTTTCGTTTTTCGCTACTTCATGCACGCTGCTGCCCTTCGATGCTGAGGACGCCTTTCGTCCCGGCAGTTCTACGGCTGGAAACACCTCTGGCGGGGGCGGAACCGCCTTGGCAGAGGCGTGTGCGCTGCGCGTGGTTTTCGTAGCTGGCACAGGTGGCGATATTTCCTCTGTAGCTGGCTGCGGCACGACGTCCGGTTCTTTCTCCGGTACCGATTTGTCCATCGCGAATTCCGGTGGTTCGGGAGCAGCCGGCACGATTGGCGGAGGAATCTTTTGCGCGGATTTCACGACTGCCATCGCGTGCAAGCCAGTCAATGTCGCGGCGGCAAGCAGCATTGCAAGTAGTGGCCAGACGAAGATCGGCGTTCGCTTCGCGGGTTTCAGCGGAATTGAGACGTGTCGCGGCAGTTCTGGAGCGACAAGTGTCGAAGCTGACCCGTGACTCGATTGCGTGGCGGTTCGACCAGCGGTCCCGGTGGTCGAAGCTGTTGCGCTAGGGGATCGCAACGCCTTGTCGAGTTCCGCAATGGATTGAAAGCGTCTCGCAGGATCCTTTTCCAGGCACTTCAGGATTGAACGCTCGATGTCCACCGGAATCGCAGGTTCCACTTCGTGCGGTGGGAGAGGCGTGTCGCGCATCTGCTTCATCGCGATCGCGATTGGATTGTCGGCTACAAATGCCGGCGCGCCGGTGAACATTTCATACAGCATCAAGCCGAGCGAATAAATATCCGTGCGATAGTCAACCAGCTTGCCTGACACTTGCTCGGGCGCCATGTAAGCGGGCGTGCCGACCATCGTTCCCGTGAGGCGCGTCACCGCTTCCATCGATCGCGCAATACCAAAATCCATGATTTTCACGTTGCCTTGCGAATCGATCATCACGTTTTCAGGCTTCAAATCGCGGTGAACGATTCCTTGCGCGTGAGCTTCCTTGAGCCCTGAACAAATCTGGAGCGAAAGATCGATGCTCTTGCGCAACGGAAGGCCGCCGAAACGGTTCAGAACCGAGCGCAGACTTTCGCCTTCCACAAATTCCATCGAGGTGTACGCCACACCAGCAGCCCGGTTGAACTCATACACCCGGCAAACATTCTTGTGCGTAATCTTGCGAGCGAAAAGAAGTTCATTCTTGAATCGATCCATCATCGCCTGGTCCGAGGCGATTTCCGGCTTCAGCAGCTTGAGCGCAACCGTCTCTCCCGTTTCGCGGTCGCGCGCCTTGTAAACATTTCCCATACTGCCGTGGCCGGCCTCGGCGAGAATTTCGTAACGCTGACCGAGGGCAGCAAGCACTACCGAGCTGAGATTCAGACTGGAGGGCGTGGCTGCGGACGGCGCCGAAGTCGCGTCAATCGGCCGCTCAGCCAGGAGGACCGCAGCGTCCGGGACGTCGCTCAACATTACCGTGTCCTGATGTTTGGCTTCGCGGCGAGGATCAGCGGAAACCGGGGCGTCTCTATCCGAACTGGCGCGTTCAGTCATGGCTCGACGCAATTAGAATAGGCGAGAAGTTGGTCAAATTGGCCTGCGGGCGTGGGCCATGCGTGGAAAGAGTATCTGTACGAAGGTACAGGTCGTCGTTACAACGAGTCGCGCCGCTCTCGGCTCAGTTCGCGCGACATTTGCCATGCAGTCAGCAGCGCAATCGCTACCAAAACTGATCCGAGCACGCAGTGATGCAGCAGCATCTTGCCGACTCCGAATAGCGCGCTGTACGTCACCACGCAACCCAGGACCCAGCACCAAAGATTGTGAGCGAGGTCGTGCGTTTCCGGAGTTTCGGGCGCCAGCGCAGCTACCGGTCGCCAGCCTGCCACATGCGGTCGGACCTTACGATAGAATGCGAGCAGCACGTAATTTGGTTCCGGTTTCGTGACGAATGTAACGGCGACCCATACAATCGTGGTAGCAAGCGTCGTCATCGAAGCGGTTTTTGCAAATACCGCGGTGCTCGAACCCGAGAAAAATTGCGCGCGGTGAAAGAGTGCACCTGCGAGTGCTTCTGATTGAAACGCAAGCGTAGCGAGGAGCGCCGCTGCCATCGCGGAGATTTCGCTCCACGCATTGATTCGCCACCAGTACCAACGCAGGAGGTAGACGCCCCCGGTCCCGGCGCCAAGCTGCAGCACGATCTGCCATCCCGACCGAATCGACGCTAACTGTGCGGAGACGTAACCAGTCGCCACGACGAGCAGCAGCGTGAAGATTTGCGACACGTGAACGTAGTGTCGTTCGCTCGCGCCGCGGTTCACAAAGCGACGATAAAAATCCTCCACCAAATACGACGTGCCCCAATTTAATTGCGTCGCGATCGTGGACATAAATGCCGCCAAAAATCCGGCCAAAATGATCCCGCGCAGCGCATGCGGCACGTGGTTATTCACGACCAACATATAACTGGTTTCCGGATGCTCGAGGCCGGGATACAGAACCACTGCCGCCAGCGCGGTAAGAATCCATGGCCATGGCCGCAGCGCGTAGTGGGCGATGTTGAACCAAAGCACGGAATAAAGCCCTTGGCGCTCGTCGCGCGCGCTGAAGATGCGCTGCGCGATGTAGCCGCCGCCGCCCGGTTCAGAACCGGGGTACCAAAACGCCCACCACTGCACACCCAGGTAAACCAGAAACGTCATCACAGGGAGCGTCCACACCGCGTCGCTCGTTAGTCCGTGCGAAAAGTCAGGCAAGAAGGCTAATGGATCCGCTGCGCCACTCGTGGCTCGCATCGCGTCAAGCTTTGAGATCAAGGAATTCATACCGCCGGTTGCGCGCACTGCGTAATATGCCACCGCAATCACTATCGTCATTTTCAGCGCGAATTGAAAAAGGTCCGTCCAAAGCACTCCCCAGAGCCCGCCGAGCGCTACATAAAAACCGGTGAAGGGAATCAGGAAGAAAATGCAGATCACGAGGGCTTGGTTTTCAGAACCCGAAGACGACGCACTCAACACGCCGCCAAGCGCTCGAGTAAACGAGTCCAACCAGTGCCACCCTGCCATCGTCGGACCGAGCGTCGTCGATACGATACTTGTCATTGCCTTCGTCACCCAGCCGAGGATCAGGCAATTCATCATCAGGCCGAGGTAGACTGCGCGAAATCCACGCAAGAACGCAGCTGGCTTCCCGGAGTAGCGCATTTCCGCGAATTGCACGTCCGTCATCAATCCCGATCGTCGCCAGAGCCGCGCGAACAAGAACACTGTCATCATTCCCGACAACAGAAACGCCCACCAGATCCAGTTTCCGGCAATTCCTTGCGTATACACGAGGCCCGCAACGACAAGTGGCGTATCTGCGGCGAACGTAGTCGCAACCATCGATGTACCCGCAAGCCACCACGAGGCGCGGCGCCCGGAGACGAAATAATCCTCCGTGCTTTTTCCCGCTACGCGCCGGAAGTAAAGCCCGAGCAGCAGGGTAATTGCGAGGTAACCGACGATGGCGGACCAGTCGAGCAGCGTGAACGTCACGAGGTAGTTCCCATTCCGCGCGCGCCAAGAAATCGCATTCGCGAGACTTATCGCACACGCGTCGCGGCCACGCAATCCGAAATGATTCCGAATTGTCGGTCGGAAGGGTTGGTAACCCTGTCGCTCGCCTTCCTTGACTCCATCGTATCCCTGCACCTTTTATTGCCATTTTGAACAACGTCCTAGTACTCAACTGTTGAAGCGTCGATTTTCTGCGACATACTTCCAAGCGAAACGGGGCTCGCAGCAATCTGACGGACTATTGGGTCGCGTGCAATCTTGGCAGGGCGCCAAAAATGGAGTGTGCAAGGTGATGATTACGAGAGCGAGTTTTCTTCAGAATGCGCTATTCGTTCTTGCGGCAATATCGCTTGTCAATTGCTCGCCGGCTACACCCTGTCCCTTTGGCGGTAGCACAACGGGCGGCACGGCCCGCTTGAGAAGGCCCGAGGCTGCCGGCATGTGCACGACCAGCGGCGGAGGTGGTGGTGGCACCTGCAGCAGCACGCTCACTCCCACGCAGGTGATGCTGTCCGTGGACAGCAATGGAAACGTCCTCGAGTATGGCATCGACTCGACGACCGGTGCTCTCACCTTGATGTGCAACACGGCGACCGCTGTATTGGGACCTCTCGCTATTTCAGCCAACAACTTTCTCTACGTGCTTGACACAACGACTTCTCCAGCTCAAGTATTCGGGTTCATCATTGCGCACGGAAAATCCGGCGCTATCGCTGCCCTTACCGGTTCTCCCTTCAAGCTTTCCGAGAGCATATCCGGATTCGCGGCGATTGTTCCCGATCCGCTCGGGCGTTTCCTTTTCGTAACGAATCAGAGCGGCAACGACGTTCATGTCCTCACGATCACTGCGGGAGCGCTTGCCGAAGCGACGAATTCGCCCTTTGCAGTTCAGACGCCAGATCACATTGCGATTACAAGTGCGGGTACGTTTGCATACGTACCAGACTCGACCGATGGAAACATCTTCATCTTTTCGTTGAGCGGGACCGGTCAGCTCGTCTCGGCCGCGTCATCTCCTCTGATTATTCCGAACACGTTTGACCGCGCCTTCTTTGGAGTTGTCCACCCCACCGCAAATTTCCTGTTTACGGCGGACATTGAGAGCGTTGCATCGTACGCAACCGATCCGAATACGGGGGCGTTGACGCTGGTGAATGGTTCAACCGTCTCAACCGGCGGCTTCCAAGTCACACCAGCCGCCCTGGCACTCGATGGGACCGGAAAGTTTCTGTACGTAACTCCAGCGGGAGCAAACGGCCTGAACTCCAACCTGAGCAGCAATATTCTGGGCTACCAGATCGACACCACCGGAGGCGGGCTGACGATCGTTCCGAACGCTCCATTCACTTCTACGTCCACTCTGGACGTGATCGCCAATCCGCTCGGCCAGGAGCTCTATATCTTTTCTGAGCCCACGACTCCGACGGTCGTTGCTTTTACAGCTCCGATCGACTCGTTCGGTAATTTGACGATACCGACGACCGGCCTAACCGTGACGGCGGATGCCAGTCCTGTGATCGCAAATATTCAGTAACCCTCAGGGAAGGGGCGAGTTCACGCCCCTCCTTCAGTTCCCAGTTTCCAAAAACCAATCTATACGGACTAGGCGGCCTAGGAACTTGCGCGTTCTAAGTGCTGCTGGAATCGTATCGGGCTGCGCTGTCAGAGGGACAATTCGAATATCCAGCCGGAAACTGTCGGAAGTCATTGCAGGAGGCAAGAAATCGTCGAAATCGAGCCTAAAATACAGAAGGCCCACCTTGCGGCGGGCCTTCGAGGGGGAGAAAGCTCTCGGCCACTGCGCGGTGGGCCTAGAACTCTTTCCTCAAGCGCAGTCTAGTGGAGCGCGGAATTCCAGTCAAGCGCGAAAGGTAGAATCTGCCGCAGCCGTAAGCCTATTAATTACAATAGGTTAGCGCATTCATCCATCCGAGCCCGTTTGCCAGCTACTTTCGATACCCGTAGAAGTCCTCTGCATTGATAGGTTTACTGGAAAGGCCCAGCTGCAATACTTGCACTTGGTCGGGCCGGTCAAACACGCGATTCGTCGCTCGTTTCACTACCAAGCGAACGCCGCCGAACGCAAGTCCAGCGATTATCGCAAACATGCAGATGACGCCGGTGCCGGTGATGGCTCCTACGATCATTGTGCCTATACCGGGTTCTTTGAATTCAAAGGTCGGCTCATTCCATGTGATTTCGGAGCCCGACTCAATTTGGCTGAGCAGCACGTCAGCTTCTTTCTGCGACGCCGCACCGGAGACAATCGCGACGAGAGTCATCGCCCGCTTTGCAAACAGCGGAGTTGAACTCGTAGACCCAGCGCTCGGGTTCGACCCATTCACATTAAATTGTTTCTGAAGTTCCGTGAGCTTACGGCCAGCCGTCTGGGGAGTGGGGAAGTCGGCGAGAAGCAAATTAAGCTCGCGCCCGTTCACGCGGTACTTCGCTGTTTCCACCTCGGCGCCTTGCGAAAATCCGAGCCAGTCAGCTGACGACAACGGGAACACCTGATTGAGCGTCTGCGGGCCCAACACGTACTTATCCGTGCGGTCGATGAATCCCTTAGTCGGGATGTGCTGGCCAATCGATGGCAGAAGACCGGTTTCGGCGCGCGTTGATACGGTTGCGACGAGCGGCTTCAAATCCGCTGCGAGCGCCGGCACATCCTTGGACTGCACCTCGAGCACGAGATTGCCGACGAGAACAAGCGCTCGTTCGCGCGACATCGAAGAATGCTCGGCGAACGCAGCGCTCGGCATATCTGTGACGCGGAGATATGAGTACAGCCCGTACGCCCCGCTCGGATCCTTCATCTTGTAAAGATTCACGTGGAGGCCCTGATCGCCACGCGAGTAGTCGCCATATTCACCGGCGACGAATCCATATTCTTGCCTGGCGGCCGCTTCTTGGTCGGCTATTAATTGGGTCGTCTTGTCGCCGTTGTGGAACTCCAGCGGCGCGAGTCCGGATTTGGGGCTTCCTGACCATCTTCCAAACGAATTCGGGAGAATGCCCTGAGCGGAAGCAGGTAAAACTCCCAGGAACAGAACCAAGACGAGAAAACCTAAAGAAAGGCGCATGTATTCCTTAATGTGGGTTTGGTGCATGACTATTAGATGCCGGAATTCTACTTGTGGTTCCCGTTTGGCGCCACTGTTCCGGGGCGATCTTCGGAAACAAGGCGAGACTTGTTGTAGGACAGGCTGTTCAGGCTGTCGAGATAGGTCGCGATTCCCCGGTACAGACCGTCGGCGACCCGTTGGCGCTGGTCGGTCTTCTTCAGCAGGCGCTCGTCGCTGGGATTGCTGATAAACGAGATTTCGGAGAGCACCGAAGGCATATTCGCCCCGATCAGGACGATGAACGGAGCTTTCTTCACGCCTCGGTTGCGCTCTTCCTGGCTAACGAGCTGCATCTTGTGCGTTAGCGAGTCCTGGATGTCGTTCGCCAACTCCTTCGATTCCTCGATTTTTTCGTTGCGCGCGATTTTTTTGATGATGTCCTGCAAGTCGTGCAGTGACGATTGCGAAAGCGCGTTTTCGCGCGTCGCCACTTCCATGGACTCGGCAGACGTGGCGAAATTCAAATAATACGTTTCGATGCCGCGCGCGTCGTGGTCGTGGCTTGAGTTTGCATGAATCGAAATGAAAAGATCGGCCTTCGCCTCGTTTGCGATCGCCGTGCGTTCTTCGAGCGGTACAAAGGTATCGTCTTTGCGCGTGTAAACCACTTCCGCGCTGGGTAGCTTCTGCTCGATCAGCGCTCCAAGTTTCAGCGCGACGTCCAGGCACAGATCTTTTTCCATCAGACCGTGCGGGCCAATCGTCCCCGTGTCGTGTCCGCCGTGGCCTGGGTCGATTACGATCCGGCTGATTTTTAGTCCCAGCGCGCGAGTAAGAGAACGCTGCCCATCGCGGTTTGGTTTTGGTTCTGTCGCGGGCGCAGGCTTGAGCGCAGCCATCTGGTCCGCTTTCACTTTCGATTTCGAAATCGTTGGCTTCGCGGCGAGGTCGGCTGCGCTGTTCACAGGAGGCGGAGGAGTTGTCTCGCGTGACTTCACCGCTACAGACTCGGCCGCCTTCACAGCCGCTTTCGGATCGGCGTCCACGTGAGGCGGAGGAATGGCGGCGGCCGACTGCTTTGCAGCGTCTGTGCGAACGTCAATCACCAGCCGGTAGGGATTGGAGAGAAATTGCGTCGAGAAGTTTTTTGCGCCACCTACGTCAAGCACTACGCGCACAACCGTGGGCTTGTTTTGCCCGATGCGCACCGACTTCAACAGACCAGGGTCAACTTTCGGCGATTTATCGGCTTTCGGATCGACCTGCGCTCTATGGAGATCGAAATACAAACGCTCCGGCGAAGCCACATGCATCGCGTCAAATTTCACAGTATCGTTCAGCGTCACCACCACTCGAGTGTGTCCGTCTGAATTCCATGTCTTGACGCCGGTGACGTACGGCATGCGCTTGTCGGACTCGCGCGGCTCAACCGCATCGCCCTTCAGGGCAGGGAAGTCCGAAACTGGTTCTGCGGTTCTCACCTCTGCCGGCTTCGAATCGCGCGGCGGGATCGGATTTGCTTTGGCCTGTTTTGGTGCTGGTTCGGGCTGGCCTACATTCGTGAGCTCGCTTATGGCTTCGCGAGCATCGGCAGCTTTATCCGATTTCGGGAAGCGCCTCAAATACTCTTTGTACGACGCGAGAGCGGCGTCGGGCTGATCCAAATCTTCCCGCTGGATTTCCGCGATCGCGAAAAGAGCCTGCGGGCGATATTGGCTTCTCGGATATTCTTTCAACAGGAAATTATAAGTATCGATGGCGGCCTGAAAATACTTTGCGTCAAACTGCCGGCCCATCTCCCGATTCAGTTCGGCTTCGGCAATCAGTGACGGCGTCACTTCTTCCGCCTGAGGCGAGAGCAGATAAACCTTGTGGTAGGCAGCGATCGTGTCTTTGTAATTTGCGAGCGAACGGTCGCGCGGTAGGTAGCCTTCGAGCTGCGTCCGCATCCTAACGGCGCGTTCAAATTGTTCGCGCGCGGCAGAATTTTTGTCAGCAGAAGCAGACGAAGCGGCGGAAACAAAAATCGAGACGGCTATCCCGGCGATTACGAGGAACTTACGAATCGAGAGATGAATTCGGTCGGATTCTTGTCGCGTCATTCGTTCGTGAAAACAACCCGGCCACTCGAGTCCGCGTCCTTTCGCACGTGGCGTCTTGGAGGACTCCACAGCGTCAGGTTGCGACCCGAGCCAGGCTGGAAGTAAGCGTCAGTCACCTTTTGCACGTACTGGCGCGTCTCGCGAAACGCGGGAACGCCACCACTTCGATCCACGGCGCCTTCGCCCGCGTTGTAAGCCGCGAGCGTCTTGTCCAAATCGCCGTCGTAACGATCGAGTAGTGATTTCAAGTACGTTGTCCCGGCTTCCACATTCTGTGCCGGGTCATACGGGTTACCGACGCCAAAGCGTTGTGCCGTCTCGGGAATCAACTGCATCAATCCCACAGCTCCCTTGCGGGAGACTGCATGCGGGTTCCACCCTGACTCAGTGCTGATAACGGCTTTCACCAGCGCCGGGTCCATGTTGTGCCGCTCGGCGGCGTCGCGGACGATGCGATCGAGCCGATCCGGTGGCGTCGCCACCGACGTCGCTGAAGGAATCAGCGGCGCGGCTACGATCACCGGGTGAGAACTAATAGTACTCCCACGGCGCGGCTTCGGGGAATCCCCGTTCACGAAGATGAGCTTCCCGTGCTCATCAACGTAGGATGCAATCTGGGCGTGGGCCGGCACGGCCAAAGTGAAGGCAGTGGCGGCGGCCAGGATTGCAACGGAGATGCAGTTCCTGAACATTGTGCAGAGGAGCAAACGTTGACGACTACGTCTGCTCTGTCTCCTTTGTAGAGAAATCGTCATGAGCGACGATCGCTCTCCATTTTCAGGGCCTTGGGGAAGGCAGAACGCTCGACTTCCGAACGAGCGATAGAAGCTTGCGTGCAAAGACAATTTCGCCTGGGAAAGCGAACTCTCCCGGCGAAGCTTCTGGCGCAACTAAGAGTTTAGCAACCGCTCGATGAGGGGGTAAACGGTACTAAGGGTTGTTTCTATCGCGGATGTGTCTTTTCCGCCAGCCTCTGCCAAATCGGGTCTTCCGCCGCCGGAACCGCCTACCTGCTTGGCGAGTTCCTGGACGATTTTGCCGGCATGGAGTTTTGAATTGAGATCTTTGGTAACTCCTGTGATTAGAGCCACTTTGCCGTCATCGTCCGAAAATAACACCACCACTCCAGAGCCAAGCTTCTGGCGCAGGGTGTCAACCATTTGGCGAAGGGCGTCTCGGTCAAAACCGGTGACTTTGGCGGCCAGGACCTTCACGTTCTTGATCGTCCGAGCTTCTTCCAGCAGCGAATCGGCGGTGCTTCCGGCGGCTTTGCGTTTCAGGGCTTCGAGCTGCTTTTCGAGCTGCTTGGTGGCCTCGAGTTGGCGTTCGAGGGCGGCTACAACGTCGCCTTCGCCTGAGTTCAGCAGGCTGGAGACGGAGCGCAGTGTGCTCAGTGCGCGCTGGTATTCGGCGAGTGCGTAATCCCCGGAGATGGCTTCAATGCGGCGGACCCCCGCGGCGACGGATTGCTCACCGGTGATTTTGAAGACGCCGATTTCGCCGGTGCGGGCGACGTGCGTGCCGCCGCAGAGTTCTTTACTGTAAAAGCCGCGCGGCGAGGAGGGGTCGGGAATCGTCACGACGCGAACGTTTGACTCGGGATACTTGTCGCCGAAGAACGCGATGGCGCCGGAGCCGAGCGCGTCGTCGATATTCATGATGTCGGTGGTGAGTGCGAGATCGCGCAGAATTTCTTCGTTCACCTGCTGCTCGATTTCGGCGAGTTCGCTCGCGTCAACGGACGCGAAGTGCGAGAAATCGAATCGCAAGTGATCCGGCGCGACGAGCGAGCCGGCTTGTTTCACGTGTGTGCCGAGAATATTGCGCAGCGCGGCGTGCATCAGATGCGTTGCGGTGTGGTTGCGCATATCGCGCGCGCGACGGAGCGGATCGGCGACGGTTGCGACGCGATCGCCGACGTGCAAATCTTCTTTCGCTACGATGCGATGGGCGATCAGACCGCTGACGGGATAGTAGGCGCCCTTCACATCGGCAATCTGTAGCGACATTTCGTTGTCGTAGAACGCGCCCGTGTCAGCAACCTGGCCGCCGGATTCGGAGTAGATGGAAGTGCGATCGAGCACGATTTCAGCTTCGTCGCCTGCTTTGATTTCGTTCACCGCGCCTTGCTTTGTGACGATGCCTTCGATGCGCGCGTCGCGAGTTTGCGTGCCGTGGTAGAAATCGGGCTCCGTCTTGAAAGTTTCGGCAAGTTTCAAATATGCCGGGCTGGCAGCTTCCTTGTGCGCACCCTTCCACGAGGCTTTAGCACGCGTGCGCTGTTCCTGCATCGCCTGATCGAATCCGTCCCAGTCGACTTTGACTCCAGCGTCGCGAGTGACGTCTTCGATAAAATCACGGGGAAGACCGTAAGTGTCGTACAGCTTAAAC
>Ga0210387_10004106_pt1 | contig 11162 bp, 9 predicted proteins | sample IncBWC7OmetaG_FD_160108 | JGI IMG/M metagenome (GOLD analysis project Ga0210387, IMG submission 160108) | Forest soil microbial communities from Barre Woods Harvard Forest LTER site, Petersham, Massachusetts, United States - Inc-BW-C-7-O ... | reverse complement strand
GCACAACGGGGTTGAGTCGGTGATTGGCGCCCTGGGCACGCAGGATTTTTTGCGGATCCGGATGGGCGTAGCGCCGGACCGTAAAGTGGAGGACGGGATGACCTATCTGCTCTCGCCCTTCCGCAAAGCGCAGCTCAAGCTGGTGGATCCGATGATCGACCTCGCTGCCGAAGCAGTGGAAGCGATATTGAAAGAAGGACCGGCGTCCGCAATGAACCGGTACAACCGAAAAGAAGATAAAGAGTAGCCACGGATGGTGATGGCCAGATTTGGAGAAATTGAATGAATCGCACCTATGAACTCATGTTTATCGTTCGCCCGGACATGCCGGAAGAGGAACAGGACAAGCTGATTTCGACCCTGGAAACCGCCGTGACTGCCTCGGGTGGTCAGATGAAGAACGTGGAAAAGATGGGCAAACGTCATCTTGCCTATCCCGTCCGCAGATTTCGTGACGGCCTTTACATGCTGCTCACGTTGGAAGGCAGTGGCGGCCTGATTCATGAACTGGAACGCCGTCTGCGGGTGACCGAACCGGTAATCAAGTTCCTAACCGTGCGTATTGATGAAGAGCAAAAGCGGTTGGACAAGATCAAAGCGATCCGGGACTCTCGGCGGAAGGTTTCGGCAACCCCGGCGCCCGCGCCCGCACCTGCGTCTGCGGAACCGGCTGGAGAAGCGCCGGCGGCTACGGCGTAGAAAAACCGTCGCTAGTCGTTGGTTGGTCGTGTCTCTCCGACTAAGGTTGCTAACGACCAACGACCAAAGACAAACCACAGATTTCAAGGAGCATTATGGCTGACGAAACGAGACCGACTACAGCAAGTGCACATTCTGGTGACCGGCCTTCCGGCGGTGATCGCCCCTCTGGCGGCGACCGGCCTGATCGCGGCGAGCGCCGTCCGCCTCGTCCCGGTGGGCGCGGCGAAGGCGGCCCCGGAGGCCGCAAGTTTTTCCGGCGTAAGAAAGTTTGCAAGTTCTGCGTGGAGAAGATTGAGGCCATCAATTACAAGGACGTGCGAATGCTGGCGCAATTCGTGGCAGAGAGCGGGAAGATCACGCCGCGGCGTCTGACCGGCGTATGCACCCCCCATCAACGGCGTCTTTCCTCGGCTATCAAGCAGGCCCGCAATATCGCGCTGCTGCCGTTCGCCGGCCGGGCATCGTAAATCCGCCGCTGATCACGCAGATAAACGCTGATCTTGATGTCGCGAGAGTCAGCGTGAATCCGCGGCAACAAGATCTTCTAATAACGGGAGTCATAATTATGGAAGTCATACTGAAAGAAGATATAGCCACGCTGGGATCGCGCGGCGACGTGGTAAAAGTCGCCGAGGGATACGGGCGCAACTACCTGCTGCCGCGCAAGCTGGCAATTCAGGCCTCCAAGGGAAACAAGGCGGTCATTGAGCAAATGAAGGCGGCGTCGGTGCGCCGCTCCGCCAAGGAAAAGACCCAGGCCGAGGAATTGGCCAAACAGTTCGACGGGCTTTCGGTTTCCTTCCAGCGCAAATCCGGAGAGAACGACCAGCTATTTGGTTCAGTCACCTCAGGAGATGTCGCGGATGCGCTGGAGAAGAAGGGTTTCAACGTGGATCGCCGCAAGATTCAACTGCACGAGCCACTGCGAACCCTGGGCGAGTTCACCATCCCCATCAAGCTCCACAAGGAAGTAACCGCGCACTTGAAGGTTGTGATCGATAAGGAAGCGACCGAGTAAGAACTGTTCAGCACGCGCTCATCGTAGAGTATGCGGTTCGCCTCCACCGGCGAACCGCATTACTTTTGGCATGCCTCACCCACAAAAACAGGCTAAAACCTTTCCTGACAATAGTGTGCATCAGCACGAATCCTGCCCCCTCCCCTATAATCCTGCTCACGGTTCTCATCCTGACACGTCCATAGCTATGCAACCGGGAAGGGACGGCGAAGGCGCCCGGTGCATTCGAGGACAGAGAAAATATGCCGGCCGAGGCACTGGCGGTACCATTTACGGTTGGCGGTTGTTCCCAACGGGAACGGGATTCACGGGGCGAGGCTGGCAGGACCCAGGACCCCAAGCGACGGGGCCACATGGCTGGGCATAGTCTAGGCCGCATCGACGACACAGTGCTGGTCCGCGAGGCGCAGCGTGGCAATCGCGCAGCCTTCGAGGAGCTGGTGCGGCACTATGACCAGGCGGTGCTCCGGCTGGCCATTCACCTCACCGGATCCGAGCACGAGGCCCAGGACATTTACCAGGAAGCGTTCCTGAAGGCCTACAAGAGCGTGGCCAACTTCCGGTTCGAATGTTCTTTTTACACCTGGATTTACCGGATCGTGACCAACCTCTGCCTCGATCACCTGCGGCGAAGGCAAGTCCGCAAGGAAGACGCGCCGGTAGCGACGGATTCCTCGGGTGAGCAGTACGATGTGCTGGAGCAGGTTCCCGATGTCCGCGCCGGGGCCAACCCCGAGCGTGACCTGATGAGCCGCGAGTTGGGTGGGCGGATCAGCCGGGCGCTGGACAGATTGACGCCGCGCGAGCGCATGGTGTTTGAGTTGAAGCACTATCACGGGCTCAAGTTGCGGACCGTGGGCGAGGTATTGAATACCACCGAAGAAACGGCAAAGAATACATTGTTCCGGGCAACCCAGAAACTGCGGGGAGCCCTGGCGGACATGAGATGAATTATGAAATGTGATTGGGTCAAAGAAAACGTTCTGTTGTACGTTTACAACGAGCTGCCGGACGATGCCCGCTACGAACTGGAGCAGCATCTGGCACGTTGCACGGATTGCGCTGCTGAGTTGAAGACCACGCGCAAGTTTCACGCCGTGCTCTCCGAACTGCAGGTGGAAGAACCCAGCCCCAACCTGGTGGCGTCCTCGCGCATGCGGTTGCAGGAGGCACTCGAAACCACCAGCCAGGGGGGCTTCTGGCATCGCCTGGTGTTCGATCCCGCTATGTGGCTGAGGCAGATGCGCTTCTCTCCCGCTCTTTCCGCTGCCATCTTCATTGTCGGGTTTGCCAGCGGCATTGGCGCCACCTACAAGATTGTGAACGGCAGTGGCGGCGGGACGATGGCCGTCAGCTCGATCAGTTCACCAGCCGAATCTTCCGTGGCCGGCATTCGTTCCATCTCGCAAGAGCCCGGCTCGAATCAGATCAGCATTAAATACGACACGGTTTCAACCCAGCAAGCGCAGGGCTCGCTGAACGATCAGCGCATCCAGCAGTTGTTGCTGTTCGCAGCCCGTAACAATTACAACTCTGGTGTGCGCATGGATTCAGTGGACCTGCTGACCCAGCAGCCGAATGACACCCATGTTCGCGAGGCGCTGATTTATGCCCTGCGCTACGACTCAAACCCGGGGGTACGCCTGAAGGCATTGGGCGGCTTGGGAAATTACGTGAAAAGCGATCCGCGGGTGCGGGATGCCGTGCTTGAGGTCCTGATGAACGACTCCAATCCCGGAGTGCGGACGGAAGCTCTCCATTTGCTGGAACCAGTGAGGGCCGACGGCAGTGTGCGCGCCGTACTGCAAAGGCTGGCGGAAAACGACCAGAACCAGTACATCAAGACGCAAGCACGCAACATGCTGGCCCAGATGCCGGAATTTGACTGATGTCGATGACCAGGAAAAGTGAAGGTGGAATGGTGAGAAGTTTTCCCAAACTCGTGGCGGTTCTGCTGCTAATTCTGCCGTCGGCCTTGGCACAGCAGATCCGCGTTTTCGGTGACGGTGGCAACTGGACCCAGGAGCTTACGGGATCTCTGGCCGGAGTGCGGAACCTCAGGGTCAAAGTGGATGTTGGAACCGTGAAAGTAGAAGGTGGTTCGCAGCAGGGCGTTAGCTACGTTATTCGCAATCATTCTTACACTTCGTCCGAAAGCAAGGCACGGCGGGAATTCGACTCTTACAAGATCACTGCCTACGTGCGCGGCGACACCGCATGGATTGTTGGCGATTGGGAAGGTGGCAGGCCTCACAGATTCTCCGCGGAATTCACCGTCAGCGTGCCTCGTGAAATGGATGAAATCAAGGTTGAGACCGACGGCGGCAATGTAACCACCACAGGAGTCTCGGGCCGGGTGGATGCGCAGAGCGGTGGCGGCAACATCCACTTTGATGACATTGCCGGAATCATCAACGCCGAAACCGGGGGCGGCAACATCGATGTCGGCAATGTGGCTTCTGATGTCAGCCTGCACACTGGCGGCGGCACCATCAAGATCATGTCCGCCAAGGGAAAGATCGTCGCTGAAAGCGGCGGTGGCAGCGTGATTGTGACTTCCTGTATGCAGGGTGCAGAGCTCGAAACCGGCGGTGGCAGCATTCAGGTGGACCGGTGCGCGGGAAAAGTTACGGCCTCGACCGGCGGCGGCAGCATTGATCTGGGCGATATCGGCGGCCCAGCGGAGATCGAAACCGGCGGCGGCAGCATCCGCCTGGCATCCGCCAAAGGCCCGGTCAAAGCGGAGACTGGTGGCGGCAGCATTGAGTTGCTGGGTGTGCCATCCGCACGAGCCGAAACCGGAGCGGGCGGTATTGAGGCCAAGTTCATCGCCTCAAACGGAGCGCGTAACGATTCCATTCTTGAGACTTCAGCCGGCGACATTACGGTTTATGTGGCGCCGAACGTGAAGCTCAGCATTCGCGCATCCATCGATGTCGCTAACGGACACCGCATCGAGTCAGAGTTTTCCGAGATCCGGGTCACCACCGAAGGTGGAGACTATGGATCCAAGACAGTGAGTGCCGAAGGTGATTTGAATGGCGGTGGTCCGGTGCTCAAAGTTCGAACCACCACAGGCGACATTTCGTTTCGCCGCAGTACCCACTGAAGGAAGATAGGGGAGGCAGATATGCGAAGAGCCATTTTCATCACACTGCTGAGCTTGCCGCTGGTATCGGTCGCGGCGCATGCAGAGAACCTTGCGGTTGATTCAAAGAGTGAAATCTTCGGGATCTCCAGCGAAGATGTTGGCGGTAGCTCCTATCTTGGCGTAGACACCCGGGACATCACTCCCGACCGTCTGGCGGCGCTGAAGCTGAAAGAAGAGCAAGGCGTGGAAGTCACTATGGTTGACCAGGACGCACCCGCCGGCAAAGCTGGCCTCAAAGAGCACGATGTCATCCTCACAGTGAACGGCGCCGCGGTGGAAAGCGTGGAACAATTGCGGCGCGTGATACGGGAAACGCCGCCGGGCCGGGTGGTAACTCTTGGTCTCAGCCGCGATGGCCAGGCCATGACCCTCAAAGTGCAGTTGGCGGAACGGAAGAACAGTTATGCCTATGGCTATTCTTACGGGCCAAAAGGCAAGGATTTCCACTTCGAGATGCCGGCCATTCCGCCTATGCCCCCGATGCCGGACATGGGGGACATTGATATTCCTGTGTCGATCGTGGTGGTACATTCCTCGGCGCGCAGTGGACTTATGGTGGAGAACCTGACTCCGCAACTCGGAGACTTCTTCGGAACCAAGAACGGTCAGGGTGTGCTGGTGCGCTCCGTAGAAAAGGGGAGCCGGGCAGACAAAGCTGGCTTCCGCGCCGGCGACGTGGTCGTAAAGATCAACGGAGAGGCAATTCATGATAGCAGCGACTTCAGTCATGCGCTGCGTTCGCGCAAGGACAACACCGCAAACATCGGTGTGATTCGTGACAAGAAAGAACTCAACATCACCATCACCCTGCCGGAGCGCAAACAGTCGGAGCTCGAGCGCGAGAGCCTGATGACGCCAGAGATGGAAGCTGAGAGAAGTGAGGAACTGAGCCAGTTGGAGTCTCAAATGGCTCAACTCCAGCCGGAACTGGAAGAAGCCGTTAACCGGGAGATGAAGCGGGTCAAGCCTGAAGTGGAGCGACGCGCCCGGGACATGGCCCGCCAGAAAATAGAAATCAGGCGACAGATGCGCGACATGGAACGGTCATTCCGTGATCACCAGCGGGAAGTCGAGAGAGAATTTCAGAACCAGAACGGCGACTTCTTCTAGCAGAAGATCAGCCTTCCGCACAGCCCTTCTTGCGTCAGATCTGGCTATTTCCCGCCGGCCTGGGCTAATCCGCGCACCGCGTCAGGCGCGAGACAAACCCGGTTTCGTCCTGACTGCTTCGCCGCATACAGACCGGCGTCGGCTGCCTTTACCAGTTCATCCCGTGTGGTGCCGTGATCAGGGTAATTCGCGGTTCCCGCGCTGATAGTGACCGGCCGTGGTACGCCGGGGAATTGCCAGGTTTCGACCATGCGCCGCAACTTCTCCGCCACCGCCAGCGAATGCTGGGGGCTGGTTTGCGACAGCAGGATGGCAAATTCCTCTCCGCCATAGCGGCACACCACGTCAATCTTGCGCAACTGCTGATGAAGAATCGACGACACTTGGCGCAGCACCTCGTCGCCCAGCAGGTGCCCGAACTCGTCGTTCAGACGCTTGAACTGGTCGATATCGATCATGATCACGCCCAAGCCGGAGTCGTAACGGCGGGCACGCTCGATTTCCTCCGCCATGCGCAGCTCGAAGAACCTGCGATTAAAGATTCCGGTCAGTCCATCCAGGTACGCGAGTTGTTTCACTCGCTCGACGTAATGGGCGTTCTGAATGGCATTGGCACAAATGTCGGCCACCGACTCGAGCGGCTGTGTGTCGCTGCTCTGAAAAGCGCCGGCGCGTTCGCTGTCCAGCACCAGCACGCCCAAAATTTGCCCGAACGACACCAGGGGGATGGACATGCGCGACTCGGTTTCGACGTAGAGCCCAGCGTCAGGCGCGCTCTTGGCGTTATTTTCGACCAGAGTCTTGCCCGCCTCGAGCGCCCGTCCCCATGGTCCAGCCCCGGAAGGCAGGCGGCCGCCTTCTGGAACCCGGGGCGTCAGCTTGCCATGACTCGCGCGCAACACCAGATCTTCTTCGTCCTTTAAAAGCACGGAAACGTGCGCTACCTGGAACGCATGTTCAATCAACAGGCAAACCTTGGAAAGCAATTCTTTCAGGTCCAGAACTGCGGTGGTTTGCTGCGCGATGGCGTTGATGGCTTCCAGTTGTGACGCCCGCCGCCGCTCTAGAGAGTACAGCCGCGCATTCTGCAGGGCCATCGACGCCTGGGTAGAAAACAACGTCAGCATGTCGGCGGTTTCCGAATCAAAATGATTAAGGTTCACGCTTTGGCAATCCAGTACGCCCACCACCTGGTCGCGTACCATGAGCGGGACCGCCAGTTCCGACCGAGTCGTTCTCGACGTTTTCAGATAGCGCGGATCCTTACTGACGTCAGGAGCATAGACCGGGCGTTTCTGCTGGGCTGCCGCTCCCGTCATTCCCGTTCCGACCTTGACCCGAACCTTGTCCTGACCCTCGTCCCACCCCACCTGACGGCGCACGTACAACTCTCCGGTATCGTTGTCCAGCAACAAAATAGCGACGTTCTGCAGGTGGAAATAATCCCGCGCAATGACCAGAATCTGCTGCAAGACTTCGTCCAGGTCAAACGTCGAGAGCACCGCTTGGCTGGCATCGTAGAGGATGGCGATCTTTTGCATGGTGCTGGCCGGATTCTATCGGGTTTAGGAGCGGTTACCGAGGTTCCGAAAGTAACCTGAGGGTAGGTGTGCCGGTCAGCTTCTTGGGGCCTTGTAGCGCTCGAACCAGGAGGCCAAGATCTTTATGACCCCGAAGGTTACAAGGCAAAAGCAGAAATCGACCAGGGTTCCGAGGTCGGTCTTGAAGCTGACGTGGCGGGCTGGCTCGGGCAAGCGTTTCTCCAGCAGAAAATACGCGGCGTTACCCACCAGTACAGCCAGCAGAGCATGCGTGAAATTGGCTGCTGATTTTGACATGGCCTGCTTCCGCCTCTCTAACTTAGCGGCGCCGTGGCGAACGCTGCGGCTCCTGCTACCATCTTTCAGATGCTGGATCCCTCCACTTCCGTGCAATATGTGAAGGGCATCGGTCCTCGCCTGGCCGAAGTGCTGGCCGGCAAGGGCATCCACACCGTCGACGACCTGCTGCACTATCTGCCGTTCCGCTATGAAGATCGGCTGAACCCGCGCACCATCCCTGAGTTGCGCGTCGGCGAGATGGCGACAATCATTGCCGAAGTCCGCAATTCCGGCCTGTTCCGCACCCGCCGCATGCCGATTTTCCAAATGACAGCGGGCCAGGGACGCACACGGTTGAAGTGTATCTGGTTCAATGCAACCTATCTGCGCGACAAGTTTAAGCCCGGACAGGTTGTCGCTCTCTACGGAAAAGTGGAAGCCGACAATCGCAGCGGCGAACTGCAGATCATCCAACCTCAATTCGAGGTTCTCGAAGAACCCTCGGAGAACGGCACACCCGATTCCGCCGAAAAGAAGTTGGCCGAGTCACTCGAGATCGGCCGCATCGTGCCCATCTACGAAGCCATTGGACGCCTGACTTCGCGTTGGTTCCGCCGTGTGATCCATACCGCGCTGGAAGGTCTGACACCGGATATGCCGGACTCCATTCCGGAGATGGCGCGGCGGCGGCTGAGTCTGATTTCGCCGCTGGAAGCGCTTCGAAGAGTGCACTGGCCCGAGGCCGGGGAGAGCGTGGAAGACCTACAGTCCTCGCGCACTCCGGCTCACGTCCGGCTAATTTTTGAGGAGCTGTTTTTCATTGAGCTGGGACTCGAACTCAAACGCCGTGAGCAGAAGGCGCAAACTGGCATCCAGTTCCAGTTGGACGATCGCGCACGTTCGGCCATCAAGAGAATTCTTCCCTTCCATCCCACTGCGGCGCAAAAGCGGGTGCTCAAGGACATTGCTTCTGACATGGAAAGGCCGTCCCCCATGCGGCGGTTGTTGCAGGGCGACGTAGGTTCGGGCAAGACCATCGTTGCGTTCGAAGCCGCCATTATCGCCATGGAGAACGGCTATCAGGTGGCACTGATGGCGCCGACCGAGATTCTCGCCCAGCAGCATTACTTCTCCGCGCGCCGTATCTTGGAGCCGGCCGGCTATCGAATCGTGCTGCTCACCGGCTCGCTCGAAGACGATCGCAAGCGCGAGATACGCCGTCACATCGGGCAGGGGAGCGCGCAACTGGTGATCGGCACGCATGCGCTGATCGAACAGAAAGTCGAATTCGCCAAGCTCGGGCTGGTGATCGTCGATGAGCAGCACCGCTTTGGCGTACTGCAGCGGTTCAAATTGATGAAGAAATCCGGCGAGGTAGGCGCGGACGCAGAACCCGATGTCCTGGTAATGACCGCGACCCCCATCCCGCGCACCCTGGCTCTTACTCTTTATGGCGATCTAGACGTTAGCGTGATCGACGAAATGCCGCCCGGACGCACGCCCATCGTCACACGCCGGGTGACGGACGATCGTTCCTCCGAAGTCTGGGATTTCGTACGCAAACAAGCAGCGGCGGGACATCAAACTTATGTGGTCTATCCGGTCATCGAAGAAAACGAGGAAACCGAGATCAAAGCCGCCGCCAAAATGTACAAGGAACTGAGCCGCTTGTTCGCTGATTTGCGCGTCGGCCTGTTGCACGGCCGCATGGATGCCGACTTGAAAGAACAAGTAATGCGTCTGTTCCAAAAGGGTGGGCTGGACATCCTGGTCTCGACCACCGTAATTGAAGTGGGTGTGGACGTGGCCAATGCGACGATGATGGTGATCGAACATGCCGAGCGCTTCGGACTGGCGCAGTTGCATCAACTGCGCGGGCGCATCGGACGGGGCGCGGCAAAGTCGTATTGCGTACTGATGACGGGCGGCAAGGTTTCTGAAGACGGCGAGCGCCGCCTCGATGCCATGGTCCGCACCAGCGACGGATTTCAGATCGCGGAACTGGATCTCGAGCTCCGCGGGCCTGGAGAATTCTTCGGCACTCGGCAGGCTGGAATGCCCAGTTTTCAGGTGGCGAATCTGATTCGGGACCGGCAATTACTCGAAATCGCCAAGCGCGAAGCGGCAGCGGTTCTCGAGGATCCAAACCCCGAGATTTCACAAGAAGAGATCAAGAGGGCACTCCGACACATGCGCAACCGCTGGCAGAAAAGCTACGGGCTGGTCGAGGTTGGATAGTATTTTGGCAATCCGCTCCGCGAGTGTCATACTCTTGGCGGATGAAAACCGAAACCATGGCCGGCTTGTACCGCAAGCTTCCGTCGGTGGATGAAGTTGTCCGTCGCCCCAGCTTGGAACCCCTGGTTTCACAAGAAGGATTGATTGCAGTGACCGACTCGGCGCGGGCTGTGCTCGGATCCTTGCGTGACGAAATTGGCGCCGGCAGGCTCGACGAGAATGGAATTGATCTGGCGCTGTCCGGTCTTGACCACGCGGTAGAACGTAGCGTGCAACACGCTTTGAGCTATTCCCTGCGGACGGTTATCAACGCAACGGGCGTCATCCTGCACACCAATCTGGGACGCGCGCCGCTGCCGGCGTCTGCACTGGAACACATCCGTGAGACTGGGGCTGGTTATTCCAATCTCGAGTTCGATGTCGAAGCCGGAGATCGCGGCAGGCGCGACGTCCACGTGGATCGACTGTTCCGCAAGCTGCTGGGCGAAGTGTCGCCAGCAACTTCCACCATCGTGGTCAACAACAATGCCGCTGCTGTTCTCCTGGCGCTGAACACACTTGGCGAAGGCGGTGAAGTCATCGTTTCGCGCGGGGAATTGGTCGAGATCGGCGGTTCGTTCCGCATCCCGGACGTGATGACGAAGTCGAACGCGGTTCTGCGAGAAGTGGGAACCACCAACCGCACTCGCGTCGGCGATTATGAGCGAGCCATTACTGAGAAGACCCGGATACTGCTGCGCGTACATCGCTCGAATTTCGAGATCACCGGATTCACCGAGCAACCTCGGGTCGACGAGCTGGTAGAGCTCTCCCGTCAGCGCGCCATTCCGCTGATGGAGGACCTGGGCAGCGGAGCGCTGATTAGTCTGGATTCGCTGGGGGTGAGCGGCGAACCCAGCGTGCTCGACAGTCTACGCGCAGGGGTGGATATCGTCACCTATAGTGGCGACAAGCTGCTGGGCGGGCCGCAGGCTGGCATACTGAGTGGCCGTAGTGACTTGATCGCCCGCATGCGGTCGAATTCGCTGTTTCGCGCGTTGCGTGTCGACAAGTTAACATACGCCGCTCTCGAAGCCACTCTGATGGCCTATGTAGAGGGCGACCATGAGGCCATCCCCACCAT
>Ga0210387_10004105_pt1 | contig 11163 bp, 12 predicted proteins | sample IncBWC7OmetaG_FD_160108 | JGI IMG/M metagenome (GOLD analysis project Ga0210387, IMG submission 160108) | Forest soil microbial communities from Barre Woods Harvard Forest LTER site, Petersham, Massachusetts, United States - Inc-BW-C-7-O ... | reverse complement strand
TGCGGGCAATGTCATTGCTTTCATTTGAGTCCCTTCTTCGCTTCAAGGTCACAGGCCGTTTTCAAAATCCTGAACCACACTATCCCGGTCATGATCCCGAATGGGAGAGAGCCTACAATTTGCGAAATCTACACAACGTCACGCTCTCAGGCATCCCATAGTCGAACTTGAGTCAAATTTGAATCGAACGATCCAACCCTGATACTGAACGTCGCAGCTGGTCCCTACATTATTCGTACGTCCTCTTGAACGATCCTTCTCTATAGAGCCTTCAGCTAATGTTGGCGAGATACTTGCGACTTATCGCTTTCAAATCCCATACTTCAGTAAAAGGTCATCTACTTCAAAGTCCAATTCTTACACACTCCGGCATTGATCGGCTTTCAGGGAAGGCATTGCCTGATCTCACTCGGGTAAATCGACTAACAGACGAACATACAAGGCATTAAAAAATACTGGACACGGGGATGCGATTCGTTGAATATCGGGATGGCAAGGCTAAATCAGATATGGGAGGAAGAAGAAAAATGTAACACGCAATGAATACAACGCCTGTATACCCCGCATACCTCGCCTTCTAACCATCGTTCCCAATCAATATACTGCAACGAATGCCGCCAAGTTACAGCGCATGGGAAACAGAAACTAAGGTAAGAGGAGAGAGATACACAGAGATATCAGCTCACGAATGACACCTTCGGCAAAGATAACAAAGCGAATCCAACGCACCTTGGAGGCTGGAACGCGGGGGGTTACACATAACACCTGCCCAGGGCATAAGCGAGGCGGTCAAGGGACTTATCGTAGAGCGCGGGAGGAGGGGGGCTTGAGTCTAATTCCGATGAGGTTGAGTTTTGATGATATGGAATATCCAACGAAACCATTCAAAATTGAGGTAAGGCCAAGAACATGAAGGATCAGTAATGCAGAAAAGGTAGTCACATATCACAGTAATGTAGTGAGGAAATGATGCGTAAGAACATGTGTCTGCATTCACTAATCCCAGCCATATTGCAATGACGGTGGCTTAGGAACATCTTGGATGACCCTATTCAGTCTTGCCTCAAACAGAGCCTCTCCTCCGCCAAAGGTGGCGTCATGAACTGTGTGCAGAGATACATGAAAAGGAATATTGCAAGACAAGAAGAAAAATGTCCCTCACCCCACCAAGCTGCGCGGAACCATCTTTCAGCACAATCTGCCTCCGACAGCATGAGAAAAGAGGCAGCCATATGAACCATTATCACAGAGCACACATCGCTGTTCACTACTGCTGCCGCAAGACAATTCTTGCTCAGAGGGAGTTTACGTCGCAATGCTTTGCGTCCCTTCATCCTCGTATCTATTCCTGTGAACCCTGCCGCCTCGAGAGCCTTCATGCCAAATTGAACTGATTTGCTTATCAAGTCTACTCTGCCTTGCCTATTACCGTCGCGTTCTGTGACTTGCATGACGTCAAAATAAGCGACGAATAGTGGAGGGCGAGGAACACTTTGCTTGGAATGATATGTACACATCAGTTTTCCCACATGATCTTCCAATCCCGGGTTAGACATTGTTGACCGATGAAGGCCTTTCTTTGTTGCATTCATCTCATCGATGAGTGTCTTCCGTTGTCGACAAGCAATTTTGCCATCCGCACGATCTGCAGCGCAAAAAGTGCAGTCGCACTGCATTTCAATGATGGGTGCCAATGCCTTCTCCCGATCTATGTAGGTGTGGCCCAAAGTATACGGAAGTGTGACCTCTTCGCCCTCTAGTACTGTCTGGCGCGCACGAATGACCATGACATCTCCGAAGCAGCGCCACATCGCATTCGGGTGGCATGAGTGATTGAAAATGGAGGGAAGGGTGTAGATAGCACTAGGCTTCTCCAAGTCTCTCTCACTGGAAGGCAATATTATCCCTGAAGTTGCCTCTCGGACGCAGTTTAGTGAGAAGGAGTTGTACGTAACAAGCCCGTCAACCCTGGAAATGTCAATATCATTTGTCCCCTGGAAGGGTACAAGTGGAGTAGGCCGATGCTGCAATGGAGGGGGGTACACTTTGGGGGGAGGCAAAAATCTTGAACCCGAATATAAGTGATACATCAGGTCGCTCTCTTCAGGGCATCCAAACATTCGCATCACGATGCGAGTGATTAGGGCAATCGTGGACGTGTTTTCACCTCGGTTTGTAACAAAATTGAGACCATCAATAATTTCGTCCTTGGAAAGCTCTAAAGGGAAAACACACGCGAACGGTTTCGCGACCGCCTAGTCCATAACTATTAATTGTAGCACAAAGCAGATGGTAGGATTTATGACGCTTACCAAGAGATCTCCAGCGTGTATTTTCTGTGTAGCTCTGATACATCTTCCCCCTCCGCGGTTTGGGACAGTGGAAACTTTTATGGCGGGACTGACAAAATCTGCAACATCCAAATGAGGAACAGGAGCTTGCCCAGCTCGGAACATTTCAGTCCACGCATATTTCCCGTCTGTCATCTCGTCGAGACGCTGTTTGCTTGATCGTCACCAAGGCTATTTAACCTGTCAAGCGTTTCGGTGTATCTGCCTAGGCCATACTCGGCAGCCGCGGATCTATAAAGTGCTTTATCCTTGATTGCCGGAGGACATTGCGGCGCCCCAGCGACGTGGAGAGCATCCGCCAGAGCAGCAGAGAACCATTCCAACTTTATATACACCTGCGCCCTATTCAGGCGAAGTGCATGCATTCCAGGATCTACCCTGAGACCGCGGGACCAAGCAAGCGCCGCTGGAATGAAGAGCGCATCCCCGAAAAACTTGTTACCGACACCTTTCCACTGCTCTGCCGTGGTAGCTGCCAGCGGAGCAGTCATGATGGTAGTATACCAGACGATCCCGTGAAGAATAGGATCAGAGGGGTCGAGCATGACGACATCAGAGGGTGAGTCGACCCTCATGAAGCCAGCGTAAGGGGCTCCAGCACCGGCCGCCATTTTTAACCACGGTTCGCGAATGGCCATTAGCGTACCTAACGGAAAATAAGCATTGAGCGTCTTGGCGCTAGCCTGGAAGAGCCCCGGCAAATTATAAACGCAGAGCAAGACGGCGTCCCCATTAGGGTCTTCAATTCTGAGTTCTACCGCTACTCTTCGGACTAACGTTTGTTATTAGAGAATGTCTAACACAGCAAAAGAAACACCTGCCGGCTTTCGTGTAAGTGCGGCAAAGAAGATAGCGACCCTAGATAAAAGAATATGAGTGACGTGCCACATCGCCGTCGCAATGATTACGTGCCTTGTGGACTCGACGAACTAGCATATCTTTCAGCATGACTGGATGGGATAAACGTTAGTCTGTAAGCAAGGCGAAATAAAATGGAACGCGCTAACTCATTTGAAGACGAGAGACTGGGGTTGTGGAGAAGCTTTTGTCTTGGCCAATGAGCGTCTGGAGCATTAAGACGCCCGGACGTGGTAACATCATCTCCTGCTCGACTGCCTTGTAACTGAGCTGTAGCGCTCGGCGGTCCGTCAAAGGAAATTTCTGGGCAGGAAGTTTGCTTTCGAGTTCCCAGCGTGTACGTGCTTCCACGATCTGCTGCACCAATTTCTCTGGATCAAAATGAGGGGGGTCCTGCAAGAGATCGGGATTCGCAAGCATATTTTCCAATTCGCTTGGAGAAATCCCTAGAGATGACATGGCCTGCATCACCTCGTCCAGAGAACTAGAGCTCATATTGCAAATGCGAGTGTCCTACTAGTAAAGTGATGGATCGATGATCGATCCCCAGGCCACGTGCACAGAAAGCAATCTACGCGGAGCTGGAAAGCCCAGCGAACTTTACGACCGAAATCAAACCGAAATGGGAGAAGCCAAGGAACTCCATGAATCAACCTGGAAATCAAGTCGATCAGCAATAGGAAGGAACGACGGAAAGGAACTCAAGGTATACATTGGAACAAGCCTCCTGGACGCTGTCGTGAAAATGATAACACAGTGATGGCAGGAAGAATCGATGCGAGGCGCATCGCGAGCTACAGCGCAAATCGCGGGCCAGGGCCGAGCATCCCCCTCGATAGCTGACGTCTGAATACCAATGGTCCTTCCGTCCAGTCACGGTCTCCGATTTTCTCTTCTTCTGTTTGATGAATCGTTAGGGAAATGGTCAGAGGAGACGCTAACTTCAATCACCCAAGGACACATACACGCATTGGCAGGCAATATGCCAGACGTGGGGGCGTGGGCCGTTCGGGATAATCAGACCGAAAAACCAAAACACAGCACACAATGCGTACAAACACACTCAACAATTCTGCGCAGGTGACCCAGCTGATACAAGAAGGGGAAAGGCATGGAAGGCGAAGGCAGGATCCACGTGGAAGGTAAGTGACCACAATCTCCCAATTGTATGAAAGTGATGCATGAGGACTCGGCTTGTTGTATGACACTGCGTGGAGTTGGAGCGTGGTTCAGTGTATGGAAGGGAAAGTGGTTCGATTGCACTTCTTCTTCTGTGATCCCACATAACCTCTGCATTTAAAATCACAGTACTACTCCTTCTCTTTCCTACCTCTCTGAGACCATCCTCACAACCACCCAACATGTCGTCCCATCTCCACGAACCGTGTCTCCAGCCGCAGCCTAGAAACATCCCTTCTGGCTAGGCGGTACGTCTCCCCACCCCTCCCCAAACCACAACTATCGATATACCTCCCCTTGTGAATCGAGTCTGATCCTGACGTATATGGTGCTGGCATAGAATAGGCCCGCCTCCAGGGCATCTTTGCAAAATTCCCTGAGAAGCGACTCATGGTTCAACGCGCTGTTCCGTGCGTACTTGGATCCTCCTGTTTTGCCTTTGGTTAAGGTTTGGCAGGTTTCTTTTCATATTGGGATGCATGTGTTGCGCCGATCACCGCTGTTGAATGTCCTTCCGTGCGGGGTATGTATCTCATCCGTAAGGTTTGCATCGCGTAGTACATGACCTACAAGGCAAGGCAAGTGAGAAGAGGCCCAACAAGAGTAGAGACGGAATGGAAGCCGATTTGCATTCGAATTACTCAAAGACATGAATCAAGTCGACAAGATCGTCAGCCCAACTTTTCCGCAAGAAGGCTTGAATGTCGCTGTCGGGTCATATCGGAAACGGTAATACAGAATGGACAAGACGAGATTTGTCAGCGAAAAAAAAAACATCAGAAGGTAAGGAGATACATAGGTATCACCAAGTATGTTGAAAGCACAGGTCACGGTGCAAGGACGTTGGCTCCAATTTGAAGGTCACGCATTCATGACCTTGATAAGCGAAGAAGCCTGGTCACGGTCACCGGGCCAACTGCCAGCCATCCCAACCCTTACTTGTCATTGCCAGACAATTGAAACGTGTAATCAACGTGTAATCCCAAAGTTGAATTGAACTTGAAAGTTGTCTCTGTGACTTTCATTATATAGTTCAGCCTGTTCAGGTGAAGATCAAGTGGGAAGGCTCACCGTAAGCCTCACAAAAGGGTATACCGGCAACAATTTCCGACCAAGGGTCGTTTCTTTTTTTCAAGCCTCTCCCGGGCCGACGTAAGTTACTAATCAGCAGGTGTAAGTTCTACGCCACCTGCTGCGTGTGCTGCGCAGATACCGATTCGGTCCGAGTCCACTGGTTATGCTTCATCTCGAGTGCTTTCGACCACCCAAGAGCTCTGAAAGGATTTACCGGCCTGAGGGCCTACTACCATAGGGTGTCAGTTTATTATACAAGTATACCCTTGACCGGCATGCATTATAAACTGAAGCAAGATGGTGAAATCGTTCAAAGTGCGCGAACGTATGTTTTAGGATTGAACAAGCAAACTCTGGTGAAATGCCGTCAATGTTTTGGATGCGGCCGACTCGGAGTTACGTCAATATCCGTGGCCGTAGTAACTGAGTAAGCGCTAAGGCCTAAGACCTAAGGTTTTAAATGAGAAGACAGGACAGAATCTCTATTTTAAATTTCATTCCTCATCTACTATCAACGCTTCCTCTTTTTACAAAAATGTACCTCCAGATTGGCGTTATGATGGAATCAGTCCAGCTTTCCGACATCACCTGCATTGACCTTTTCGGCGGACTTTCCAACGAATACATCAAGGCGTGCGGTGAACTTGCGCCCCCTGCTGTTCGTACCTTGGGCATGGACATTACATTCCATTATATCTCGACGAACCTCGAACCAGCCATGATGACACCATCCATAAAAATTATCCCCACCTGCACGTATGACACTGCTCCGCGAGACCTCGACGTCCTCATCATTGGTGGTCCATTGATATCCCATCGTCCCCCTACCGCAGATAAATTCATGAAAGAGGCTGCGAAGGATGCGAAGCTCATCATGACTATTTGTACTGGAGCAATGTGGTTGGCGAGTTCAGGAGTGTTGGACGGAAAGAAAGCTACCACTAACAGGTGTGCCTTGGGTGTGGCGAAGCAGATGTATCCGGAGGTGGACTGGCAGGATGAGAGGTGGACGATCGATGGGAAGTTTTGGACCTCGGGAGGGGCCGGGGCTGGAATTGATATGGTTTCAGCCTACATCAAGGAGCATTTTGAGAAGCCCATCGTCGACTTTACTTTGGAGTTACTGGACTTTGATCCGACGGTTAGAGGAAGATACTATGCAGCGTAAATGGTGTATGCGTACAGGAAGGTTACGATAGGTTATTGCGAAGAGACATGGCCCTAGCATTTCGCTTTTTTAGTTTCTTTCATATATGTACATTCGAAGACTTGGAAACAGTACTACTTACTTCCGTAGGGACTCTTTCCGTGTCCGACCGAAAGGAACTTGTACACCAAAATTTTTCGTTGTTGCGGGGCGAATACCGTGATCGGTGCCATTCAACCACTTTATAGGATTGCTGTTCCTAAAAGTCAAACGTTAAGACCTCGAATGTCGTACACTCAACCCTCTCAAAACCCATCATTACCACCAACGATAGCACAATCACGAACAAGTGGACAGCACTCGTTTGGGACTCAAAAGGCTAAAGAGCCTTCTATGCACTCGCCGATAGACACAGGGGCGCAGACGATCATGCACGCGACCTTGCCGAGAATCGTTGGGGGAAATACAGCGCGGTAACGAGCCGTCCGACAAGAGCTACGATTAGCACCAACATACCCAAGCCAAACGCAGCAATAAAACCCCGGCAACACCAAAAGGGAATAGGAGAGGTCCCTCGAAGAAACTCTAGGGTGGACGCAGCAGCGTCCACACCCACCACACCACACCTCCATCTGTACCATACCACAACTCACACCCCGAAATTCAACATCTCCATTGTCTTCTCATCCGAGGCCTACCATGCCCGAGATGTGTGACGACGCGCCAACATGCCGACATCCGCGAGCACCAGGAACGAAGACATGTACAACCCGCCACAAGCCTGTGTCGATGGAATCCCGCACATGCCAAACAGCTTCATAGCCTGCGGATGCACGCCAAGACAAAAGGACAATATGAGCACACAGGTGCTGGTTCCCAAGCGTGGCCGGGGGTCCGCTGCTGCCGCCACGCCAAGATTTCCTGGGGGAGGCCGCTACATCCGCTCTCGGACAGCACGCCGTAGCATTTGGGTGGGAGGCACCGGTATACATGTACGCGAGGAGTCGCGGGAGAACCTCGAGTGAGTCTGCAGCACAAACGATCGGGGAACTGGGCGTGGGGAAGAGGGCATAGAGGGCGCCTGAAGGAAAGTGGCGGCTGAGGGTTGAATTCTGGGTAATGGCGTTGAGTGCGAGGCGAGGGCGACAAGGGTCCAGAAGGCAGATTGCCAGGAGCCGGAGTTGGGTGAAGGTTGAGATGGTAGTGGTTGGTTGGGAGTTGGAGTTCGTTGGTGTGGATGACTCGGAGACTAAGTATAGGTCGATGGTTAGGGTTAATATACGTACAGGACCTGTTGGTTTCAGCGATGACAACAGCGTAGATCTCGAGCTGGAGAAAACAAATCGCGAGGAACGCCTACGAATAGAGGCGTCGTGCGTGCCATTCCGACGAAGTAATGTTCTGAAGTAATTACCACGAGATTCGGGTTTTCTGTGGATTATATGGCCCCGCCAAAAAATTTCAAGTTCCTTTGCGATTGTCATTACAAGCCAACTAGAAGCCGCCGTAGCCGTATACAAACTGAACTCCCACGTGATTTTCATGAAGCAGTCACATATGTCACGGTTGTGACGCTGAATGGAGTCATTTCACAGCAGTGAGCGCTAGTAAGAAGAATGGGGCATTCACAGCCCTCCGCGTCTCTGTACAGTTTCGGAGACTTTGTTTTCACACTCTTACCTTCCAGCCCTGACGAGATCTACTGAACTATCAACGTGAACGGGTAAGCCGCTACACGACCGATCGAAACATGTAACGCGATGACTGATAGGCCATAGTGCCATCGACGTTGCAACTGGGTTGGACTGGTGCTCCATCAGAAACCACTTCAATGGAGCTCGGTCATCTCCCACCGAGTCCGTCGGGTAACAGTTCGCAGGCACCTAGTCAAAAGCGTCCTATATCACTCTTGGACCTTCCCAACGAACTACTTCTCCTAATCTTTGAATGCCTTTGTGAGGATGAGCTTTATTCACTCGCCCTGCTGTGTCGAAGGCTCCACCACGTCGCTCTCCCCATTTGCTTGGTCCGCTGTGGGCTCTCGAAGTCAAGTTCAGCTCCAGAGAAACTCGTACTTTTCGTTGACAAGGCACTCGCCGCTGCACAAAAGCGAGGGCTTTTGCGCCTCCGAATCTCGCTCGACATCACATCATTAAAACGTGTCGCCTGCGACTTCCATTTCCCAAAGAACACACTTATCGCAGAGGTTCGCTTTCTTCACCGATTAATGGAAAAGTTGACATCTGTGGAAGATGTGATACTTGATTTTAACAATATATTTCTCCAGTCTTGGCAGGGTGATGACTCACAGGATGAGACGATGAGATATTGGGACAAATGGAGTCGCCATTTTATGGCAATTTTGAATGCCGTAGCTTCAATGTCCTCCACTTTTACCGTGCGCCAGCGGAACCCCGAAGCGCAAAGAATTCAGTGGAGTTCCCCGATCCATTCGATTCAGCCTGAAAATGGCAGTTCACGTCATAACAGGATGTCAATCATTTCTCGACCAGTCACCACAATCCAGAAAATTGTCGGTATAGGAAAACCCTCACTCTCCAAGTTGGTACGAAGAGAATCTGCAAACCGTCCTGACATGGTGGATAGTCCAAGCAAGTCGTCCAGTATTACAGGGCTGAATACACTTACCATTGGATCTTCGATGCTTTTCCACCCTTCTTTCTCCCTCTGGACAATCCAGACACTCAACAACTCGCCGATCAACACTCTAACCTTTGACTTCATAGGCCTTTCCTTCGGCGAGTGGCGTGATATCTTGCCCATCATCACATTGCCCGTTCTCTCCGTGCTATCGATAGACTCGTGCGAAATCGCTCTTGTTGATCTTTCCACATTCCTATCCCGCCACCCGAGTCTCACTACTCTCAGCATTGGTGCGAGCTCGTCCGACCTCAATCTATCCATCGAAACCCCTCTCCCGGAACTCCTTTCCCGGCTAACCACACTCTCTGCTCCCACAAATTGCATTGTTAAGTTCTTGACTTCCGCCCACAAAATCCCGAAACTACTTTTGAAAAACATTGTCTCACACGTTATGTCCGCATCTGAATTTACAGCCATCCACCAGGCCGTCGCCTCAGCAGCCGCACACCGACGCACCGACATCATCCTCTCGCTTGAATTGCACGTGCACACTGACTGGCTGGACATGGATGCCGGAATCGGGATTGATGGCGACGACACCTTGGCCCAGCGTGTGACCAGTTTGGTGATCAAAACAGGGTGGTTGGGTCTTAACTACCGTGACAGACGCACCCTTCCAACTTGGCTCGCGCGATTCTGGGCACTTGAAAAATTAACGTTTGTCAGCCAATCACGATGGCTGTTGAGCGGCCAGGCCAAAGTGATGTTGATTCGATCCATCAGTGCGGCCTGCCCGGGTGTAAAGACAATTGCGGTTAATGATGAAGCCCGCGACATTGGAACATGGCTTGCGATGTGAACTACAATAAGTGTATTTTTCTCCCCGATTTATCGTGTTTGGTTGTTATTCTAACGTGATCTTGCCATGGCACTCGTTTCTAACCTTTTGAAAGTCTCCATCGAATGGTTGTGCCCAAGTTTACTTACACAAACGATGACCTTCCATCACAGACGGTACGGACATCCTGTTTGACCCAACCCCTTCTATAGTTTTATTTTACCGTTATGTTTTTCGCAAGTGTTCTTTTTCTATTTCATGACCTTCAGACGTTCCGGACAAGACGCCCCTTGTTCTGGCAGCATGTCTTCAAGTCGACTTCATGTACCAGCCCTGTTATCCCCCAAACTCAAAGGATGTTCTTCCGACATGAGTGATTCCGGTGAACATCAGGTCGAAAGGATGCAGTACTTCAACTTGAAGCTTCAGGCTGTTAACAGCCAAAGGTGAGCGAGTCTGTTATATTTTACGTGAAGAATAAATAGAAAAATAGCGGTAGCGAGTCTTCAACTGGCACTAATGCTACCAGAATTATGATAATATTACAATACGGCGAACCATGTTCTTTGACCGTAGTTTTGGTACAATGGAATAAATGCGAGATGAAACATGGGGACTCCCATTGCATGGCATAGTACTCTACCCCAGAACAGCTGCTTTGTTGTTGTTGGAAGCCTTGTCTAAGTCAAGTTCGGAATTATGGGTTCCCTTCCAGGTGACCACGGTGGACTTCAGCGGACATAGTCAGTTGTCCGAATGGGCAGAGCAAAGGCGGAGAAAAAGATGAGAGTACTGACATGAATGTCCTCCTCAACGGCGGTCTTGGATTGAGTGATGGCCACAATAGGTACACTGATACCGTCAGACCGCTCGCGACTGCGTAGCATGTTCTCACGAATAGAGACACGAGAGTTGAGTCTGCCGGATTGAAATGTCAGGCTTTGGTCAGATGATCGTCGATTGAAGAGGCACTTGCGAAGACAACACTGAGATGACATAATCTACAGTGAATTTTAGTATTTGTAGGACTACAATAATTGAACAGAACTTGCGTTGGCTCATGGGTACCATGGCGATTTTGCTGAACCGGCATGGAGACAATGTAATGAGTC
>Ga0210387_10004104_pt1 | contig 11164 bp, 5 predicted proteins | sample IncBWC7OmetaG_FD_160108 | JGI IMG/M metagenome (GOLD analysis project Ga0210387, IMG submission 160108) | Forest soil microbial communities from Barre Woods Harvard Forest LTER site, Petersham, Massachusetts, United States - Inc-BW-C-7-O ... | reverse complement strand
CAAGGTCAGCGACCCGGCAGCCACACGCGAGCCGTTCACCATGTCGTATGACGTTTCGAAAGTGAACTTCCTCGACTGGTCAAAGAAAAAATCGGAAATCATTTTGCCGCTGGTGCAGTTCAGCTTGCCCGATGTCGGTGACGACGATGACGATGCGCCTGACGCCGAACCGCTGAAGCTTGGCCCGAAGGCGGAGTATTCCTACAAGATCAAACTGGAACTGCCCGCCAAATACACGGCGCACGCGCCGCTGGCTTTCTCTCTGAAGCGCGACTACGCCCAGTATCAGGCGAACTACAAAGTGGACGGCGGCACATTTACCGCAGGGCGCACGCTCACGCTGCGCCAGGACGAACTGCCGGTCGCCCGCGCCGCGGATTACGAATCGTTTCGCCGCGCCGTTGGCTCCGATCTGGCGCAACAACTCTCGGTCGAGAGCACGACTGCCGGAGCGCCAGTGCCTCCCGCTGACATGAAGGCCGACGATCTCGTCGAGAGTGGACGCGCCGCGGCCACCAACGGGAATCTCGAAGTCGCAATCGCGTTATTGAAGCGCGCCACTGAAGTCGACCCTAAGAACAAATACGCCTGGAATACCCTGGGGCTGGTCTACTTTCAGATGCGGGAGAACGAACCGGCGATCGCGGCATTTCAAAAGCAGCTCGAGGTCAATCCCTACGACGAATCCGCTTACAACTACCTGGGCCGCGTCTACTGGAACGAACGCAAATATGACGACGCGGTGAAGGCGTTCAATAAGCAGCTGGAAAATAATCCGCTCGACAAATTTGCGCATGCCAACCTGGGCTCGATGTACGCCGAGTGGCACAAGTATGAGGATGCCGTTCCCGAGCTGGAAAAGGCCGCCTCGCTCACTCCCGACAGCGGCGAGTTGCAGGTGAGCCTGGGCGATGCCTACCTGAATCTGGGACAGGACGACAAAGCGCTGGCCGCTTTCGATCACGCGGTCGAGCTTTCGGCGACTCCGTTGGTGTGGAACAACATTGCCTACCAGCTCTCGCTGAAGAAATCGCATCTGGATCGCGCGCAGCAATATGCGGAATCCGCCGTATCGGCGACCGCTGCGGCCATGCGCAACACCACGCTCGACCGGCTCACGCGAGATGAACTGGGACTGGTGTCATCGCTGGTCGCCTACTGGGACACGCTGGGTTGGGTGCATTTCGGCGAAGGTAACTACGATAAGGCCGAGAAATATGTCGCCGCGGCGTGGGGACTTGGCCATCACGGGGAAGTTGGCGATCATCTGGGGCAAATCTACGAGAAGCGGGGCGAGAAAGATCTCGCGGTGCGGACCTACGCGCTTTCGATGAGCGGCTTGCGTCCGATTCCTGAAACGCGTGAGCGTCTGGCTTCGCTGGCCGGCGGCGACGCCAAAGCGGATGCGGTAGTGGCGCGCTACAAAGACGAACTGCAGCATCTCAGCACCGTCGATCTGGGCAAGGCCACGCAAACCGGGAATGCGGATTTCTTCGTCCTATTGAGCCGCGGCACGGGTACCGGAGCCAAGGTGGACGCGGTGAAGTTTATGAGCGGCGACGAAAAGTTGAAGTCGTACACCGACGCCCTGCGCACCGCAGACTTCCGGCTCACGTTTCCGGATGACACTCCGGTGAAAGTGCTGCGTCGCGGAACGCTCTCATGCTCCGTGACCAGCGGAAAATGCGAGTTCGTGCTGACCCTGCCTGATGACGTGCGGACGGTCGACTAACAAGTTTCGTGGAGCCCCGGACGCATTCGTCCGGGGAGCAGTGACGACAAGTCAAGACTCCATCCCCAGCTGAGCCTGCCCATCGATGCGAGGTCCGGAGGAATGTTCCTGCAGGAACACACTGTCATAACAGTAAGAGGCATACGATAGTGTCATGACAGGTAAGCACAAGAAAAGAAAGAATGTCCCGCAACAAGCACACTGCCGCCGGGCAACTTCCCACGTTGTGCAAGCTGCGGGGAAGGAAGCTCTCTGGTTGAACGTTCCGCGCCCAGCTCCCGGCTAGTCTGAACACCGCCGCTTGTGCCAGGCCGTCGCCTGCTCGTAGGCGTGAGCCAGCCGCAGCACCAGATCTTCCCGCCAGTGTGGTCCAGCGATCTGCAGACCGATGGGCAATCCGGTTTGGGTGAAGCCGCAGGGAACGGAGATTGCGGGTAATCCCCACACGTTGAACGGGCGCGTATTGCGCAGGAGTTTGAGTTCGGCGGGACGCAACGCGTCTGGGTTCGCTTTCAAGTCGGCAATCGACGGAGCCGGCATGGGCATGGTTGGAGTCACCAGCACATCCACGTCGACGAAGGCTCGGACGATGCTGCGGCGCGCTTGGTCGAGGTCGCGGCGGTGCCGAATATATTCGGTGGTCGTGATTTTTTCGCCGGAACGAATGCGGCGCAGGGTTTCCGGCTGGTACATGTCTGGCGTCGCGGCGGCGCTCTCGGCGTGAACGGCGTAAGCTTCGGCGGCTTGCAGGGTGCGGTCGGTGGGAACGTCCAGCTTTACTTCTTTTATTTCTACGGCCATTCCCTCGGCGAGCGTTTCGATCGTGCGTAGCGCATGCTCGATTGCCGAGGCCACTTCCGGATCGAGATCGTCGAAAAAATATTGGCGCGGTACGCCGACACGCAACGGTTTCGCATTCCCACACAGGGCCGCGACATAATCCGCCACCGGAACATCCACTGAGGCGGTATCGGCGGGATCATATCCTGCGACGGCTTGGAGAACGATGGCAGCGTCGGCGACCGTTGCCGTCAGCGGCCCAACGTGATCGAGCGAGAACGACAGCGGGATCACCCCTCGATTCGAGACGCGGCCATAGGTCGGCTTGAGGCCGACACAACCGCACAGGGCGGCCGGTTCGCGGATCGAGCCCGCGGTGTCGGTGCCGATGGCAGCGTGGACGAGGCCTGCGGCGACCGCGGCCGCCGAGCCTCCCGAGGATCCGCCGGAGATGTGAGCGCGGTCCCACGGATTGTGGACGTCGCCGAAATAGCTGACCAGCGAACTGCCGCCGTAAGCGAACTCGTGCAGATTGTTTTTGCCTACGATAATCGCGCCGGCCTGCCGCAGGCGGCGCACGACTTCGGCGTCGTGGGATGGAATGCGATCCTTATGTAGAGCGCTGGCTGACGTGGTGCGGACGCCGGCGGTGTCGATGAGATCTTTCAACGCGACTGGAAGTCCGTGAAGCGGGCCACGCCACTCGCCACGCTGAATCTCAGCTTCAGCGACTTGGGCTTCGGCGAGAGCAGACTCGGCCATGACTGTAATGAAGGCGTTAAGAGCGGGGTTCGACTTCTCGATGCGATCAAGGCACGCGTGGGTAATCTCGACCGGGGAAAATTCTTTCCGGCGCAGGAGAGGCGCGAGTTCAGAGATGGTCGCGGGGAGGGTCATCGGCTCCGGGTATTGTAAGGCCGCTGATGAGAATCGATCATTCGTTATGCAGCGCGGAGTCGAAGCGCTCCTACCCGCGTCTCGCGCCTTGGGATCATGTCTGAAGGGCGAACTTTGAACGCAGGTAGGGAACTTCGACTGCGCAGGAAGCCCGCTTCGCTATCTTTCTGCTGCGCCCGGCATCACAGCTTTCCCGGCGGCGGACTGAAAGTCCTATAATCACAAAGGACGGGGGCAGAAAAACCATGCCAGAAATGACGATCGCACCGGTGGCGACGCACGGGTTCTTCGTGGATGGACGATGGAGCGAAGACGGCGACCTGGTCGAGATTCATTCGCCCTACGACGGCAGCCTGATTGCCCGCGTGGTGCAGGGGCGTCGCGAACATGCCGATGCAGCGATCGCCGCGGCGGTTAAGGCATTCGGGACCACGCGGCGGTTGCCGGCTTTCGAGCGGCAACGCGTGTTGCGGCGGATCTCTGCGTCGATGGGCGAGCGTAAGGAAGAATTTGCACGTACGCTGGCGCAGGAAGCGGGCAAGCCGATCAAGGCGGCACGCAACGAAGTGGAACGTGCTATCTTCACCTTCAATGTAGCGGCCGAAGAGAGCACGCGCATTTACGGCGAATTTCTCCCCCTCGACTGGCAGGAATTCACTGCGGGGCGATGGGGGATTGTGCGCCGGTTTCCTCTGGGCCCGATTGCCGGGATCACGCCGTTTAATTTTCCGATCAACCTGGTGGCGCACAAGGTTGCGCCGGCAATTGCGGCGGGCTGTCCGATGGTGCTGAAGCCGGCTCCGCAGACGCCGCTGTGCTCGCTGCTTCTGGCCGAGTGTGTGCAGCAGGCGGGTTGGCCCGATGGCGGGCTGAACGTGCTGCCGCTCTCGAATGAAGATGCCGGCCTGCTCGTCACGGACGAACGCATCAAGCTGATCAGCTTTACCGGCAGCGTGCCAGTGGGATGGGACATCAAGCGTCGCGCCGGGAAAAAGAAAGTCGTGCTGGAGCTGGGCGGCAATGCTGCGGTCATCGTGCACAGCGATGCCGATCTCGCCTACGCCGCTGACCGCTGCGTGACTGGCGGGTTCGCCTATGCTGGACAGACCTGCATTTCGGTGCAGCGCATTCTGGTGGAGAGCTCGGTGTATGGGAAATTCACCGACCTTCTGGTGGAGGGCGTGAAGAAATTGAAGATGGGTGATCCGCTCGATGAGGCGACCGACGTGGGACCGCTCATTCGCGAGAGTGATGCGATCCGGACGACGGCCTGGATTGAAGAGGCGGTTCGCGGCGGGGCGCGGCTGCTTTGCGGCGGCGGGCGCAGGCATTCAGTGGTTGAGCCCACGGTTCTCACGGGCACCAGTCCTGACATGAAGGTGAACTGCCAGGAGATTTTCGGTCCGGTGGTGACGGTCGAGCCCTACCAGGATTTCGACGACGCGCTGCGCAAGGTGAATCATTCTAGTTTTGGGCTGCAGGCGGGCGTGTTTACGCGCGATGCGAAGTTGCTCTTCCAGGCGTACGAGGAACTCGAAGTGGGCGGAGTGATTGCGGGAGACGTTCCTTCGTTCCGGATCGACCAAATGCCCTACGGCGGCATTAAAGATTCCGGACTGGGCCGCGAAGGCTTGCGCTATGCAATCGAAGAGATGACCGAGCCCAAACTTCTGGTCATGAACCTGCGATAGCGCCTTGTTACAAACAAGACTGGGCTGCGCCCCGTGGACAGACGGTGGCGGCGGTCTCCACTTTGAGTCTTGCCGCGCTGAGAACTCAATATTTTCCCGGCATGTTCAATTCGGAACTTTATTTCTTCTGCGAAATTTCAAAATTCCGCGACAAACTCGATTGAAGTATTTATAATTTCTGGTTTCATAGCCAACTCACGGAAACCTTTTGGGTGGTTTTCTTTTTCGCCGTATCGGAACCAGTTTCATAACAGCGGTCGATCTACCGGGTCTCTTCAGCAAGATTTCATAAGAGAATGTCGCAGATTTTTCATCGCAGCACGAATACTCTGTCCCGTGCCACCATCTTTGGCGCGGTATTCGTTGTGACTGCGCTCGGCTGGATGGCGATGGAAATCCAGCGCTCGCCTTACGTTACCTACGCCGGTGTGCGCAAGCCGCAGCCGGTTCCGTTCAGCCATCAGCATCATGTAAGCGGGCTGGGCATCGATTGCCGCTATTGTCATACCTCGGTTGAGACCTCGAGTTTTGCCGGAATCCCTCCGACCAAGACCTGCATGAACTGCCACTCGCAAATCTGGACCAACGCCCAGTTGCTCGAGCCGGTGCGGGCCAGCTACAAATCGGGCGAATCGCTGCAGTGGACGCGGGTGAACCAGTTGCCCGACTTCGTCTATTTCAATCACAGCATTCATATCAATAAGGGAGTCGGCTGCAACACCTGCCACGGTCCGGTCGACCAGATGCCGCTGATGTATCAGCAGGAATCGTTGCAGATGGAGTGGTGCCTGAGTTGCCATCGTGCGCCGGAGAAAAATCTGCGGCCGCGGGACCAGGTGTTCAATATGCGGTACCAGCAGCCGACCGGGGCGAACCCAGTGGTGTTGGATGGCAAGAGTTACGACGACCAGATCGACCTGGGGATAGCGCTGGCGAGGAAGTACAGCGTTCGCAGCGTCAAGGACACTACGACTTGCAGCACGTGTCACCGGTGAGAACTATGAAAAGCTGTCATCCTGAGCGGAGAGTTCGCTTCGCGGCACCGGACGCGCTGCCAGGGTTACAGGGATCCTTCGACTGCGCGAGACTTCGCTTCGCGAACTCTCGTTCCGCTCAGGATGACAACGTTTGGGATGCAGGGTGTTAAGTAGCAGGTTTATGGCGACGGAAAAACAAGACGGCGGCCTGATTCAGATCAAGAAGCGCGAGGAGGTTTGCCCGAGCCATGGCAAACTGGATCTCGATTCCGTTCGCGCGAAGATTGATCAAGCGACGGCGCATGATGACGCCGAAAAGACGGGGCCTGAGTATTGGCGCAGCCTGGAAGAACTCGCGGGGACCGAAGACTTTCAGCAGGCGCTGCATCGCGAATTTCCCAAGGGTGCGTCGGAGTGGGTGGATTCGGTTTCGCGCCGCGGGTTCCTGAAAGTCATGGGCGCGTCGCTCGGCTTGGCCGGGATGACTGGCTGCGTGCGGCTGCCTCTCGAGCCGATCGTGCCCTATGTGCGCCAGCCGGAAAATGTAATCCCCGGCCGGCCGATGTTCTATGCCACGGCGAGCACGCTGGGCGGATATGCCAGCCCGATTCTGGTGGAGAGCCATCTGGGGCGGCCCACAAAGGTCGAGGGAAATGACCTGCATCCGGCGTCGCTGGGCGGCACCGACATTTTCACGCAGGCTTCGATTCTCGGCATGTACGATCCGGACCGCTCGCAGAGTGTGATGTCGCTGGGCGACCAGCGGTCGTGGGCGGCGTTCCTCACGGCGATCCGCGGGCCGCTTAGTGCGCAGAAGGCGCTGCAGGGCGCGGGGATTCGTATTCTGACTCCGACAACTTCTTCGCCGACGCTGGCCGATCAGCTGCGCAATTTCCTGAAGATTTATCCGCAGGCCAAGTGGCATGTGTACGAACCGGTCAATCGCGACAACGTGCTGGAAGGCGCGAAGATGGCTTTCGGCCAGCCGGTAGAGACGCGCTACGATTTGTCGAAGGCCGACGTGATCGTGTCGCTCGACGCCGATTTTCTCTACGCCGGATTCCCCGGCAACACGAAATACATTCGCGACTTCGCCAAGCGGCGCAATCCGGATGCGCCGATGAATCGGCTGTATGTGGTCGAGAGCACGCCGACGACGACGGGAGCGAAGGCGGATCATCGGCTGCCACTGAAAGCCGGAATGGTTGAGAAGTTTGCATTCGCTATCGCAAACTCGGTAGGTGCGGGGCCGACAGAAAATGTTGCCCTGGCTGAGTGGGGGAGGTTTCCAGACGCAGTTGCCGAAGAGTTGGCCTCGCACAAAGAGCGAAGCGTAGTGGTCGTGGGCGACCACCAGCCGCCTAACGTTCATGCTCTTGGCCACGCGATTAATCACCAGCTCGGCAATATCGGGATTACAGTGTTTTACACCGATCCCGTAGACGCCAACCCCGTTAATCAGACCGAGTCGATCAAAGAGCTTGTTGCCGACATGCGCGCGGGGAAAGTTGATCTGCTGGTGATTCTCGGCGGCAATCCGGTTTACGATGCGCCTGCCGATCTCAACTTCGCCGACGCTCTGACCAATAGCAAGATTCCGCTGCGCGTGCACCACGGGCTTTACCAGAACGAGACCGCCGAGCTTTGCCATTGGCATGTGAATCAGACGCACGAACTCGAATCGTGGGGCGATGCTCGCGCTTATGACGGAACGGTCAGTATCATTCAGCCGCTCATCGCGCCGCTCTACAACGGCAAGAGCGCACTGGAGTTTGTCGCGCTGCTCTCGGGCCAGTCCGATGCGACCGGTTACGATCTCACTCGCGCTTACTGGCAGAAGCAACACACGGGCGCGGATTTCGAACAGTTCTGGCGCAAGTCGCTGCACGATGGCTGGATTGCCGGAACCGCTTTCGGACCGAAAGATCTCAGATTCGCCTCTGCATCTTTGAAGTTTGAGAGTCCGAATAAGTCTGCGGACTCCAATGCGATCGAACTGAACTTCCGCCGCGATCCGACTATCCACGACGGACAATTCTCCAACAACGGCTGGCTGCAGGAATTGCCCAAGCCGATGACGAAGCTCACCTGGGACAACGCCGTGCTCATCGGCCCCAAGATGGCGGAACGCCTCCAGATCAAGACTGAAGATGTTGTTGAATTGGAACTCAACGGAAAGAAAGTCACTGGTGCGGTCTGGATTCAGGCAGGACATCCCGACAATTCGGTCACTGTATTTCTCGGCTACGGGCGAAAACACGCGGGCCGCGTCGGCACGGCGCAAGGATTCGACGCTTATGCGCTGCGCACCAGCGCCGCCCCCTGGGTCGCTTCAGGGGTCACAATAAAAAAGACGGGCGACACGTACAAGCTGGCCTCCACGCAGGGTTACCAGTCGATGGATACGCCGGATGGCGCGCATCGTCCACTGGTCCGCGAAGCTACGCTGGAGGAATACCGCAAAGAGCCCGAGTTCGCTAAAGAAGAAGAGACTCCGAAAGAGCTGACGCTCTACACGCCCTACCCTTACGACAAAGAAGATTACGCGTGGGGCATGACCATCGACCTGAACTCCTGCGTGGGCTGCAACAACTGCATGATCGCCTGCCAGTCGGAGAACAACATCGCGGTCGTAGGCAAAGAGCAAGTGGTGATCGGGCGGCACATGCACTGGATTCGGGTCGATGCCTACTACCAGGGTGACCGCGACAATCCAAAAGCATTTTTCCAGCCGGTGCCGTGCATGCAGTGCGAGAACGCGCCCTGCGAAGTCGTTTGCCCGGTGGGTGCGACGAATCACACGACCGAAGGCCTGAACGACATGGTCTACAACCGGTGCGTGGGCACGCGGTATTGCTCGAACAACTGTCCTTATAAGGTGCGGCGGTTTAATTTCCTATTGTTCCAGGACTGGGATACGCCGCAGTACAAGATGATGCGCAATCCTGACGTCAGCGTGCGCAGCCGCGGCGTCATGGAGAAGTGCACGTACTGCATACAGCGCATCAACGAGCGGCGCATCGACGCGGAAAAAGAAGACCGCAAGATCAACGATGGGTCGCACGAGAACGAGTTGCTGACCGCCTGCCAGCAGTCCTGTCCGGCGGGAGCGATCGTATTCGGCAATATCAACGATGCGAACAGCAAGGTTTCGAAGTTAAAGGCGCAGGCGCGCAACTACAGCCTGCTGGGCGAATTGAACACGCGCCCGCGGACCACGTATCTGGCCGAGGTGCGGAATCCGAATCCGGAGCTGGAGAAATCAACGTAGGGGCGGACGCATTCGTCCGTCAGGGTTTTGAACCACAGGAGTGGCCGTATCAGAGGTTGAGAAAAGCCCCACTTCTCGCAAAAGACGCGAGAAATGGGGCACCCAGAGCGAATCTAGAAGGAAGCATGGCTGAGCCTTACAAATCGGCGGGTGAACTCGACAACGCTCCGGTGATCGAGCCGGGCCATACCTTCGGCACAGTCACGGAGAAAATCAGCGCGATTGTGCTGACCCGTCCCGCGTCGAACGGATGGTTCGTGGGCTTCGCCCTCGCCTTCATGCTGACGATGATGATGCTGTTCGCCATCGGATACCTGGTGCTGAAGGGCACGGGAATCTGGGGCGTGACCATCCCCATCGGCTGGGGTTTTGCCATCGTCAACTTTGTTTGGTGGATTGGAATCGGGCACGCCGGCACGCTGATTTCCGCGATTCTGCTTTTGTTGCGGCAGTCGTGGCGTAATTCAATCAACCGGTTTGCCGAGGCGATGACGCTGTTCGCCGTGGCTTCGGCGGGAATATTCCCGGCGATTCACGTAGGGCGTCCATGGCTGGCGTACTGGCTCTTTCCAATTCCGAACACCATGGGCGTGTGGCCACAGTTTCGCAGCCCGCTCATGTGGGACGTGTTTGCGGTCTCGACTTATGCCACGATTTCGGCGCTGTTCTGGTTCATCGGACTCATCCCCGATCTGGCCACGCTACGTGACCGCACCGACAATAAGGCGCTAAAGATTGTCTACGGCATGCTTTCGCTGGGATGGCGCGGATCGGCGCGGCACTGGCATCGCTACGAAACCGCATATCTGTTGCTGGCGGGTTTAGCGACGCCGCTGGTGCTCTCGGTTCACACCGTTGTGAGCTTCGATTTCGCGGTGGGCATTGTGCCGGGATGGCACACGACCATCTTCCCACCATACTTTGTCGCCGGCGCAATTTACTCCGGCTTTGCCATGGTGCTGATGCTGGCGATTCCGATCCGTAAGATTTATGGCCTGGAAGACTTCATCACGGAGCGGCATCTGCAGAACTCGGCCAAGGTCATGCTCGCGACCGGATTGATCGTGGCCTACGGTTACGGGATCGAGGCGTTCATGGGTTGGTACGGCGGCGACCGCTACGACGCGTTTACGCTGTGGAACCGCCTGCACGGGCCTTATGCGGTTTCTTATTACATGCTGCTGATCTGCAACATATTCATTCCACAGCTGTTGTGGATTCGAAAACTGCGCAGCAGTCCGGTGGCGTTGTTCTTTGTCTCCGGCGTAATTCTGGTGGGCATGTGGCTGGAGCGTTTCATTATCGTCGTGGTCAGCCTGCAGCGCGACTTCCTGACGTCGTCCTGGGGAATGTATTACCCCACGCGCTGGGACTGGATGACCTACATCGGCACCATCGGCATGTTCCTGGCGGCGATGTTCCTGTTCCTGAGAATCCTGCCCGCGATTTCGATTTTTGAGATGCGCACCCTTCTTCCGGAAGCGGAGGTGAAGGAATAGCGCCATGAAAAGAGATCCCATCTACGGCATCATGGCGGAGTTCGATTCGGCACAGCGCCTGACCGACGCGGCGCGGGCGACCTACGAAGCCGGCTACAAGAAGATCGACGCCTACAGCCCGTTCCCCATCGAGGGACTCGCGGAGAATATTGGATTTCACCACGACGAAGTTCCTCTGGTCGTGCTGATCGGCGGCATCATTGGCGGACTAAGCGGCTACCTGATGCAGTACTGGATGTCGGCGGTCGACTACCCGCTGAACATTGGCGGCAAGCCTTACCACTCGTGGCCGGCGTTCATCATCATTACGTTCGAGA
>Ga0210387_10004103_pt1 | contig 11166 bp, 8 predicted proteins | sample IncBWC7OmetaG_FD_160108 | JGI IMG/M metagenome (GOLD analysis project Ga0210387, IMG submission 160108) | Forest soil microbial communities from Barre Woods Harvard Forest LTER site, Petersham, Massachusetts, United States - Inc-BW-C-7-O ... | reverse complement strand
GGCCGCGGTTCAAGCTGTGGCAGAACGGGGACGCGCCGACCGGGAAGCGGCAGCGGCGATCGCGGAACGGGATCAGGCCCTGCACGCCATGGCCGTAGCGCAGGATACCACCCAATTATCCAACTACCTGCTCACCGAGACCATGCTGCAAGTCAGCACGGAGCGCTCCCGCGAGCTGGTACTCAAGGCAGCCGAAGCCACGCGAAACTCGACGGATATTCCGCCGGATCGTCGCGCCATCATGCTCGGAATATTGGGCGATCAACTCGAGGAACGGCGCGACTACGCAACCGCGTTTCAGCTGTACACGGAATCCTCAACCTTGGCCAAAGAATCCAAGGATCCAAGTACCCTCGGCGTTGCCCTGTGCCGCACCGGCTATGCCGAAGTAAGTCTCAATCGCGCCAAGGAGGGGTTTGCCAAGATCGAAGAGGGCCTCGCGAGCATACCGGCAGACAAGAATTTTGCGAGCTCCCGCATCGACTGCTATGTCGCAAAAGCCGTGTCGAACCAATTGCAGGGTTTGTCGAGCCTGCCCGAAGCGGAAGCGGCCCGCCGCAACCTGCCCGACGTCACGCCGCCCGATCCCCTGCAGGCCGGGCGCGTCGCCTACCTTCTCGCCAATGGCTACGCGCGCGTCATGCAGGTCGCGCAAGCCAAGCAAGCCTATGCCGAAGAAGAGAAAACCTTTGGCGGACGGGACTCCCAGCAATCCGAGTATGTGCACTACGCCAATCAAGGCATGTTTCTTTGGAAGATCGGCCGGCCGTTGGATGCGCGCGCCAGCCAGGAGCGCTCCCTGGACATTGAGCGCAAACGAGGCGACACCGATATCGGGCCCTTGGCGCTTTTGCTCAGGGCGCGGATCAGCCGGCAGCTCGGCGACATTCCGGGCGCGATTAGCGGCTATGAAAAATCCCTGGCGCATGCCCGTGAATTGCACGACAGCGCGGCCGAAGGCGCGGCCACGCCCGAGCTGCTCTCGACGCTGATCGAGGCGGGCCAGGCGGCCCGCGCCGCATCGATGCTGGCGCCCACCGAACAAAGGTTGCACGCAATATTTCCTCCGGCGTACTGGGTGTTCGGCAGCTTGCGCATGGAATCGGCGCTGCTCGCCGAGCACGCCGGCGACGAAGTTCGGGCGCAACGCCAGGCGGACGAGGCCGTGGCCCTGTTCAACGACAACTCGCCTCCCGCCTATGATTTTCCGGTGGTGCTGGTGAAGCGCGCGGAATTTGAATTGCGCCACGGGCGCCTCGATCAGGCGCGCGCCGACACGCAGCATGCTCTCGCGGTCTATGACAAGGCCTTCGGCAAGGATATTTTGTCCGCCCGCATAGGCGATGCACTGATTGCCGACGGTAAGGTGCTGGCGGCTCAAGGCGATGCGGCCGCAGCACGCGCGCGCTTCGAAAGGGCCGCGCTGAACTATGCGGACAGCTTGGGGCCGGAAAACATCAAGACCAGGTCAGCGCGGCAGATGGCCGCGCCCTAGACAACTATCCGCACTTCGAATCGCCGCAATTCAAGCAGGTATTGCAGCCGTCCATCATGACCACCGCCGCTGTGCTGCATTTCGCGCAAAGCTGCGCCCCTTCCGGAAAGTGCGATTTGGAAAATGCATCGGTCTGCTTGGCGCGCGCCTCGAATTCCGCGCGCTTTTCCTCCACCAATTTTCGCTGATGGACGTCGAGCTCGGGCTTCTTGAGCAAGCCGATCGACTGCAGGTGCCGCTCGATGACGTAACCCAGTTCCGCGATGGTCGAGGGCATGAATTTGCCGCCCGGCTGCCAATAGCCGCCCTTCGGATCGAATACCGCCTTGAGTTCGTCGACCAAGAACGTCGTATCGCCGCCTTTGCGGAATACCGCGGAAATAACCCGCGTCAGCGCTACGATCCATTGAAAATGATCGAGGTTCTTCGAATTGATGAAGACCTCGAAGGGCCGCCGCTGTTCATGCGGCGTGCCCTCGTTGAGCACGATGTCATTGATGGTGACGTACATCGCGTGGTCGGAGACCGGCGTCTTGATTTTATAGGTCGAGCCGATCAGCACTTCGGGACGCTCGAGTTTCTCGTGCATCCATATGACGTTGTCTTGGGCTTTCAGCGCAGGTGCAGGCGCCGGCGCTTCCTTCGACTCAGGCTTCTGCACGCGGTACTTCGCGATCTTCTTGCCGATTTTGATATGAGCCATGATCAGAACTTCCCGTAGTAGCCTTCTTTCAGCGCATCGAAGAGATTCGCGGCGGTATGCATTTCACCGTCGTATTCGATCTCCTGATCGCCTCGCGCCTCGACTTCCGTCCCATCCTCCAAGGTGAAGATGTATGTCGTGTTTTTCAAGTCGTCCTCTTTGACCAAAACACCCTGGAATGCCTCCGGATTGAAGCGGAACGTTGTGCAACCCTTGAGACCAGAGTCATAGGCGTACATGTAGATATTCTTGAAATCCTCGTACTTGTAATCGGTGGGCACATTCGCGGTCTTCGAAATCGAAGAGTCGATCCAGAGCTGCGCCGCCGCCTGAATGTCCACGTGTTCTTTGGGGCCGATGTCATCCGCGGCAATAAAGTAGTCCGGCAGCTTCTCCGCGGGCACCTGTGAGTTCGCCATCGCGCGCGAATTGATCAATTCCCGGTAGGCCAGCAGCTCGAAGGAAAAGACATCGACCTTTTCCTTGGATTTCTTGCCCTCGCGCAGCACGTTGCGAAAATAGTGATGCGCGAAAGACGGCTCGATGCCATTGGAGGCATTGTTGGCGAGCGACAAGGAAATGGTGCCGGTGGGCGCGATCGAAGTGTGATGCGTGAAGCGCGCACCGACTTCGGCGAGTTCATCGACCAGCTCCGGCGAGGCCTCGGCGATGCGCTGCATGTAGCGGCTATAGCGTGCGTGCAATACCCGTCCCGGCACGCGTGCGCCGACCCGCCAGCCGTCCTTCACCATTTCAGGGCGTTTGCGCAGCATCTCGCGCGTGACCGTGAACTCTTCGTTCATGATCGGCGCCGGGCCTTTCTCCTTGGCCAGATCCAGAGCGGCCTCCCATCCCGCCACCGCCATTTCGCGGGAAACGTTCTGGGTGAAGGCCACCGACTTCTTCGACCCGTACTTCATGCACAGCATGGTGATGGTCGAACCCAGCCCTAGGAACCCCATCCCGTGACGGCGCTTGCGCATGATTTCGTCGCGTTGCTGCGCCAGCGGCAGGCCATTGACCTCGACCACATTGTCCAGCATTCGCGTGAAGATCTTCACGACCTTGCGATAGGATTCCCAGTCGAACCGGGCATCTTCCGTGAATGGGTCGACCACGAATTTGGTGAGATTCACCGAGCCCAACAGACAGGAGCCGTAGGCAGGCAGCGGCTGTTCGCCGCATGGATTGGTGGCGCGGACATTTTCCGTCCACCAGTTGTTGTTCATCTCGTTCACCTTGTCGATGAGGATGAAACCCGGTTCCGCAAAATCGTACGTGGAGGTCATGATCACGTCCCACACGCGGCGCGCCGGTAAAGTCTTGTAGATCTTGCAGGCGACCAGTCCCTCCTCGTTCGCGACATAGCCGTCCGTGTAGGGCCACTCGCGCCACACGTACTTCGTGGTGTCGGCGAGATCCGGCTGCTCGGCCTCGAATTCCTGTCTTCCCAAGGGAAACGCCAACGTCCACTCGCCGTCGCTTTTCACGGCCTTCATGAATTCGTCGGTCACCAACAAGGACAAATTGAACTGCCGCAAGCGGCCGTTCTCGCGCTTGGCGCGAATGAACTCCAGCGCATCGGGATGTCCGATATCGAATGTGCCCATTTGCGCGCCGCGCCGGCCACCCGCCGAGGACACGGTGAAACACATCTTGTCGTAGATATCCATGAACGACAGCGGACCCGAGGTGTACGCGCCCGCGCCCGACACGTATGCGCCGCGCGGCCTCAAAGTCGAAAATTCATAGCCGATGCCGCAGCCTGCTTTCAGCGTCAGTCCCGCTTCGTGGACCTTCTGCAGAATGTCGTCCATGGAATCGCGGATCGTTCCCGAGACGGTGCAATTTATGGTGGAGGTCGCGGGCTTGTGTTCGAGGGCGCCGGCATTCGAAGTAACCCTGCCCGCGGGGATGGCGCCGTGACGCAAGGCCCACAGGAAAGACTCGTACCACTGTTCGCGGTTGGGTTCGCTTTCCACATCGGCAAGCGCGCGCGCGACTCTCTTATAAGTATCGTCCATCGATTTGTCGATGGGCGAACCGTCCTTCGAGGTCAGCCGGTACTTCTTATCCCAGATGTCGAAGGAGGCTTCTTGATAAGGAATGCTGCCAACATCTTTGGGCTGTATTTTGACCACCGTATTCATGGGTATCTACGCCGCTCCGTTATAATTATCGAGCTAAAACCTGAACACAAATGGCGGTGTTCTCGCGAAAAAAAATCTTGGTGACTTAACAGAAGACCGATGGGACTCAACTGACCGTTCGGAACACAACATCTTGTGTTTGAGGCGAGAGGGTACGGCGCGATGGCGATTACCGTCAAGACTTTTTTTGCACTATTTTCGGCTAAAAAAACATTGATATATCAATGAGATAGCGGATTATGCGCAGAAATTGCCTGATTACACTTTCACAAGCGCTGGTCAAGGGGGAAAAGTGCAAATCGCAAGATATTGTGTTTGCACACGTTATCCACATTATGTTCCATTGACTTTGAACTGCGTCACACTTTTTCGCCGCACGCCTCACCATCGCTCTCGTCCCAAACCCGGCGGTTTTACCGGCGCGTGCATCGCGCGAGTTGAAATGCACCTCGAGCGACCCAATTTCCCCAATCACGCGCGTGAGTTTCGATTCACAGGAAATTTGGCACCGAATTTTATTTAGCTATTTATCAGGAGTTTTCAATGACCGTTGTACGTTATGAGCCGTGGGCCCTCGTGAGCCGGCTCCAGAAAGAGGTTGATCGTTTGTTTGGGGCACCGTTGACCACCGCCGCTGATTCCGGCGCGTGGCTGCCGCCCGTGGATATCCATGAGGAAGCGAATCAGTTCGTGCTGCATGTGGATTTGCCGGGCGTCGATCCGAAGGCCGTGGAAATCACATCTGATCAGGGCGTGCTGACCATTCGCGGACAACGCGAGGACACGCGCAAGGAGTCGCGTGAAGGCTTCCGCCGGATCGAGCGCATTAGCGGCGAATTCCAGCGCCGTTTCAGCCTGCCGGAGAGCGCTGACGCACAGAACATCAAGGCGAAGGTCGCCAATGGCGTTCTGGAAGTCGCCATCCCCAAGCTGGCCCAAGTGCAGCCGCTTAAGATCCAGGTCGAAGCCGCCTAAGGGGATCCTTGGCACGGGTCCTTCCGTGTAATATCGCCTCGACACTGGCGAGGAGGCCGGACTTCAAGTCCGGCCTCGCTTTGCTCGCCGGCAAAGAGGACACCTCGCGCTTGAATCTGCGTCTCAACTTTGCAGCGGCCGCGCTCGCCGCGTCCATGATCTGCGGGCAGGCATTCGCCGCGGTTCCCGCCGCCGATGCCGCTCCCATGCCGACGCTGGCCCCCATGGTCAAGCGCGTCTCGCCTTCTGTCGTGAACATCGCCACGCGTGGCACGATCAAGGAACAGCCCGGCCGCAACCCGCTCCTGGACGACCCGTTTTTCCGCCGATTCTTCGACGCTCCGCAGGATTCGAAGCCGCGGGAGCGCCAATTCCAAAGCGCAGGCTCGGGCGTCATCGTCGACGCGAAGAACGGCTACATCATCACCAATCATCACGTGGTCGAGAACGCCAGCGAGATCACCATCACGCTGCTCGACAACCGCACTTTCAGCGCCAAAGTCATCGGCAGCGATGAAGGCGCCGATGTCGCGGTGCTGCAGGCAAAGCAGCCTAATCTTACCGCCATGCCGCTCGGTGATTCGGCCAAGCTCGAGGTGGGCGACTACGTGGTCGCCATCGGCAATCCATTCGGATTGCAGCACACGGTCACCGCCGGCATCGTCAGCGCTCTGGGGCGCAGCGGCATCAATCCGGACTCCAACGGTTACGAAGATTTCATCCAAACCGACGCCTCCATCAACCCCGGCAACTCCGGGGGCGCCCTGGTAAATCTGCGCGGAGAGTTGGTCGGCATCAATTCCGCCATCTTGTCCCGTACCGGCGGCAACATCGGTATCGGCTTCGCGATCCCGGTCAATATGGTCCGCAGCGTCATGGACCAGCTCGTCAAGTACGGCCAAGTGAAACGCGGCGTCCTCGGGGTTCAGCTCTATAGCGTCAACGCGGACATCGCCAAGGAATTCGGGCTGACCGAGACGACCGGCGCCTTGGTGGCCGGCGTGGCGCAAGGTTCGGCCGCGGAACGCGCCGGTATCAAAACCGGCGACATCATTACCTCGCTGAACGGCGTAACCATGAAGAGTTCAGGCGAGCTGCGCAATGCCATCGGCATGCTGCATGTCGGCGATAAGGTGGATCTGGGCCTGCTGCGCGACGGCAAACCGCGCAAGGTCACCGCGCTGATCGCTGAGCGCTCGGAGGTAGAATCGGCGAGTGCGGCCGACATCCATCGGGGGCTCGACGGCGCCGATTTGGCGGATGCGCCCGACGGCAGCGGAGTAGTGGTGAACAAAGTGCAAGAGGCGAGCGCTGCGGCGCAGGCGGGAATTCGCGTCAATGATGTCATCGTGGGCGTGGGACGAACGCCGGTCGGCAATATGAAGTCGTTCAGCGAAGCCGTGAAAGGCGCATCCGTGCTGGTGCTCAAGATTCGCCGCGGCAACGATACATTCCTGCTGCCGGTTCGCTAAAGCATGCGTCTCAAGTCCATCGTGGTTCTCGGCGGTACCGGATTTCTGGGCACTCGGCTGGTTGCGCGCCTGATCAAGGACGGCCATCAAGTCACCGTGCTGTCGCGCGATCGCGAGCAGCATAAACACCTGCTGGTGCTGCCCGGCCTCACATTGGAGAACTGCGATGTGTATCAGGAACCGCAGCTGAGCGAGCGCTTCCGCGGCAAGGACGTCGTCATTAATCTCATCGGCATTCTCAATGAGCGCGGCTTCAGCGGCGCCGGTTTCCGGCGCGCCCATGTCGAGCTAACCCGGCATGTCTTGCTGGCTGCGCGCTCCGCAGGCGTCGGGCGGCTCCTGCAGGTATCGGCCCTGAAGGCCGCGACCGATGCGCCCAGCTACTACCTGCGTTCCAAGGGCGAGGCTGAAAAGCTGATCCGCGATCAGAGCTCCTTGGATTGGACCATCTTCCAACCGTCGGTGATGTTTGGTCCTGGCGATTCGTTTCTGAATCGCTTCGCGGGATTGCTCGCCGCAATTCCCCTGGTCTTTCCTCTGGCCAGGCCGAACGCGCGCCTCCAGCCCCTGTGGGTTGACGACATGGTGGACGCGCTGCTTCGATGCCTGCACGGCGGCGCCAGCAGCCGTCAAACCTACGAACTCGGCGGTCCGCAGATCTACACCTTGAAGGAAATTGTCGTCTGGGTAGCGAAACTGACGCGCCATCGCCGCTGGGTCGTCGGGCTGCCGGATTTTATCGGGCGCCTGCAAGCCTTCTTCATGAATTTCGTACCCGGACGTCCCTTCTCCGGAGACAACTACAAATCGCTCACCGTCGACAGTGTGTGCAGCGAAGACGGCTTCGCCAAACTGGGCATCCAGCCTAAATCCATGGGCGCATCCGCGAGGCTTTTCCTGGGCGCGCAAGAGGACAATGCCCGCTTGAGCCAGAACCGCGCCGCGGCGGGCCGCGCCAAGTCCGCCCCATAGGCTTTCAACCCGGCGGTGCCGGAAAAGCCTTTGCCGCCGCGAGGATCCATTCGCGAAACTGCGCCACCTTCGGCAGTGCGAGAAAACTTTTCGGACACACGAACCAATAGGCCGACGCATATGGCAACGCTCCCTTGCCGGCGAGCTGGAGAGTTCCCTTCTGCAGTGACCGCGTCACCAGCGTCCAGCGTGCGAGCGCATACCCCAATCCCTCTTCCGCCGCGGCCAGGAGGCCGGCGGAGTCTTCGATGCTGGGTGCCCTCGAATGCCATGCGGCCTCCTCGGAGGCCTGCGCCCACATATGCCAGGGCTCATCGCCGCTCTCGAGCAGCGGGAATTTGCTCAACGCGGCTCCACGTTCGATCATGCCGTGCTGCTTGATGAGATCCGGGTTGGCCACCGGCACGAGCCAGTCGTCGAGCAACTTCTCACTGTGCATGTTCGGGTAGTTGCCGCCGCCGAAACGAATCGCAATGTGATTCTCCGAGCGCGAGAAATCCACCAATGCGCGCGAAGTATGGAACCGCAATTCGATGTCCGGATATTTGCGGCGAAAGGAGCGGATGCGCGGCAGCAGCCAGATCTGCAGGAACGAGGACAACAAGCTGATTTGCAGCGGTCCCGCCCGGCGGTGATGTTTCATCTGCTGCAGGGCCGATTCGAGTTTCTCCAATCCTGACCTAACCGCGGGCAGCAGTTCCAATCCCTCTTCGGTGATTTCCACGCGCCGTCCGCTGCGCCTGAACAGCGGCACCTGAATGTAAGCCTCCAGCGTTTTGATCTGCTGGCTGACGGCCGCCGGGGTGACATTCAGCGCATCTGCAGCTTCCGAAAAACTCAGGTGCGCGGCCACCGCCTCGAATACTCGCAAGGATCCCAGCGGCAATCGGTCGTATGCGGATGGCACCTTAAGCTTTCCTTAACGCTTTATCAGGGATTGAATTTGTTCGGAAGCGGCGCGAGAGCCAACCTATGCATGGTCGGTTCAATCTTCAACGGAGCGCATATCATGAACGATTTATTCTTTGTCGCAAGACTGGTGCAGGGTCTTCTCGCGGTGACCATCGTGTCCGCCATCGTCATGGCCATTCAGTTCTCTCTGGTGAACTTCTAGGGGCTCGCCGATGTTCCACACACCAGGAGATCCCGCTTTGGCTGATCCAGCTTCGCCAACTCCCGGGCGCGGCGGTAGAAGGCAGGCAGGTTCCCGCCTACTGCCTTCAACTCCCGCTCGAAGCCGGGCACGCAGGCGAAGTAAGTGGCAATTGACGCCAGGTGGGCATTGTTGATGTCCTGGGCAAACCAGGCGTCGAACGGCGCATGACCGCCCCACTGCGCACGCAGGTCGGCGTAGGATTCGCGCAGCGCCTCGAGCGCCAATCGCTTGCGCTCGCGCATCAGCGGCGGCGGCAGGCTCATCGCATAGATCAGGCGCAGATGCTCGCGTGTTTGGCTCATCAGCGCGATCACTTGCAGGTAGCGCTGTTGCTGCAGCAGATGTTGCGCCAGATCCTGCTCGCGGCCGAGGCTCGAGAGCCAGCGCCGCACGCCCTCCTCCTCCACCGTGGTCGCAAGCGCCTCGTTGAACGACGCGTCATTGCGGACGTACAGCAACTGGTGGGTCAATTCATGAAAAATGATCGCCGCCAGTTCCACGTCGTCCCAATTGACCATCGTGCTCAAAATGGGATCGTCGAAGTGTCCCAACGTGGAGTACGCCGCGACGCCGCCGACTACAACATCGAATCCCTGCGCGTGCAGGCCGGCGGCAAAACGCCGCGCCCTGGCCTCGACGAAATAGCCCCGGTAAGCCACGCAGCCGACGATGGGAAAACACCATCTCTTCGGATCGACGGAAAATTCCGGAGCCGCGACCACATTCCACACGACATAGGCACGTCCGATATCCGCGTACTTGCGATAGCTGCCATTGTCCGGCAGACCGAGCTCGCGGCTGGCAAAATCACGTATGGCAGTCACTGATTGAAGTTGCGAGCGCAGCTTGGGCGGTGTCGAGGGCTCCTCGATGACGCGGGCGATCGGCTCCCGTTTGGACATGAGCGCCAACTGGCCTTCGGCGCTTTGCAGCAGGTAGCAGCCGCCGCTTAAGCTTGCGATCAATGCGATCGCCAGCGCGGCGCGGATTGGGACAGCGATGCTGTTAATATTCACGCATGCAAGTGTATCTGGTTGGCGGCGCCGTTCGAGACGCGCTGCTGGGCTTAACCGTGAAGGAACGCGACTGGGTGGTGGTGGGGAGCACCCGTGACGAACTGCTGCGCCTCAAATATCGCGAAGTGGGCCGCGACTTTCCGGTGTTCCTGCATCCTGACTCCCACGAAGAATACGCATTGGCTCGGCGCGAGAGAAAGACTTCGCCGGGATATCGCGGCTTTGCGGTCGAGTTCGGGCCGGAAGTCAGTCTCGAGCAGGACCTGGCACGGCGCGATCTGACCATCAACGCCATTGCGCAGGCCGGCGATGGGTCTTTCATCGACCCTTTCGGCGGACAGCGCGACTTGAAGGCCCGCGTGCTGCGGCATGTATCGCCTGCATTCGTCGAAGATCCCGTGCGCATATTGCGGCTCGCGCGCTTCGCCGCCCGCTTCGCGCCGCTCGGGTTTCAAGTCGCTCCCGAGACCATGGCGCTGATGCGCCAAATGGTCGAACAGGGGGAAGTGGACGCCCTGGTGGCAGAGCGCGTATGGCAGGAAACCGAAAAGGCTTTGCACGAACCCGGCGCCAGTGTGTTTTTCCGCGTGCTGCGCGAGGCCGGTGCGTTAAAGATCGTGTTTCCGGAGATCAATGCGCTGTTCGGCGTGCCGCAGCCCGAAAAATGGCATCCTGAAATCGATACCGGCGTGCACACTTTGATGGTGCTGGACCAAGCGGTACGCTTGAGCGCCGATGTGAGGGTCCGCTTCGCCGCGCTGGTGCACGATCTCGGCAAGGGCACCACGCCGCACAAAGAATGGCCCGGACACAAGGGACACGAGGAGCGCAGTGTGGCGCTTATCGAATCCTTGTGCGATCGGTTGAAGCTGCCGAGCGAATATCGCGAGCTCAGCGTCATTGTGGCGCGTTATCACGGCAACGTGCACCGCGCGTTTGAACTGCGCGCCAACACAATTTTGGGGATCCTGGAAAAGACCGATGCGTTTCGGCGGCCGGCGCGATTTGCGCAAGCGCTCGTGGCCTGCGAGGCGGATTCGCGCGGCCGCTTAGGGCTGGAGGAAACCCCTTATCCGCAGCGGCAATACCTGCAGGCCGCGCGCGACGCGGCGGCGACTATCAAGCCCACGCCCGAGGATATCTCGGATCAGGTCGGGCCGTTGATTGCCGAGCGCATCCACCAGCGGCGGCTGCGCGCCATTACGGAGCTAACCTCTCGCGTCCAGC
>Ga0210387_10004102_pt1 | contig 11168 bp, 11 predicted proteins | sample IncBWC7OmetaG_FD_160108 | JGI IMG/M metagenome (GOLD analysis project Ga0210387, IMG submission 160108) | Forest soil microbial communities from Barre Woods Harvard Forest LTER site, Petersham, Massachusetts, United States - Inc-BW-C-7-O ... | reverse complement strand
TCTCGATAAGGCAGTTGAGCAAACCTCGTGCAAACAACAAGCAAACTCCGACTAAATGCCGAGGCAAGCCGTGTTCGAATTCGAATTCGAATTTTGTTTTGAATTTTCATCTGAATCACAGTTGAATTCTCTACTCTGAACGTCCCTAATGTATTACTATAAGGTATATTGAATAATCTCTAGTCTTATCTCACTGAGTAACCCTCAAATAGCTCTAGAGCCGAATCTCACTATCCCACCTTTTTGGCCTGCCTCTTCCCGACGTTACATATACACTCGCGGACAAACAAAGTCAACAAATTTGGGAGACATCACACATTGATTTTTTGTGACTTCAACTCAACTTCAACTAAATGAAAGGTGACATTACAGACTCTTAATTGACACATATAAAGAGATTTGCACGAGCAGATTGTCTATAAAAGGTCATTTAAGGATTTTCGGACCTCAAAATTTTGGCGGTATGCCAAAATAACGTCCTTGAAAATATGAAAATATGTGCAATCGACCGATCTTGATGTGGTGGTTCTGATCCTGAAGTATGAGAAAATTCTAGCGAGCCATTCACATTGGAAAAAATGCACAAAATCTGCTTACCAATCATCCCAAGTACCCATGTTTGACCAGAATCAGCCCCAAATCACAGCTATATATCGATATGGGCCATACTTCTTGTAGCCAGATACCATTAGTCTCAGTGTGGATTGGAAAAATTTGGACGAGGTGAGGCTAACTTTTGACGATAGCACCTATCATATTTAGTATCAATGAAATTCAAAACAAAGAGTGTAAGGGTTATAAGGTATGTACAGAGAAACTTGAAGAAAACTCTGTTGTGGGTGGGAGTGATACAATTTCACGTCAAGATATCTAACGGAACGAAACGTAGAAGCCAAAGCTATTGATCTGTTGGAAGACGATGGAACGGAAGATTGGAGGGAAAGACCGTACAGAACGACCCAAAAATCATGGTGCCAGGGGAAGGGTATATGAAGGACGGCAAAGTCGAGAGGTAGGGTGTCTCAGACAAATCCTCTTCCTCCGCGTTTCGCATCGATCTTCTTGAAACGCTCGTCTTCCTGTCGCTGTCGACAGTACAAATTTTTCTCGTTAAATATGGTAAACATTTGAAATGTATAGAGACAAACCTTCTTGATCACGCAAAGCGAGGCTAGCAGAAGGCAAAGAACGATGGCCATGAAGCCATAAACCTGTAAAACGTGTTCTCCATAAGACCTGGTTCTGAGAAAAGTGAAATAGATTCCCTCACAGTGCTGGGAAATATGTCAGTAAGGAGCGGTTGTGACAAGCACAAATAGAACTTACCTGAAGACATTGTTCAGTGTCGTGTCTGCAAAACTGGTGATGGGTGTAACACAAAAGTTCGTGGTCACGTTGGGATTTAGACTCGAGATAATGGCTTGCGTCTGACAGAAGGTGCCTCCTACTTCAGGTAAATCGGTACCGTTGAAATAACCGCAGCATTTGAGCTAGGCACCACTATTTGTTATACTTGTATTCCAAAGTGCAATGGTAAAGCACATACCCGATCCTGGAGCGAAATGCGGGTTTCGCGACTGGCCTGTTCCCAGTAATCGTGGAAATTGTTACGTTCCATCAACGTGTAGAACCAAATGAAGGTGCCGACAATCAGGATTCCGATGGCATCTACGATGAGGATGTAATTGAGGATGACTAGACCAATGGTGACGTGATTTCGCTGGACTATAGCTCCGATTGATATGGCAAATGTTACAAGCAGCGCGATCCCCAAGATCGTGCCAGCTATTGCATGATTAAGCGGTCAGCATGTAGAGCAACGATGAAGACAACGAACCAGTCAGATCAGAGTGAGAAAGGACCATATTCAAAAGAAGGTTTGGAGCCCGCCATACGATAGACAACGTGAGTGCCACTGCTCCTGCGGCTAGGAGAAGAAAGTCCAGGACCGCCCAAACTCCCATCAGCTTCCTGGATACCATTGTTTGTCTTCTGTGAGATATTTAACGCTGAAAGAGACAGAAGATCGAGTAATGAAATCAGAAACCACATAATGGCAATGAATTGGTACGTACAGATAATTGTATTGGCCGAACAGCTGCTGAGTGAACGCAAGTGAAGAAAGAGTGACTTCTCTCCCAGAGAGATTGCTGAAAATGGTGTGAAGATACAGAGGCGGCTGTAGCACCGGAGAAATCTTGCAGCACAGCGAGAATGGGAAGAAGTTGAATATGAAAAGAAAATGGGACGTTCAACGTCTTGCGCTTGCGCTGCTGCAAAAAACGAAGACAAAGGAAAGTAAGCCCGGAGCCTTAAGCCGCACCCGAAAGAGAATGAAAGAAACGGGAGAAGATGAACAGACCAAGTATCCCAACGATGGCCCAACAGCCTGAACAACAAGTTGATGATGAACTGGTCACAAATCCGCTTTCAGCAGTCGCTTAGCAAAAATAACACGTGCCTCGTTGCCATGGTTTCAAAGGATTGCACGCCAAACACAGCAACACTGCGGGACAATGGTCACCACCGAGCTCGTTCGGCTCGCCCAAAGAGTCGCCGAAAGAGCTCGCCACTTCTTTTTATTTTCGTTCAGCTGCAGAGGTCTCTTAAAACTCTGTATTATTTTTCTCCTTTATTCTCTGGGTATTATCTCCGATCATCCAGATTGACTACTAGCAATTTCAAATTAAAGGTGTTTGTTGATGGAACTTGAAGCAGCAGCCGGCCGCTAATTTTGTGAACAAGTTAGCCACTTATATATTGATGAGTACTATTAGTACCTATACATTCTTACCATCACTCATCAATCCAGGCAATCGTACTCTCAGGTGTTCGGGATACCACACCCCAATAATGCACCTTCACGACGAGTTCGTATTATCAATTCGCACATCCTGCAACATGCGCGCCAACTATGATCAACTAGTGGTATACTCTTTGGCTGCAGCTATATTATTACTACTTGCAACGAAGTTGGTGGTGGCGCAGATTTCGTCTATTTTCAGCCATTTCAAAGCTGAACTTGCACAAGCCATAACTTGACAATGACAGCACAGATTGAAAATTGTAGTACTCATTGAGGGCTAGAGCGCCCCATATTTATTTTTGTAATCCATGAATAATTGACAGACCTGATTTTTGATCTCTCAAATGTCCTTGCAAGCCATACCTTGATAGCGAATGCTATATATAGCTTGAATATAAATTATGTAATGATCAATACTGCATTCCACCATGTTTGTCAGCCCCTAAATATTGATCTTCCAGACTTTGATAATCCCTTCCACTTTCACCATTGTGATATGGGTTGGCAATAGATTGTCAGGTAGTGAACACTATTGCAAGACTTGTATGCCTGTCACCCCATTAAGTCAATTAACCTACCTAACCAGTTATCAAAATGATATGGATTTTATGGATTTTATTCATTATAAAGTGAACCTCGGTTCCCTGATGCAACTACCTACACCTTTTCAAAAAGCTGTTTATTCACTTCATATGTTTACTAGGATATCAATGGGCTTTCTGCTGAGATTATTGTCAAATATAATTTTGAATATAGATTCAAGTATGACCCTTGTCAATATTTAATTAATTAATACAGTCATGGACCAGCCATTGAGTCAATGAAAATTTAAATCGTCTCACACACCTCAAAAAAGGGCTTCATCGAAATTTCTATGAAGCCATTTTATTTCAATATTACTTGAGGGGTTGCACAAATATTTTTGAGAATTTACAGTACCTGGATGATGTCCTGTGGATGAAAAACATGTGATTCATTGGGCGGTTCAGCAGAATTCAAACTCCGACTGCATAAAGATGCAGGCCATGCACAGTCATTTCAACTTGTAGCCAGTCAATGTCTTAGTAAACTGTACATGAAATTGGATTGTAAACATCTTTTAATAATGAGACTAAGTGGGGAAGCCAGTTTTGAAGCCAAAGACAAGGTGATTCATTGGTTGATGTTGATTCACTGGCCCATCCATGACTGTACAAGGGTGATGCGCAGAAGTGAGTCAGGCGTGACTTGTCACGCATACATAAATTTGCCACAAGCAGTGTCATTTCTCCGTGACTCCCTGCCCACCTTATAGAAATTTCGCTTTCCCAGTCTTAGACTCAACCCTACATATTCATATCTATACATAATGAGCGACGGATACGATGACAAGCCTTTGGTCATTGGTTTCAAGAGGCAAACTGCAAAAGTCACCAAGAAAGATTCAGATTTGAATGGTACGTATCCGGTTCCCCGTTCGCGAGTTGTTGGCTAGTCTGACTGACGAGGTGTTTTTTTTGCGTGCAGCTGTGAGTGCGCCACAGTTTAACTAAGCCCAGGAATTGAAGGGTTGGCTTGCTGAACACTTTGTTGTGGATAGGCTCGACGAACCGGTGCCGTCGTAGCGACGGATAAGAAAGTGACTGCTGGGGGAAACAAGGCGCACCAGGGTGCGCGTTACGGTGTTATGTGTATTAGATTCCTCACACAAGATTCTGCTTCTTCTTGCCAGGTACCGACCACCAACGTATAGCCAAACTCGACCGCGAGAACGAAGTCGCTCCCCCTCCCAAGATTGCTCCAACAGTTGGCCGCGTGCGTTCTCACCCTTTTCACTACCTTTTAACTCAATTCAAATGTGAAGGTCTAAAATTTGCAGGCGATCCAAACAGCCCGTATGGAGTTGAAACTCTCACAGAAGGATGTGGCGCAGAAGATTAACGAGAAGCCGTCCATCCTACAAGACTATGAGTCTAGCAAGGCTATCCCGAACCCCCAGATCCTCGGGAAGCTCGAGAGGGTTCTGGGTATCAAGCTTCGTGGTAAGCCTCTTCCCACCAAGTCTCCAGTGAGATGGAGCTGACGTGTTACTTGGTGCGTGTAGGCACAGACATTGGGAAGAAACTGGAGGGGCCGAAAAAATCATAAACTGAAATTTCCTCCCCTCCACCCTTGACGTGGTTTACCTTCCATTCTCTTGGACATGTTTACGATTTTATATGCGTTGTATTTGTTGAATGGGATATATCGTCGTTGCACATGCTTTGAATCACAATTAGAATTGCTTCGTTTCCACCACACTCATGGGATAGACTTGGAAAGCAAAGCAAAGCCCTGCGTAAGTTTAGAACTCGTGTACGTGTACTATGGTAAGGATAAATCAATCATGGATGTAGACTTGTCATCATGTGGCCTGATCACCGTCTGGTGTGCCCTGGATTATGAGAACTGGACGTTAGAATATACATGTTTGAAAGGATGACAACACCAGACACTAACATATGTAATATAATCTGGGCTCTCGCAAGCCTTGTACTCCTTCAATAACTCCTCGCACGTTGCCCTATCAAGCAAAATGCATTAAGAGCCACGGGGAACGAAGAAGCCTCAGACATACCTTGCGTCGTCAAACTCCTCCAATCCATTCTCAAACATCTTCTCCTTCTTGTATTGCTCCAAGAACGCATTCCTCTTACGCAGTCTGTCGAATTGGTCTAGCATTCGTTTGAATAGCTAGAATAACAAATTGGGGGGATAATCAGAACGTGTAAAGGAATATATAAGAACAGGACGTGCAGAGGCGATACTAGTGTGGTTCGCAAGCATGAGACCGCTGACTCTGTGATTGGTGGCGATGTAGGGCGATTTGCGGGTTAGAGCCACTTGGATGGACGCAGGGCCCCAAGGGATGAAGTTGGCGAGTTGGCGCTCTCGTATCCGTAGGAGCGATTGGTGGACCTACAAGATGCAAATGATCAGCCTCGAGCCCGGAGGAAGGATAATCGAATGACAGAAGAGTATATGTGCACGTACATCGGTAGGGTCGACATCACCTTGTATGATATTTAGGATAGATATGTAGCAAGCTGTTTTACTGGGTGTTGTTGACACCATCCGGTTTTTGGGTTGGAGAAGACGTCGCATGACATCTAGGACTGTCGTTCTTCGGATGGGTTTTGCCTGGGAAGATGGGAGTCGATCAATCTAAATGAATATAATGTATGTCCGCCATACCTTGTCGATCTGATCACTGGTGAATGGAGTATAGGAGGTCATGAGGAAGTGACACCGTGGTGTAGGAATGAGAGACGCGATGATGCCGACGAGGTCGTTGTTCATGTATCCAGGATATCGAAGTGTCTGTGTGCTTGCCGCCATGACTGTTGATACCTGGTGTATCACGCTCCATATTAGTAGAACGCTCCGAAAAGACTCTTCACATTTCAAACTCACAAGTTGATTCGTCTGATCGAACGTAGGTGTCTGCACGTGCAGCCGATCCGCCGATATGCGCGATAATGCACCATTGTCGAGCACCACCACCGAATCTGCATGGTTCACTAGACGCTTGAGGGTGAGGAGTGAATTGTAAGGCTGTACTACGACATCTCCCTCTTGTGCATTCGGGAAGACGCTATATGTTTGGATGAGCTTCTTTGGGAACTTGTCATTTAGCCGTTCGAGGAGGAAGGAGCCGAGCCCGGAGCCTGTGCCGCCTGCTATTGAATGCATGAGCATGAATCCCTGGTGAGGGTGCAGATTAAGAATGGGTAGTAATGGAACAGAGCGGCCGGATGGGGACGAACCTCAAGGGAATCGCTGCCCTCTGCTTCACGGTCTATCATTTCCATCACCTCTTCATATATCCGCTCCCCAGCCGAGTATCCCTGGGCCCAGTTGTTCCCGGCGCCTCCTCCATCCTTGGATACAAATATATTTTCTGGGTTATACAGATTTGCATAGGGCGACGTGAGGATGTTGTTGATCACCTGTGTTTGCCTGACTGTCAGAATTATAATCGGCCATTAGAGAACAATTAATTCACGTACTCTCGGCTCGAGATCCACCAGGATAGCTCGTGGAATATAATGCTCGTCATCTGCCTGGTAAAAAAACACGTCTTTGCGATCACCGCCTTCAGTGGCCCATTCCTCAAGGATACCCTCCTTGTTAATGCCGTGCTCGGCGCAAAGGCGTTGCCAGTACACGGAACCCACTTGGAGAGGAAAGCTGGGTCAGATGGACGGTATATTACTGTCGGGGTCACAGAGAGCGCACTTTGGTTGCCACATTGACCAAGCTGGACTGTTACTATTTCTCGAGGCATCGCGTTAAGTCGTGTTGTCACAAAAGTCACACCGTGTTTCCAAGGCACCACCGAACGTGAAAGGGCATGAGCAAAAAACCATGGTGTTTATTTATCAAGATTTATGTAAAATGGCCTTGAGCCTTGTAACGATGCAATGCAGGCCTTGAGCCTGATGGGAAACCTCCTAATGCGATACAGTCTTGTAAGTGGGTCATATAATTCCTAGTAAACCAAGGGAAAAAAGGAAATTTCGAGGAGGCACGTATTACGATGGATGATGGACGACGGATGATGTTATAGATACTTGGCCTAGGCTTATGCCTGGAACATGAGTGAAGCTGTGAACGAGAAGGGAAAAACGAGGACTGGCTTGGTGAGGGAATTCGTATTCAGCGAGGTTTCTTGATGAGGTGTCCGTGAAGTTGAGAGAGAGAGAATGGTGAAGATGGGAATAGGAGAGAGAATAAGAATCATGGAAATATACGTCGTAGACAGATGGAAGAAAAGATGTCGACAGCAAAGAAATACGAAGAAAAGGAAGGAGGAAGAGCGAGATGTTCAGCGTTTTGTGCCTCCTCTCCGGTTAGGCAATTTCCTGATCTGCCTCCCGGCACCAGGTGGAGGAGTAGGTGCAGCCCCAATCGTAAATAACGTCCCACCCACAGGAGGAGGCGGAGCAGCACCACCCGCACTGAACGGCAACGTAGACTGCGCGGCCTGTCCAAATCCGCCGCCAGCACCACTGCCAAACCCACCCGGAGTGGGAGGCTGTGGAAGGTTGGAATTGCCAGCTGCAGGCGACGCAGGCTGGCTCGATCCGAACGAGAACGCATTGGTCGCTGGTGGCGCGGGTGGCGCGAACGAAAATGCCGACGGCTGCTGGAACGTCGAAGGGCTGCTCGGCGCTGAGCCTGGCTGGCTGAATATGTTGTTGCTGCCGCCGCCACCGCTGTTACTGTTGTTCGAAGGTCCCCCGAACGCGAATGTCGGCCCGGGTCCAGTGGCTGATGTCGGTGTCGACAGGAACGAGAACGAACTCGCCGTCGACTGTCTGGGTGGATCTTTATCCGCAGCCTTGTTTTGCCCAAACGAGAACGCAGAACTGGACGTCTGCGGCTGGCCGAATCCGCCAAACGGCTTGTTTTCTTCAGGTTTATCTTTCGCCGCACCAAATGGATTTGCACTCGGGGCCGTAAACGAGAATGGGGAAGCACCCGAGCTAGGCACGGACGCACTCCCATTAGCTTGGCCGAATATCGATCCGGTAGGATTGAACGAAAAGTCTCCACCAACACCACCAAGCGTCGGCCTCTCTTCTACCGGCTTGCTACTCCCATTCAACTGCATGTCCCTCGTCGGACTTTCCTCCATCCTCATCTCCTGCTCCTGGTTCTGATTCTTCGGAGGCGTCACAGGCCTTGCAGACGGGGCGGGAGTACTCGGCGTCCCAAACGAAAATGGCTTGCTCGACACGTCACTCGCATTACTCCCCGCCCCACCGGTCCCGCTAAACGAGAACGCAGGAAGTGGTGCCGGCGCGGCGGGAGGGGTAGAAAAGCTGAATATGGGCCCCTTTTTATCCGTGGCGGTAGGTGGGGTGCTCGGCGCAGCACCAAAAGAGAACGGCCCCCCAGCAGCCGCTTTTGAGGAGTCGTCCTTTTCTGTGCTTGGCGGATGCCCGAACAAGAAACTAGAGCCTCCCGTTCCTGCTCCCGCCTCAGTCCCGAACAGTGGTTTTGGGGCTTCCACAGATCCGAACGGCTTTGAGTGTTCCGCAGATCCAAACGGCTTCGACATCTCCCCAGATCCAAACAACGGCTTCGGGGCAGGAGGTGCGGGAGACGTAGACACAGACGTAAATGCAGACTGAGGCTGCCCAAACGAGGACCGCACGGTCTCATCCCCACCAAAAGACGACGTCCTAAACAGCAATGGTGGCGCTTCAATTTTCGGGGGGCTGAATATCGTCGTTGGCGATGTGCTGGACGAGCTCGATTCTGCTGGTTTGGTGAACGAGAATGCAGGGGGCGCCGGGGCTGGGGCTGGCTCGACGGGGTTGGCACTGAAAATCGAACTTGAGCTCGTCTCGCCGCCATCAGGATTTTTTGCAGCCCCGAATATCGAGATAGACGAGGACAATGGTGCGGTCCCATCACCACCAAGGATTGTTGATCCAGTATTGCTAGTCCCGAACGCGCCAAACAACCCCTGCTTGACCTCCCCACTCCCCATAGCAGAATCAGAACCAGAATCGTTCTTCTCACCTTCCCAGAAGGGATTCTCTGCATCCTTGACCGGGGCGAGTGGGCTTGCGGTGAGAATTGGTGCCGGCGTTGGCGTTGGCGCCGGGGTAGGTGTGGACGGGAATGCAACGGGAGCGGGAAGGGAAGGCGGTGGCGTGGGAGTTGGGACGGGCGTGACGGAGAGGGGTTGGGTGAATGCGGTGGAGGAGGCGAAAAAATTGGGGACTCCCGTTGATGAGGTGGGGACCATTGTGCTAGGCGCTGGCGATGGCGTTGGAGCTGCAATGCGGAGACTGGGGGCGGGTGCGAGTACTGGCGAGAAGAGTGGGGATGGCACTGGGGCAGGGTTAGGAGTAGGGGTACGTTTCGGCCACTGGTCTGGCACTGTGAGCGAGGGACCGACTGATGGCCCTTGGCCAGGGGCAGCGGCAGTAGCAGTACCACTTGTGCTAGCATTTGTACTTGGAGGCCATGCAGGCGTCTGTGGCTGAGTCTCTTCCCGCACTTGTGGCTGTGTCTGCGTCTGAGCCGGGCTCTCCTTACGAATCTCCCTCTCCCCACCGGGTGGCGGCGGCGTCGGTGTGGGAGAAATCTTTTCAAACGAAAACGGCAACACCTTCACAGGCGGCTCTTTTGCCCCCGTCGAATCGTGCTCCACAAGGCCGGCCTACCAAAAGAATCAATATAAAACTCCCTTTAACAGACGTAAAACGGTACGGAAGCTTACCTCTTTGGCAAAACTAAACCCCTTTGGAATCTCGAAAACAGGGGCGCGCAGCACAGCGTCCTCTAAATCTTTTTTCTCCTTCTCCTTTTCTCCCTCCTCTCCGAAACCTCCATCCATCGAATCATCCGCGTCAGCCCCCTCTTCGTCGTCGATGAAAGCAGCTGAGAATTTTTTGTTTTTGGGACGCGCGATGTGGTTCCGCGAGGTTTTGGTGCGGCCTACGCGGAGGGAAGAACGTGAGGAGGTGGAGCTGGAGGAGGAGGGGGGGAACCAGTCAGTCGTTTGGGGAGGTGGAGGTGGGGGCACAGGAGCGGGAAGAGTGGGGGTGGGCTGGTGTTCCTGAGTGTCTTTTTTATGATGACGACGGGGTGGTTGGTCGTCGTCCATAGCGTCTTCGTCCTCCCCCTCATCGTCATCATCCCGATCGCGTGCATCTTCCTGCTCTTCCTCTGCCTCCTCTTCAGCCTCTTCCAATTCCAACTTCCTCCTAGCCAACAACTTCTTCATCCCGCCCTCTCCCGCATAGGGTTTCGTTGCGTTCACGTCCTTCCACTTCCCTTTGCCCCTCTCCTTGCCCCCCATAACATAGTCATTGCTTTTTCCAAGCCGAGTGGAGCGTTTGTCGTCTGTCATCAGAACGAGGTTCGACGAGCGGCGTGGTTTGAACATGTCTGGGATCCGCCCTGAGGATGCGATTGGGGTGAATGGGGAAGGGGCGGAAGTGGAGGAGAGCGAGGAAGAGCGGAGACGGGTGGGGAGGAGGGGAGTTTTGTAGATGTCGAGTTCGTGGAGAGCTTTTTCGGCTGGAGTTACTAGAGAAGTGTGGTGTTAAAGTTTGGATTAAGAGGATGGAAGTGGGAGAGGGGACCTACGGGTGTCTGGGGTGGAGGCGGGTTGGGAGGTGGAACCGAAGAGGAGGGAGCTGTGTTGGCGCATTGGGGAACGGGTCTACATGTGAATCGGAGTGGGCGTTAGTTTAGAGGGAACAGAGAGGGGAGAGGTACATACACGACGCTGGGAATCCACGAGGGAGCCAAGGGTGATGGATGATTGTCTCGATAGGGCTGGGGTGGCGGAGGGAGGGGGACCGCGGACGAAGACGGG
>Ga0210387_10004099_pt1 | contig 11173 bp, 7 predicted proteins | sample IncBWC7OmetaG_FD_160108 | JGI IMG/M metagenome (GOLD analysis project Ga0210387, IMG submission 160108) | Forest soil microbial communities from Barre Woods Harvard Forest LTER site, Petersham, Massachusetts, United States - Inc-BW-C-7-O ... | reverse complement strand
CCACAGAAGAGCTTGCGCCGTGGGCCAAGCGCGTCCAGAAAGTGGCGGAACGGTCGCGCGATGTCTTTGTCATCACCAACAACCACTATCAAGGAAAAGGAGTAGTCAACGCGTTGCAGCTGATCAGCATTTTGAAGGGCTCGAAAGTGAAGGTGCCGGAGCCGCTGCGCGTGCAATTCCCCGAGTTGGAATCGATTGCTGATACGCCGCCGACGGAGCCGAGTTTGTTTCCCTTGAAGCGCACAGACTGAAGTCTGTGCCACATCGAAGCGGCGAGCGAAAATCATCGGCACCCCCACCCCAGGTGTTTTTTGTAAGAGTGGCAAACAAAGGACTTATGCTTGACGTGGTCTGTGAGAGTGGCAATTGCTCGACTTAAAGTTGTTTTGTTTTCAGCGAGTTGCTGATGGCTCTGAAGAGTGGCAAGGAAAGGAGTTGCGGAGGGGGAGGCAAAGGAAGTAGAGGAAGTAAATGAAGTAAAGGAGACGGGCGGGTGTTGCTTTGCGTGCATGTGGTGAGGTGCGGGTAATGACGAGTTGCAAAACTCCGAAGCGGGAAGGAAGGACCCCCTCGCTGGTTTTTTGTAAGTGTTGATTCTAGAGGAGTTGAAATGGAGTGGAATCAATAGTTGTATAAGTGTTGATTTTGAATGGGTTAGAAGAGGACGGCTTTTATAATGTAGTAATCCCTGTGGAACGGAAGATTTTGGTGGAGTTTGAAGGACCGCGCGGCGGGGACGCATAAGAGGCGCGGGCACAGGCAGGCCAGGTGCCCGAGTCAATCTGTACCAGAATAGCATATTGTTACTATTTGTCAAGTATAAACTATAAGTGGTTTGTTTGGTGGGAGTTGACGGAGAGTACGACGGAAGGGACAGTGGCGGATCAAGGAAAGAGCAAAACCCGCACAGTGAAGCTCTGCGCCACGCGCCAAGACCTGATATGCGCCTTATGGTTTCCTAATTAACCGGTCAGGACTTTCTAACGGCACTTTTCTTACGCTTGGCATGTTATACGGCGAGACTTACGCGTCCGAATTGACCATTCATGGTCGTGCGCAGGCAAAACGAGATGGGCTAAACATGGTTCTGCCATGGCCCCTTGAATGTCTGGGCAGCGGATCGTAAGGCGCCAAGAAAGGAACCACGGTGTCCATCCCTTTAGAAAGCTCTGCGCAGGATTTGATTGGTCGCTGTAGCGTCTGTGGACATATTGGGGAGCTCTTCGAGCTGCCAGGAAGGACCGACAAGTGCTGTCTCGCGTGCAGCGCAGACCTGGCAACAACCATTTTATTGACCACTGAGATTGACGCCGCGACGCTTGCTGGCCGGAATACCCGTGCGCTCGTCTCTGAATTTGCCGAGATCAGCAGCCGGGTCCTCCATCGCGCGCAATCAGCATAACTAATCTTCCCTTAGGATTCCGCGGATTAGCGGATTAGACGTGTAGCTCTCCAGTGGGCCGACGCCGGACCTTAATAAATATTGCTTTCGTTTTACGCGCTGCGGCGAGGTCATAGGCGAGTTGCATTCGCAGCCACGTTTCTGGCGTGCTGCCGAATGCCTTCGATAGCCGCATAGCCATCTCGGGGCTAATGCCAGACTTCCCGTTCACGACGTTGTTGAGCGCCTGCCTGGTGACACCGGGCACCTTTGCGGCCGCGGTCGCGGAGAGTGCCAAAGGCTCAAGGCAATCGTGCCGTGGAGCACGGCCCATTATCCAAAATCCAACCTCGATCCTCTAACCAGCGTCTGGGATGTATAATCAGGTTATGCCGAAGAACGTCATCCATATTTCGGAAGCGGAAGCGACGAAAGACTTCGCGTCTCTCATGGCGCGGGTGCGCGCGGGTTCAGAAGTGGTCATTGAAAAGGACGCGCGGCCGGTTGCGGTGGTCAGTCCCGCCGAGCCTTATGTTCGGTTGCTTTCCGAATCTCTTCGCCTGGCGCGCGAGCATGGCTCGACCGCAACGCTCGACGAAGGGTTCGCCAAGGATGTAGAGGCCGCGATCGAAAGCCACTGCAAACCTTTGGACCTGCCTACGTGGGATTGTTTCTCGTGATGCCGACAACCGGCTGGTGATTCCTCAAAGATAGGTTATGGTGACCTTCAGTTCCAGGCGGCCGCCTAAGAAACGAAACGCGGCTGCGTCGAATTTCGGCGGGCCGAAATGGCCTTTGGCGTTATTGGAAGCGCCTACGCCTTCACGGGGCATGCCCATAAAGTTGGTGTCCAGTTTGCCGTTGGAATTTTCGTCGTGGAAAACGGAGACGGCATAGGTGCCTTCTTTGACGTCGGGAAACTCGCAGACGGCGTGGGCGTTGGAGATCGGGGACTTGGCGTGGGCGATGGCTTTATCGCCGATTTTTGGGAAGCCGTCGGCCGAAGAATACAGCGCGCACATCACTTGGCCTTTGTCGTTGCGCAGGCCGCCGATTTCTACGTGGATCAGATTCGCTGGGGACTGCTGGGTCTGGGCTGAAGCACTCGAAAGGAAGGGCAATGTGTTTGCTTCAACAGTGCGGCCAATACCAGTGAGCTGGGCACCGCTCACGTTTGAAAGAGCGGCGGCAAAAGTTAGCGCCAGGAGAAGAACCGTGATGACGGTTAGAAACCTGCGATGGGGGCCGATGAAATTCATTCTTTTATTTTGACGGCAGGACATGAGGAGAGGATAGCACCCTTTGTATTTCAGTGTGGAGAGATGGCGTACAAATCGAAGCGAAGAGAGATTCCTCACTCCGCATGCCGACCGCTTCGCACGAGCGAAGCGGAAAGAAAAAATCGGCATGCTGCGTTCGGAATGACGTGGTTGACGTTGGATCGCCCCACTGGGTGAGTTGCACCATTTCTGGCTTGGGCTGGAAATGTGCGGGCATTATTGACGCCATTCTAGGAGTGAAATCGTTGGGGCGTCAATTCAGAGTGTCTTGGGCGGTACTCTCCAAAGAGAGTGGAGCGGGGCTGGGAGTGGAACTTTTTGGGGTGGGGAACGTAGTATTGGACAAGGGCAGAGTGGAGGGAGGGCAAGAAAATGTACTGCGATGGCTGCGGGAGACCTTTCAACTCCGGGACTCGGTATTGCAGCGCGTGTGGGAAACAGCTTATGACGGGACCAGAAGCGCCTCCTGCCGTGTCGTCAGCGGTGGCTGGTCGCTCGTCGGGAGATGGGCGGGTCAGGCGAAACATAAATCTTGTGGCGGGATTCTGGCTGGCGAATGGAATTTTGCGGTTGATGGGAGTGGCGTGGTGGATGATATTTCGACGATTAATTTTTGACGGAGGCTGGCCATTTCGGAATTGGGACCCTGGGTTTCGCTCGCTGCTGTGGGGCGGGATGTTTTCAACGGGCATTTTTCTGGCTGTCTTTGGGGTGATTCATCTGCTGCTGGCGTGGGGATTGTATGAGCGGCAGCCGTGGGCGCGGGTGTTGGCGATTGTGGTGGCGTGCCTCGCACTGATACGCATTCCGTTTGGGACGGCGCTGGGGATTTATACCTTGTGGGTGCTGGCGCCGGAGGGGTCAAGGCGGGAGTATGACGAGATGGCAGGTGTGCGAGGGCAGGTAAGCGTGGCGCGCTAGTTCGACGCGTTGCGAGTAGCGAGAAAAGAGAGATCGGATCTCTCGCTGTACTCTAGACGACAATCTGCGTTACATGACGGTTCCAGCCTAGAGAAGAGCCGGCTAAAGCCCGGCATCTACAAGAGGAAGAGAGACAAAAGCAGATCCCTCGCTTCGCTCGGGATGACACGTGCCGAGACAGCGTTGAAGTGTCACAGAAAGAGGGACAGGCTGAAGCCCGCCCCCACACAGAGCGATCCTCTGCTAAGGCTTACATTCCTCCCCAGAAGATGGCGTTGAAGAGGAGTTGGAAGGTGCCTTCGGTTTGGGCGCGGTGCTGGACGCGGAAGCCGAACATTACAATTTTGCCTTTGCCGCGGGTGAAGGCGACGGCGGCGGCTTTTCGCTGGAGGCGTTCGGCGCCGTGGGCGTAGCCGGAGACGAGGATGTCTTTGGCGTCGTCGGGATACCAGGCGATTACGGAGCGCTGGACGTCCGGCGAGGACACCGAAGTTTGAAAGGCGATGGGCGAGTCGACGAAAGCGTTGATTTCGCGAGGCATCCCGGCGGCGACGGGATGATTTGTGTCGAGATAGACGCGCAGGAGTGAGCCGGGGACGTTGAAGTCGGAAGTGATCGTGGCGGAGCGGCCACCGGCGCCAGCCGGACCAGCGAGCGCGTTGCGAACGGGGAGATTGAAGTCTTCGCCGATGAGCACATCGCTGGAATTGGCGAGGGTGATGAGTGTGCCGCCTTTGTCGACGAAATCGCGGAGCGCGTGAAGACCTTCTTTGCCGATGCCGCCGGTGTATTCGGGCGGAAATTCCTCAGAAAAGCCGAAGCGACTTTCTTTGCCTTCCACGATGGCCTCGCGGGAAGAGTCCGGGAGGATGATGACGTCGTAGGAATTGTTGAGATTTCCGGCGCGCATTTCCTTGTTTTCGATGCTTTTGTACTTGAAGCCGTACTGGTCGAGGAGGAAGCGGGTCCAGCCTTCGTCGATTTCGGCGATGTAGGACTTGTAGAGGCCGAGGCGGACGGGCTTGAGCTGCGTGGCGCCTTGGGGAAGATCGGGGCGCGGAACGAGTTGGAGGTGGAGTTTTTCGGCGTTGGAAGCGAGTTGGGTATGCGCGGCGAAAATGAATTCGGGAGTTTCGTTGGGCTTTTGCGAGAGGAAGACCTGGCCGCCGGCGGCTTGCATGGCGTTGGCCAGAGCAAAGATGTTGTTCTCGTGTGCGGCGATGGAGAAATACTTGCCGTTCGCATTGGAGAGGCCACCGACGGGCCACTGGGCGGATTTAAGAATGCTTGAAGAGTTGAGCTGGTCGGGCCGAATGGCGAGGCGCTCGGCTTTGACGCCCATCATGAGAGGAAGCGACCAGGCGGCGACGTCGTACGGCTCGAGAATGCCGCTGTTAGGCGCGGGGCGAACTTCGGGATAGCGTTGGATGCCAAGCATTTCGTCGACGAAGCGGCCGTAGGGCTGAGCGGTGGGAACGAGATAGATTTTTGCATCGGAGTTGATGCGGACTTCGACGCCGTGTTCGATGAGAAGAGCGACGAGACGAGCAGCGGTGACGGGATCGCGCTGGTCTTCGATGGGAATGCGCCAGCAGACTTGCGGGTCGGCGGACTGAACGGCTTGCGTGGCCATCGAAGCTACACCGCGGAGAAGTTCCTGGCGAAATTTGCTGACGATTTCAAGAGCGGCGCTGGAGGTGATGAGCTCGTAGTCCATGATGTCGCGCAGACGCCAGAGGCCGCCGGGCCATGGATTGGGGAAATTGATTTGCTGCTCGTAGGTGATGAGGCCTTTGGTGCCGCCCTGAAGCTCGTCGGGAGTGACGTCGATGGGCGAAGCGATACGAGCGGAGGCGACTTCGGTGAGAACGCCGTACATATTTTTCCACCAGCCGGTGTTGCGCGTGCCGCCGGGCCAGTAGGCGTCGAAGGAATATCCATAAATGACGCCGGACTTCCCTGCTTCTTCGAGGCGCCAGCCCATGTCCGCGCCCATGAGATTGTTGCCGCGATGGACGAGCGGATTGACGAGTTTGGCGACGGGGTCGGCGTTGGGCGGAATGTAAATGCGCGGGCCGGCGTAGCCCATCTGATGTTCGTCGAGCCAGAATTGGGGAAACCAATCGTGATAGACCATGTGGTTGACGTTTTTGGTTTCGATTTGCGTGAGCATGAACCAGTCACGATTGTCGTCGTGGCCGACGTAGTGGTGATAGAGATAAGGCATCGCGCCGCCCTCGTACTTGGTGCCGACGTACTTGCGGTACCACTCGGTGACCATGGTTTCGCCGTCGGGATTGAGAGAGGGGACGAGGAGAACGATGGAGTCGTTGAGGCGGCGAAGATATTCGGGATCTTGCGTGGTGGCGAGTCGATAGGCCCATTCCATGGCCATTTGGCTGGAGCCGATTTCCGTTGAGTGAATGTTGCAGGTGATGAGGAGGATGGTCTTGCCTTCGGCGGCGAGCGCATCGATTTGCTGAGAAGTGAGGCCACGAGGGTCGGCGAGTTTGTGGGCGATTTCTTTGTAATGGGCTTTTTTGGCGAGATTTTCTGGCGTGGAGATTACCGCCATGAACATGTCTTCGCCGAGAGTGGTTTTGCCAAGGACTTCTAGTTCGACTCGATTTGAGGCTGCGGCGAGCGCTTTGAAGTACGCGGAGATTTGTTTGTAGTCGGCGAGCTTGCGGTCGGCGCCGACTTCGAAGCCGAGGAATTCGCTTGGCTTGGGAACGTGGCCGGCGGGTTTCTGATTTTCCTGGGCGTGCGCGAAAGAAGACAGTGCAAGAATCAAAGCAACGGTGAGAAGACTGCGCCGTTTCAGCATCGTCAGCTCCTTGGGAAGTGGAAAAGCGTAACAGTATGCACCGCGGGCGAAGTTTTTGCGAGACGAAGGCTGTAGGCGCACGGCGAGGGTTGTGAAAATAACGGCCCAATCAGGGTTTCATGACTCTCGCAGAGATCCACTATTTTCGCTGAGTCTAGCGCAGAGAAGAGGGACTCCTCTTCGATTCCTCTCGCCTCTCGGTGCTTGGCGTATAGCACCTTCCCCCGTGTTTTTTGTAAGTGTTGCATCTAAGAGACATAGATGTTTCGTAAGTGCCTTAGAATTAGCGTTTGCGGTCGATCTCGTAGATGTTGATTCTAAATAACTTATTTCTTCAAGGTTATGAAGACGAGTTATCCGCTTTGCAGATTTCGTTTGCCAGAGAGCTTGGGCGATATAGGTCGACCCGAAAAAGAAAAAACGCCAGCCTTGGAAGCTGGCGTTACAAAATCTGACGGCGCACTATTACCTAGCGGATAGTATACCGCAGGGATATTTTCTGTCAAGCAAAAAACGCCGGTACGCCAGGAGTTGGGAAACGGAGTGACGAGCGTTCTCTTAGAACGCGGCGGTTGCACCGCTGGAACTCGAGAAAAAATTAGCCGGGCAAGGACGCAACCGCCTATCCTTGCCCAGCTCAGCAGGCAGACCCGGTTCAGAAGGTCAAATGCAATGACATCTGAATCAAGCGCGGGCTGCCGAGTGTGCTCTGGATGAAACCGGCTCCGAATGGGGCCGTGCCATCGCCAAACGCTTTTGTTGAGGGAGCCACGGCCGGAATCGTGCCCTGCCATTGGCATCCGTTCGGTATGCTGGTTTGCAGGTTAGGACCGAAGCAAGGATCCAAGCTTATGTTGTTGCTTGGCGCATCGAAACTCGCATGATTGAAGAGGTTGAAGAATTGCGCGTCGTAGCGAAGGGTGAAGCGCTCGTTCAGCTTGAAAAGTTTGAAGACGCTGAAGTCGAAACGCGTTTGAAATGGGCCGCGGAATGCGTTGCGGCCGGCGCTGGAAAATCCCGTCTCCGAGAAATCACAAGCGGTGCCGCCGTGAGTGGTCGGGCCGCAAGGCGGCACGCCGTTTGTGCCTGGGGCGTTAACGCTGATGCCGAACGCGCCTCCGTTGAGCACAGGGTTGGCAGGGTTTACACCGGTGGTGCCCTGAAGCAAAGTGCTCTTGGGCGATCCGTTAAGCAAAGGATTGGTGATGAAGTCGTCGCCCGCGCCAAAGTACTGGCTGGCCACGGTTCCGGAAAAGTCGTACACGCTGTAAGGCAGCCCGCTCTCCGCGATCGTGACCCCATTGACGCCCCAGCCATTAACGATGTGCTTGAGGAATCCCTTGGACTTGGTGATGTCAGGAATCTGGTACGTGTAGTTGATGGTGAAAACGTGGGTGCGGTCGAACCCGGCGCTCCCATAGGCACTTCTGGGATTGAGCGGATTGTTGCCATTGAAGAAGAGTCCTTCGGAAAGTCCGCTACCTTCATCCAGGGTGTGGGACCACGTGTATGCTGCGTTCACCATGAGACCGCGGCTCATCCGCTTCTTAACGCTGAGTTGAAGAGCCTGATAGTTTGAAATTCCTTCAGCCTCCCAGAAATCCGAATTGGGGTTGTAGCCTATGAAAGGCACTCGCAGGGCAGTATTGCCGTCCGCGCCAGAGAACTCTGCGATCGTTGTTGCGACCTGTTCAGTCTGAAGAATGCCCGGATTGAAATTCGCATCGAGAATGTTGTCGGTGGCTTGATATCCATAGGAGTAGATCTGTCCATTAATGGGATTCGTCGGAGTGGCGATGCCCGGCTGGTTGAAAGGGATGGGGAGAAGCTCGTGTTGTCCGTGGTTGCCAACGTAGCCGACGTCGACGAGCACGGAATTGATGGGCTGCCATTGAACATCAAGGGTCCAGTTCTCGGAATAGGGCAGGGTGTTTCTGGGGTCGTAACCGCCAAAAAGAAACGCGAAAAGCGGGTTTCCTGTAGGTGTGCACGTCGGCGTGACAGGTTCTGGGCAACCACTTAATCCTGACTGATTGTGAACGAGCGCCTGGACTCCGGAGAGATTGCTAGGCGGCGCTGGCGGGGCCGAAGTGCCGAAAGGACTGTTGCTGAGGCAGTGAACGCCCGTACAAGACGTGTTGAACGGCACGGTAAACGGTTGCTCGGTGGTGACTCCAAAGGGACCGCTAATGCCGATTCCCGCGCTAGCCGACAGTTCGGTAAAGAATTCGCCACGGTCAGCGTACAGACCGTAGCCCGCGCGAACGACCAGGTTCTTGACGAAGTGAGGAGACCAGGCGATGCCGATGCGCGGCTCGAAGATCCACTGCCGCCCGGTGAGTGTGGAATCGCTGCTGGAGCAGATAGCCGACTTGGTTGCGCAGAATTCCTTGTTGTTGCCGGCGATAACGAGTCCGATGTTGTTGATGGTGTCCGTGCCGAGATCGTAGGAATAGTTCTTCGCGTAAAAATTTGTGAGAAGGCCATTCTTTTCATAGAGCGGGCCGTCCCAATCCCAACGGAGGCCGGCGGTTATCGTCAAATTGTGTCTAAGTTTAAAGTTATCCTGGGCGAAGAGGCCGGTCTGCTTGGCACGGAAGTAACGATTGGTCTCGCCATTTAATAGCTGCCCGCCGCCGTTTCTGCCGCCCATATTCCCGGTCAAGAAGTTTGCAAAGCTGCGGAAAGTGAAAGAGGCCACCTCGTTCTCGCGGTTAAGAACGTTCAGTTGGCCGTAGTCGCCGTTGAAACCAAAAGAGATGGTATGGCGGCCCACACTCCAGTTGTAATTCGTGCCCAGCTGAAAGTGGTTTTGGAAGACGCCGGCATTGGCAAAGTTGTTGGCTGGGCCGATGCGAAGGCCATTGAAGTTTCCCGAACCGGCGTTGCTAATGCTGAAGCCTGGAAAGAACTTGCTGCCGAGGAGATTGAGGTTGACGTCGGCAGGAGTAAGTTGCTGGGTGGTACTGGCGTTGGCGAATTGACGGATAAAGCCGATTCGCTGCTCCCAAGTGCTGTTGGAGGTCAAGCTGGTAGTGTTATCGAGGGAAAAGACCTGGCTGCCGGCGTGGAGAGTTTGCGGAAAACCGAGAACCTGGCTGACGGCAAATGGACTGGTAGAGGGATCATTCTGAAAGTAGTATTTGGCGGCTAGGCGGTCTTTTGTGCTGAACAGATAGTCCACGTTTCCATTAACTTGGTCTGCGCTGAAGGTGCTAGGCGGCCCGTTATCCTCGGCATTGCCACCCAGGGAGTTGATGAGATTTGGATCAGTAACGGTCGCCGAGGGGACAATGAACTTACCGTTTGGCCCTTTGGCATTCAAGATGGCCAAAGCAACGCTGTCCACATTGCCCACTGGGACGCCAGCGAGCGCGGCGAGAGTTGCTGCGCTGCGATCATCAGTAAGACCAGTGGGAACATTGGCAAATTCCGTCGAGCCGTTGGTAGCATCTGTGACTCTTTGGCCCTGGTAGGAACCGAAGAAAAACAGTTTGTTCTTCATGATGGGCCCGCCGAGTGTGGCACCAAAGGTATTGCGGTGTAGAGGCGGGCGCGGAATGGAAGCCGCGTTAAGGAAGAACTGGTTGGCGTCCCATCCCGACGTTTGGTGATACTCATAGACGTTGCCATGGAGATCATTGGTGCCGGACTTCGTCGCGACAGCGACGTGGGCGCCGCTATTCGCCCCCTGAGAGACGTCATACATGGAGGTGTTCACGTGGATTTCTTCAATCGTTTCCGGCGGAGGCGCGGGCAGCCCCTGGCCGATGGCGTCGAATACCGAGGTGTTGGTTTGAATTTGCCCGCCCGCCAGGAACTGCTCGTTGGTGTTGAGCACGAAGCGGCTCTCGCCAATCGCGCTGGCGGATAAGCCGTTAAACAAATTGTTCGATTCAACGGCATTAAAGGAAAAGCTGTTGCTGGTATCGCGCTGACCGTTAGAAAAGATGTCTTGATTGCCCAAACCGGCGTTCGTGCCGGCGCCTGCCAGGAGGTCCGCGTTGACACCAGGCGCCAAAATCGCCAGTTGGGTGAAGCTGCCGGTTCCGAGAGGGATATTTTCGATCAGATCGCTACTCAGAGTGTAGCCATTCGTAGTGTCAGTTTGATTGAGTAGCGGAGTGCCGCTCACGGTGACAGTAACACTTACTTCTCCAGGCTGCAGAGAGCCATTCACCGTGGTAGTGCGATTACCTTGAACGAGAATTTGCGAGTGGACTTCAGTTTTGAAACTGTCGCGGGAGAAAGTGACGCTATAGGTGCCGATCGGAAGATCGGCGATATTGAATGAGCCATCGGAGTTGGTAGTGGCAGTTTGTTCCAGACCTGTAGCCAGGTTGCGAACCTTCACAGTAACGCTGCGGACTACCCCGCCGGAGCTATCCGTGACCGTGCCATTGATGGAGCCGAGAGTTTGCTGCGCTCGCGACGACGAGGTAAGCAGACAAAGAAGACCCAAATACACGACCACTAGACGAGACACTTTCATCATCTCAATACACCCCTCCCGCTGGATTTGGACACGCCCCATTGCCAAGGATGTATCACATTATCGACACAGAAATCGAGTGTCAGCCTGTGGATATTCTCAATGGCCCCTGACAATTTGCGAGAGTATGTGGGCCAGATGAATACAAGTAAAATCGAAAATTACAATCCTGTAAATTCGGATTTAGTCACGAAAGGGGTGCAGGGGCAGGCCAAGCTGAAGACTACAGGAGAATCAGGGGGAGCGCGCTGAGAGGAGAGTTATTTCTTGAA
>Ga0210387_10004097_pt1 | contig 11178 bp, 11 predicted proteins | sample IncBWC7OmetaG_FD_160108 | JGI IMG/M metagenome (GOLD analysis project Ga0210387, IMG submission 160108) | Forest soil microbial communities from Barre Woods Harvard Forest LTER site, Petersham, Massachusetts, United States - Inc-BW-C-7-O ... | reverse complement strand
CCTGCTTGAGGGCCATATCACGCTGGAACTGGAATCGATCGATCGACTCTACCTAAACGGTTACGTGCCACAGCTCCAACACGGCCCCGGATTGGTCGGGTTCCTCTGCCAGCACCGTGGACAACCGATCGCCTCGCCTGCGCTATTGGGGCAGATCACCGGAAAATTCGTTGCAGAACTTAAGAGCTTCGCCGCGCAGCAAGCCATCCCTCTGTTTCACTTTGAGCGAAGGAACCCAAGGCCTGCGTGCCCATCAAAATGCGCTGAGAGCGCCCAGTGCACGATGCGGTGAAAGTTTAATCACCCCATTCTGACAAGAAGATTTCCACCAAAATCGGCAAATCGTCACTGTATCCCCCCTCCAGAATCGCGGCAGATGCCATTCCGGTCTCTTTCAACCGTCTGCCGAACTTTGCGAAATGCTCCTGTTCCAACGTCATCTCTGTTAAGGGATCTCCGGCAAAGGCATCAAAACCGGCTGAGACCAAGAGGATGTCCGGGCTGAATTCGAGCAGACGATCAAGAGCCCGGAAAACGGCAGACGCGTGCTTTTCCGGATCGGTTTGCGGCGCGATTGGCCAATTGAAGACATTGCCTCGCGATACAGTGCCAGTGCCCGGATAGCCGGGATACTGGTGAACCGACGCAAACCGGATCCGATCATTGCCAAATACGATCGCTTCAGTGCCGTTGCCATGATGCGCGTCAAAGTCCCAGATCGCGACCCTTTCGCAGCCAATTGCCAAAGCGTGATGGGCGGCAATCGCAATCGAGTTTAAATAGCAGAAACCCATCGCCTTAGTAGGAGTCGCATGATGTCCGGGCGGTCGAAATAGCGAAAATCCTTTTTTACCACCGAGCGCTAGATCGACCGAACCGATCGCCGCTCCAGCAGCGCGTCGGGCGTGTTCTTCGATTCCGGGGTAATAGGGAGTGTCAGCATCAAAATCGACGGGCTTTCGAAGGCGCTCCAAATGTTTCGGGTGATGGGCCCGCAAAACTTCATTTTCGAGCGCCAGGCGTGGTTTGATCCAGACCCAGTCAGGGTGCTTGTCCAAGAGGTAAGCCTCCGTGTTAATCAACCGGGCCGGCCGCTCCGGATGATAGTTTTCGCCGAACTTAGTGGCAGCTTCGTCAAAAATCACGGCAATCATCGTAGAATGTCTGTCCGTTCCAAAGCGCGATTGGTGTTTGCCAACTAAGCGCCATTCGGGTTCAGAGCGAATCGAGGATGCTATCAACCTCCACTCGCTTATGAGCGGCGACACATTTCAGAATGACGGTCACCAGTCCCTCTTTTAATTTACCATGCAGAGGGATCGTGACTCGCTGAAAGCGGGGATTTAGCGTCTCAAGACGAACATGTCGCCCGATTTGCTTGATAAAATGGTAATCCCAATGCCGGCAAAGGCATGTGACCAGATCATTGCCGGATATTTCAGGTGGCGTTCTCAAGCGGCGAACACAAATTGCGAAACAACTTGAGCTAAACGCACCTCAAATTTATCGCAATCTTCATCGTGAAAGTGCGCCCGGACGGCTTCCAAGGCATTCACTTTCAGATCTTCGAAATCGCTGCCCTGGGTAAAGATGTCATCACCGATTCCGACGGCCGTCCAAGTACCATCCTTCTGTGGAATCACTTCAAAAACTAGATGCCTTAATAACATGGGAAAATCAATGCCTCGTAACATTGAGCATCGCGAACCCGTTTGCGCAAGGATTTAGAAAATGTTCAGGACATTCGTGCATCGTCTCATAAGTATGCCTCCTACTTATGAGACGATGACTAGTTCTTTGGCGGGAACGATTCAACATTCTGCCGCATCCTTCGTATACCCTTCTGGGACCCTTCCAGAATCTCCGGGTAGTCTTCCTTGAAAGTATATTTTAACGAAGTCGCGCTTCGTTGAGCCAACACCGGAGGACCGACGCGATTGAGCAACGTGAAGCCTTCGAACTCCAGGGGCTTGAAGCCGGTGTCCCTCGTATACTGAATCGTCACACAACGTCCCGCGTGAACGCCGCAGGAAATAGCGATGCCCTCTTTTTGAAAGTCGATCAGCTTGTCAAAGTACGGATTGTACTTTCCCCCGGGACGAACCGAAACTGGTTTTCCGTACCTGGCCGTCAACTGCTTTTCGGTGTCTCCCAGTCGGCCGAACGCGCTGCCTGTGATGCTGACGATTAAGATAAATGTCCAGAACCTCATGATTCCTTTGCTAACGACCTTTGCGGGACGACTTTACATATTTTCCCGACGAAGCACAAGCTGTCAAGGGGGAGGCTGACTTTCGACCGGTCAAGAGGCGATGAATCAGAAGGTCGACGAAAATTGCGCGGCGTTCCCAATTCTCTGGCCAAAGTCGTTCGCAGACGATCGACTCATGATGTACGGAAGGAGCCATGGAATATCGCCAACTTGGACAATCCGGCCTGATGGTTTCTGTGCTCAGTTTAGGTACCATGACCTTCGGTGGCCGCACAATTTTCAGCAAGGTGGGAACGACCGATGTCGAAGGTGCACGCCGGCAGGTCGATCTCTGCCTGGAAGCTGGCGTCAATCTATTTGACACGGCCAACGCCTATTCCGACGGTCTATCGGAGGAAATACTCGGCGAGGTCTTGGAAAGTCGGCGGGATGATCTGCTCATCGCGACGAAGGCAAGGATGGTGGTTGGCTCCGGGCCGAACGACGGCGGCGCCTCGCGCTACCATTTGATCCGAGAATGCGAAAAGAGCCTGCGGCGACTTCGCACTGATCGGATCGATCTTTATCAGCTTCATGAATGGGATGGGAGAACGCCGCTGGATGAAACCCTCGAAGCGTTGGATACCCTGGTCCGTTCAGGCAAAGTGCGGTATGTGGGCGCCTCGAACTATTCGGGCTGGCATTTGATGAAAGCTCTCGCTACCTCCGACGGGCACGGTTACGTGCGGTTCGTCAGCCAGCAGATCTATTATTCGTTGCAGTCTCGCGATGCGGAGTATGAGCTGGTTCCAATTTCTCTTGATCAAGGGCTCGGGATTCTGGTCTGGAGCCCGCTCGCAGGTGGGCTTTTATCGGGCAAATATCGTCGTGGACAGCAGGCTCCCGAAGGCTCGCGTCACCTGAACGATTGGGGTGAACCGCCTGTTCATGATCAAGAGCAGCTCTACAATATCGTCGACGCTCTGGTTGAAATCGCTGAATCCCGGAAAGTTTCGGCCGCCCAAATCTCCCTCGCGTACACGCTTGGACGGCCGGGCATAACGTCCCTGGTGATCGGCGCGCGCACCGAAGCGCAGTTGGCGGATAATCTGGCTGCCGCCAACCTGACGCTCTCCTCGGAAGAAATGGCGCGCCTCGATTCCGCAAGCTTGCCTCGGCTACTGTATCCGTATTGGCATCAGGCCAAGACGGCGAAAGAACGGCTGGGCCCCGCCGACCTTTCTCTGCTTCGCCCTTTTATTTAAAGAAGCTCTTTCATCTGTTCGGTGAAACGAATGCCGACGCCTGGACATTTCAACGTTTAACGCGGTGGCGGTGCCGGTGTGTCCCGGAGGGACGACTAGAAAGTAGGCCGGCGATTTATCGCCGGTACTGGTGTTTAGAACGGTATCGGCTTTGAAGAACGATATCTTTGGGATTGATCGCGCGGCGGTATTCGGGCGTCCCTCCGGGACGCAGGCCCTATGTGGTCCCGGACCCGGCGATAAATCGCCGGGCTACTGTCATATGTCCCTCCGGGACGCATTCTGGCCGGCGCCTTAGGCCACGATCCTAAGTCTCTCTCAGCTTTCGTAGAAAGAAGCGATCTAAAGTCTTGAAAATGTCCAAACTGCTTGGCCCTTCGGGCCGTAAAACCGGCGCTAAACAGCCACTCGCGGAGGGTGCTGGACGTTTCGTTTACGTTGCGCTGGCGAGGGAAATAGACGTTTGTAACCGTCACTATGAACGCGCTCACGAATGAAAAGTGCACAGCCTGTCGTCGCGATTCCCCCCGCGTGACCGAGACGGAGGTCAGCGAGCTGAAGCCTCAAATTCCTGAATGGACACTGCTGGAACGGGAGGGAATCGAGAGACTCGAGCGGGTATATCGCTTCGCAAATTTTGCGGAAGCGTTGAGTTTCACGAACCGCGTCGGCGCTTTGGCCGAAGAGGAAGGCCATCATCCAGCCATCTTAACGGAGTGGGGGCGCGTGACGGTGACTCTCTGGACCCACAAGATTCGAGGGCTGCATCGCAACGATTTCATCATGGCGGCGAAGGTCGACTCGCTCGTGCCATAGCGAGTTCCTGCTGCGCACCGTAAAAAACAAAGAGCGCAATGAAGATCAGGAACGGATCGCGGATAAATCCAAGGATAGCGAAAAGGACGGCAAGGCCTTGACCGAGCCTGGCCGCAATTTGCGTCGCCCGAAAGTATGGCATAAACATTGCTAACAGCGATCGGAGAACCCGGCCTCCATCCATCGGGAATGCCGGGATCAAATTGAACAAAAGCAACCACAAATTCAGGGAGGCAACTTTGGCCAGCAGTTCGATCCCTGGACTTTCCAGCTGCTCAACCTGCTCGAGTTGAGTGGTTCCATGCATAACGATAAAAAGGACGGCGGCGATCACCACGTTGACCAGTGGTCCGGCGACGGCGACGATGAGTTCCTGCCAGGGCTTGTCTGGAATGCGGTTGAGCCGCGCAACTCCACCGATGACATACAGGGTAATATCGGGCGTCCGGATACCAAATGCGCGCGCCGCGAAGGCGTGACCGAACTCATGCAAAAGGACGCAGGCGAAGAGGATCAGGATAAGGAGGCCGCCCTGGATAGCGCCCGATAGACCTGCCTCTTGGTAAGAACTGAAGCAAACGAACGCTAGATAAAGGAGGAAGGTCACGTGAATTCGCACCGCGATTCCGAATACAGAAGCGACTTTCAGCGAAGAGCCCATATCTACTCACCTATCTCAGCATCGTCGGTGACATTGTAATTCAACAGGAGGCCATTTTCCCGCTACCTTATCGCACTTTTCCGGATCTACCGCGAAGTCTGAAGAGAACTATTTGGCCACGGATCTAGTCAGGCGCTGCCATCGGTGGATCAGAACCAAGCCGCGCTATGCTGGTGTCTGCGAAAGGATTTGATTAAGCGGTCTTTCCATATACTCTAGTGCCTTAGCGCAGCGTTCGCGGCACTCGTGCTGGTCGTGCTGGCTTCCCCCCAGTTTTCAAAGTCTGTTCTCGTTAAACAAAGCCCGAAGCCTGCGCGTTTGGCCTCGCTCGGCAGGGGTGAGCCTGTCCGGTGCATCTGCTCAGGATAGCTGCGACACCGAACAATGGCTCAATCATCGATTGGAAATAAGGCATGAAAAGAATTACCTACAATACCGCTGTGCTCCCCATTCTGGCGGGCATCGCGTTGATCGGAGTGGCCCACGCGGACACCAAGAACTTGCGCATTGCGTTTTCTAATAACTATGCCGGCAATTCTTGGCGCCAGGCCATGTTGAAGAGTTATGACATCGTCACCAAAAAAGCCGTGGCGGACGGGGTCGTTGCCGCCGCCGACGTTTTCACCACGGCTGATAAGGAGGTGCCGACCCAGGCAGCACAGATTCAGAACCTGATTCTTCAAGGCTACAATGCGATCGTCATTAACGCATCCTCTCCGGATGCATTGAACGGCGCCATCAAACAGGCCACGGACGCCGGGATCGTCGTCGTATCCTTCGATGGAATAGTCACGGAGCCTTCCGCATGGCGCGTGGTCGTCGATTTCAAGGATTACGGTGAGCAGGAAGTCGTGCACTTGGCTAGTTGGTTGCCCAAAGGCGGTAATTTGCTGGAGATTCGCGGTCTTGCCGGAACCTCGATCGATGATGCAATTCATGCGGGGATCGTGCAGGGGGTCGGCAAACATCCAGAATTTAAAATCGTTAACAGCGTGGAGGGCGACTGGGATCAGACAACGGCACAAAAGGCGGTAGCAACCGTCCTTCCCTCGCTCCCGGAAATCACGGGGGTGGTTGACCAGGGTGGCGACGGATACGGGGCCGCACAAGCCTTTGCCGGAGCCGGACGCAAGCAGCCGATTATCATTATGGGAAATCGTCAGGACGAACTCGCCTGGTGGAAGGAACAAAAAGCAAAGAACGGCTATACCACCTGGTCCGCATCGATTGCGCCCGGTGTTTCAACGCTCGCGTTTTGGGTCGCACAGCAGATTCTGGACGGCCGTAAGGATATACCGCACGACTTGGTGGTGCCGTATCTGGCCTTTACGCAAGACGATTTCGAGGCTGCGCTTCCCAGTATTCCAGTAGGTGGCGTTGCCAGCCATGAATACACGCAGGAAGATGCCAAACAGGCGATAGATGCCAATCTGAAAAAGTAACGGCGGTCAGGGGCATTCCAATATGTTGCGTTGAACGCGATCGCCGCGAGAGCCCGATTGAGTTTTCGCATGTCATGTCCGAACCGCCCGTGAACATCGTCAGGCTGGCCGGCGTCGAGAAGAATTTCGGCGCCGTCCGTGCGCTGACAGGGGTTGATTTCGCGGTCGATACCGGAGAGTGCGTCGGGCTTGTCGGCCATAACGGCGCCGGCAAATCGACGCTGATGCATGTGCTGGCCGGCACGCTTAACGCCGACCGCGGCCAGATCATCGTCGGTGGCGACCAACGGCAAGGTTACTCGGCGCTTCTGGCGCAGAAACTGGGAATTCGGTGCGTCTTCCAGGAGTTATCGCTGTGCCCCAATCTTACGGTGGCCGAAAATGCACGCGTTCTTCACCCAGGCATCGCCGGATGGGGTTGGCGAAAGCGAGCCGGCGAATTGATCGGTAGTAAACTCCACGAAATTTTTCCGGGGCACGGTATTGCTCTCGATGCAGTCGTCGGCGACCTGGCGATTGGCAAGCGTCAGATGATCGAAGTGGCGCGCGCGTTCACCATCACGAAGGCGCCCCTTCATCTCGTGATTCTCGACGAGCCAACCTCGTCTCTTGACAGCCACACGGCAGCGCAGCTGTTGACCCATGTTCGTCGAGTCGTCGCCACCGGAGCGAGCTGTGTGCTGATTTCTCATCTGCTTGGCGAAATCCTGGAGTACTCCGATCGCATCGTGGTGATGCGGGATGGGGCAATTGCGGCAGCTGACCGCGCTTCCGGCTTTGATCGGGACAAACTGGTGACCGCCATGGGCGGCGCAGCAACCGGCAAAATGCGATCCGTGCAGGAACGCGCGGCGCCCCGCGGGACAACTCCGGTGCGCGTTCGTGCGCGATCCCTGACCCGGAGCGACGGCATCGAACTGGTTGCGCACCAAGGTGAAATCGTCGGGCTAGCCGGTCTTTCCGGTCATGGGCAAACAGAGTTGTTGCTCTATGTATTTCGCGGGGCTACGCGACGTCTCCCTGGGCTCGAAGTAACCGATCCGGTCGCGCTGATTGCCGGGGACCGGCAGAGTGACGGGATTTTTCCGCTTTGGTCAATCGCCGAAAACATCGGTATTCGCTCTATCGCGGCGCTTCGCAAAGGTCCTCTGATTTCGTCTGAGCTTGAGGATCAATTTGCCCAACGCTGGCAGAAACGGATCAATATTCGCACGCCGGATATGCAAAATAATATCCTCTCGCTCTCGGGAGGGAATCAGCAGAAAGCCTTGTTCGCACGCGCACTCGGCTCCGAAGCGAAAATTGTTTTGATGGACGACCCGATGCGCGGCGTTGATGTCAGCACCAAGCTCGAGGTCTATGATCTGATCCGGGTGGAAGCAAATGCCGGGCGGACCTTTCTCTGGTACACGACGGAAATGGAGGAACTCAAGAATTGCGATCACGTGTATGTGTTCCGCAATGGCCGGATCGTGGCTGATCTGCGCCGCGGGGAACTGAGCGAGGAGCGGGTCATCCAATCTTCGTTCCAGGAGGCCGGGTCAACGTGAAGATTGCGCGGAGTGTTTCCCAGCCCTCCCTCCGATTTCTGCGGGCTGCGCTGCCTTCCATATCCCTTGCTCTCGTCCTGCTCGGAATCGGGTGGCTCAATCCGCGGGCGATGAGCTATTTAGGACTCAATCTGATGCTTAACCTCGGGATTCCCACCGCGCTCGCGACCGTCGCCCAGATGTTTATCATCACGGTAAACGACCTCGATCTCTCGATTGGTACGTTTGTCAGCTTCGTTGGCTGCGTGGCGGCAACCTGGCTGCGTGACGCCCCATTCCTGGGTCTGGCCGTACTTTTGGGAGGCGTCGCTGTCTACGCGGTCATGGGCGCCGTCATTTATCTGCGGAATGTTCCCTCGATTGTGGTGACACTCGGGATGCTGTTCGTCTGGCAGGGATTGGCGATCCTGGTCCTGCCCAAGCCGGGCGGGAAACCGCCCGGTTGGTTGCATGACTTGATGAATTTCCGGATGCCGTACGCTCCTTTTCCAATCGTCGCCGCAATCGTGATCGCAGCGCTGGTTCACGTCGGGTTGATGCGAACTTCCTATGGCGCCATCTTGCGGGGGTCCGGTGGCAATCCGAACGCCATCGGCCGCGCCGGATGGTCATTGCTGAAGACTAAAATCGTCATGTTCGCGCTCGCGGGCGTTTTCGGGGTCCTCTCCGGGTTGGCCCTAATCGGGTTAACGACGTCCGCTGACGCGAACATCGGAAAGGGCTACACTTTGTTGTCGATCGCGGGAGTCATTCTCGGCGGAGGTGAATTCGTAGGCGGACGCGTATCGCCGATCGGGGCGGTAATCGGCGCATTAACACTGACCCTGGCCGGCTCGCTTCTTAATTTCATGAGGATCTCACCCGATTGGCAGGTCGGTGCGCAAGGCGGAATTCTCATCATCGTACTCGCTGCGCGCGCCATGATTAATCAGTCCGACCGGAGGACACGATGAAGATTGCCGGCAGGTCTAACCTCTTTGCCAAGCCATGGATCTGGTCTTTCTTCGGCGCGTTTCTGGTTTGGCTTGCGGCGATTGTGTTCACGCGCGGCTACGGCGCCGGCGGGATGATCACCGCGGCCCTTGCGCTCGCCGTCTTTTCCGTGATTGCAGGAGTCGCGCAGATGTTTGTCATCACCCTCGGGCCGGGCAACGTTGATCTGTCGTTGCCTGCCAATATCGGATTGGCGAGCGCCGTCGCCATGAAAATGATGAATGGATCCGACTCCTTGATCGTCGTCGGTTTTCTCGCTGCTCTGGCCTCCGGCATTGGCATCGGAGTATTCAATTATCTTCTTATCTGGCTGCTGCGCATTCCGCCGATCATCTCCACCCTTTCCGCCAGCTTCATTATCCAATCGGCGGGCATCAGCTACGGTCGCGGTCTGCAGATCAAGCCGCCTCCCGGGTATGCTGCATTCACCTCTGCTCAAGTCGCTGGGATACCTTTCCTGGCTATCGGCACGGCGATCTTCACCCTTGGTGTTGGGGTGATCTTGCACCGGACAATTTACGGCCGCTCGGTTCTCGCCATCGGCCAAAATACCCGCGCGGCGTGGCTCGCTGGGATCGCCGTGGAGCGGGTTCGATTCGCAACGTACGTTTTGAGCGGGGCACTTGGCGGGATCTGTGGATCGCTTCTAGCCGGGTATTTTCGAGGATCGTCGCTGGAAATCGGTGACGAATATCTGCTTGCTTCGATCGCGGTGGTGGTGATCGGCGGTACCTCCGTCAGCGGCGGGAAAGCCAATGTGCCAGGGTTGTGGGGCGGTGCTCTTTTCCTTGTGCTCTTGCTCACCATGCTCAACACGTTTGGCGTGAGCGCAGGCATTCGTTTCGTGGTCACAGGGCTGGTCATCATCGGGGTGATTATCGCGGCAGGCGGGCAGAAGCTCGTGCGATAATTGGACTTCTAATAAGTATTTACTAAATCGTTTTGTTCCGTTATATGGCTGCACGGTCGAGACTTGGATTAACAAGTGTCGAACTGAATTCTTCCTAGGAAAGAAGACCCCCCATGTTCAAAAAACTAAGTTCCTTGGCGCTGATTTTCAGCGCTGTAATTGCAATTCACGCTCCTGGCGTGATCTCGGCTGAGGACGCGAAGCCGATTTATTATTGGGTTTCGCACGGATCGCCGACAGACCCGGTCTGGACCTACTTCCTGCAGGGAGCGGAGCAGTGGGCCAAAGACACGGGGCACGAAGTTCGTACTTCGTTCCACAGCGGCGACGTTCCGTCGCAACAGGAAGCTGTACGTGCGGCTATCACCGCTAAGGCAAGAGGGATTGTCACCAGCACGCCGGATCCTGGGAGTCTGACGACAGTGATCGCCGAGGCGCATGCTGCTGGAATTCCGGTGATCATCATGAACACCGAAGACAAAACCAGCGGCCGAGATGCCTACGTTGGAGGTGACAATGTGGCGATCGGCCACCGTTGGGCGCAATACCTGGTGGACCACGGCTTCGTGAAAAAGGGTGATGTCGTCTGGACCCCGGTGGAGGTTCCCGGCGCAACGTACGGGGTGCTTGAGACCCAGGGAATCGATAGTGTCTTTGGACCGCTTGCTGTCACCCACGAGATTACCGAAACCAAACTCGATCAGGCCGAAATCATTACCCGCATGTCCGATTACCTGACCGCCAACAAAGGCAAGATCAAGGCGATCATCGGACTCGGTGACCTGGTCACCGGAAGCATCAAGCGTGTGTTCGACCAGGTCGGCATCAAAGCCGGCGAAATACCCGTCGTCGGTTGGGGCAATTCGCCCGAAACCGCTCAGGAAGTTCTGGATGGCTATGTGAATGCCGCAATGTGGCAGGATCCGCAAGCGACCAGTTATGTTGCGCTCTCCCTCGCGGCGATGGCAGCGAGCGGTATTCCTCCGGGATTTGACGTAAATGTTGGGACTCTCTACGAAAAGGATAAGGCTGCGACTTACCTCAAGATCATGCAGGGCACGCACAAATAAACGGCTCACTGTCGTTTCGGGCCGCCGTGCGGCCCGGAACGGCTCCGCCTGCCCGCTTTTCTTGTCACGCGCTTCCACTGGACTGATCGGGCGGCGCGTTTGGTACGAATGTTGTTCGACAGTCGCGCTGCCGCTAGCCTTTACTTCCATGCCCCATCTTCGGCGCACCAGATGCGATTGACCGTGTTGCTCCAAAGGATTGTCTCCGCACCCGAGTTCGGGCCGCTGGTGTTACTGGCCGTCGAAATCCTCGTTTTCACCGCTCGATCACCGGCCTTCA
>Ga0210387_10004096_pt1 | contig 11178 bp, 11 predicted proteins | sample IncBWC7OmetaG_FD_160108 | JGI IMG/M metagenome (GOLD analysis project Ga0210387, IMG submission 160108) | Forest soil microbial communities from Barre Woods Harvard Forest LTER site, Petersham, Massachusetts, United States - Inc-BW-C-7-O ... | reverse complement strand
TGGGACTCGGTCATCCAGACAAATCTGGCTTCCGTTTTTCGCCTTTCCAAAGCCGTGCTGCGCGGGATGATGAAAGCCCGCAAAGGCCGCATCGTCAATATTACTTCGGTGGTGGGACTGACCGGCAATCCGGGCCAGGCCAACTATGCGGCGGCCAAGGCGGGCATCCTCGGTTTCACCAAATCGCTGGCCCGCGAGATCGGCTCGCGAGGCATCACCGTCAACGCCATCGCCCCTGGGTTCATCGACACGGACATGACACGCGCGCTGAACGAGGCTCAGCATGAGGCACTGAATGCCCAAATTCCCTTGGGAAGGCTCGGCCAGCCGGCGGATATTGCCGCGGCGGTGGCGTTTCTGTGCTCGGCCGATGGGGCCTACATAACCGGCGAGACGCTGCACGTGAATGGCGGCATGTACATGCCGTGAGCGCTTTTGAGCCCTCAGTTGCGCCAGTTTGTCAAGACAGGCGAGGCGCGCCGGGGACCAAATGTGCCGCAATGGTAGCCGTCCTCGCCGCGTTCACATAAAATACGCGCCCGGTCGATGCCACAGGTCGCGGGGGTTGAAGAAACCGCATGAATAGCAATTCCGAGAGGACACCATAACGATGAGTACTGTTGAGCAGCAGGTTAAAAAGATCGTGGCCGAGCAGTTGGGTGTGAAAGAAGAAGAAGTGACCAATGATGCCTCGTTCGTCGACGACTTAGGGGCCGACTCGCTGGACACGGTGGAACTGGTGATGGCGCTCGAGGAAGAATTCGAGACTGAAATTCCGGATGAAGACGCCGAAAAGATCACCACGGTGCAGCAGGCAATCGACTACATCAATTCGCACAAGGGCAAGGCCTGAAACGCTGTCGATCCCGCAATCCGTTCCTTCGCTTAAATCCTAGTAGGGGTTGGTGTTGAGCAAGCGGCGTGTCGTCATAACGGGTCTGGGAATCGTCTCGCCGGTGGGCAATGACGTTGCGACTGCTTGGGCCAACATCCTGGCTGGACGCAGCGGCATCGCACCGATAGAAAGGTTCGACACCACCAACTTTCCGACGCACTTCGGCGGCGAAATCCGCAAGCTGGATTTGGAACCGTACATGACGCCGAAGGATGCGCGCCGCATGGATGCCTTCATGCAGTACGGCGTCGTGGCGGGCATTCAGGCCATGCGCGACTCCGGATTTCAAGTCACCGAGGCCAACACGCAGCGAGTCGGGATCATGATGGGTTCGGGCATGGGCGGCCTGGAATCCATCGAAGAGGCCTACGACCGATATATGGAGACGAACTCTCCGAAAAAAGTATCGCCGTTTTTCATTCCGGCCAGCATCATCAATTTGGTCGGCGGACATTTGTCCATCATCTTCAAGATCACCGGTCCCAATCTTGCGGTCGCCACCGCCTGCACCACCTCGACGCATGCGATCGGCCTAGCGATGCGCATGATCCAGTGGGGCGAAGTGGACGCGATGTTGGCAGGCGGTTCGGAGATGGCGACCTGCGTCACCGGCATGAGCGGCTTCGCGCAGGCGAAGGCGCTCTCGCAACGCAATGACGATCCGCAAGCCGCGAGCCGTCCCTGGGACAAGGATCGCGACGGCTTTGTCATGGGCGACGGCGCCGGCGCCATGATGCTCGAGGAATATGAACACGCCAAGGCGCGCGGCGCGAGGATTTACGCCGAGGTGGTTGGCTTTGGAATGAGCGGCGATGCGTACCATGTGACCGCGCCGCCGGAAGACGGCGAGGGCGCGCGCAAGGCCATGGCAGGCGCGCTGACCGATGCGCAGCTGAATCCTGCGCAGGTGCAATACGTCAATGCCCACGCCACATCGACGGAACTCGGGGATCGCGCGGAAACGCTGGCAATCCGGCGTGCCTTTGGCGTCGCCGCGGATCAGCTCGCGGTCAGCTCGACGAAATCCATGACCGGACATTTGCTGGGCGCCGCCGGCGCAGTCGAGGCGATTTTCTCGGTGTTGGCGTTGTGCGACCAAGTGGTCCCGCCCACCATCAATCTCCACCAGCCTGGCGAGGGCTGCGACCTTGATTACGTGCCGAACACGGCGCGGCCCATGTCGCTCAATTACACCCTCTCCAATTCATTTGGGTTCGGTGGCACCAACGGTTCGCTGATTTTCCGCCGGCTTTGAGCCGCATAGCAGTTTCGCTGGTTGTGTTGCTGCTGGCCGCAGCCGCAGCCACGGTCGCTTGGAAGGGTGTCCGCAGTCTTGATACGCCGCTGCGGCTGACGGCACCGCTGCGCTTCAAGGTGCCCTCGGGCGCAAGTTTTGCGCACGTCGCGACCGAACTGGCCGCACAGGGTGTCGTATCCAATCCAAGAGCGTGGACCCTGTATGCGCGTCTGAAGGGCCTGGCGCCGGCGGTCAAGGCGGGTGAATACGAAATCCAGCCCGGCACGACGCCGCGCGAGCTGCTCACGAAAATGGTGAACGGCCAAGTGCTGCTGCATTCGTTCACGATTGTCGATGGTTGGCGGGTGCAGGACATGCTCGAGGCGTTGCGGCGCAATCCGGACATCGCAGTTACGTTGCCCAAGCAGGCGGGTTTTCCCACGCAAGCCGCAGAGGTCATGGCGAAACTTGGAAGTCCGGGCACCGATGCCGAAGGACAATTTTTGCCGGAGACGTATCGCTTCATCGGCGGTACCACCGACGTCGAATTGCTGCGCCAGGCGCATGCGGCGCTGGCGCACGAGTTGGATGCAGCCTGGAAGGATCGCGACCCTGATCTGCCGCTGCACAGTTCCAACGAGCTTCTGATCATGGCTTCGATTGTCGAGAAGGAAAGCGGCTTGCCGCAGGAACTCCCCAAGATTGCCGGCTTGTATCTGCATCGCTTAGGTATAGGCATGCGGCTGCAGGCCGATCCCACCGTGATCTATGGGCTGGGTCAGCGCTACGACGGCAATATTCACAGCGTGGATTTGCAAACCGACGGGCCTTACAACACTTATACGCGCGTCGGGTTGCCGCCGACGCCCATCGCCTTGGCCGGCGCGGCAGCCATCCGCGCGACCGCGCGTCCTGAAAAGACCGACGCCATTTATTTTGTCGCCTCGACCAAGGGCGATGGCAGCCACGTATTTTCAGCGACGCTCGAGCAGCACAACGCAGCCGTGGCAGCGTATGTCGCTCACCAGCGCAAAGCTGCGCAGGAGTCCCCACGATGAGCGCAGCGGGACGGTTCGTGACGTTCGAGGGAATCGAGGGCGTGGGCAAGACCACGCAGGTGGCGCGGCTGTCGAGCGCCTTGGCCGCGCGCGGTGTTGCGCACGTGGTGACGCGCGAACCCGGCGGCACGCCTTTGGCCGAGGGCATCCGCCAAGTCGTGCTGACGGCGCGCGAAGAGACCTTGCCGCCGACGGCGGAGCTGTTGCTGATGTTCGCGGCGCGCGCCGTGCATCTTGCGAATCACATCGAACCGAATCTTCTCGCCGGGCGGTGGGTGATTTGCGACCGGTTCACCGATGCAACCTACGCCTATCAAGGAGGCGGGCGGCAATTGAGCGCGGCGCCGATCCGCGAATTGGAGAGCATGGTTCAAGGAGCGCGGCGCCCGGACCTCACCATTTTATTGGATTCGCCGGTCGAGGGCGCCCTGGCACGAGCCGCGGCGCGAAATGCGGGCGCCGCTGCGGACCGGTTCGAACGCGAACGAGGCGAATTCTTCGAGCGGGTCAGAAATGTGTACTTGGCTCGCGCGGCCGCGGAGCCCAAGCGGATCGCGCTCGTCGATGCAACGCAGAGCGTCGATGCAGTCAGCGCGAGCGTTCTCGCAGAGCTCAAGGTGCGCGCATGGATTTCTTGAGCGCAGATTCTCTGCCATGGCTCAAAGATGCGCAGCAACGCATGCGCACCGCGTTCAAAGCCGGCCGCTTGCCGCATTCGCTGTTGCTGTTGAGCGCACCGGGCTTGGGGGCCGAGCGGCTGGCAAACTGGATTACCGCGTTGGCGTTATGCGAGTCGCCGGGCGAGCGGCCCTGCGACTCTTGTGCTTCGTGCCGTTTGCTGCGTTCCGACACGCATCCGGATGTGCATGCCGTGCGTCTCGAGGAGGACGCGCAGCAAATCAAGGTCGACCAGGTGCGCGAACTGATCGACTCCTTGACGCTCAAGAGCTACCGCGGCGGCTATAAGGTTGGCCTCATCGAGGGCGCCGAGGCGTTGAATGCCAACGGCGCGAACGCCTTTTTGAAAACTTTGGAAGAACCTGCGCCGCGCACCATGCTCATCATGATTGCGCGCCCCAATCACCGACTGCCTGCAACCATTGCCAGCCGCTGCCTGCGCCTCACTTTGCGCCCGCCGACGACGGAGACCGCCATAGAATGGCTGAAGGCGAATTCGGCCGCGAAGCAGCGCTGGGACGCGGCGCTGGCGCTGGCCGGCGGGGCGCCGCTCTTGGCGATGCAATTGGACGCCGAGGGCTTGTCCGCCCTCGATGCCGACATGCGCCAGAGCATTGCCGAGCTATCGGCGGGTTCGGTGGATATCACGCTGCTGGCGGATCGATGGGTGCGATCCAATCCGGGCGTGCGTATCACTTGGCTTGAGAACTGGATCACACAGCGCGTACATGCGGCGCTGGGAACCGCGACTTCGCATCAAACTGCGGAACCGGTCGGCTTGCCTGGCGCTTTACTTAAGCCCAAGATAAGAGCCCTATTCGAGCTACTGGACGCTGCGCGCGACGTCAGACGTCTCGCATCGACCGGTATGAATCAGCAACTGGCCCTCGAGGCCCTGCTGATTGGCGGTCGGGTAGCGCTGGGGAAGTGAGAGTTATCGTGGGAATCACCGGAATTGAGAAGTCCAAGTAATAAACCAGGTCTGCTGACGCTTACCATCAAGGACAAGAGCGCGCTGTATCTCGCCTACATGCCCTTCGTCAAAAACGGAGGGTTGTTCATTCCGACCAACAGCAATTATCGGTTGGGCGATGAAGTGTTCATGCTGCTGAATCTCATGGGCGAAGAAGAAAAGCTGCCGGTCGCCGGGCGCGTGATCTGGATGACCCCCAAAGGGGCCCAGGGCAAAAGAACCGCCGGCATCGGCGTTCAGTTCAGCGATCAGGATCGCGGCAACACCCAGAAGAAAATCGAAAATTATCTCGCCGGCGCACTCGGCGGAGACAAGCCTACGCATACCATGTGAGGCTGACCGCCCGGAATACCCGGACAGACTCCTGAGAGACTACCGAGAGACTACTGGGCGCTCGAAGCGGGGCGATCCGGAAGCGGTTCCACGTAGACCGGCGGTGGCTCAATCGTCAACTGCTTGTGCGGCGCGCGAAACAGCAGCACCGTCGCGACAATGAGTGCGAGCGCAAAAATAATCAACAGGTAGCGGTGTTCCCACAGGAACGATGGCGCGCGGTATTCGAACCGGGGTTTGGGGGCGTAGCTGTTCGGCCCTTTGTCTCCGCCCGGACCGGGCGCAGGGTCATCAGCCACTGCGCGAGCGCGCGGCTTCGCTTGCCGCGAGTCCGCCTTTCAACACGTATGCCTCGAATCCGCGTTCACTCAAGATGTAGGCAGCGGCGGAGCTGCGCCGGCCGGTGTCGCAGCACACGACGTACTGAGTGTTTTTGTCCAGCGCATTGATCTTCAAGCGGATGAAATACAGCGGGATATTCACGGCATCGTCGATGCGGAAATTTTGAAATTCACTGGGCAGGCGCACGTCCAACCATTTGCCGCCGCCCGCGACGATTTCGCGCGCCTTTTGCTGATCGACCCACTGCAGCAGAGGCTCATTGAGCAGCGTCTGGAAGTCATTTTTGCCCAGACGCATCAAGGTACCGTCGGTGGACATGGTTACGGTGGCGTTGCGCTTGGCTTCCGCAATCAATGCTTCCTCGCCGAAGCTGTCGCCAGGGCCCAATTCCGCGAGCTTGATGCCTTCCTTGTTCAGGGGCGTCTCTCGCGTCACGATGCATTTGCCGGCGACCACCACGTAGAAATAGTCGCCTTCGGTGCCTTGCTTGATGACGATATCGCCGGCGCGGTAGTTGATGCGCTGCATGCGCATGAAGATGGCTTGAATATTCGCCGGCGGGATGCGATGAAATGCCTTGGTTTGCAGCAGCGTCGTCATCCAATCGCCGGTGACGTCCATGCCGTCGCCGCGCAGCTCCGCCACTTCGTATTGACCGGTTTGGTCCCAGGTCAGAAGCACGTCCAGCAGATCGCTGTCGATCATGATGTATTCAATATCCATCGCGGCACGCGCGGTGAATTTCCGCGGCAAGCCGGGAGCGAGCGCCGCACGCGCTTCCGCGGTGCCGGACCTGATCACGCCCATGACTCGATCGTCGGCTCGCAGCTCGACTTGTCCGTTGACCAGGTAGTACGTGCGCTTATCGGTATCGCCTTCCTTGAACAGCATTCGACCGGCGTCCAGGTCGCGGACCACGGTCTTCCGGGCGAGCGCGTGCAGGTTTTCTGCCTTTAGGCCATCAAGCGGCGAGAAGGTTTTTAATATGGCAAGGTCTACTGGTCGCTCGTCCATCGAATAATACTTTTGCCCTTAAGGCTTCAACCCTATGATTTTGCCTGCGAATGCTACCATACGCGGCGTTCGCGCACGCCAGCAGTGGTTCACATCAGAAGAGTGTCGATTCACATCGGATGGGTATCGGTGGAAATTAGGCCCCATCCGGCATCCGGGCGAAAGCGCTCGCCGTAACGTTCCGCAAGCTCATTCAGACGATTTACAACCTCTGCCACCCCGCGCTGCCTGGCGTATTGCAGCGGGCCGCCGCGAAAAGGCGCGAAACCGGTCGCAAAGACCGCGCCGGCGTCGAGCAAATCGGCGTCCTGCACGGTCGCTTCTCGAAGGACGGCTACCGCTTCATTGAGCAGCGGCAAAATCAGCCGATCTTCCAGGTCCGCGGGCGCGGCGTCGTCAGCGGCTTCATTCTTTTGCGCCTTTCCGTCCTGCCAGCGGTAGAAGCCTTCGCCGCTCTTGCGGCCGAGTTTTTTCTGCTCCACCAGCTTGATCAAAACCTGTGGAATTTCGCGGTGAAAGGCTGCGCTCAAGACTCGTCCGACGTTGAGCGAAACATCCAACCCGACCACGTCGGTCAGTTCGATCGGTCCCATCGGCATGCCGAACCGCACCGCGGCACGGTCAATGACTTCTGCCGGTACGCCGGCCTCGAGTGCGAACAAGGCTTCGTTGACGTACGGCGTGAGAATGCGGTTCACCACGAATCCGGGCGCGCTCTTGCAGGGCAGCGGCAGCTTATCGAGCTTACGGGTGAACTTGAGGGCATCGGTTATCACTTGCGCGCGGCTGCCTGCGCCTTGCACCACTTCCACGAGCTGCAGCTGCGCCACTGGGTTGAAAAAGTGAATACCCACGAGCCTGCTGGGATCCGTGAGATTGCGGCTCAAGGTCTCGATTTCGATGCTCGAGGTGTTGGTTGCCAGGATCGCTGAGGCTTTGAGCTTGGGCTCAAGTTCCGCATACAGCGCAGTCTTCGCCGCAACGTTTTCAAATATCGCTTCGATGACGACATCGGCATCGGCAACTCCGTCGCCTTTGACGTCCATCTTGAGGCGCGAAACGGCCGCGTTAGCGGCTGCCGGGTCCTTCAGGCGCTTTTCAAAAAACGCCTTGGCGCGCGCCAAGGCAGGCGCAATCAATTCTTCGCTGCGATCCTGCAGAGTCACTGTCATGCCGCGAAAGGCCGACCAGGCTGCGATATCGCCGCCCATGACCCCGGCGCCAACGACATGGACATGCTTGAAGGTGGCGCTAGAATCCCCTCCCAATCCTTTGAGCCGATCCTGCAGCAGAAAAACGCGCACCAGGTTGCGCGATGCGGGCGAACACATCAATTCGCTGATGGAACGCGCCTCAGCCTCGTAAGCAGCGCTGCCGTTTGCGCCATAGCGCTGCCAGAGATCCACGATGGCGTAGGGAGCGGGATAGTGCTCGCGCCGCACGCTACGCCTTAAGGTTGCGATGGTCTGTTTGGCAACCCAGGGTCGCGCCAGACTTAAGTTCATGAGCCGGTCAATGAAAGGGGGTGCCTTCTTCGGCGGGCGCCGCAGCAGCAGCGACTTGGCGCGCGCCGCGAGCTCGGCGGGTGGTACGAGTTCATCCAGCAGACCCACGCCAAGCGCCCGCGCGCCGCGAAATGGCCGGCCTTTGAGCATCAGTTCCAGAGATGAGCGCACGCCGATCAGCTGCACGCTGCGGACTGTGCCGCCAAACCCGGGGTGAATGCCGAGCAGGACTTCCGGCAGGCCCAATGACAAGGCAGCATCATCGGCGCCGACCCGATAGGTGCAGGCCAAAGCCAATTCCAATCCGCCCCCCAAGGCGAAGCCGCGGATCGCAGCCACAGTCGGAAAGGGCAGATCCGCGAGCTGTTGCATGACCGACTGGCCGGCACGCACCAGTTCGTAGCCTTGCGCAGGCGAGCGGATCTGCACAAATTCCTTGATGTCGGCGCCGGCGATGAATCCGCTCGTTTTGCCCGATTGTACGATCGCTCCAATCGGCCGCAGCGCTGCGATTTCCGTGAGCTTCGCGGCCAACTCACGCACCATGTCGCCCGATAAGACATTGGCAGAGCTGCCGGCCATATCGGCGGTAAGCCAGGCAACCCGGTCGGCGTCGATCTGCAGCGTCCAGTTGCTCATGCGGCTTGCAGCGCGCTGCCGAGAATCGTGAAGTCGCAGACCAACGGCAGATGATCCGAGAACTGCACATCGGGTATTTCGAAGCGATTTACCTGAATTTGAGCGCTGTGCAAAATGAAATCCAATTCCTTGCGGGGACTGCGGCTGGGGTAGGAAAACAACCCCTCGGTATTGGCGCTGCGCAGGCCCGCCGCCTGCGTGAACAAATAGATTTCGTGATCGCCCCAATAGGTGTTGAAGTCTCCGGCGACGATCACTGGCTTGGCGGTTTTGCGCACCAGGTCATAGAGGTAGCGCAGCTGATATTGGCGGTGCCGGAACTTCAAGGACAAATGCACCAGGAATATCGCGATGTCATCGAGTTCCAATTCAATGATCAGGCGTTTGATGCCCGTATCGAAGTAGTGGAATCGCTCGCCGCGAACCCGCGGCGCGGCCAGAAATGCGTTGGCCTGCTTGCGGACAATCGGTACCAGGTGATTGACCGATGCGACGCCGTACTTGCACTCGTAGGTCGAGTAATGACCGAGGGAGCGCGCAATAAAATCGGCCTGATTGACCATGCCGGTGCGGATGGAGCCGGTATCGACTTCGATGAGACCGACGACATCGGGGTCCTGTTCCTTGATGAAGTCCGTAATGCGCGACAGCACGTGCCGGCTGGAGCGAAGATAGCCGGCGCCGGGCACAGGGAGGTGGAAGGCGGGGCCTGTCCCGGTGGCATAACGTATATTGTAAATAAGCAATCGCACCAGCCATTGTATCTGGCGGGCGATGCTTCGCGCATGCCCTTCGGGTTTGCCCTGCGGGTACGCCCTTCGGGTTTTCCCATCGTCACGTTACACTAGCCCCATGTCGGCCAATCCCATCCGCCTGTTCGTTACCCACGCATGGCAGGAAAATGACGACTACACGCGTGTCTTCGAGTATCTCGAAGCGTCCGGTACTTTTTACTATTTCAACACCAGCCAGCCGCAAGCCAAGCAACCGATCGACAAGGAATCGCAGCGAGAGGATCTGCGGCGGCAAATCGCCCCATGCGAAGTAGTCGTTGTCCTACCGGCTGTCTATCGCACGGCGCCTGAGTTGGTTTTGTTTCAGCTGAATTTCGCCAAGGCGGCCGACAAGCCTGTCGTTGCCATGGAAAATTTTGGTTCCACGGAGCCGTTGCCGAAGGCCATCAAGGATCTCGCCGATGAAGTGAGCGCCTGGAACGAACGCAATTTGATCGACGCACTGCGCCGCCAGGCGCGCCATCAAGAGACGACGCGGTGGGACAGCATCGACTTCAAGCTCGACGATTGACCGGCCTGCATGGCCTGGCGGGACAGGTAGCTTCAAGGCACCGGGGAGCAGGGCCTTGAAGCTACCTGTCCCGCGAGGCCTTCCAGGCAGGATGCTCAATCACGCAGTGCTAAGCACGAGTTTCGAGTGGTTGCCATCGGTCAGGTGGCCCGCATGTGATATTGATCGGGCCGAGCCCTAGTCAGGATGTGCTAGCAGAGTCAAGGCACTGTGCTTTTCGTGCCTTGACTCTGCTAGCACATCCTGACAAGCGCTACACCGATCAATATCACTAGTTGGACGCGATCAAAGCAGGGGCGGGGAACTCGTCTGCGGGACGATCTACGGAGTGCAACTGCACGACCGTACCCGTGCGTGTTGCGGCGTGCTGGTTTTTGCACATGAGACCGAATATCTCGACGATCTGAGCGGCGCACTCGTCCGCTTCTTGATTCGACATCTTTCGTACCGAAGCGGCCACGGCGTCCTCGCCGCGCAAGGGCGCAACTCCACAGAGACTGCGTATGACTTGGCCATACGACTCGCGCACTTCGGTTGGGACTTCATCGGTAGGTAATGAGGAAAGAAATCGTCGGTAGGCGGAGATCAAACGCTGCTTGATCGGTGTGGATCGCACCAATTCCAGAGTGGCGAAGTGGAAACATTCCCAAGCAGTGATCATAAAACCCCAAAACAAAGACGCAAACCTAAAGTGGTTTCGAGGCTGGGACCTCGCGGGGAGCCTTGTTAAATCAAGACTCTGCGACAGGAATATACAAGACAATCGCGGAAACGCAACGCGGATTTTGTCAAACATTTGAATTGCGTCCACATCGCGAATAAAAGGCGATTCGCGGGCGTTTTCTAGAAACGCAATAACATGTCAATTCTATCTTATTGAATTAGATCGTATTTACGGTGTTGCAGTCGAGAGATCCGATGCTTCCTCCGACGTATGAGCCGAATGATCGGCGCCGATGAGCATATAGACGCCGGGGACGACGAACAGAGTGAACAGCGTACCGATGGCCAGACCCGTCGAGATGACCAGGCCGATCGCAAAACGGGACGCCGCGCCCGCACCGCTCGCGAAAACCAGCGGCAGCACACCTAGTACCATTGCCGCCGTCGTCATCAGAATGGGCCGCAGCCTGACGGATGCCGCAGCGACGATGGCCGCGGCTTTTGTTTTGCCGCTGTGCTGCTCCTCATTCGCGACT
>Ga0210387_10004094_pt1 | contig 11180 bp, 12 predicted proteins | sample IncBWC7OmetaG_FD_160108 | JGI IMG/M metagenome (GOLD analysis project Ga0210387, IMG submission 160108) | Forest soil microbial communities from Barre Woods Harvard Forest LTER site, Petersham, Massachusetts, United States - Inc-BW-C-7-O ... | reverse complement strand
TTCAACGAAGCCATCATGCTGCTTGAAATGATTCCCGATATCCCGGAATGCGCCGAGGATTTTCTCGCCTGGTCACCCCTGTCCTATGCCGAGCATTTTTGGGCTTCCAATTTCAAGGCGCGCGATCTTGCGATTGAGGCCTATGAATCCGCCTCCCCCGATATTCGCGCGGACTTCGACCCGATGACCGAGACCATGACCTCGATCCTGCACGAGGTAAGCGCGGCGATGCGCGAGGCCGTGCAAGACGCGACCAAGGCCAAGCTCGCCGAGCAGGCGATCGGCTGGCTGAAGCCTCTTGTGGCGGCGGCCGGCGGCGTTATCAACGGCGGCTCGGAAGCCGACGTCGAGACCATCATGGCGGCCTGATCGCGGTGCCCGCTGGTGATCCCGCCACCCGTCCCCAATTGGCCGTCAGCGCGGTGATTTTCCGCGACGGCAAGGTGCTGCTGGTGCGGCGCGCGCGCTCGCCGGGCAAGGGGTTTTATTCGCTGCCGGGCGGACGGGTCGAATATGGCGAAAGCCTCCACACCGCGCTTGCCCGCGAGGTCGATGAGGAAACCGGGCTGAAAATCGAGATTTTGGGGCTAGCCGGCTGGCGCGAGGTGCTGCCGGGCTCGTCCGCCACCGGCGGCCACTACGTCATCATGTCGTTTGCGGCGCGCTGGGTGGGCCGGGAACCGGTCCTGAACGAGGAGCATGACGATTTCAGATGGCTGCAGCCGGGCCATTTCGGCGATCTGAAGCTGACCGACGGCCTTTTAGAGGTCCTCGAGGCCGCCGGTCTTGTGGCCCAAGGGGTGGCTCAAGGGTAGCAAGGGTGAGCTTCGCGCCTTGCTTCCTGCGCGAGTAAAGGGCTATCACGCAGCCCTCTGGAACCTCATTCATGACGAAGCGACTCTTTGCCATTCTTGCCGTCGTTATTGCCTGCGCCCTTGCCCCGGCGCGGGCCGAGGACGCAGCGGCGCCGTTCGACGGCGATCTGCAGCGGCTCGCCGAAATCCTCGGCACCCTGCATTATCTTCGCGGCATTTGCGGCAGCAATGAAGGCCCCAAATGGCGCAACCAGATGCAGGCCCTGATCGACGCCGAGACGCCGTCCGGCGACCGCCGCGCCCGCATGATCGCTGGCTTCAACCGCGGCTATAACGGTTTCCAGCAGACCTATCGGACCTGCACCCCGGCCGCGATGGTCGCGATCCGCCGCTATATCGACGAGGGCTCGAAAATCTCGCGTGACCTGACGGCGCGCTATGCCAACTGAGGCCACGCTCTTCTTCGATCTCGACGGCACGCTGACGGATCCCAAACCCGGCATCACCGGCTCGATCCAGTACGCGCTGGAAAAGCTCGGTCGCCAGGTGCCGTCGCAGGATGTACTCGCCTGGTGCATCGGGCCGCCTTTGCGCGCAAGCTTCGTGATGCTGCTTGGCGGAGAGGAATATGCGGACCGCGCCGTTGCACTGTACCGCGAGCGCTTCGGCGATGTCGGATTGTTCGAGAACAGCGTCTATCCCGAGATCGAAGGCGTGCTGGCGAAGCTCAGCCAGTCGGGCTTTCGCATGTTCGTGGCGACCAGCAAGCCGCATGTGTTCGCGCGCAGGATCATCGATCATTTCGGCCTCAACCCTCACTTCGAGCATGTGTTCGGTTCGGAGCTGGACGGCACGCGCGTCCACAAGGCTGATCTTCTGGCCTATGCGCTGGAACAGACCGGCGCAGTTCCCTCACGTTCCCTGATGATTGGCGACCGCAGTCACGACGTGCTCGGCGCGAAAGCCAATGGCATCGACGCGATCGGCGTCACCTACGGCTATGGCAGTGCTGAAGAACTGATTGCGGCCGGCGCGCGGCATCTTTGCGTCGCGCCGCGGGCGATTCTCGATGTGATTTTGGGTGCACCGGCAAATGCCGCAAGCGCCGTTAACCCTTCCTAAAGAACTGCTCTAGGCGGTGCGAGCGGGCATGCTACATCACTCTCGTCCGACGCGTCCCGCAACGGCGACGCGCAACTTTGTCTGTTGAATTTCATGCGCCCCTTCTCGTCCTTTGCCTTCGCCCGCGACCCGCTGCCCGACCACGAGCAGAAGCAGGCCGCGCTCAGCTATCTCAAAGAGGCCTGGGCGGAAGCGCGCCATGAAGGCGTCGACGGCGATTGCCTCGCGCAGGCGAGCCTGTTTGCGGCTCTCGCCGAGCTGGTCGGCACCTATGGCGAGGATGCGGTCGCGAAATTCGTCGAGGGATTGTCGGCGCGCGTGCGCAACGGCGAGTTCTCGCTGGCGCTGGCCAAGCAGTAAGCCTCAAAGCCTTCCACCCTCCCATCACGCGGCTTGCCAAACTGGCCAGCCGTGCTTCTGTCATCAGTTGGCAGCGTCAATTCCAGGGGAACCTGAGTCGCGCAGGCCTTGTTCCCGGCGCGCGAGCGACTTAACTTGTCGCGTGACAGCCGCATTCCTTGCGGCTCAACAAGAACTTCAAGAGCAGTCAACTGATGAAGGCAGCGTTTCTTCCCGACCGCGGCGTGGTCAAGGTGGCCGGCGAGGACGCGCGCAATTTTCTCAATGGTTTGGTCACGACAGATGTGACGCAGCTTGCACCTAGCCTCGGCCGCTTCGGCGCGCTGCTCACGCCGCAGGGCAAGATCACCGTCGACTTTCTCATCACCGAGGCGTCGGAGGGTCACGGCGGCGGCTTCCTGCTCGATTGCCCGCGGCCGCTCGCGCCAGCGCTTGCGGCCAAACTCGGTTTCTACAAGCTCCGCGCCAAGGTCACGGTCGAGAATCTCTCCGAAAATCTCGGCGTGATTGCCGCCTGGGGCGGCGAGCCTGCGATGAAGCCGGATCTCGCCTTTGCCGATCCGCGGGATGCCGCGCTCGGCTGGCGCATTCTCGCCCCGCAAGAGCTGACCCAGAAGGTCGCTGATCTCATCGGAGCCGACCTCGTCGACAGCGCGGCCTATGAGGCGCATCGCATCGGGTCCGGTGTGCCGCGCGGCGGGCTCGACTTCATCTATGGCGACGCTTTCCCGCACGAGACCAACATGGACCGCCTGCATGGCGTCGATTTCGACAAGGGCTGCTATGTCGGCCAGGAGGTCGTCTCGCGCATGCAGCATCGCGGCACCGCACGCACCCGCACCGTGCGCGTGACGCTCGAGAGCGCACCGCCGGAGGCCGGGACCGCCATCCTCGCCGGCGACAAGCCGGTCGGCACCATGGGCTCGACGTCGGGCGAGAGCGGCCTGGCGCTGATCCGCACCGATCGCGTCACGGACGCGCTCGATGCCGGCGTGAAGCTGACTGCCGGCGGCCTCGGCATTCGCCTCGCCGATCCCGACTCTCTCCATTCGAGCAAACAAACTGTCGCATGAGCCGGTCCGCCCGCCTGCATCCCGATGGCAAGACGCGCTGCCCCTGGCCGGGGGAAGACCCATTTTATATCGCCTACCACGACACCGAATGGGGCGTACCGGAATATGACGACCGCGCGCTCTACGAGAAGCTGATCCTCGACGGCTTCCAGGCCGGCCTCTCCTGGATCACCATCCTGCGCAAGCGCGACAACTTCCGCAAAGCTTTCGACGACTTCCAGCCCGAGAAGATTGCGCGCTACGACGCGAAAAAGGTCCATGCGCTGATGAACGATGTCGGCATCGTCCGCAACCGCGCCAAGATCGACGGCACCATCGCGAGCGCGAAGTCGTATCTGAAGATCATGGAAGAAGGCCCGGGCTTCTCGAAGCTTTTGTGGAATTTCGTCGACGGCAGGCCGAAGGTGAACCAGTTCAAGACCACGGCGAGCGTGCCGGCCTCGACGCCGGTTTCCATCAAGATATCGAAGGACCTTGCCTCGCGCGGCTTCAAGTTCGTCGGCCCCACCATCGTCTACGCCTTCATGCAGGCGACCGGCATGGTCAACGACCATCTCGTCACCTGCTTCTGCCACCAAAGCTGCGGCGCCAAGCCGCGCGCGCCGCGCCTGAAAGCCAGATGACGGCGACCAAACGCGCCGCGGCCGACACCCGCGTCTGGCAGCGGATGCTGTCGGGCCGCCGGCTCAATCTGATCGATCCCTCGCCGCTCGACATCGAGATCGCCGACATTGCGCACGGGCTGGCGCGGGTCGCGCGCTGGAACGGCCAGACCTCGGGCGCGCATATCTTCTCGGTCGCCCAGCATACGTTGCTGGTCGAAGCCGTGATGCGCGCGCAGACGCCGCGGATCGATGAAAAACTCCGTCTCGCGGCCCTGCTGCATGACGCGCCCGAATATGTGATCGGCGATATGATCTCGCCGTTCAAGGCGGTGCTCGGCGGCGATTACAAACTGGTTGAAAAGCGGCTGTTGTCCGCGATCCACATCCGGTTCGGATTGCCCAGGGAATTGAACCCTTCGGTGACGGCGCAGATCAAGAATGCCGACCGTGGCGCGGCCTATCTCGAAGCCACCGTGCTGGCCGGATTCTCGGAGGCCGAGGCGAGGCGGCTGTTCGGCCGCGATCCGAACTTGCCGGAAAGCGTGCGTGACGACTACCTGACGCCCTGGAGCGCGGCCAAGGCCGAGAAGCGATTCCTGGCGAGATTCAACTCGTTACAGGCTTGAATGCAGGCTTTGAACCTGCTTTCACCGCTGTCGCCGCGGGCCTATATTCGCGGGAAGAACAGGAACTGACATGATTCACGTCTGCTCGCTCGCAGCATTGCCCGAAATCGTCCGCGTGACCGGCGCCAGCCATGTGCTGACGGTCATGGGCAATGTCGATCAGGTGATGCGACCGGCATCGGTGCTCGCCGCCAACCATCTCAAGGTTTCGATGGATGACATCACCGAGCCGATGGACGGCTATACGACGCCATCCGAAACGCATGTCGAGCAGGTCCTGAACTTCGTGCGCGGCTGGGACCGCCGGGCGCCGATGGTGATCCATTGCTATGCCGGCGTCAGCCGTTCCACCGCCAGCGCCTTCGCCGCCGCCTGCATGCTCAACCCGCATCGCAACGAGATGGAAATCGCGCAGAAGCTGCGCGCCGCCTCCCCGATCGCCTCGCCCAACCGGCTGATCGTGAGCCTCGCCGACAAGGCGCTCGGCCGCGACGGGCGGATGATCCGTGCGCTGGAAAGCATCGGTCCCGCGACCATGATGGTCGAGGGCAAACCGTTCCTCGTCGAGCTCGAATAATCCCATGATTGCCGGCAGATGAGCGACAAGCTTCTGACGCCGATCGAGATCGGCCTGACCGCGGCGATTGTCGCGATCGAGGACAATGAACCTCTGATCCTCACCGCTTCCGGCAGCGACGGCGACAGGCTCACCGGCCTGCCGTTCGGCCCCTTCGATGCGGTCGCGCACCGCACCTTCGAGATCGGCCTGCGCGCCTGGGTCGAGGAGCAGACCGGCCTCCGGCTCGGCTATGTCGAGCAGCTCTACACCTTCGGCGACCGCGGCCGCCATACCCAGCCCGGCGACACCGACGTCCATGTCGCCTCCATCGGCTATCTCGCGCTGACCCGCACCACCGACTCGAACGGCGCGCGCGTGCCAAGCGCGAGCTTCGCGCCCTGGTACCGATTCTTTCCCTGGGAGGACTGGCGGGGTGATCAGCCCGAGATCATCCGCCGCCACATCCTTCCCGAGCTGTCCAAATGGGCCGAACAAGGCGACGCCCCGGAAACGACGCGCGCGCTGCCGCGCAAGGACCGGGTGCGGCATTATTTCGGCACCGAAGGCGCGCATTGGGACGAGGAGCACGTGCTCGACCGCTACGAGCTGCTCTATGAAGCGGGACTGGTCGAGGAAGCGCGGCGCGACGGACGTCCTGCGGCACTGCAACGCGGCACGCTTCCGCCGCTCGGCGTCTCCATGCGCTTCGACCACCGCCGCATTCTCGCCACCGGCATTGCGCGGCTGCGCAGCAAATTGAAGTATCGTCCGGTCGTTTTTGAACTTTTGCCGTCGGAATTTACACTTACGGAATTGCAGCGGACCGTGGAAGCGATCTCGGGCAGGCATCTGCACAAGCAGAACTTCCGCCGGCTCGTGGAAGCGGGCGCACTGGTCGAACCGACCGGCGAGATGTCGACACAGACGGGGGGGCGCCCCGCCGCGCTGTATCGATTCCGCCGCGAGGTGTTGCAGGAGCGGCCCGCGCCGGGCCTGCGTGTCCGCGGACGGCGCTGAAAGACGTGACGTGGTAGGCCCAGCGCTTCGGGCTAACGCCTGGAGATGAGATGTTCGTCTGGCCGTTTGATTTCCTCTCGGTGCTGATCGCGGTCGCTGCCCTGCTTGTCGCGCGCAAGGCGCTGAACCGGGTCGACGAATTGCGCACACGGCTGGAGGCGATGCAGAGCTTCGCCGCTGCGGCCACGGCACGGCCATTGCCGCCGCGCGTACCGCCGACAGACGCCGAGCGAGCGCCGCCGCTGGTTGTCGAACCACCGATCGCTCGTCAGCCCACAGCCCCCGTTACGGAAGCGATCCAGCCTTCCACTGCCCCGCCGCCGCTGCCTCCTCCACCACCGGCCGATCCGGGCTTCGAGGAACGGCTCGGCACGCGCTGGGTGGTATGGATCGGCGGCCTGACGCTCGCGCTCGGCGGCTTCTTCCTGGTGCGCTATTCCATCGAGGCGGGCCTGGTCGGCCCGCGCGTGCGCATCATGCTGGGCGGCCTGTTCGCGCTGGCGCTGCTCGCAGCCGGCGAATGGACGCGCCGCAAGGAAAGCATTTCGGACATCGTCGCGCTGCCGATTGCCGATATTCCGGCAATCCTCACCGCGGCCGGCACGGCTGTCGCGTTCGCAACCGTCTACGCCGCCTACGCACTCTACGCCTTCCTCGGACCGGCCACCGCCTTCATCCTGCTCGGTCTCGTCGCGCTTGGAACCCTTGCGGCTGCGCTGCTGCACGGACCGGCGCTTGCCGGCCTCGGCGTGGTCGGCGCCTTTGTCACGCCGATCCTGGTCTCCTCGGAACAGCCGGACTATTGGGCGCTCTATATTTATCTCGCCATTGTCACCGCGGCCGCGCTGGGGCTGGCGCGCATCCGGCTGTGGCGCTGGCTTGCGGTCACGACAATTGCATTTGCGCTGTTCTGGACGCTGCCCTGCCTTGACTGCGGCGCGCCGATGGTCGCCCCGCATGTCTTCCACGCCATTGTCGGCTTCATCCTGGCCGCGATGCTCGTGGTCTGTGGCTTCCTGTTCGGGCCCGCCATCGAGGGCGAAGGGATCGAGCCGGTCTCGTCGGGATCGCTGGCGGCCTACCTCTTCGCGGCGATGCTGATCGTGCTCGCGAGCGCCCATGCCGACACGGCGATGATTGCGTTTGCGCTTCTCGTCGCCGGCACGCTTGCGATTGCCTGGCGCGCGCCCGCGGCAACCGGCGCCATCGCTGCCGCCGCCCTGTTCGTCTTCATCGTGTTCGGAGAATGGGCGGTGCGCGGTAATCCGGACATGCTGGTGCTGCCGGGTGGCACGCTTCCCGGCATCGGGCCGAACCCAACGGACCAATCGGTCACGTTGCATCTGATCACCGCCGCGCTCTTTGCCGCCGGCTTCGGCCTCGCCGGTTTCTTCGCGCAGGGCCGCTTTGCCAATGCCATCGTGCCCGTGGTGTGGTCGGCCGTGGCGACCTTCATCCCGCTGGCGCTATTGATCGCACTCTATGCGCGCATCGCCCATCTCGACCGTTCGATCCCGTTTGCGATCCTCGCCGTGATCCTGGCGGCCGCCTTCGGCGGCGCGACCGAGATCCTCGCGCGGCGCGAGAATAGGCCGAGCCTGATGGTCTCGACCGCGCTGTTTGCGACCGGCACGCTCGGCGCGCTCGCGCTGGCGCTGACGTTTGCGCTGGAAAAAGGCTGGCTGACCATTGCGCTGGCGCTCATGTCGACGGGAGCGGCCTGGATTTCCATGCAGCGGCCCGTCCCGTTCCTGCCGTCGCTGGCGGCGATCCTGGCCGGCATCGTGGTCCTCCGCGTCGGCTACGAGCCGCGCATCGCGGGCGATGATGTCGGCACCACGCCGATTTTCAACTGGCTGCTCTGGGGCTACGGCATTCCCGCCGCGTCGTTCTGGATCGGTAGCGTCTTCCTGCGCCGTCGCGTGGACGACGCGCCGCTGCGCACGGTGGAATCGGCAGCGATCCTGTTCACGGTGCTGCTGGTGTTCCTGGAAATCCGCCATGCCATTTACGGCGGCGACGTCTATTACACCATTCCGTCGCTGGCGGAGTTTGCGCTGGAGGTTTGCGCCGCGCTCGCCATGGCGATCGGGCTTGAACGGCTGCGGCTGCGCACCAACAGCATCGTACACGACGTCAGTGCGGTGCTGCTCACCGTCTTTGCCGGCCTCATCGGTGTGTTCGGCCTGCTGCTCTTCGAAAATCCCCTGCTCAACACCATCGAAGTCGGCGGCAGTTTCGTCAACCTGCTTTTGCTCGCCTATGCGCTGCCGGCGATCCTGATGCTGCTGCTGTCCTATGCGGTGGTGGGCCGCCGCGGCGCGACTTACGCCAACACCATTGCGGCAGGCGCACTGATCTTCGCATTGGCTTATGTGACCCTGGAAATCCGCCGGCTCTATCACAGCCCGTATTTGAATTGGGACGCGGTCGGCAGCGCCGAGCAATACACCTATTCGATCGCCTGGCTCGCCTTTGGCGTGGTGCTGCTTGGCATCGGCATCCTCGTCAATTCGCAGCGCGCGCGGCTCGCTTCCGCCGTCGTAATCGCTCTGACGATTGCGAAAGCGTTCCTCGTCGACATGTCGACATTGACGGGCGTCTATCGCGCCCTGTCGTTCATCTGCCTCGGCCTCGTGCTGGTCGCGATCGGCTGGCTGTACCAGCGCGTCCTGTTCCGCAGGCGGCCGGCGGCTCCGCCGGCCGTTCCCGCGCCATCGTCAGGCAGCGCGAACTGAGTCGAGGAACTTGCCGACCTCGAGCTTGAGGCGGTTCGAATCGGCCGACAGCAACTGAGCTGCCGAAAGCACTCGCGCGGAAGCTGAGCCGGTTTCGGTCGCGCCGCGCTGCACGTCGGTGACATTGGCGGAGACCTGCCGCGTGCCTTGCGACGCCTGCTGGACGTTGCGGGAAATCTCCTGCGTTGCGGCGCCTTGTTCTTCGATCGCGGCCGCGATGGTCGATGAAATTTCGGACAACTTCTCGATCGTGCCGGAGATATCCTTGATCGCGCCGACCGACACTTGGGTCGCCGTCTGGATGCCGGATATTTGCTGGCCGATCTCACCGGTTGCTTTCGCCGTCTGCTCAGCCAGCGCTTTGACCTCGGAAGCAACGACGGCAAAACCGCGGCCGGCTTCGCCGGCGCGCGCCGCCTCGATCGTGGCGTTGAGTGCCAGTAGATTGGTCTGGCCCGCGATGGTGTTGATCAGCTCCACCACATCGCCGATCCGGGTCGCAGCCTTCGACAGCTCGCTGACGCGATCGGTCGTGGCACGCGCCTGATCGACGGCATTGCTCGCCACCCGCGCGGATTCCTGGACCTGACGGCTGATCTCGTTGATCGACGATGAAAGCTCTTCCGTGGCCGATGCCACCGACTGCACGTTGGTGGATGCCTCTTCAGAAGCGGCTGCGACCGTCGTGGCAACGTGCTGTCCTCGATCGGCGGTCGAGGTCAGCGTCTTGGCCGATGCCTCAAGCTCGTTGGACGCCGACGACACGGTTTCGATGATTTCGCCGACGGCTGTTTCGAACTGGTCGGCCAGCCGGATCATATCCGCTCTTCGCTCCTCGGCTGCGATCTTGTCCTGCCGGATCTTGGTCTCGGCCTCCTCGCGGGCTCGTTCCTCGGCCTTGACCTTGAAGTTCTCGACAGCGCCCGCGATGTCACCGATCTCGTCCTTGCGTCCCAAGCCGGGCAGCACCACGGCAAAATTGCCGTTCGCCAATTCGCGCATTGACCTCGTCAGCGCGGTCATCGGCCGGGCAATGGTGAAGACGGAGAACACGCAGGTAGCGATCAGGAGCAGCGCCACGGCGAGCCCGATGACGAGCGAGTTCCGCTCGGCGAACGACATTTCCCGCAGCGCCGCGTTCGTCTCCTCCTCGACGCGAAGCTTGGCATGCTCGACAACCTTGTTCGCCAGTTCCTCAAGCTCCTTCGCGATCGGAACACCGATTTCGCGCGCGATGCGAGTCTGATCGCCATGCAGTTTGGCAAGGCGGCCTTCGAAGTCAGCGGTCAATTCACCGTTGGCGCTGCGCTTGGCCTCAATCGCGATCGCTTCCTTTTGGACACCGATGATATCGCGAGCTACCTGGTTGACGTATTGGTCAACCAGCTCTTTCATCCTGTCGATGCGCTCGCGGTTCTCGGGTGATTTGGAAAGCTTGAGGGTCTCCCCGATGTTGTTTTGTGCGGCCTTGTAACGGTTATCGAAATATTCCTGCGCCGCCTGCAATTCCGTCGCGCTAGTACCAAGGCGGATGTCGCGGATGCCGACCATCATGCCGCGGACCGAGGCCTTCGCTTCGACGGCGAACCGCGCGGCCAAATTCTGGTGCGTGGTGGTTTCGCTGCCCTGGCGCACCGCTGCATTGCCGCTCATCTGGGCGAAGATCATCCCGCCGACGAGCAGGATGCTCAGTACCGACGTGATCCCGAGCTTGGTGCCGATCCGGAGATTTTGCACGTTACTTATCATTGCTCGTCCTCAAAAAATTTTCGGAAGCTAGACTAATTTCAATTGCCGCAATGAGGCAGGCGATGTCCCATAAGAATACGAGCGAGTCGCAAATTAAGACTGAATTGTTTGGACAGGGAGGATTACGGAATTTCCGCAACCCAGTGAGAAGATTGGGTAAATTTGAACGCTGCGGTTGCGATCGGCGGTATCAGCCAACCGTCTCGCCGACCAGTCGAATCCGGAACACCGGCTTCTTCGCCTCGTCGAGCAGCTCCATGCGCCATTCGGCGCCCTGCTTCAGGCCTCGCGAGATCCCGCCGAGCAGATTTGAGCAGACAGCCTTCATCTCGGTCCACGCGGCGTCGCGGTCCTCGAACTCGTAAGGCTGATCGGCAGCGCCGGAATAGCGGCCCTGACTGATGCGGAAGAAATAGAGCGGCATTCACAAATCCAGCTGTCGACCCCGTCCCTTTTTCCGCACACTGGATCGGGAACGCTACCAACGCATGAAATTGTGGCCCCGTAGGACTACGG
>Ga0210387_10004090_pt1 | contig 11186 bp, 12 predicted proteins | sample IncBWC7OmetaG_FD_160108 | JGI IMG/M metagenome (GOLD analysis project Ga0210387, IMG submission 160108) | Forest soil microbial communities from Barre Woods Harvard Forest LTER site, Petersham, Massachusetts, United States - Inc-BW-C-7-O ... | reverse complement strand
CTCGTGAACTTCCTTTTGCAAATCCACGCCGACCGCTCTGTAGGCGCGAATAATTTCGTCGGAGCAGACGCCCGTGTCCGCGGGGACGTCTCCGCCGGGATAATCCAGATGGACGTACTCGGAAACGTACTTTACAGAGTGATTCGTGCGTTCGATCGCCGCGGCCACAAGCTTTTCCACAAATTCCTGACGCGGATTTCCACTAGCGTGTCTGGTTTGCGCGACGCCGAGGACTCCCGCGACACACGCGCAAAGCAGCGCCAGGTACGCTCTTTTTGAGATAGAGCTCTTCACATGTCCATTTTATCAGTAGTTTCTTTTGCGTTTGCGGGCGGCTGGGCTGTTGTGCGCGGCGCGCAACAGCCTACGCTAGGGAATCGCTTCCAGAAGCGCCGCGACCGTGGCGTTGTCGCCGAACGTCTGGCTGATGTGCGCGAACCGGTCCACATTTCCCGGTCCGAACACGAAGCTGCCGCCGAGTTGAAACGGGTTTTGCCCTAATTTGTGCTGATGATGGCCGCCGGCTCGCGCGCGCTTTCTCGCCGCGGCGTTCTCACTTCGCAGGAGATGCAAGAGGTTCGCGGACTTCAAGCCAGCCGCGCGATAAGCCTCGCGGTTTTCGTCGATCAGAAGAGGAAAGGCAATGCCCGTTTCTTCACGAAACATCCGGGCATAATTGCGGTCGCCCAGTCCAATCGCGGCTAAAGCAACACCTTTGTTACGGAAGGCTTGCTCGTGTTCGCGCAACTGCGCGACGTGCTCGCGGCAAAAAATTCATCCGTAGTGCCGGAGAAATACCAAAACGGCGGCTTGTCCGGCCCACAAAGAGCCGAGACGAATCTCCTTCCCATCGCAATCGGGAAGGCCGATCTCTGCGAGCCCGGTGCTGAGGGATTCTTCCATGGTTTTCCAGTCTTGAGCAGGACTTATCGCGCTGTCAAGTGTTCTGCTTCCGGGCTCGTTCTCGGTCTTCTCACGGTCTTTCATCATTACTTGCACAGCCTAGCCACAGGTTAATCTCTGATTGCGCACATGGGTTCTGCTTCCATCGGCGTCGACGTCGAATTCAAGCTAACTTGGAGTAAGACGTTGGAGGATGCAGCCGTGGCGGATCAGACGGAAGTTGCTTCGTTGCCCGAGCCCACGCAGGACGAGCGCAGTATGGCCTTTCTTGCGCATCTGCTTCAGGTGTTTGCAGGCTTCATAGCGCCGCTGGTCATTTTTTGCATCAAGCAGGATTCTCGATTCGTGAAATTTCACGCCTTGCAGTCTTTGATCTGGCAGCTCTGCTACATGGCCCTCTTCTTTGGCGGATTCTTTCTTTTCTTCATTTCCATTTTCGCCACGGTTCTTCACAGTGCTTCCGGACCACACACTTCGAATGGGCCGCCCCCCGTTTTCTTCTTTTTCTTTCCGTTCTTCTGGCTGTTCGCGATGCTGGGGTGGGTTGCCAATGTCGTCCTTGGTGTCATGTATGGGATCAAGGCCAATCGCGGGGAGTGGGCAGGCTACCCGATTATTGGCAAGTGGTGCCTCGCCAAAATAGCTCCCGGTGCTCCATCTCCGTCTTAACCCTCCGCGTCTTCATATGCTTCTTGCCAAGTACTTTAGGCCAGCGTGTATAATCCTGCTCGGCCATGAGCGACCCAACCTCGGCTTCACCGATACCGTCGGGTACGCAGCGCCAACAACAAATCTATACGCTCGGTATGACCGGCGGCGCTCTCTCCGTCCCAGTCTCTCTTTCCCTTCTGGAGCAAAAGGCGAAGGAAATACTTTCTCCGCCAGCGTTCGACTACGTAACCGGCGGGGCAAGCGGCGAGGATACGGTGCGTTCCAATCGCGATGCTTTTTACCGCTGGCGGATTGTGCCGCGCATGCTGCGCGATGTCTCGCAACGCGACCTGAGTGTCGACCTCTTCGGCGCGCAACTCCCTGCGCCGGTAATTCTCGGTCCTGTGGGTGTTCAAGGCATTCTCCATGCGGAAGGCGAGCTCGCGTCGGCGCGCGCTGCGGCGGCGCTTGGATTGCCGTTCACACTCAGCACTGCCGCAAGCCGTCCCATCGAGCAAGTTGCGCAAGCAGCGGACAGCGCGGGGACGGGCGTCCGTTGGTTCCAACTCTACTGGGGCAAAAATCCCGAGTTGACCGCCAGCATGCTCCGACGCGCCGAGCGCGCGGGGTACAAGGCGTTGGTGGTCACTCTCGACACAAGCATGCTGGCCTGGCGGGAGCGCGATCTCCAGCACGCCTATTTGCCTTTTATACTAGGCCAGGGCCTGGGCAATTATTTCAGCGACCCCGTTTTTCGCGCGCTTCTTCCACAGCCGCCGGAGCAGAATCCGCCTGCGGCGATTCAACTTTGGAGCAGCCTTTTTTCCAATACAGCCCTCACCTGGCGCGACATTTCTTTTCTTCGCAAGCACACGGCTCTACCGATTATTTTGAAAGGCATTCTTCATCCGGAGGATGCCGCCAATGCTCTTGAGGCCGGGGTTGACGGCGTGATCGTCTCGAATCACGGCGGCCGGCAAGTCGACGGCGCTATCGCCTCGCTCGACGCTCTCCCCGCCATCGTGCGCGAAGTAAATGGACGGGTTCCCGTGCTATTTGACGGCGGCATTCGACGAGGGGCCGATGTCTTCAAAGCACTCGCTTTGGGTGCGCGGGCCGTTCTGCTAGGAAGGCTTTATACCTGGGGACTCGCGGTTGCCGGCGAGCAAGGCGTCCGCGATGTGGTTCTCAATCTTCTAGCCGATCTCGACCTTACGCTGGCTCTCAGCGGCCACAACTCCTGCCGGTCCCTGGATATTTCCGCCTTAGCTGATTCGAGGTAACTGTTCCCCGTGCAGGGCTTCTTTCAGTGTTTTGTTCACGGCTTTTCAGCCACAATGAGGCCGTAGACAAAGTTCCCCGAGTCGAACCCGTCTCTCATGACTTTGAACGCCTTTAGATAGTGAACAAACGAAAGGCCAAGCTTGGCGGCTAACGCCCAGAACGCTTTGTCCTTGATGATGTCCAGGGCAAGGTCCCATGTTTTGGCGCAGTGCTGGTTTAGGATTTCGGTTCTTACGACCTTCAAGCCGTTCATCCTCATCAGAGTTTCGTACTTCTCCATAGTGTGGAGCTCGATGAGCATGCCTTTTTCGATGGGGTGAATGAACTTCTTGTGCTCACGTGGTGTCAGGCCGTCTTTCTTGAACCAGTCCGTGATGGCCATCCTTCCATTGGGCTTCAGCAGCTTTGCCGCGCCGGCAAAGAACTTCTCGTTGTTGGGATAGTGCGAAATGGATTCCACCGACCAAACCACATCGAACGGTTTCTCGAACTTCATAGCTTCGGCGTCCATGCATAAAAATTTTGCCCTGGCGTTTGCTTTTAGCGCCGCTTCGTTCGCCATTTCCACTTGAACGGGAGAGATCGTGATTCCCGTCGCTTGGGCGTTGTATTTCTTGGCCAAGTAGATGCTACTACCGCCGAAGCCGCAGCCGACATCAAGAATGAGGCACTCCGACGGAAGATTAGCCGCGCGCGCGAGGTGCTCAATAAGTTGAACTTGCGCCTTTTCTTTTGGCTCGTCGCCGTGAATCCAATAGCCGTGGTGCAAGTGCTCGCCCCAGAGTGTGAAGTAATAGGGGCTGATCAGATCATAATGATTCCGAATTTTTTCCTTCTCAGTGTACGTTGGCATGGCCACATGATGCTATAAACCGGGCCGGAGTCATAGTCCATGGCAACAATCGGAGCGGCACCTTTTTTGCTCAGGTGATGTATCAAGGCCTAGCATCCCCGCCGGTCTTTGCGCGACCCACCGCGCAAGTTGCGGCACCTCTCCCCCGGTGCCATAATCCGAACTTACAACGCAGAGCGGGTGGGAAAAGAGAGGCTTCTTGCCCGCTGCGTCATTCGGCGCGCTCACTGAGGAGGTTGCATGGCGATACGGGAGAGTTGGATTGCATCGAGAGAAGCAGAAGCCGCGGCGGCAAATGGAAATCGCAACATGTCTCAGATGCATTTCGCGCGGCAGGGCGTCGTCACCGAGGAAATGGAGTATATCGCGAAGCGGGAGAAGCTTGAGCCCGAGCTGATTCGCAGCGAAGTGGCGCGCGGCCGCTGCATTATTCCGGCGAATGTGAATCACCGCAACTTGGAGCCCATGGCGATTGGGATCGCCACGAAGTGCAAGATCAACGCCAACATCGGGAACTCCGCCACGAGTTCGAATATTGATGAAGAGCTGAAAAAACTCCATCACGCCGTGCATTATGGCGCGGACACGGTGATGGACCTATCGACAGGCGGAGATATTCCGGTTATCCGGAAGGCAATTATTGATGCGTCGCCGGTTCCTGTCGGCACCGTGCCGGTGTATGAAGCGATTTCGCGTGTGCGGCGTCCAGAGGATTTGACGATTGACCTGATGCTTGAAGTGATTGAAGAGCAGGCCGAGCAGGGCGTGGATTATATGACCATTCACGCGGGCGTGCTTCGCGAGCACGTACCCCTGGTTCGGAAGCGGATTACGGGGATTGTCAGCCGTGGCGGGTCGCTGATGGCGCACTGGATGGAACACCACAAGAAGCAGAACTTTTTGTACGAGAACATCGAGAAGATTTGCAAGATTTTCAAGAAGCATGACGTGAGCTTTTCATTTGGCGACGGGCTGCGGCCGGGATGCATCGCGGACGCCAGCGATGAAGCGCAGTTCGCGGAGTTGAAAGTGCTGGGCGAGCTGACCAAGAAGGCGTGGGAACACGACGTCCAAGTGATGATCGAAGGCCCGGGACACGTGCCGATGGACAAGATCAAGGAGCAGGTCGAGAAAGAGATGGAATGGTGCCATGAGGCGCCTTTCTATACGCTGGGGCCGCTGGTCATCGATATCGCGCCAGGCTACGACCACATCACCAGCGCGATCGGCGCTGCGATGATCGGGTGGCACGGCGCGTCGATGCTGTGCTACGTAACACCAAAGGAGCACCTCGGCCTGCCGAATCCGGAAGACGTGAAGCAAGGCGTAATTGCGTACAAGATTGCTGCGCACGCGGCGGACGTGGCGCGTCACCGGCCGGGCGCGCGGGACCGCGACGATGCCCTGAGCTATGCGCGGTTTTTGTTTGACTGGAACAAACAATTTGAGCTCTCGCTTGACCCGCCGACCGCGAAAGCCATGCACGACGAAAATCTGCCGAACGATTTTTACAAAGAGGCGAAGTTCTGCTCGATGTGCGGCCCGAAATTCTGCTCCATGAACATCACGCAGCTCGCGGAGGCCGAAGGTGGCCACGATCAGACGGAGCGCAAACAAAAATTCGTCGAGCTATTGGCCAAAGTGCAGGGCGCGTAGGAACGGAGCTTCGCGTGGACGATTCCATCGAAGAGCGCGTCTATGCACTCCTAGTCGAAGAGGTAGGTGTGCCTCGCGAAAAACTCGCAGCGAACAAAACCCTAAGTCATGACCTCGGCATGGAAGGCGACGACGCTGTAGAATTTTTCGAGAAATTCGGGCACGAGTTCCGAGTTGATCTCAGCAGCCTGTATGAGGATTGGAGTAAGTACTTCGCGGCCGAAGGCATGAGTCCTACCGTAGTGCTGGTTATGCTGGGGCCGGGAGCGTTGATAGGTTTTGGGATGGAACAATTGCTCGCTAGTCTTCCCACTTGGATCTGTTTTTCTGTCGGAATGCTGATTTGGCTTGTTCCGTTTTTCTATTTTGTTCGGCGTCGTTCTCGGCGCGCTCTCCAGATTAATGTTCAGGATTTAATAGATTGCGCCAACGAAGGGCGCTGGAGCAAATTGCCTCCTACGCGTCTTTCGTAAGAATTCTGGTCGGCAGGTACACGAAATGTCCTTCATACGCGGTGGTGTTGCTGTGGTCACAGGCGCTGGGAGCGGGATCGGGCGCGCGCTTGCGCAGCAGCTTGCCGGGGCGGGTTCCGCGCTGGCGATTGCGGATATCGATGAAAAGAGCTTGGCAGAAACTGCGGCTTCGCTTCCAACGAAAGAGGCTGCAGTATCAACGCACGTGCTCGATGTCTCCGACGAAGCAGCCGTCCGAAGTTTTGCCGAAGACGTAGCTGCACGGCACGGACGCGTGACCCTGCTGATCAACAACGCAGGCGTCGCGCTGATCGGCACCTTCGAAGAATTGTCCCTAGCCGATCTGCGCTGGCTGATGGGCATCAATTTTTGGGGCGTCGTATATGGAGTGACGTATTTCCTGCCGATTTTGAAGCAGCAGCCGCGCGCCCAGATCGTCAATTTGTCGAGCGTGTTCGGAATTGTCGCTCCCGTGGGGCAGAGCGCATACTCGGCGAGCAAATTTGCCGTCCGGGGACTCACTGAAGCTTTAAGACACGAGCTGGAGGGCACCTCGGTCTATGTTTCTTGTGTTCATCCTGGCGGAATCCATACGCCGATCGCGAAACACGCGCGGTTGGGAGCCCACGCATCCCCAAGCAAGCACAAGGCATCGATCGACTTTTTTGAGAAGGTGACTCCCACCTCTCCGGAAGGCGCCGCGGCCCGCATCCTAAAAGGCGTCGAGCAGCGCGAACCGCGCATCCTCATCGGGCGCGATGCGCGACAAATTGATATCGTGCAAAGGCTCCGCCCTGCCACCTACTGGAAAATGATGGCAAAGAGAGCCAACATGCCAGCCACCACGAAGTGAATTGGGAATGCTTCTGTTTTGACGCGGCATGGGGCGGAAGTTATACTCGGCGGCGAAAGACGACAATCCTTAGACGGTTTTTGCGTCGAGCTTTCATTCATCTTTTTCATCTACGAAGGAGCGAATATGCCGTTTGTGCGCGCTGCCAAGACTTCCGAAGTTCCAGCAGGAGCCATCCATGAGTTCCAGGTTGCGGGGAAAGCCGTCGCACTCGCGAACGTGGCGGGTAAGTTCTTCGCTATCAACAATACGTGTCTGCACAGGGGTGGTCCGCTCGGCCAAGGCTCGCTCCAGGATAAGATTGTTACTTGCCCCTGGCATGGGTGGGAGTATGACGTAACCACCGGGAAGGTCGTCCAGAACCCAAGCATGGGTGTTGCTTGCTACCCGACGGAAGTCCGGGTGGATGAAGTTTTCATCGATATTGCCTGAAAATTCCCCTAACTCATTAAAAACAAATGAGATGCGTGCTATGGGGTAGTTTTCTGCGTTTCTGAATCCTGTTCCGCATTCAGTGCCGAAGTCCGGCTAACCCCCATATTTTGTTTCGCTTTTTGGTCTTCCCCGTGTATATTGCTGCCGACTCGACGCCTCAATGGCAACTCCGACTTCGCAACGACACTATTGGATATTTAGCGCCGACCCGCACCACTACCACTGGGATACGCTCTTCGTGAAGGGCAAGGAAATGTGGCACGGTGCCGAGTCGAAACCCGACGCCATTCGGGCGCTCAAACAGGTGCGCAAAGGCGACCGCGTCCTGTGTTACCACTCCGCGCCGGAGCGAACGCTATATTCGATAGCCGAAATCACGCGCGACCCGTACCCCGATCCTCACGACCATAAAGAAAAGAACCTCGTGGCGGACTTGCGGGCATTTGACCGCTTGCCAAGGCAGGTCACGCTGGCGGAGTTGCGTGCCAACCCGGTCCTGAAAAAAATGAAGCTGCTGAAAAACGTGCGCGTGCTAGTTTCGCAAATCACCGAAGCAGAGTACCAGGAAATCCTGCGCATGGCTGGGATTGTGGCCTCACCGGGAATCCCGCTTCCCTGACGCCATGTTCGAAGGGATTTTCTCCGGGAAGACGCGGGTCCTGGACCTCGCGTACGCCATCAACGACCGGCTGGTTCCATGGCCGGGCGATCAGCGCTGGTTTGAAGCAAACGTCAATGCCAGCGTCGAGAGGCACGGCTACTTTACACGCAGCTTTTGGATGCTGGAGCATTACGGGACGCATCTGGATGCGCCGGTCCATTTTCCTCCTGGGAAGACGCACGTAGACCGGATCCCCGTCAGGCAATTATTTGGAGCGGCTGTCGTACTCGATGTTCGAGCGGATGGGGCTACGGACGCGGATTATCAGCTTCCGGCAGAGGGAATTGATCAGTGGGAAAGGCGGCATGGGCAGATTCCAGAAGGAGCGATAGCGCTGCTCAGGACAGGCTGGGCGTCACGTTGGCCGGATGTCCGGAGTTACCGCAATCAGGACGCAGCGGGGCGCATGCATTTCCCCGGGTTTTCCGTGGAAGCCGTGGAACGACTAATCGAGCGCAAGGTTAGCGGCATTGGATGTGACACAATGAGCGTCGATTGCGGCGCTTCAGAGGAGTTTGAGGTGCATCGCTTGGCGCTCGGAGCGGGTCTCTATCATCTGGAGAATCTGTCGGATTTGAGCGAACTGCCGGAAACGGGTGCGTTCCTTGTCGTGGCGCCGATCAAGCTCGAAGGTGGTTCTGGCGGGCCGGTCCGCGTATTTGCGCTGCTGCCGTGAAGGGTTGCGGAATAAACGCAAACATTTCCGGGTCCCCTTACGTCTTAAGAAGGAAGGGTTTGTCTGAGGGTGGGGTCATGAAAACAGTCAGATACCGCAAGACGGCATTGCTGTTGTTGTGCACCTTGGTTATTGCTGCGCCGTTGGTGCACGCGCAGTCGCAAGAGTTTCCTGTCAGCAACCGTACACTGAAGAACGGGATGAAGGTGTTGGTTCAGCCAGACCACAGCATTCCAAATGTGGCGCTGTATATTTTCTATCGCATAGGTTCGCGGAACGAGCATCCCGGGACGACAGGCCTTTCGCACTTTTTCGAGCACATGATGTTCAACGGCGCAAAGAAGTACGGGCCGGGCGATCTCGACAAGGTGATGGAGGCAAACGGAGGCTCGAACAACGCCTACACCACCCAAAATGTGACCGTCTATCAGGATTGGTTTCCCCGCTCGGCGCTCCCGCTGATCTACGACATCGAATCTGACCGCATTCGGGACTTAACGTTCGATCCGAAGAAGATCGCTTCCGAGCGCGAGGTCGTAGCTTCCGAAAGGCGGTTAAGCGTCGACAACAATAATTTTGGTTTGCTCGACGAGCAGCTTTGGGCTTCGGCGTTCATCGCTCACACGTATCAATGGCCGGTCGTTGGATGGATGAGCGATATCGAGCATTGGACGATGGATGACCTGAAACACCACTTTGAAATGGGCTACTCGCCCAGCAACGCGACGATGGTGGTGGTCGGCGATGTTTCTCCGGAAGAGATTTTCCAGCTCTGCGAAAAATTTATCGAGCCGATTCCTTCGCACGCGCCGCCTCCGCCTGTAACCACTGCTGAGCCGGAGCAGCTCGGTGAGCGGCGGCTGGTGGTGCACAAGCCTGCGGAACTGCCTTTGGTCATGATTGGGTACCACGTCGCGCAAACTAACGATCCGGACTTCTATGCGCTGAATATTCTCCGCAGCGTGCTCTTTCAGGGAGAAAGCTCGCGAATGTACCAGCGGCTGGTGGACAAGGATCAACTGGCGCTCGATGTTTCCTCGGACGTGGAACCGGCATTCGATCCCACGCTGGTCATCGTCACGGCCCAGCCGCGGCAAGGAGTGGATCCGCAGGCTTGTGAAAAAGCTATTTACGAGGAACTCGATAAAGTAAAGGGTGCGCCGGTCAGCGATCAGGAACTCGAGAAAGCCAAGAACGGCCGGCTCGTAGAATTTTACCGAGAGATGCGGACGATCAGCGGGCGCGCCAACACGATTGGAACTTATGAAGTTTTCATGGGCGACTATAACAAGCTGTTTGATGCGGCGAAAAACTACTCGGCAGTGACGAAAGAGGACGTCCAACGCGTAGCAAAAAAATACTTCGGCGCAAACAATCGCACTGTGGCGACGCTGCTTCCCGAGAACGAAGAGAAGGCAAAACAATGACACGCGAAAGAAAAATGTCGCTTCTTTTCACGCTTCTTGGATTTTTGTTTGTGCTTTGCCCTTCCGCCCCAGCGCAGTCGCTGCGCCTGCCCCCGCACGAGAAATTCGTGCTCAAAAACGGATTGACCGTGCTGCTGATGGAGAAGCGCGGCGTGCCGTTGATCAATGTTTTCGCTCTCGTAAAAACCGGAGCCGCCGCTGATCCCGCAGGGCAAGAAGGGCTCGCATCGGTCACCGCTGACCTCTTGCGCAAGGGAACGAAGACCCGGACGGCCCAGCAGTTTTCCGCTGATTTCGATTACATCGGCGGCTCGTTTGGCGCGGATGTCGGAGCCGACTTCACGAACGTCAGCGCCGAATTCCTGACGAAGGATCTGGCCCGGGGTTTAGAGCTCTTTTCGGACGCTGTTCTGCATCCCACGTTTCCCCAAAGCGAGACCGACAAAATCCTGGCACAGAGTCTGGACGGCGTGAAATCCGAGAAGGACGAGCCGCAGGCCGTGCTGGGCATGTACTACGGGGGCTATCTCTACGGCGCGCATCCCTACGGCCGTCCATCGGACGGCGACGAGCTTTCGCTGAAGCGTATTCAGCGCGATGCCATCGTGAGATTTTATGAAACGAATTACGCGCCGGGTAACACCATTCTCGGAGTCGCCGGCGAGTTCGATGCTGTAGAAATGCGGAAGAAGCTCGAAGAAACGCTAGGCGCGTGGCCTGCGCGGACGGTGGCAACGACATCCATATCTGCCGTTCCGCCTGTAAAAGGGAAACGGCTTCTGCTGATCGATAAGCCCGACGCCACGCAAACCTACTTCGCTATCGGAAACATTGGCACCGCCGTGAACGATCCGGACCGCATCGCGATTCGCGTGGTCAACACGATTTTCGGCGGCCGATTTACATCCGAGCTGAATGAAGCGTTGCGCGTGGAATCGGGTTACACCTATGGGGCGCGGTCGTTTTTTGATTCGCGCAAAGCGCCCGGCCCGTTCGAAATCGCCAGCTTCACAAAAAACGAAACAACTACTCCGGCGATTGATCTGGCGCTCCAGGTTTTGGAAAAGCTGCACAAGAACGGAGTAAGCGCGGAACAGCTTGCTTCGGCGAAGAGCTACATCAAGGGGCAGTTTCCGCCGACAATCGAAACTTCGGGCCAGCTTGTAAGGCGGATCGTGTTCAACGAGTATTACGGTCTTGGCGACGACGAAGTGAACCAACTGGAGGCCCGCGTGGACGCCGTAACTCCCTCCATCGCGAAGCAGGTCATCGATAAACATTTTCCACTGGAAAACCTGGTTTTTGTTCTGATTG
>Ga0210387_10004089_pt1 | contig 11188 bp, 10 predicted proteins | sample IncBWC7OmetaG_FD_160108 | JGI IMG/M metagenome (GOLD analysis project Ga0210387, IMG submission 160108) | Forest soil microbial communities from Barre Woods Harvard Forest LTER site, Petersham, Massachusetts, United States - Inc-BW-C-7-O ... | reverse complement strand
AAGCCGCAAGACTAAACTCACGCGTCAAGACAATCCCGCAAGTTTCCCCAATCCCTTGACCTTCACCCGCGCAGCCATCGCGCCGTACTGCTTCATCATCGTGCGCATCTGCAGGTACTGCTTCAAAACCTGATTCACATCCTGCACGGTCGTCCCGCTGCCTTTCGCAATTCGCTTCCGCCGCTTCCCATCAATAATGTTGTGGTCCTGTCGCTCCTGATTCGTCATTGAGTTAATAATCGCTTCGACCTGCTTCAGCTTCCCCTCATCGACTTTCGCGTCCTTCGGCAAGTTCTGGAACGGCCCCATCTTCGGCAGCATGTCCACAAGCTGCTCGAGCGGCCCCATTTTGCGAATCTGTTTCAGTTGGTCGCGGAAGTCTTCCAGCGTGAACCCATCTTTGCGCAGCTTGCGCTCGAGTTCGGCGGCAGCCTTCTTGTCGACCGTCTGCTCCGCTCGCTCGATGAGCGACATGATGTCGCCCATACCCAGCACGCGCGAAACGATGCGCTCTGGATAAAATCCTTCCAGTGCGTCGTATTTTTCCCCGAGCCCCACAAACTTCACGGGCGCTCCGGTAACTTTCCCAATCGAAAGCGCCGCCCCGCCGCGCGCATCACCATCGAGCTTCGTCAGGATTACGCCGGTAAGCCCGAGCCGCTTGTGAAACTCTCCCGCCGATCGCACCGCGTCTTGCCCGATCATGGCGTCGGCGATGAACAGAATCTCGCTCGGCTGCAGCTCTTTCTTCAGCATGCTCAATTCGTTCATCAAATCGTCATCGATATGCAAACGCCCGGCCGTGTCCACCAGAATCACGTCACTCGCCGAAAGTTTCGCTTCCCGGATCGCTCCTTTAACAATTTCCAGCGGCTTGTCCGTCCCTGCCCCGGGCCACAGCGCCGTCCCCACGGCCTTCGCCACTTGCCGAAGCTGCTCGCGCGCCGCAGGCCGGTAAACGTCGGTCGAAACGAGCAGCGGCCGGTGCCCATGCTCGACAAGCCATTTCGCCAATTTGCCCGTCGTGGTGGTCTTACCAGACCCCTGCAAGCCCACAATCATCCACACCGAAGGCGGCCGCGAAGCAAACAGCGGCTTGGCATGCTTCCCGAGCATCGCCGACAACTCGTCACGCACCACTTTGACCACTTGCTGGTCCGGCGACAGTTGTAGCATCACCTCGCTGCCCAGCGCTTGCTTGCGAATATTCGCGAGCAATTCGTCAGCCACGCCCACGTTCACGTCGCCTTCCAGCAGCGCCTCGCGAATCTCTCCCAGCGCCACGTCTAGGTGCTCGTCCGTGAGCTTCCCCTGCCCGCGCAAATTCTTAAATGTCCGTTGCAGCTTCTCTGTTAAGTTTTCAAACATGGCCAGTACCTATGCCTCAAAATCAGCCCCTCCAGAATAGCAGGCCGGGGCCGCCCAGTGCACGAGCAGCCAGCGTCGAACGCTCCATCACGCCATCGAGCGCCAACAAGAATTAGGAATGTCCTTAGGAGCGTAGCGCGGACTGCTCTTCACTTCGGCAAACTCAATAATGCCAATCCGCCGTCTCCTCTCCTGCCGGCGCATTCTTGGCAATATACTCCGCCATCCACTTCAACAAATTGGCCGTGGTCGTCGGCTGCCACCCATGACCCTTCATCGGCCTGCCATACTGAAAATCGCAATCGCAAGGCGGGTCTTTCACCGCTTCGAGCGCTTGTTCGAGCTGATACACCGCCAAGTTCAAATAAAAATTGTCCATGTCTCCAACGTACACGTGAAGCTTCCCCCGCAGCTTGGGACCGAGCGCGGCCCAATTCGTCCGCAGGTTGTAGCTCAAGTCGTACCCGTGGTCGCGCATGTACAGCGCCACACGGTGATCGATCTTGCCAGTCTTCTTATCCCACAACGGCTTCGGATACCCATCGTCGCCAATGGGCCCATAGGCCGCGTCCCAGATTTCAATCTGTTCCCCCGAGCGCCCGTGGCTCCCCAAAACATCTTCCATTTGGCTGAACGCCTGGATGGTGATCTCCGGCTGCCCCTCCGAAGTCCGCATGATATAGCGCGGCACCTCGACCCAGGTATGCCCCGGTTCAAAAAACGCACTCTCGTCTTCATACGCGTTCACCGATCCGTACCGCCGAAAATCAATCGAGTCCGGATAAAGCGTCCAAGTCCCTCCGAAAAAATCCGGATAAAACACCTGCACGCCGAGCGACTCCCATCCGCCCGTCGACCCACCCGTCAGCACGCGCGCATAGGGTTTCCGAATCATCCGGAAATGCGCCTCGAGATACGGAATCATCTCCTTCACCAGCGCGTCTCCGTAAGGCCCGTTGTTCACCGAGTTCACCGCATAGGAATCATCGTAGTACGGCGTCGGATGCTGGAAGGTGACCCCGATCAGGCGTGGAAACTTTTCCGAGTTCCAGGATTGATAAAACTCGAAGCCCGACTCGCGGTTGAGATCGGTCAGTCTCGCTCGCATCTCGGGACTGACCGCCACATCCTCCGTGTTGAATCCAAACGGCGCTCGAAGACTGAAGTGGCTCTGCTCATAGACCACCGGATAGCGCCCGTTGGGATGCTGCTCATAGCCCTTCGGCAAAAGCACGATCGCCCCGATGTACATCGGATGCCCCCAAAACTTGGTCAACATCTCGCTCTGGATCTTGATGTGCTTCACCCACGCAGTGTCCCGAGGCACCTCGACCGCGGGAATCTCCTTCGTCAAGCTGAGCTTGACGTCATACCCGGCCGCCGGATCCAAATGCACTTTCTGCACTTCGCTGTACAGATTTCCCGGCGAGCGGTTGAAATGCTGCCCCTCCCACTGGTCCATGTGCAACCAAACGGTATGCCCATCCGCGCGGTGAAACTCCGTATAGATATTGACGATCGCCTGCACGTAGTATTCCCCCGCAGGAATTTCGCGTAAGCTCCGCACCGGCGATCCCGGAGTGCTGGCCTCAATAACGGCAGCGTGCTCCGGCGCCAGCGCATTCACGTCCACCCCGAAAAACGGCCCAGAGTCCCCCCAGCTTCCCGCCTGCAGGCGAGGTTCCGGCTTGTCCTTTGTACTGACCACGACAAACACCCGTCCCGTAATCGCTCCTGCATGCGCAGACTCGGGAAACGACACCTCAAATTTCGTGTCCGCCGCCTGCGGCCAGGGGGCTGCATTGGCGCGAGCCGCCAACAAAAAAATCGCCGCGCACGCCATCCCACGGACGCTCATTCGCATGTTCAGTTTCATCTCACTCCCCCGCTGGCGCCGAGAGCGTACTACACCACCCTCTGCGCATCCAAACCTGCCGCGTTATTACGTTACCAGGAGCAGTTCCGAGGCCGCTCGCGATCGCCGCGCTTCCGCTAGCGCGCATTGGCATGAATTGTTAGAGTCTCGCCGGCATCGTGACCAGCCGCTAAAATCGCGCCACGAAGGGAGCCATGCCCCAAGATATCGACCTGCTGCAAGGCTCCTGGTCGATCAAGTCTCTAGCCCTGGAAGGTCAAGAAATGCCTGCGGCCATGTTCGTCAACGCCAGCATGGTGGTCCAAGGAAACCGCTTCACCAGCTCGGCGTGGGCACACAGTACCAAGGCACACTTGAGCTCGACCCATTCGCAAACCCCCACCACCTGAGTATGAACTTCGACGCCGGTCCCGAAAAAGGCAACGTCAACCTTGGCATCTACGAAATCACCGGCGATATCTGGAAACTCTCGATCGCCACAAGAGGCTCCCTGCGTCCGTCCACATTTGTATCCGCTCCTGGCACTGGCGCCGCTCTAGAAATACTTCAGCGGGTAAAAGCGTCAGCGGAATAATCTCGCTCGATTCGTTCCCTCCGAGGGATTATCTTTCCGCCCGACAGAAGAACCTTCCCGAATGTCCTTGACACAGGTCCTCTCAAAGAACAGTATGAGTTCGAGGTTTCGCTGTGAGGCGAGACTCCCGCTTCCAGAGTCCATTTGCGGTTTCTTTAAAGGACAAGCTCCGCATCGACCGCCAACAGGGCAGAACCTACTAGGTTCTTTTTATTTCCTCGCGGGGGGCCTTACCTCCTGTTCGACGTACAGGTTTACACCACCAGACGCCAGCGGTTTCAGGCCAGACTTCTAAAGCCCAACTCGCTACAAGCGAGTCCGAAGTGCGCGTTTTTCAAAAAGGAGATTCACGTGTGTGAACAAAACAAAACTAACGTCCGTCGTCTGTTCGAAGAGGTTTGGAACAAAGGCCATGTGGCGGTAGCAGACGAGCTCTTCGCACCTACGTACCATCACCACGACAGTTCCATGCCCGATGTCGGCCGAGGCCCCGAGAGTGAGAAGAAGAGAGCGACTCTTTACCGCAATGCTTTCCCGGACATTCGTTTCACGATCGAGGACCTCCTTGCCGAAGGCGAAACCGTAGTCGCTCGTTGGTCTTGCCGCGGCACTCATAAAGGCGAACTCAACGGCATTGCCCCAACCGGCAAGCAATTCCACATCACCGGCCTAAGCATTGCCCGCTTTACGAACGGCAAAATGTTCGAAGGCTATGTCAACTGGGACGCTTTGAGCCTCCTGCAGCAACTCGGCGTCGTCCCCGAACTCTTCCGAGCCAAAGCCCTGGCCGCCTCCGCAAGGTAGCCGCCTCGACGCAGGCGAGAAAACCCGGCGGCCTGGCCACAAATCGGGCCTCCTTTTCTGCGAACGAGCGCCGTTCTCACGAGCAAGCCAATTCCCGCGTCATCCTCCACTGGCGACCCGCAAAATCTCGCGATAACCCAGATTCTCAAGCTGTCGCCGTCAGCGTGTACCGAAATTCATAAAAATGTTTCCCCTCCACGATCTTGATGGTCATATCTCCCGCAAGCCCCACCAACTGCCCCGTCCCCGAGTCCGGCACCACCGTAACGCTGAGTTGCGGCTCGCCCCGCTTCATCGTCCCACTGTGTTGCAGCGCGAACGACCCCGTGCGCCCATGCAACGTTCCATTCACACGCTCCATCGCCACATACCCGGCTGACCCCGCAATCTCTGTGCCCACGCTCAGCATCTCCCCCGCACTTGTCGCCTGCAGCTCTCCATGAAACCGTTTCTCGAGCGACATTCTCCCAAGCTTCGCGCTCTCCGCCTCCTGGTTGTCCGCCTTCTGCACATTCACCTTCACCTCAAATGTCCCGTTCGCGTCGATGGTCATGACCGCTCCCTTTTCTCGGGACTTCGAACCTACCAGCCAGTCCCCGTGTCGTCCCCACCACAAATTACCCGTACACTGGTGGCCATGATTGGAAAAACGCGACAACCGAGCTTTGCCCAAATCGAGGAAGTCTTCGACCCCGAAGTGGGCCGAGCCCGAGGCATCCTCCGCCGACCACTCTCCTCCGGCAAGCTAAGTCACGCCCGCCGCAGTCCGCCGCCCGATTTAGCCTACTGGATCGCTCACTACTGGATGATCACCTGGGATCTTCGCGGCTGCGCCCCCCACCTGGCCGAGGCCCTGCCACATCCCAATATTCACGTCGTGTTTGAAAAAGACAACGCGGTAGTCTCCGGCATTCAAACCCGCAAATTCTCACGCCTACTGGAGGGCCGCTCCCAAGTCTTTGGAGTCAAATTCCATCCAGGAGGCTTTCGCCCGTTCCTAAAATCCTCCGTCTCCGCGCTAGCCGACAGCACCGTACCCGCAAACCGCATATTCGGCAAAGCGGTAAACGCCCTAACGAGGATCCTGGCCTCGGCCAGAAAAGAATCCGAAAAGGTGGCCGCCGCCAACGCTTTTTTCGGCGCCCGCCTCCCCGAACCCGACGACACCATCGCCTTAGCCGGTCAACTAGTGGCCCGCATCCTCGCCGAACCCAACATCAAAACCGTAAACGATCTGGCCACCTGTACAGGGATCAGCAAGCGTTCCCTCCAACGCCTCTTCAACGACTACGTCGGCGCCAGCCCCAAATGGGTCATCCGCCGTTATCGCCTCCACGAACTGATAGAAAAGTTCGACTCCGGCGCCCAACCCCATTGGGCGCAACTCGCCCTGGACCTCGGCTACTTCGACCAAGCCCATCTCATCAACGACTTCAAATCCATAGTCGGCTACACCCCCACGCAATACCAAAGCCAACTCGCCGAGCGCTCCTGAGCCCGCCAATTCCGGGCTATTTCGTTCTCGACGACCATTCTCCGGAACCGCCTTGAAGCAATCGCGCTGCGCGCCGGGCTTGTGGTTCGTTGGCACGACGGTGAAGGAGTTCAGGGACTCGAGGAGCGTGCTCAACTTTCGAAGGGCAGCAGAGAAGGCTCCCCATAGAATTCCCCGCGCTCGCGAGAAAACAGGACGGCTTGCGAACGACCATTCGATGCTCGCCTTTTCAGTTCCGCTCGAGCTAAATCACCGGAAACGCGATTGCATCTTTTGAAACAATGCTTCCGACTGTTCCGCGGCTTCCTTCACGAGAAATCCCATCTTGGGGTGAGAAGCCTCGAGATCGACGAGCAACCCCTGAGAACGCAGAGTTTCCGAAGTCGTGGGCCCAATCGAAGCCTTCACCATGTGCTCCATGCCAGCTTTCAGTGCACCTTTCTTCCCGTCTTGCTCGGCAATCTGGAAAAGATGATGAATCTGCACGCTGGTCGTAAACAGCGCCACGTCGATGCGCCTCGCGATGACTTCCTCCACCGCCGCCCGCAGGGGCGCCGTATCCTCCGGCAATTCCCATTGGTAGACCGGCACAGCGGTAACGTAAGCCCCTCTCTCGCGCAATCCTTCGAGCAACTCGAGGTTGGAAACACCATATTCTTGCACCGCAACCTGTTTGCCGCACAAATCCAGTTTGTGGTCATCAATCGCTTCGAGCACTTCACGCCAGGTATTCGGTTCCGGCACGGTGAACGCTACCGGCACGTTCCATTCGCGCAGGACCGCGACCGGCTTCGGGCCGCGCGCGATTACCGGAACCCTTCTCAATGCCTCAAAAAACTTCTCGGTCGGATACACGCCTTGCACTACATTCGAAAGCGCGCGCGCTCCGACTCCTGTTAGGAACAACACCGCGTCGAATTTTCCCTCGAATAGCGCGCCAGCAAATTTCAACGCCTCGGGATTTGAAGAGAGGGGTACCTCGCGCATCGCCGGCGCATGCACCGGCTTGCCGCCGTACGTTTCGATCAGCCGGCTCATTTCCTGGCCTCGCCGGCTCTCCAGAGTCAGGACCGTCAAGCCGTGAAAATTCGTGACAGGCATTTCCAGTGCTCCGCTGGCTCACTATATCTCGAATAGAGCAGAATTCGGAGCGTTGGATTTCGGCGAGACACTAAGAGCAGGTCCGTTTTCAATGCGCACCGACGGAACTCTGGTACCGGACAGAACTCCGCCAGGAAGCCAATCCCACGGTGGCCGCGGCCGTGAAAAACGGATCCGCTAAACTGCTTTGCCCTGCAAGTTCGTTTTCCAGTCGGTAGGACTCGACGAGATTGGCCATCACCTCCGGAAACCCTTCATCACATGGCACGGTTGCCAAAACCTCCTTCCCCGCAACGGCGTAAGGCCCCGTCCGGCCACCCACATATACCGCTACCGCATCCACAATCTTTCCGTCAATTCTTGTCTTAAACCCGCGCAAACCGATGTCCGCCGCTTCATGGTTCCCACAACCAGCCGGACAACCAGACCAATGAATGGTCAGCGGATTCCCTCCCGCACCCATCTTTTCATGGAGAGCCCGGGAGAGCCGAACAGCGCGGCTTTTTGTCTCGATCAAAGCTAAATTGCAATAATCGGTTCCCACGCAAGCGACCAGTCCTCGCACAAAGGGAGACGGCCGAGGCGAGAATTCCTTAAGCAAAGCTTCACCGTAAAGCTTTATCACGCGCTCGGCAGGCACATTGGGAATAATTGCATTCTGCCCGGTTGTCAGGCGAATCTCGCCGCAGCCATACACGTCGGCGAGACGCGCCAACTCGTCCAGTTGCTTAGGCTTAACTCTCCCCGTTGGCACGCAGAGTCCCACGGCCACCAGCCCACCCTGTCTTTGCGAGCTCCGTCCGATGTGGTCAGCATGAGTCGAACCCCGCATATCTCTTCCCTGAAGTGCCAGCTCGTGCCCCAACCGCGCGGTAAGCTCCTCCCGCAATCTCCGAATTCCCCATTTTTCAATCAAGAACGCGAACCGGCATTTCGAACGCGCTTCGCGCGGACTGTGATCGCGGTGAATTTTGATCAGCTCCAGTACAATCCGCGTCGCCTGGAAAACTTCCACAAACACATTCAGCGGCGAAGCGATGGTGAATCCTCCCGAGCCCATCTTTCCACCGACGAGCACATTAAACCCGGCTCGCCCGCCCTTCTTTGCCGGAATCAGAGCTATGTCCTGGGACTCGTTATGCGTGCAGTTGTCCATGCAGCCAGTCACAGTAATGTTGAACTTGCGCGGCAAGTTCGTGAACTCCGGATTGCCCCTGCTTCCGACAATGATCTGATCCAGCTCCTCGACCACGGGAGACGCGTCAAACAATTCGTGCGGCGTCAAACCAGCCAGCGCGCAGCCATTGATGTTCCGAACGTTGTCCATACCCGTCTGCAGCGAGCCCAAGTCCACGCCCGCCAGCTTTTCCCAAATCACCGGAATGCTGTCTAGCGTGAATCCCCGCAACTCGATTTGCTGCCGCGTCGTAATGTCCAGCACGCTGTTGCCGATCCGCCGCGAAAGCTCGGCTATGGTGCGCAGTTGCTCGCTGCTCACAAAACCGTTGGGCATTCGAATGCGCATCATGAACTTACCCGGCGTCGGCCTGCGGTAAAAAACACCCACCCACTTCAACAATTCCTTTTCCGCCGGCGTCAGCGATTCCGCGCCTCGCTGGATGATCTGCGGCAAGTGCTCTAGAATGCGCAGCCCGTCGCCCTCCATCGAAGCCTTATGACCTTCGACGGCGTTGGCGGCGCGGATGTTCTGGCTGGAATCTGCGCGTGCCGTCGTGACGGAATCGTTCTCAGGATTTTGCATCGTGACCACCCTCCCAAAACTGCTCGCCAGCGGCACTCAGGTCGACCGTTCGCGGCCGAGACGCGGTGTGCTCGGTTTTGGATTCCACCGCCGGCAGTTGCATCAGTCAGCCTCGGCCACTTGTCCCGCTGCCACTCCGGTAGTCTCCGCCGTCCCCGGAGAAGTCTCCATCATCGCGGCCCTCTTCGGCATATTGGTAGCGTACAAGGCGAGCCCTGTGAGCAAAGCGCCGGACAGCAAGTTGCCCAACGTCACGGGAATCTGGTTCCACACCCACCATTGGTAGAGCGAAACCGGCGCGCCAAACAACTTCCCCGTCGGAATCAGGAACATGTTCACGATCGAGTGTTCATAACCGTGCGCAAAAAACGTCATGATCGGCAGCCACATCGCCACTACTTTCCCGACCGTCGAGCGCGAGGCCATCGCCAAAACCGCCCCCAGTGTCACCATCCAGTTGCACAAGACTCCTTTGATCAGTGCGGTTTCCCATCCACCGAGACCCAGCGCCATATACCCAAGGGTTTTCTTCTGCGCCGCCGCTTTCATCAATTCGCCGATCGGCCCGATTCCGGTCCTGCCGCAGTTGGTCACCGCCAGGTAGAACAGCACGCCATAAAACAAACTCCCCGCCAGATTCCCCAGATAAACCCAGGTCAGATTCCGCGCCACTTTGCCCAAAGAGACTTCCCCGGCCGCCCAGGCCATCGGAAGCAGCGCAAAATTCCCCGTCGCCAGTTCAAGCCCCAGCAAAACCAGAATTACAAACCCCACTGGAAAAAGGATCGCTCCTACAATCGGCGCTACATTCTGCGAGAGCACAATGAATACAAGCGAAGTGGCATAAGCCAGCAGCCCGCCCGCAAGAAAACTTCGAATCAGCAGATCGCGAACGGAAAGGGAAGCCTTCCTGGATGCCGCCTCGATCGCATCCTTTGAAAGCTCCGTTGGCTGAACGTAGTCCAAAACGCACCTCCGCCGAGCACGTCGCGGAGACCTATCTCCTAAGCCGACGTCATTCGTGGCCTCATGCTGTGCTGCGGGGCGGCGCACGGCAAACGCAACGTTTGCATTGCCGGCATCGAAAAATGTGAGTCGGTCGACAGGGCCTCCTGGTGCGCAGGTCTGCTTGGAGGGCGGCGTCGGCTGGTTCTCTCGGCTAGACTTGGTTGCGTGCGTGACCGGTGCGTTCCGTGGGCAAATGAATCCGGCGCCATTCGCCTGGTACCCAAAACAACTCGTTGCAGAATCAATGACTTCCGTACTCTTTGGCAAACCCTCGCCAGTAAAAATCGCGCCGTAGCTTCTCTATTCTGGCCAACCCCCGCTCGCCACTCGGCGACCCTTCAGCCGCCAGGCCCGGCGGCAAAATTCCTTTCCTGCGTTTGGCCCACTTTCCATCCCAAGGGGGGTGTGCAGCCCCGGCCCTCGGCAATCCGCAGGGAACAAATGTCCCGCTCGCACGTCTTCACAGGTTGAGAGGTGAACTCCATGCGTAAATTCACGATGTGGCTCGCAGCAGCGGTTTTGATGACCGGAATTCTGACCACGAGCGTATCGCGCAGCGCCGCCGACGGCCCGATCCAGGGCCAATGGTCGGCAAAATTCATGCGCGGAGGCCAGACCGCCTGCATCGATCTGGAGGTCCAACGCTCCAGCTGGGGCCATCATCAATCGTGGGGTAACACGCACAAAATCAGCGACTTCTACGGCCTCGACGCGAACCTGGCCAGGGCCCAAGACGCTCCCGTGCACTTCGAGCTGCGCCGCGATGCCGGAATCATGAATTTTGACGGCCGCTTCCACGACGGCGAGGGCCAAGGCAAGTTCAGCTTCGCCGGCAGCTCGGAATATGTGCTGGGAATGAAATCGCTCGGCTATGCAGATCTCTCCGGGGAGCAGCTCTTGGCGTTCGCGATTCATGACGTCTCGCGCCAATTCGTCCGGGACATGGGCGACACCGGCTATCGCCATCTCAGCACCGATGAACTCATGGCTTTCCGCATTCACGGAGTGAACCCGGAATTCGCGCGATCCATGATCGATCTTCTTCCCGAAAAACCCTCTCCCGATAACCTCGTGGCCATGCGCATTCATGGAGTGAGCCCGGAGTTCACGAAAGAAATCAACGCGCTGCTCGGAAAAAGGTTTTCCGTCGATGAGCTGGTGGCCTTTCGCATCCATGGCGTCTCCCCCGATTTCGTCCGC
>Ga0210387_10004087_pt1 | contig 11189 bp, 3 predicted proteins | sample IncBWC7OmetaG_FD_160108 | JGI IMG/M metagenome (GOLD analysis project Ga0210387, IMG submission 160108) | Forest soil microbial communities from Barre Woods Harvard Forest LTER site, Petersham, Massachusetts, United States - Inc-BW-C-7-O ... | reverse complement strand
CTTACGACTCAAGACGGTATAGTCCGTATGAGTATTTACTCGCTCGCTGGTTTAGCTACGATAGTGTTCCAGACTGATACAGCCTATGATGCTGGTGCCATATTCATCCCAAGTCTGTTTATATCGACTATAAACCTAGCTGCAGTAGTTACTGGACCGACTACGCTTATGCGTGGTGTGTCGCTGGCTTCTAAGGTCTTTTTGAATCCGGATGGCGATCTAAACGTAATGGTCGCCTACGGAACCTCTAATGATCCGACCAGTTCTCCCGAACAGATATCAATTAATCCGACTTACTTCCTATTAGATCTGAATACTACTAACCTAGGTAAACTAGCCCAGGCTAATGCCCAGGTGTATACGTTAAATAACACTAGATCAGGTGTAATGACTCAGGTTTACGTGTACGGCGGGACTATCTATATCCCCTATATGAATGCCGATAACGTCATATCTGTTGGTTCTCATACCAATACACCTACAGGCGGTCAAGTTTCGGCCGGTGCCTCAGAAGTGTTGACGTATGGCATAAGTATTGCAGTAATTACTCAGATCCAACCTATTAAGACTTCAGAGGCTGCCTCAGCCTTAGTTATCCCTGGAATGCTCACTAAATTCTATGATGGTAATAGTCTATCCGAAATGGGCTTTAACGTATTCCCTGAGTTCATCTACGCCACAGTTATGACTGGCGGCTCAATGACTGCTCAGGAATATATGTACTCGGTTACTTATGAGTGGACTGATAACTCAGGTCGCATATATCGCTCGGCGCCGTCTATTCCTATCACTGTGGTGGTTCCAACGCCCGGTGGTGGTCAAGTAACTATCAATATACCGACGCTAAAGCTTACTGAGAAGGCCAATGTTCGCATAATGATCTACCGCTGGTCTACAGCCCAGGAAGAGTTCTTTTTGATTAATAACCTTCCTGGAGAAGATCAAGCGCCCATTAATGATCCAACAGTAGACTATGTATCATATCAGGACGATGCTTCTGATGCTGATATTGAGGGTAATACTCTCCTTTATACGACCGGTGGAGTATTAGAAGATATCGCACCACCAGCCACAATAGCCTCTACAGTAGTCAAAAACAGGGTATGGCTGCTCGATGCTGAGGACCGTAACTTACTCTGGTTCTCTAAGACTTTAGTTGAAGGCGCCCCTATAGAGTTCTCAGATTTACAGACAGTGTACGTTTCTCCGTCTACCAATAGCCAAATGCAAGGCCACGACATATTAACTACTCTTGGTCAAATGGACGATAAACTAATCATTTTCGCTGAGAAATCAATACGTTACATCGTCGGTAATGGTCCTGATGCTACAGGCGCTAACTCTGATTATGGTGATCCAACCCTTATCTCATCGTCTATCGGTTGTGAGAACACTAATTCAATCGTAATCCAGCCAAATGGCCTTATGTTCCAGTCCGATATTGGCATATGGCTATTAGGCAGGGACTTAAGCACTAACTATCTCGGTGCTCCTGTAGAACTATATAATAACAGTATGGTTTTAGCAGCTACTACCATAGCCGATGAAACTCGTTGTGCATTCATCCAAGCATCAGGTAACATATTGATTTATGACTACTTTTACAATAGATGGTCAAGAGATACAGGCATTGCTTCCGTTGGGTCTACAGTATACCAGGGCCTTCACACTCTGTTGAATGCTGCGGGACAAGTCTCCCAAGAAACTCCTGGAGTATACACTGATTTAGGCGCTCCAACGCTAATGACATATGTTACTCCTTGGGTTAAAATGATGAACCAAATGAGTGGTTCCTCTCCTTTACAGAACCTCCAAAGGGTAAACCATTTCATGATCTTAGGCGCTTGGTATAGCCCTAGTGCTATCTCTGTTCAGATAGCCTATGACTTCGATCCAACAATCGTTCAGACCACGCCTATTACATTTAATGACTTTGTTATCTATAACTGGCGTATATTCCTAGATAGACAGAAGTGCCGCAGTATGCAGATAACCATACAGGAAGTCTTTACAGGCACTTCAGGTGCTGCATTTGACTTCTCAGGCTTAGATATAGTCGGTTCTGGTAAGTTGACGTTCCCGAAGATTTACTCTAGTAATTCTGTCGGATAAGTAATATATTGTACTTGACGGGCAGTCGGTAGCTATGGCATCGGAGTGCCATTGGAACCGAGAGTAGACTATCAGGCTAACACTGGTGCAATCCTGAAGTCACGCTGCGCTGGCACCTAGGAGAGTCGCGAACTCCCCCGTCATTCCTTTATTGGGACTAATACCCCTTATTGCATACTTTGAGAAGCTAGCTCAAACGTATTGCATTTGACAAAGTCAGCTACATTGTCTATCAAGGAGTTCTTTTGTCCTTATTTAGCCAATATTTACAAGAACGTACTGATAGACAGATTCTTGAGACCGACTTCGGTTTTGCTACGTACACTATCAATAACGACAAATCAGTATATATTGAAGATCTTTACGTTGTTCCTGAACTGCGTAAGACTGGCCTAGCTTCCAAATTGACCAATGATATTATAGACTTAGCCAAGGCACAAGGCTGTACTAAACTGTACGGTAGCGTAGTTCCCACGGCTAAAACAAGTACAGATAGTATAAAGGCATTTTTAGCCTTTGGAATGAAATTAGATTCTAGCACGAACAATTTTATCGTGTTAAGCAAGGATATTTGAGTGGGCGCGGTTACGGGATTAGTTGGCGGCGGCGGTGGTGGAGGCGGTACTAGCTTCGCCACAATGAACAATAATGACTTGATGAACCCTTTTAGTAGTTCTCAACAGGCTACTACACAGTATCAGAATGCATACACTGGATCTCAGGCTGCTTTACAACAACAGCAGAACTTCTTAACAGCACTTCAGGGCCAGAACGGTATCCAGAACCAATCAAATGTATTCGGCCAATTGCAGGGCGTAGCTAACGGTACAGGCCCTAACCCGGCTCAAGCCATGCTTAATCAGTCTACCCAACAGAACGTAGCTAACCAGGCCGCTTTAATGGCTAACCAGCGCGGCGCTAGTGCCAATGCCGGTTTAATTGCTAGACAGGCTGCCCAACAAGGTGCCCAGACACAACAGCAAGCGGCTGGACAAGCTGCTACCATGCAAGCCCAACAGTCATTAGGAGCTATGGGCCAATTAGCCGGTATTGCAGGTCAACAGGTTGGCCAACAAGCCAATGCTACTCAAGGACTTAGTTCCTCTCAACAGGCTGAACAAGGCCAAATTCAGAATGCTATTGCTGCTCAGAACAATGCTTCTGTTGGCATTAACAGTGCTAATGCTAGTATGGCTAATACCCAGATGCAAGGCCAACAAGGAATGCTCGGCGGCCTAATGAATATGGGCGCTGGTGCTGCTGCAGCCTTAATGATGAAGGATGGCGGTCAAGTACGCCAGCATTTCGATGGTGGTGGTTATGCGCTGCAATCAGCTGATTATAACAATACTGATCCAGTTGATTATGGCTCTGGTGCTACTGATATGTCCTCAGTTGGTCCTCAGGCCTCCCAATCACAATTAAGTGCTCCTGTAACTGCACCGCCTCCTCCGGCTGCTCCAGGTGCCCCTAGTCCCCAACAGTCTCAATCTAAGGCGCCTTCGTTTAGCCAATTAGCTAACCAAAGCCATCCTAGCAATCAAAACCCAGGCCAACAGAACCAACAACAGCCCTTTAACATGGGCCAGCAAGGTAATAATGGTGGATCAGGCCTATCTCAAGGTGCCAATAACCTTGGTTCAGTACTAGGTAAAGCCATTGGTAATTACTTCAATAAATCATCTTCTTCTTCTAACTCTCAGCCTGGAAGTGTATTAACTCCTAGTGAGCAGAACAATATGCAATTGGGTATTAACCCGGCCTCTGCACCCTTGCCGCAGCAGACTACTACTGGCCCGGATATGGACAATTCTAGTCCCGCCCAGGCCTCCGGTAGTGCCGATCCAGACCAAATGAATGCAGCTAGAGGCGGTAAGGTCCCTGCATTGGTATCTCCTGGAGAAGTATACTTAAAGCCCAAAGACGTTAAAAAGGTCGTTAATGGTGCAGATCCGATGAAGGTAGGGGAGCATATCCCTGGTAAGCCTAAAGTCGGTGGTGCCAAGAACTCATATGCCAATGATACTGTCAAGAAAACTCTTGACGAAGGCGGTATTGTGGTGCCAAGGTCGAAGACTAAGGGTAAGAACCCTTCTGAAGCTAGCATACGGTTTGTACACGCAATTGCTGCTAAACATGGTATGAGAGTAAAGTAATGGCTCAAGGTCCTTGCTTAAACCCAGATTGTAAGTCCCACGGTCAACCTCACCCTAACTGTAAGTGTTATGGCGGTAGGACTAATTCTGCGGACGGCAATGAAATGGCTGAAGGCGGCAAAGTATCCAAGGGCTGTCAGTGTTGTAAGAAGCAGAAACTAGCCGATGCTTTGATGGCTAAGGGCGGGGGTATTTGGAGAAAACCTACCGATGAAGAACTTCATGAGGAGTTCCATCATGATGCCGATGAATATCTGAATAGCGAACATCAGAATCCAGGTACACCAAAGTTTACACACCACGATTATGCAGATTTAGTAAAAAAACATGGTAAAGTAATACATGTAACACCTGAGATGGCTAAACGACACGGCCCTATTACCCGTAAAGATGCATTAGAAGGGCGTACATCTAATATAGAAGGTTCAGATCGAATACACAATGCTATCAGCAGTGGTAAACAAGTAGCTCACCCGGTATTTGAAGAACGTATTCATCCAAAAACAGGCGAAAAATCACATGTTTTAATCGGCGGTAGGCATCGCTTAGGACATGCATTGGAAGCTGGCCATTCAATTCAAGCTATAGCCGTACCTGCTGGAGTTCATCCTAATAAGTCCAAATTCGCTAAGGGTGGGGATGTTCCGGAAGGCTATACTATACATCATGTCGATTCAGACAAAGACCAGAATAATGAGTTTATCCACAAGAATTTGCATCATTTGGCCAATAACACTGGCATGAATGTTCACACTAAGGACTACGAAGTCATTGAGAATCATGAGGAAGCTAAAAAAGCCCTTAAAAGCGGTCATGGTAAATTATCTCATAGTGGTACATTCATTTATGCTAAAGATCCTAAAGGTCAATATGCAGGTCATGTATCACTTGAAGGCGATAAGGTAATGAACTCCCGCGTTTTACCTGAGCACCGCCGCAAAGGTCTTGCTAATTCTATGTATAAAGCAGCTTCCGATAAATTAGGTAAGCCTATTAAGCCTGATTCTAGTCAGTCAGAGGATGCAAAGGCTTTATGGGCACAAAAAAACAGACCATTTGCCGCTGGCGGGGACATTAGCAACGAAGATTTTAGACGGCATTTAAAGGATACCAGGTCATTTGAGAATGCCGATGAAGATGTTTTGTCTGATGCCATGGGTCATACTGGTGCATATGAACTTAAACATATACCTATAAAATCAGTAAAGCGTCATGTGGGCGTCGGTAATACTGATATTCCGGGAAGTACTCAAGGACCTATAGTCGTGCATCCTAGGGGCTACATAGTCGATGGCAGCCATCGCCATGCGGAGGCTGAACGTCAGGGCAAATCTCATATAGAAGCCTATGTCCCTAAGAAACAACAGAAATTCGCCGCTGGAGGCAGTGTGAAGAAGTCCCAAGGTCCATTAGGCATAGACTTAAATAAGTTTAAGCATATACATTCTGATGATAAAGCTACTACGCTTAAGCATAAGGATGGCCATGAACTGCGTATAGCTCATAATGCTGTAGGCCCTAAAATGGCTGCTGCTTTAAAGGCCCTATCACCCATGGCCTCTGAGCATGCTACTGCTAACCAGGCCCAGGAATCTCAAGACCAAAGCCAATACGGTAAAGTAGTTCAAAAAGCTTCTGGTGGTACCGTGAAGTCCGGATCACCCACGATGGATTACTGCGAAGGTGGACAAGCACCGCAAAGCCCTAGGTACGCTCATGGTGGAATTCATCAATCTAATAAAGGGTTTAGCAACGATACCGCTGATATGCCTAGGCAATTAGCCGATGATTCTTATGCTAAAGGCGGCCAAATGCCTTATAGCCTAAATGACAACAATGACGATATGTACGCTGAAGGCGGAGACGTAATCGATACTATTTCTAAGGCTGCCGATGCTGCATTAGACTGGCTAGGTGGAGACGCTAGAGCTACTACAAAGGCTGTTGAAGCCGATAGAGCAGCCAAATCTTCTTACGGTGGTGTGGGCGGTAGTGCTTCATTCGTACCTCCAACCCGTCGTGATCCAGGAACCTCACAGTCTTCTTCATCCTCTGGTTATGCTTCTGGCGGTACCGTACAGTCTGGCTCTAGGGATATGAACTTGGCTGATGGCAGTCAATATCCTATTATGGAAGGCAAAACCCAGGCTGGACGCAAAATGTATGCCGATGAGAATGCACCAGTGTCTCAAGATGATAATGCTCCTCAAGAGCCAATTGCTGATAGTCAGAATCTCTCCCCAGATCAACTACAACGTGCCCATGAAGCTTTAGGTAAGATTTCTAAACTTAAAGAACATCTTCAATCCGTAGTCCATGGTGCTGGACAAGCATGGGCTGGAGCTATGGGACCTGCTGTTGGCCCTGATGGCAAAACGATGCCGTCTAATGCTCAGAATGCAGTAGCAGCTGAGAACAACCCAGATCAGGCCCAACCCGACGTCTCCCAAGATCCAAATACCCCTGTTTCTGGCAATCAAATGATGAGTAAAGGTGCTCCATCAGATATCAATCAGCCGACCGAAATGCCAGCCGATCAGCCGTCGCCTCAGCCTGATTCGTCTCAACCTGCTGCATTGACTCAACAGGCTGCTCCGACTCCAGTACAACCGACAGTTCAACAACAAGCAGAACAGGCCCTTCAGCGTACCCAACAAGATCCCAAGACGCCGCCAGATGTACGTGCTGCTCCTCCTGCTAAGCAAGTCCAATACGACCAGAACAGGCAGCAGACCTTACAGGATATGACTAAAGATTCTGTTGACTGGCAGCAAGCAATCGCTAATAGCCAAATCACCCCTAAGACCTATTCTGATCTATTCCACTATAACGATGGTAACGTAAAACCCGGTAACGAGCGGTCAACTCTTAGTAAGATTGGCATGCTATTTGCGTCATTAGTCGGTGGTGCAGGTTCTGGTCTATCACATCAGCCCAATGCTATGCTTGGTATGATGGATAACGTAATTAAGAATGACCTTGATGCCCAGACTAAATCTAAGCAAAACGCGTATAATTACTATAACTTAGCCGTACAGCATGAAATGAATAAGGCTCAGGAAGGTCAATTAAACATTGACACTAAGCAAAAAGCGTATAACCTAAGTCTTATGCATATGCGTAATAGTGCCTTTGCTGATCTAGTCAAAAAAGGCAATGCAATTCAAGATCCAAAGCAGAAACAGGCCTATATGGAAGGCCTTGCTATGATGGGTAATGAGATTCAGGGCGCTAACTATGACTTGGCTGGCCAATTCGCTATTGCCCAGGCTAGACAGAAGATGATCTTAGGTGACATGAACCAAGCTGGTCCTGGTCAACCGCAAGGCAATATTGATCCAGCTAAAGAGATTAAGCGTAGAGAATTAACAGGCGTTATGTCTCCTGGTGATGCAGCTGCTGCTCGCGAAGAAGTTAAAATGGTTCAAAACCATAATACTGTTAATGATAATACCCTGGACAGTTTTGATAAAACGGCTCAGTTGACTCGTTTGTCAGCTAGACGTAAGGCGCCGATTCAGTCTGCTAGCCGTATTAATGCTGAATGGGACACCATGGTCGAGAAGTTGACTAGGGATACCGCTGGACGTGTAACCCCTATCTCTGCAGACATGGTCGGTGGTTTAAAGCCTCTGATCACGGACGATCCAGAGACTATCGCTATTAAGCGCGATAAGCTTAACCGTATTATTCATGCTGGTTATGCTACGCCGACACTTGATGGCAATAACATCAGCATTGGTAAACAAATGCCTGGTCCTATTCAACAACAAGGCCAACAACCTCAAATTAAAGAATATAACGGTAAGAGATATAGACGCGGTCCTAACGGCGAATCAATAGAAGTGAAATAATGCCAGACCAAAACGTCCCTAAATTTGACGATATTCCTGATCAAGGTCCATCGCAAGGCCAAGTACCGGCATTTGATGATATTCCCGATCAGAGTGTTCCTAAGTTTGATGATCTACCAGATCATTCTAAACCTACTACTAGCGCCTTAGCAGCTGGTATAGAAGGTTTTGGCCGTGGACTTGCAGGTCCAGTAGTTCCGTATCTTGAGAAACGTTGGGGATATGCTACTCCAGAAGAACAGTTAAAACGTGAGCAGGAGCATCCAGTAGCAGCTGGCGTTGGTCAAGTAGCCGGTCTAATGAGTCCTATTAGCGCCGAAGGTAAGGCCATGACCATGGCTGGAGAAGGTGCCGCTAAGCTATTAGGTGTCGCTAAACCGGCTACCTATGCCGCCAGAGTTGGCTCATCTATCGTTAAAAACGCTGCCGAAATGACTGTAATGGGTATGGGCGATGATACTGCTAAAATGGTCATGAATGATCCTAATACGTCTACGGAGACTGCATTAGGTCATATTGGATTAAATGCTGCTATAGGTGCTGGCGGTGGAGCATTCTTTACAGGTGCGGTAAGCCCTATTTGGAAGGCTACTATCGGCAATAAGGTTGAATCAGGCCTTAAGTCGCTATTAGATAGCGTACAGTCTACTTCTGGTAGAACATCAGTTCAAGACCTAAGTAAGATGGCTGATATTCCAGTATCCGATGTACTTACTGCCAAGGGCAATGGAGTTCCACTGATCGGTGAGAAGATCGATCAAATGGCCTCTGTTTCCGATTCTAGGGCTGGTAAATCAGCTGCTAAGGCTTTACAAGAAGATTCTGAACGCATTAACAATAAGATAGCCGAAGTAACTACTGGCGATCCCAATTATCTTGAGAACGTACCTAAAGAGGATAACCATACTACTGGCCAGAATGTAGTAAATAGTTTACAAAAAGACCTTGGTAACGAAATAAACACTACTACAAGCCAAATGGACCAATCGGCTAAGGCTTTAGATCATGCTCCGTTTAGCGTACAAAACCAAGGCCAAACGGCCGATGATATAGCTCAGACCATCATAAATAATAACTGGCATAAAGGCCAATCTGATGCTGATCTTCATCTAATGGAAGATGTACTCCACAAGTTAGATAGACAAGAAACTGCAGGAGATCTAAGAACTTATATCAATAGTCTCCGCAATAAGGACACTGAATCTGCTCAAGTTCTCAAAAAGATACTTAATGACGCAATTGATAGGTCACATGAGGAGTTCGCACAGTCTGCAGAATCCAAAGTATCTCAAGATGCATTTAAACAAGTATCTCCTAAAGAATTCGTCGCTGCTAGGTCTAAAAGTAAACGTGGATCATTTTTATCTCCCACTCCAGCAGAAGAATTGAAGAATCATAAGCTATTCGTTAGTGCTGATGGCCGCGTAGGCTATGCTTTATCACCTGAGGGTGATCTGCAGGGGGTATTCAATAACTCTGCTAGAAAGGGCGCTGGCGCCGAAGCAGTGCATCATGCTATAGCCAATGGTGCCAAGACCTTAGATGCATTTGATAACTTTCTTCCTGGTTACTATAAGAAGTTTGGCTTTAGAGAGACCGGTAGAGCCAAATTTGCCGACGAGTTCGCGCCTAAAGATTGGAACTATAAAGAGCATGGTCGCCCTGATGTAGTGTTCATGAAGCACCAGAACCCGGTTGAATTAGCCCAGGAGTATAAGACTTCCAGAGCATCTTTGGAAGCCCTTAATGGTAAGTTAGATGCTTTGAACCAGCATTTACACATCGGTAAGTTTGATAACCCCCAAGAATTCCTAACTAAAATGACAGAGAAGTATGGCTCTAATCCAGAGGCTATGCTTAAGAATCTGTCCGGTAAAGCTAAAGCCGACACTATCTCGTTATTGGCCCAAGTATCTCCTGATACCTTAGAAGTAATCCGGCAGCATCACGTAAACGAATTAATGCGTGATTCGATGGTAAATGGCCGCTTCTCCGCTTTGAAATATACTAATAAACTCAATGACTTATCGCCTCAAATACGCGGTTTAGTTGCTGATCCGATTAAACAGCAGCAGTTAAATGCACTTACCCAATTAGCTCAACATGCAAACGTAAAAGCATCATTTGCTGATAAGCAAGCAGAAAGTCTCTTAAAGAAGATTAAAACGCCATTAGCCCTTATAGCTGCTATAAACGGCCACGGCCTTAGGGCTGTTATGGATATCCTTGGCATTCACGTAGCTAAGGAAGGTAAGGAAGCTGTAAAGCTTAGCCTTCTTAAGATGCTATCATCTAGTCAGCCAGCCAATGCTGAAGGCTTTCAGTCAATGGCTAACTTCATCAGTAACGTATATAAAGGCCAGAATACGATTGCCAAGGGCGTAGCCAATGTACTTGGAACTGGTGGTAAAGTAGGCATTATACATTATCTTCCGACTCAAGAAGACAGAGATAAGCTTCAGAAGCAAATCGATAAAGTAACTCAAGATCCAAATAAAAGCCCACGGAGTTCTTTAGGCCATTACATGGACCAGCATCAGGCTGCTATGCAAGCAATTACTAATAAGCAAATACAGTATCTAAACGGTTTAAAGCCTAAAGATGCCATTATTAGTCCTTTAGAGCCAGCTGTTACTGCATCTAAAGCCGCTATGGCTAGGTACAATAGGGCGATGGATATTGCACTTAACCCTATGATTTGTCTAAAGAAAATCAAAGACGGCTCACTCCAAGCCACAGATTGCGCTGATTTATCGAATATGTATCCTTCCTTAAGAAACAGCATTGCCAATCAGTTTACAGCTGAAATGAGTAAAGGCTTTAGCAAGGAAGGAGCGCCGTCATATAAAGCACGTATGGGATTAAGCCTATTCTTAGGTACGCCGTTAGACAATACAATGACTCCTCAATCGATCATGGCAGCACAACCTAAGCCTCAGCAAGGTCCTCAACAGCCTCCCGCACCGAAGGGTAAAGGCAAGGGATCTCCTTCTAAAATGTCCAATAAATCCAGTAACTTAGCTAAGACTGCAGACCAAGCTGCAGAAACGGATCGGTCTGACAGGGA
>Ga0210387_10004085_pt1 | contig 11192 bp, 7 predicted proteins | sample IncBWC7OmetaG_FD_160108 | JGI IMG/M metagenome (GOLD analysis project Ga0210387, IMG submission 160108) | Forest soil microbial communities from Barre Woods Harvard Forest LTER site, Petersham, Massachusetts, United States - Inc-BW-C-7-O ... | reverse complement strand
CCGGCGCCGAACTGATCCCGCTTGGCCGCCGCCTGATTGCTGTTGTACAACTCATGCGCGAGGTTGGTTGCGTCATACGCGTGCAGCACGGCAGGACTCGTGTTCTCGTGAGCCCATACGATGCCGTTGGTGCTGCCGTTCGCGGACACGCTCGGCGCGGTGCCAGGATAGGTGAATTGCGTGGTGGACTGCGATTGGGGCGTAGTCCCCAGCTTGGCGCTCGAGATAGCAAACGCCTTCAATGTGCCGGATACATTTCCGTAGTACAGCGCGCCATTGAAATAGGCCGGCGTCGACCAGATGCCGCCGGGTAGAGCACCTGTGAGCGTCTGATAATTCTTGTTGCTGCTGGCGTTGAACTTCCCCATGGAATCTCTATCGACGACATAGATATTTCCATCCTTCCCCGCGCCTACCATGAGATGGCGAACCGTATTGGTGGAATCCATCAGGTCCGGCAGGAGCAATTCGCCTCCGGAGCCCAAATCCTGGTCGGCATTCGACTCGGCCACCTCGTTCGACATGGTGAAATAGTCCAGAACACTCAAGCCTGCGGCGGCGCTCGAGATTTTGAGGAATGAATTGCCGTAATCCTGAGCGCTCGGAAAGCCCTTCGCATCCATCGTCGTCTCGAATGCTCCATTCGCCGTCAGCAAATAAATATTGCCCGACGCGTCCACCGCGGGACCGCCGCCCGCCATCCAAATCGCCGGCCCCGCGGAGCTGTTGGCCGCGACGTTGAGCGCGCCGTTGCGCGCCAGCGTGGTTTGCGCATAGCTGATGATCCAGCCGCCATACGGCGCGTCGTCGCAGTGCGAAGTCCAGCTGGTATAGATCGTGCCATTTGCCAGCAGCAATGCGGCGCGCTCTTCGTAGCTCTTTGGGTCGAACGAAGATGTTGCGGTTCCGGTGGCAGGAAAGGAGGCGCTGATATCAACCGGACCGTTCAACAACTCCGCGCCGGTTGTGACATCGAGGGCGTGCAGACGCTGATGGTAATTCGAGCTGCTGTCGATCGACATGGCGACGACGTACATCGTTCCGTGGGCGCCGGCGCTGCGATCGATCACCGGGGTCGAAGTGATGCCGATTTCAGGCGAGACCTGACTGCAACCGCGGGTATCGCTGGTTTTCTCACCCGTGCCGAGCAGCGATACGTGCCACAGGATTGCGCCCGAATCCGAATCGAAGGCGTAAACCGAGTCGTGCTCGGTGGCGACGAACACCGCATTGAATGTGCCGCCGCCCGCACTCAGTGCCGATAGATATAGCGGCTGTGCGTCGACTCGACCGTCAACGGACAGACTGCGCAGTAAGCCGAATGTCGATGATGCGACATTGGTGAGCGTCAACGCCGATTCCGCGAGATTCTGGCCGCTGCGGTTCAAGTCGTACTTGTAGGTGGTCACATCGACCCCGCCCGTCATCGTCGTGCCCGCAGCCACCGTCAGCATGGCGCTGCTGCTGGTTACGCTGCTCACGGAATTGGAAATGACAACCTGGAAGGTCGCGCCATTATCCGGCAGAGACGTGGCCGGCGTGGTGTAGCTCGCCGACGTGGCGCCGGCGATGGGTGTCGTGCCTTTTTGCCATTGGTAGTTGAGCGGTGCTGAACCGTTTGCCGTGACGCTGAAGGTGGCCGTCTGGCCAACGACCACGCGCTGGTCGGCGGGCTGAACCGTGATTGACGGCGCCACCGCCGCAGAGCTTCCGCTGCCGCCGCCGCCACCGCAGCCGGCCAGCAGAGACAGTTGCGCCATGAGCGCGAAGGAAATTCTCCACTTCATAGGCATCCCGGGAAAACGCTTGTCACATGGTTATAGTCTTGGTCGGCAGCGCCATCAAGAGTCTGTGGTTCGCGACCAATCGTCGGAAGCGACTGACATATCGCCAAAGCGCGCCTGTAAGACCACGATTGCCGCGATGGCCGCTGTTTCGGTGCGCAGCACGCGCGGACCAAGACTCACGCGGGAGAATGAGGATAAGTCAAATGCCTCGAGCTCTTCCGGCGCAAATCCTCCTTCCGGACCGATTGCGATCTCGGCGAGCGATACCGACTGGGAAGATGCGATGTCGGTCGACTGCGCGCTGCGCTCCGTTCGGTGCGCACGCTCCGGCTCCAGCACGAGTCGTAGGCTCTCGTTTGCCTGCGCCAGGGCCCCAAGATAGTTGAGCAGCGGCTGAGGCGCGGCCACGCTGGGCAGCCGGTTGCGGCCGCATTGCTCGCAAGCACTCACCGCGACTGCGCGCCAATGCAGTTGTTTCGACGCCGCTTGACCCTCGTCGAGCCGCACCACGCTGCGCTGGCTCAAGACCGGAATGATGCGCACGACACCGAGTTCCGTGGCTTTTTGCACGATGAAGTCCATGCGATCGCCGCGGGGAACGCATTGCACGAGGGTGAGCTTGAAAGGAGATTCCCTGTCTATCGCGCGCGCGGCTCCGATCGAGGCGCTGACGCGTGAGCCTTGCACCTTCTCGACGGCGCCCGTGAACTCGCGCCCGTCGCCATTGAAAAGCACAACTTCGTCGCCACTGCGCGCACGCAGGACCTTTGCCAGATGAGCGCCGGTTTCGCGCGGCAGTTCCACGACGCTGCCGGACTGCAACTCCCCCTCGACGAAGACTCGGGTCAACCGCACGTAATTTGCCTGGGAATGAAAGTGGCATTCATATGCGGGTAATTGTCGCATATGCTACCAAGGAGCAACTTGGGCAGGCTCTCAGCGCATCGGACATGGAAAAAGGACAACTCTTGCAGGTCGATCTCGAAAGCGGACTGATGCGAGGCGCGCGGCAGGTCGCTTCGCCGAACTACGATGCGCGCCCTCAGGGCGTCGAGGCGGATTTAATCGTAGTGCACGGCATCAGCCTGCCGCCGGGAGAATTCGGCGGCCCGTGGATAGAAAAGCTGTTCACGAACTCGTTGCCGCTCGATTTGCATCCCTATTTTGCCGAAATCGGCGAACTGCGTGTGTCCTCGCACCTGCTGGTGGCGCGCGACGGCGCTCTGACGCAGTTCGTCAAGTTCACCGATCGCGCGTGGCATGCAGGTCAGTCCAGCTACAACGGCCGCTCGGCATGCAACGACTTCTCCATCGGCGTGGAACTCGAAGGAGCAGACACGCTGGACTACGAAGCCGCGCAATACGACACGCTCGCCGGGGTCGTGGCCGCCCTCTGTGATGCGTACCCTCGACTATCAACAGATCGGGTGGTAGGGCATAGCGATATTTCGCCCGGCCGCAAGACCGATCCGGGTCCCGCCTTCGATTGGGATCGGGCCCGCCGCTGTATCGGCGCCGCCTGCCGCTCAAACTCGCGCCGCTAGGGAAAACCCCGGCTCTCCGTGCAACGTGAAGCTGTTCACGTTCCGCTTCAGCAGATTTCCTACCCTAAGCCGACACTTAAGGTGAGGTCGTAATCCATACCAATTCGGTGAGGGGGAGGGCTATTGTTTCGTTGGTTCGCGGACCTCCCGATCGAACGCAAATTGCGTGTGGTGATAACGGTTCCAGCAATGGCGGCTTTCGCGATAGCGATAGCCATGCACGTTGCGACGAACCTGTTGCATCTGCGGGCAGATATGCAACAGCGTGCCGCAGCCATTGGGCGCACGGCGGGCGTGAGCGGAATCGAAGCGGTCGGCCGCGGCGATACCGCGGGCGCCATCCGCGCCTTGAGCAGCTTGCGCGACGAACCGACGGTTGACGTCGCGGAAGTGTATCTCCCCGGCGGCCAAAAAATTGCGACCTACGATCGCGCCGCGGGCGGTGCGTTCCTGGGCCCTGGCGGCGAACCGGCGCGTGCGCATGCGAACCAGTTCCAAATCACGGCGCCTGCCGCGCACGAAGGGGCAGTAATCGGTTATGTGCACATTCTGGTGCCGGTCGCATCCCTGTACCCGTACTGGCGGGACTATGCCTTGATCAGCCTCGCGGCCATCGCCGCGGCAATATTCATCTCCTACTGGTTGGCTGCGGTGCTGTCGAGACAAATCTCCGGTCCCATCGTCAATCTGGCGCACACGATGCAGCGCGTCTCCCTGGAGGAGGACTACAGCCTGCGCGTCGAGCGCGCCTCCGAGGACGAGATCGGATCCCTGATCGATGGCTTCAACCAAATGCTCGGGCAGATAAGGCATCGCGATTCGCGCCTGGAAAAATATCGTCAATTCCTCGAGCAGCAGGTGGCGGACCGCACCGAAAACCTGGGCAATGCCAATCGCGAGATGCAGCTCGTCATCGAAGAGGCGACGCGCGCCAAAGAGGCGGCGGAGCGCGCCAGCAGCGCCAAGAGCGAATTTCTTGCGCGCATGAGCCATGAAATCCGCACGCCGATGAACGGCGTGATGGGCATGTCTGAATTGCTTCAGGCAACCGAACTGACGCCGCGGCAACGGCACTTGTCGCAAACCATTTATCACTCCGCGGGCGCATTGCTGCAAATCATCAACGACATCCTCGATTTCTCCAAAGTCGAAGCCGGCAAGCTCGAGCTTGAAAGCATCGAGTTCGGATTGCGTGAAACCGTCGAGCAGGCCATCGAGATCTGCGCGGCACGCGCCCACGCCAAGGGGCTCGAACTGGCATGCGATGTCGGGCTCGACGTTCCCGCCAAAGTACGCAGCGATCCGATGCGGCTGCGGCAGATTCTGATCAACCTGGTGGGCAACGCAATCAAATTCACGGATGCCGGCGAGGTGATCGTCCGCGTCAAGGTCCTGGGCAGCGCGGACCTATTGCGCTTTGAAGTGATCGACACGGGCATCGGCATCGCTGCGGAAGCTCAGACCGATATTTTCAATGCCTTCAGCCAGGCCGATTCGTTTACCACGCGTAAATACGGCGGCACGGGCTTGGGTTTGGCCATCTGCCGCGAACTTGCCACGCTGATGGGCGGGCAAATCGGCGTGGACAGCGTGGTGGGCCGCGGCTCGGTATTCTGGTTCGAGGTACGGTTGACGCCGGTGGTCGAGGCGTCGCCGACGTTCACCCGCTTGCCGAGAATGCGATTGGTCGGATTGCAGGCGCTCATCGTCGATGACAACACCAGCAATCGCGAGATCCTCACGCAGCATTTGAACTCCTGGGGCGTCGATGTCGTCGCCACGGAATCCAGCGCCGACGCGCTTGCCGTGCTCACCACGGAAGAAGGGACGCGATTCGACTTTGCATTGCTGGATGATCAAATGCCGGGGATGGACGGCATCGAGTTGGCGAAACGCATCCGCGATGATTCGCGGCTGGCCGCAATTCGCCTCATCATGCTCACGACGCGGGATCACTACGAAAACAACTCCGCAACGGTGCAGCTGTTCGCGGCGATTCTCACCAAACCTCTGCGCCGCTCGCAGCTGCTGAATTGCGTGACTCGCGCCATGATCGCCGCGCCGGAGACGGGGCTCGAGGAGACCGCCATACGCTCAGCGCTGCCCGCCGCGGCAGCGCGCACCTTCGTGCCAAAGATTCTGCTGGTCGAGGACAATCCTGTGAACAGGGAGGTCGCGGTGGGAATGCTGGAAAGCTTGGGCTGCGTCGCATGCACGGCGGAGAATGGCTGGCTGGCACTCGAGGAAATGAACAATGATGCCTACGACGCGGTGTTGATGGATTGCCAAATGCCGGTAATGGACGGCCTGACGGCGACGGCGGAAATACGCAGGCGCGAACAGAACGCCGGCGGCGCGCGGCTGCCCATCATTGCGTTGACGGCCAACGCCATGGAGGGCGAGCGCGAGCGCTGCCTTGCGGCGGGCATGGATGATTTCCTGAGCAAGCCGTTCTCGCAACAGCAACTGGCGGCGCTGCTCAAGCGCTGGCTGGCGTTGCACCTGCTGCCCGAGACTGACCGGCGCGAGGGCGCGCTGCTGCCGCTGATTGATCCGGGTGTGCTGCGAAACATCGCTGCCCTGGCGCGGCCGGCGCTGCTCGATTCGATGATTGAACTGTATATGCAGCATTCTCCGCCCATGGTCACGGCCATTGAACAGGCGGCGGCGAAGGGCGACCTCGAGGCTCTGAAGGAGGCTCTGCACAGCTTCAAATCCAGTACGGCCAATCTGGGCGGTCTGCGGCTGGCCACGCTGACCAAGGAATGCGAGGGGTTGGTTCGCGAGGGCGGGGTCGCCAAGGCGGCGCCGTCGGTCCAGAAAATTCGCAGGGAATATCAAGATTTTTGTAGTGCGTTGATGCAGGAGCGCTCCACGAGCGCAGCCTAGAGGACCCGATGAAGCAAAATGAAACTCACTCCACCGCAACCGTGCTGGTCGTCGACGACGATCCGGGTGCGCGGCTGCTGGTGGGCAGCGCTCTGGAAGTTGCAGGCTTCCGGGTAATCACCGCCGCCGACGGCAAGAGCGCGCTGAGCGAGTTTCAGGCCCACCCGGCGGATTGTGTGGTTCTCGATGTGGTCATGCCCGGCATGAGCGGCTTCGACGTCTGCCGCGAGTTGCGGGCCAGCCCAAGTTCGCGCCACGTGCCGATTTTGATGCAGACCAGCTTGGACGACATGCAATCGGTGCAGCGCGCCTACAATGCGGGCGCCACGGACTTCAGCTCGAAGGGGATCAACCCGATGTTGCTGGCGGAGCGCGTCAAGTTCCTGGTGCGCGCCAAGGAGACTCAGGACCAATTGCGGGAGAGCGAAGCACGCGTACGCTACCTGGCCTACTACGATCCGCTCACCGGACTGCCCAACCGGCAACGATTGCTGCAGATTCTGGAACAGCAGGTGGAGTGGGCCAACCCCCGGCATCGCGGGATCGCGGTGCTGATGATCGATGTCGACAACTTCTCGCGCATCAACGATACCCAAGGTCAGGCAGTCGGCGACAGCCTGCTGAAGGAAATCGCGCATCGGCTGCAACTGTGCCTGCGGGATACCGAGCGCACGCTGCAGAACGACGGCGCGCTGAACGACATCAATGATTGGGTCGCGCGCACCGGCGGCGACGAATTCGCCCTTGCGTTGCCGGGCGTAGCCACGACCGACAGCGTTCAAGTCGTGGCGCAACGCGTGCAGCTCGCGCTCGCGCGGCCTTTCGTGTTTGCGCAGCAGGAAATACCTCTGTCGGCGACGATCGGCGTGAGCATGTATCCCGGCGACGCGCCGACAGCGGAAAGCTTGATCAAGAATGCCGACGCCGCGATGCATCACGGCAAGAAAGTCGGCCACGGCCGATTGGAATTCTTCAAGAAATCGATCAGCACGCGCGCGGCCAAGCACTTGTCCATGGAGGCCGATTTGCGCAAGGCCTTGGAGCGCAACGAATTCACGCTGCACTATCAGCCGCGTTTAGCCGTCGAGGGCATGCGCGTTGAAGCCGTTGAGGCTTTGCTGCGCTGGTGGCATCCGCAACGCGGCTTTGTCTCGCCGGACGAGTTCATTCCGCTGGCGGAGCAGAGCGGCTTGATCGTCGAGATCGGCGACTGGGTTCTGCGCGAGGCCTGCGCGCAGGCGCGGCGTTGGCGGGATGGCGGCGAATGCCACTGGCAGGTTGCCGTCAACGTCTCGGGTGTTCAGTTTCGCGATGGCAGCTTGCCGGAGCGCGTATCGCGCGCCATCCATGCGGCCGGAATCGAGCCACGCATGATCGAGCTGGAATTCACCGAAGGGGCGCTCATTGAATATTCCGCGGTGGTCAGCAAGGCAGTCAAAGCGCTGAAGGAATTGGGCGTGGCAACTGCATTGGATGACTTCGGCACAGGGTACAGTTCCTTGTCCTACCTGCGGCACTTTCCGATCGATACACTGAAGATCGACCGCGTGTTTGTGCGCGATATCGTCTCGAAAAGCGGAGGAAACGCGCCGCTGGTCGATGCCATCATCGCGATGGCCAAGAGCCTCGGATTGGATACCGTCGCAGAAGGCGTGGAAACCGAAGAGCAATGGCATTACTTGAAATCCCGGCATGCCGATCAGGTTCAGGGTTTTCTGTTCTGCAGGCCGCTGGCGCTCGAGGACTTGGAGCGCTGGCACTCCGAATGGCTGCATTCCCATGCGTCGGTGGCGAATACCGGCTGAAGCGAGCGCGGGCTGAGGCGAGCGCGGGCTGAGGCGGGCGCGGGCTGAGGCGGGCGCCGGTCCGAAACGATAGTCAGGCTCCTAGAGCAGCGCGCTGCGGCGCCAAACCACCTCGCCGTCAGCGCCGCGTGCCAGCACGCGAGCCATCACGAACAAAAGATCCGATAGCCGATTCAAATATTTGAGCGCGTCCGCGGAGACGCTTTCCACGCGTGCCAGCGACCAACAGCGGCGTTCCGCGCGCCGGCAGATGGCGCGCGCCAGATGACAGGCGGCTGCGGCGGGTCCGCCGCCGGGCAAAATGAATTCCTTGAGCGGCGGCAGGCCCTCGTTGAGTCCGTCGAGTACCGATTCGAGACGATCGACATGCGCCGCCTTGATCATGATATGGCCGGGGATGCACAACTCTCCGCCAAGATCGAACAGATCGTGCTGAATCTCCGTCAGCGCGCGGCGGATTTCAGGGGGCAGTACGGGATTCCCAAGGACTACACCCAAGGCGCTATTGGTTTCATCGACCGTGCCATAGGCCTCAACGCGCAGGTTCTCCTTGGCCACGCGCGAGCCGTCGCCGAGGCCGGTGCTGCCGTCATCGCCGGTGCGCGTATAAATTTTGCTAAGCCGGTTGCCCATGATTCAACACTTCTTACAGGCTGCGGCTGTAGCGCAAGGTTTGCTATGGTGGCGCTCCATGAATCACTCCAAAGAACTGCAGACGGCGCTGGATGCGGCCGAAAAGGCTGCGCTCATTGCGCGCTCATTGTATCAGCGCAACATCGAAATCCGCATCAAGGCGGACAAATCGCCGGTCACCGAGGCCGATGTACGCTGTGAAATGGCGATTCGCGAAATTATCGAGGCGCGTTTCCCCGCGCACGGCTTTTATGGCGAGGAAACCGGATTGCATCGCCAGGATGCGGACTACCTGTGGATAGTCGATCCGATCGACGGCACCAAGGCCTTTGTACGCGAGTATCCGATGTTCTCCACGCAAATCGCCCTGATGCACAAAGGCGAGATCGTCTTGGGCGTCTCGAGTGCCCCGATCTACGGCGAAGTTGCGTATGCGGAGCGCGGCCGCGGTGCATTCCTCAACGGCAAGCCGATCGCAGTCAGCGGCGTGTCCACCATTGAGTCGGCGCATCTGTCCTGCGGCAACATGAAGAGCCTCGCGACGGGTCCGCAATGGGCGCGCTATGGCGCGATGATTGCCGGCCTAAACCGCATTCGGGGCTACGGAGATTTTCTCCACTATCATCTGCTGGCATCCGGGAAGATCGATGCAGTGATCGAAACCGACATCAATATTCTCGATATCGCTGCGTGCGTGGCCATCGTGAACGAAGCGGGCGGCCGCTTCACCGAATTGAACGGCGCACCCATAACGCTCAAGTCAACGACCGTGTTGGCCAGCAACGGACCCATGCACGGCCCTGTGCTTGCCGCCTTGGGGTGATAAGGAGGAGCGCGGCGTAATGGGGAGGAGCGCGCGCGAGCGACGCGCACGCCGACCGCGCGCAGCTATCGCCAGCGTATCTCCAGCGCCGTGGCGGTGCCGATGAGCACCTCGTCCAGACTGGCCGCTTGTTCCCACCGATCGGCACGGAGCATTCGCCGCCCCGCCATGATTTCCGCGTAGCGCTGCGGATAGAGCGGCACTTGGTCAGGGTCGCCGTAGCCGTCGGGAAATCGAGGCGCGTCGGTCCCGGGCAGGTATTTATCGCTGGCGCCCACGGTGTGCAGCAATTCGTGGGCGATCACCACGGCATTTTCGCCGTCCATTTCGGGCGCTGCGAACGCATAGACCACGCCGATGAGTCCTTTGGTCAGCCCCAATGAGTGGGGTACTTGCGGCGTCAGAGCGGGATCGTGATACAGCACGAACATGCGAATGTCCTCCGGTTCATTCACATGACCGCTCGCCCGCCACGCCCAGAGCCTCAGCTTTAAGCTCCACCAGGCCGTCGCGAGCATCCCCGCACCGGGAGCGCGTTGCGGCGGCCGATCATGCAATTCGCTTCTGAGCCTGGTCTTCACGGGTTCCCCCGAGCTCAGGCGATACCGCTCTGCTTCCCGCATGAAAAATCGATCGATCGACTTGAAGCGTTCGGCGTCGAGAGCCGCCACATAACTCAAGGTGACTGGACTCTCGTCGGCGGCGATGGGATAGACGGCAACGTATAAGGGTTCCCGCCACCGCGTGCTGCGATATCGATCCTGCCACGTGGTCAGTGCCACAAGCAGCAACACCAGCAGCAGGATGAGAATGCGCAGCATCTTGAATCCGCCCCGCGAGGACGAAATCCGAGTCATGTGTCGCGCTCTTTGAAAAATTGATTGATTTCAATAGCTTATCAAAAACGGCCACACATCGCTGTCCGGCGGCGGCGGCCAGGGTGTATTTCTCGCCCGGCGCGCCGCCCCGCGCGGCGATTCTGTCTGCTTCACACCCTAAGCGCGACCCGACCGCTATACTTCGACATTGGCTTTTGGGGCTAGAATTACGAGGAAACATGGAGCCGACCGATACTTCCAAGCCTGATTACTTCCATCGGGTTGTAGATTGCCAGTGGGCCTGTCCGGCGCACACCGACGTTCCCGAATACATCCGCCTGATCGCTCAAGGCGAATTCACCGAGGCCTACATGGTGAATCGCGAGTCGAACGTGTTCCCCGGCATTTTGGGCCGGGTTTGCGACCGACCCTGCGAACCTGCCTGCCGTCGCGGGCGCATCGAAGAAAAGCCGGTCGCCATCTGCAGGCTGAAGCGTGTCGCGGCCGACAACCGCGACGACATCACCGCGCTCCTGCCCAAAGCGCCGCGCGAAAAGAACGGTAAACGAGTTGCCTGCATCGGCGCAGGCCCGGCTTCGCTCACGGTGGCCAATGATCTATTGCCGCTGGGCTATGAGATCGTCATCTTCGAACAGTACGGCGTGCCGGGCGGACTGATGCGCACGAATATTCCGGCATTCAGGCTTCCGGCGAATGTGCTCGATGAGGAAATCGGCTACATCGTCGACATGGGGGCGGACCTGCGCCTGAATTCGCCCATCAAGAGCATGAAGCAGCTGCTGGACGCGGAAGAATTCGACGCCGTATTCGTCGGTTCCGGCGCCCCCAAGGGCAAGGAGCTCGAGCTGCCCGGCCGTCACGACACCGACCGT
>Ga0210387_10004084_pt1 | contig 11194 bp, 13 predicted proteins | sample IncBWC7OmetaG_FD_160108 | JGI IMG/M metagenome (GOLD analysis project Ga0210387, IMG submission 160108) | Forest soil microbial communities from Barre Woods Harvard Forest LTER site, Petersham, Massachusetts, United States - Inc-BW-C-7-O ... | reverse complement strand
GCCGTCCGCTCCGGCATCGGCGGCTGGGCCGGGATCGGCGTGGCCGCGGGCATTGGCGCCGAAGATCCGACGGCCGGCTTGGGCGCCCTCGGGGCGTTTGGTGATGCCGGCTCGTTCTCGACGCAGGGTGGCGTGTTGACCGTCTTCTCGCTCGACTCGCCAGCAGCAGCAGCGAAGTAATAGAATCTCTTGAAGAGCACGCCGGGTGCCGTGGAGAGCAACTGCTCCGCGGCACCCGGTCTGTCGTCGAGGTGTAGATCGAATACGTGCAGAGACTACTCATAATTGCGGCCTCGCTATCGCTCGCCGCATACAGCGCTCCGACCGGCACGACGACCGGCGTTTCGATCGACATGGCGAGCGCGCGGATCGTTCCGCCCCCTCCTTTTTTTGGGCTCGAGCGCGAAGCGCGAAGAGCCGAGCAGTTGGGCGTTCTGCGGGTGTGCGCAGACCCGAACGACATGCCGGCGTCGAATGACAAACGCGAGGGCTTCGCGAACAAGATCGCCGAGCTGATCGCGAAAGACCTCGGCGATACGGTGACCTACGACTGGTGGCCGAGCCGCCGTGGGTATATCCGGAACACGCTCCGCGCCGGAAATTGCGATGTCGTGATCGATGTCCCGGCGCAATACGAGCTCATCGCCGCGTCAAAGCCCTACTATCGCTCGACGTACGTGATCGTCACCCGACGGGCCGAGCACTTGGCGCTGACATCGCTGGACGATCCACGACTCAAGACGCTGAAAATCGGCGTCAACTCGATCGGCGACAATTACACGCAGACGCCGCCGGCGGATGCGATATCGAGTCGCGGGATCAATGCGAACCTGGTCTGGTTCACGACGTTCTACGACGACGAGCACCAGCCCGGCGACATCGTCAACGCCGTCGCCAAGGGCACCGTAGACGTCTCGGTCGTCTGGGGCCCACTCGGCGGCTACTACGCGAAGCACGCGTCGGTGCCACTCGAGGTGACGATGCTCCCAGACAGCGACGCCCAGACTGGCAAGCAATTCGCATTTGATCAGGCGTTCGGCGTACGCCGAAGCGATCGCGAGCTCCTGGCAAAGCTGAACGATGCCATCGATCGTCGCCGTGCCGATATCACGGCCATTCTCAATGAGTACGGCGTGCCAATTGCCGGCAACGGAACCAGGTAGCCCTCGGGGGATATTGAATACATGAGCTATCGTTCGATTGCGTTACTGGTGTGTGCAGTAGGTATGATGACGGCAGCGTCAACTTCCCGGGCGCAGACAGTCATCAAAGACAGCCTCGGCGTCAACAACGTCGTGTACCAAGGCTGGAAGATGTTCGAGGTCTATTGCACCCGCTGCCACGGCGAGGACGCGGTCGGCTCGAGCTTCGCGCCGGCACTCAAGCACTCGGTGGGTCCCGACGGCAGCATCGACCACAAGGCATTCTGGCTGACCGTCACGAACGGCCGACCCGGCAAGGGTATGCCGACCTGGGGCAATCTCCTGTCGCCGGAGCAGAAGGAAGATATCTGGAACTACCTCCGCGCCCGTTGCTGCGGACACCTGGCACCGGGACGCCCGCACATCATCGCGGGCGCGAGCAAAGACTCGACGGCATTCCCACCGGCACAGGGGAATGACACGCTCTTCGTTCCTGCGTTCGTGAAGAGCTGATCGCATGCGCCGCCTCGCGCTCGTGCTCGCCCTCGCCGCCAAAGCGGTCGCGGCGCAGCCGATGACGCGCGAGGCGGTCGCGCACGCGATCGCAGCCAGCAACGCTGATCATCCCGCGGATCTGTCCGGCCGCGATCTCAGCGGCCTCGATCTCACGGGTCTCAACTTCTCACGCGTGAAGCTCCAGAACGCGACGCTCGTGGGCACGAAGTTCACGCGCGACACGATGTTCGCGGCCGATCTCTCCGGCGCCCACGCGCACGACGCGCCCTTCGATGGCGCCGTGCTCGACGTCGGTGTGTTTCGCGGCACGGATCTCACCCAAGCCTCGTTCCGCGGCGCGAGCGTCTACGCCGTGATCATGATCGGCGCCGATCTCTCGGGGGCCGACCTCACGGACGCGCGGCTCATCGGGACACTGGTCGACTCCAAGCTCGTGGGCGCCAAGCTCGTCGATCTCAAAGGCGGCGCCGACATGCGCAATCAGCCCATGGGACTCATGCGCACGGATCTCACCGGCGCGGATCTCTCTGGCGCCGATCTCACGGGCGCCAACTTGCAGCACGCCCGGCTCGTCCGCACAAATCTCACGAACGCGACGCTTACTCATGCCGACGTAACGAACGCCGACGTGAATAGCGCTATCTTCCATCGCGCTCGCGGGTGGGATAGCATCATTGGCTGGAACAAGGCACTGAACACCGACCAGGCCATACTGGATCACTAATGAAAGCTCTTGCGTTGATCATTCTGCTGGCGCCGGCGGTGGCTGGGGCGCAGCGTTTGTACGCTAGCAACGAGGGCGGAAATTCCGTCACCGACATCGATCTCAAGACCAACACGGTCATAAAGACGTTCCCGGTCGGGAATCGACCCCGTGGCATAGCATTGAGCCCCGACGGAAAACGAGCCTACGTAACCCTCGGCCGCGACGACGCGCTCGCCGTGATCGACGTCGACAAAGACACCGTGATCGACGTCATTCCGGCAAACAAGGACCCTGAGCAGGTCGCGCTCAGCTTCGACGGCAAGGTCGCCTTTGTCTCCAACGAAGACGCCGCCGCCGCCAGCGCGATCGATCTCGCGACGAAGAAGATCATCTGGTCGGTCCCCGTCGGCAAAGAACCCGAGGGTGTCGCCGTCGCGCCAGGCGGCAACCGCGTCTATATCTCGAACGAGAGCGACAGCAGCGTCACGGTCCTCGACACGAAAACAGGAAAGGAGCTCGCGACATTCAGGACCGGCGCGCGACCGCGGTTCATTGCGTTCGCCCGGGGCGGCGGTCGCGCGTACGTCACCGCCGAGGCGGGTGGGAAGATGACCGTGGTCGACGCGCCCGTGAACAGGGTGCTCAAGACCGTCAGCGTCGGCGATAGCACCCGTCCCACCGGGATCGCGATCTCGCCGGACAACTCCACCATCTATTTCGCCAACGGCAAGGCAAATAGAATAACGGTCTTCAGCGCCGCCGCCCTCGCCATCACCGACACGATCCCAGTCGGCCAGCGCCCTTGGGGCGTCGCGCTGAGTCCCGAGGGCACGACCCTGTATTCCGCCGACGGGAGATCGAATCAGATCTCGGTGATCGATGTCGTGCACAAGAAGGTCGTGCGCACCTTCTCCGTCGGCGAGCGGCCGTACGCGCCGCTACTGATTCCCGCCGGTCACCCTACCGCGCCCCCGCCCTGACGATCAGGTGCGCCGGCAGTCGTTGACGATTGGCGGCGTATTGTCGCAGGCGATCGATTCGTTCATGCCATGAGCGATCGGGCCGCAGGCCGTCGTGTGCGCCGAGCGGCTCGCCTCTTTCGCGTTCGCGGCTGACGCGTCGGCGCAATTCTGACCGCCGTGGTAGGCGACGCAGACGTGGCACTGCGCCGCTTGCGCGGTCATGGTCGACCAGAAGAGATAGCCGAAGAAGGCGAGAGCGATCGCGATGCCGATCGGGAGACGCAGGGATTTGCGCATGTCAGCGGGCCTCGACTGGGAGCTCGGCATGTGCCGCATATTCGGTCCACGACCCGTCGTAGACTCTCACATGCGGGTACCCGAGCAGGTCGTGTAGCACAAAATAGATATGGCTCGACTCCAACCCACCATTACAGTACGCGATGATGTCTTTCTCGGGCGTGATCCCCTGGGCTGCGTATGCCGCGCGCAGTGTATCCAAATTCTTGAACACGTGCGATAACCCCGACTCGAGATCGCCGGCCCAGTAATGGTTGATGGCGCCCGGAATATGTCCGCGGCGTATCTGCGCCCCCGCCTGGCCCGCGTACTGATCCGGCGGACGCGCATCGACCAGCACGCTGTTCGCCGATCGGTTGACCACATCGTCGAGCGTCGCCCGATCGGGATGAAAATCGTGCGCCGAAAACGCGCCCGACATCACGTACGGATACGCGCGCTCGACCGGTCGCTGCTCGAGTGTCCATTGCTGGAACCCGCCGTCTAACACTGAGGCCTGGATCCCGAATCCGCCGAGGATCCATACCAGGTACGTCGCGTCGATGTTGCGCGTATCGCCCGCGCTGTACACGACGACCGGCCGCCCATCTCGGAGGCCGAGTCGCGTAAACAGGGCCACGTAGCTCTCAGCCGGCAACAGGAGGTTCGGCACGCCGTCGGCGAACGAGCGGAGCGACTCGGTGTTCAAGTACACCGCGCCGGGAATATGGCCGGCGAGATACGACGCGATGTCGGTTCGCACGTCGATCACCGTCGCGTAATGCCCGCGGAGCGCCGCCAACATGCCGGTCGTGGCGAGGCTGCCCTTCCATGTGAAGGTCAAGCCCCGGTCCGCGCCGATCAGCGCCTTCTCGAACTCCTGGTAGATCCGCACGGCGTTGCGCTGCCGCCGCGATGCCAGCGAGACCGGGCGACCGGAGTCCGGCGGCGGCATCCGCGCCAGAATGCGGCTCAGCGGTGTGCCGTTGTTGACCGCCAACAGGATCGGCACCTGCACTGAGTCAAAGTAGGCTCGCGTCCGCGACAGTTGCTCGGCCGGATCGCGAGCGATGCGACCGTGCCCGGGCACGACCACCCGCGCGCGCAGCGCCGCGAGCCGGTCGGCCGCCGTGAGCGCGCCGAGTGAGCTGCCGTCAACGACCATCGTGACGCCGTCCTCGACGACGAGATCGCCCGCGAACAGTACGCCGGCGTCCGGCAGCCACACCGCGAGATCAGCCACCGTGTGCGCGTCCGGCGGGTGGATTACATCCATCCGTCTGCCGCCGAGCACGAGCGTCGTGTCGTACGTGATGGGGATGTCCGGCGTATCCGCGAACGCAAAGCCGGTGAGCTCGCGCACGCCGACCACCTGGTCCCACGCGGACACGAGCTCGTCATCTCCGCCTTCGGCCGCGAGCATTGTCCGATCCGGGTGCGCGATGACCTTCGCGCCGAGTCGCTTGAAGACGATCGCGCCGAACGTGTGATCGGGGTGGTGATGCGTCAGGATCAACCAGCGTATGGGCGCTTGCGTCACCGTGCGAATGCCGGCCACCATGCGCTTCGCCTGATACGGACTGCCCCCGGCGTCGATGACAACGACACCGCTGTCCGTCACCACGAATCCAGCGTTCGCTCGGCCCTCGGATCCCCGGCCTGTGTCGCCTGGTATCGCGTATACGCCGTGCGCGAGTGCGACAATCGGAAACGCGAGCGCGACTAGCTGAATCGCACGTCTACCGTCTGATGGTATACGCCACCCGTGTTGTCTTTCCAGGTGACGGTCACTGGCGCTTCTCGCGTGGCCTTGAGCGGGAATGTCACCGACGGATCCCGGCTTACGCCCGACGTCCACTCGAAATGGGCGATCTGCTCGTCGCCGTAGGTGACGCTCACATCATTGATAAAGAACGCCGGGATCGGCTGACCTTCCGCCGTGCGAAAGAATCCTGTGTCCATCGGATGCTCGATGATGGCACGCACATAGATGACGTCGCCGTTCGTGACCGACGCTGGGAGCAGCACACGAGCGTCGCCGGTCGCCATCACCCGCAACCGTTCAGTGTGACGAACACTTTCTTGGCCGAGACGTACAACTCACCAGTATTCATCTCGGCGATCGCACGGACGTACGACGTGCGCCGCATTTTGATGCGTGTGTCGATCGACGGGACACCCCAGAATCCCGCGACATAGATGTCAGGATTGTGGTCGACGATCACGTGAAACGCCGTGACGTGGTGATCTGGTGTCTGTGGCAGATCCGTCTCGAGAAAGATCGGGACGAAGCGGCCGTCCGGGGCGTTCTCCGGAATGTCGAACTGGACGTGCGCTTTCGTGAGCGTGCGGTCGCCGAAACGCGCTTTCAACACGCGCTTGACGTCCTCCGTCATCTCGTCGTCATCCGGCCCATGGCCGAGCATGAGCCCGGCTACGCTCGACCCAGTTAAGGCCAGAAAGGCGCGACGGTCCATGAAATACAAGCTAAGGGCGCGGGACTTGCGCCACAAAGAGCCGGTCAACTCATCCATTAAGAAACGGAGACCGAGATCATGAGACTTACGCCCTTTGCCGTCGTCGCCCTTGTCCTCGCGGTTGCGTGCAGTGGCAACAAAGACGCGGCGAATCAGCCGGCGACGACTACGGATACGAGCGCGGGCGCGATGACTCCGAGTACGACTCCGCCGGCGTCGCCGAGCACGCCAGCCGCGTCGACTCCGGCCACGCCTGACACGACGCAGATGGCGGCACCGGCGCCCGACAGCGGTATGAAGAAGATGTCAGGAAAGAAGCACAAGAAGGCGGGCGCCGACACAACTACGCACTAGTCGCACTTCGTCGCGGGCGGTAGAGACCAAACTTTGAGTTCTCTACAAACGAGTTACTCTGCCGTCCCGCCCAGGCGCAGCAACTAGGGCTGGTCGCCGCCCCCGACTTGTTGCGGCGTGCGCTCGTATCCGGGCTTCATAGCCGGAGTGAGATTGCCGGGTTTTTGCTTGGCGACTTGCGTACCGGGATCAGGCGGCGCGGTCGATGCGATCACGCCCGGCGGGAGATACTCGGCCGGATAGTAGAACCGGAACGAGCGCTTGTCGCACTGAATCACGCCAAACGCGTCACGCCGGCGGACCAGCTTCTCATAGTCGTCCCGACTCGGCTGACAACTATAGGCATTGAGCCCGCCGAGCTTACACGTCTCGATGTCGTCGCCCATGCAGGTCGTGGGCGTATGCACGTGAAGCTCCGGACTCCCGGACGGGCACTCGAAGTCCGCGGAGATCGGCGTTGCGCTCGTGACGTCGACATTCTTGATCGCGAACACGCGAAACACCGTGTCGTCCTGGATCGGCGGCGTCTTCGACACGTGATACACGCCGTATGACCAATCGACGACGCAGTACGCGCGCTCGACTTGCTTGGGGTTCATATCATCCCAGGCCGCGACCAGCTCCTTGCGCGGCCCGTCCATGACGACCCCAAGTCGTACCGCCTGTGCTTTCCCGGTCGTGGTCACGCAGACGGCGGCAAGCAGCGCGACCACCCCCGACCCCACCGTACGTGTCATTACCCGTTCCCTTTAGAAAGCTTCGTGCCCAGGTTCGTGGAGCGCGGTGGCTACCAAGGCTCCGTCGCATCCGAGATCGGTCAGGCGCGCGATGTCGCTCCTGTCCCGTACGCCTCCCCCGACAACGAGTTCCACTCCTAAGGTCGACGCTCGGACTGCCTGGACCGTTACCCAGTCGAGCCCAGCCATTGACCCGACCTTGGCGAGATCCAGGAGGATCACCGCGGTCGCCCCGGCCTGCACCGCCTTCTTGGCTAACTCGGCCGGCTGTTCGCCCCCAGTCAGCGGCCGGCCCGCCCTGAGATCGAGGCTGAACGCCGCGCCCGTCACTTCCTCCCACGCCAGCATTGTCTCGAGGCCGACAACCGGTCGGACATTGGGCGCCACGCGAAGCGTGGAGCGCCCAGCATCCAGCCAGACGGCAGCACCGAGCGAAGCGAGGTGCCCGACGACAGGAGACAAAGGGGCGCCGGCAATGGCATCCAGATCAGCCACATATATTTCCGGCACCGGATACCGCAGGTACGCCCGCGCCAGGGCGACCGGATCGCCTTCCTCTCCAGGCCCGAGGAGCGCCGATCGCACGGGTGTATAGGCGTCCCGCTTCCCGCCCCGGGCGTGCACGGCGCGGCCACCCGCGAGGTCGATCACACCAATGAGTCGCATAGTTATCGGGTGGGACATCGGAGGCGTAAACACCAAGGTCTCCCGGGTAAACGCCGAGACCGGTGTCGTCGCCGTCCGCTCCCGTCCGTATGAAATACAGCGAGACCTCAACGCGCTCCCAGGGCTTTTGACCGCCCTCGCCAGCGAGGTGGGCGGCACCCCAGACGATGCGCACGCCGTCACCATGACGGCCGAGCTGTCTCAAGCCTTCCGGACCAAACGCGAAGGGGTCGCTTTTGTGTTGGATGGCCTCGCAGCCGCCTTCCCCAGCTCACGCATCGCGGTGTTCACGACCGACGGCCGCTGGCTGACCGTTGAGTCAGCGCGCGAGCAACCTCTCGCGGTCGCCGCCGCGAACTGGGTTGCCGCCGCCCACGTCGTCGCCGCGCACGTCCGCGACGCCATCCTCGTCGATATCGGCTCGACCACGACCGACATCATCCCGGTCGACAACGGCCGGGTTGCCGCGGTCGGCCGCACCGACCCCAGCCGGCTTCTCTCTGGCGAGCTCCTCTACCTCGGCGCCGTCCGCACGCCCGTCGAAGCGATCGTGCACTCCGTGCCCCTCGGCACCGGATGGGCCGGCGTCAGCGCGGAGGGGTTTGCGCTCGCCGGCGACGTACACATCTGGAATGGTCGCATCTCGAGCGAGCAGTACACGGCGCCCACGCCCGACGGCAGGGCAGCTACCCGACCGTACGCCGGTGAGCGCCTCGCGCGCGTCGTGTGCGCCGATCGCGAGATGCTCGATACCGCTGCACTCGACGCCATCGCGGCCTACGTCGCTGACGCGCAGGTCGCGCGGACGGCCGAGGCCATTCGACGCGTGCGCGAGCGACACCCGCACATCGAGATCGGAGTCGTCGCGGGACTCGGGAGCTTTATCGCGGATGCCGCCTGCCAGCGTGCCGGCCTGCGCGTTATGCCGCTGGCCGAGCTCCTCGGCGCCGCCGCCGCCGAGTGCGCGCCCGCGGCCGCCGTCGCCCTGCTGCTGGCGCGGGCGTGATCGAGACGGTCGTCAAGTTGGGCGGCGCGGTGTTGGCCGACGCGCCGGTCATGGCGCTGGCTGGGATCCCGCGCGACGGGCGCACGCTCATCGTGCCTGGAGGCGGCCCATTTGCGGACATGGTTCGCGCCGCCGACGCACGGTTTGGCCTCAGCGACGACGACGCGCACTGGGCGGCGATCCTGGCGATGGACCAATACGCCACCGCGCTCGCCGCGCTCGCCCCCGGCCTGCCGATCGTGGCGCCATATCAATGGCTGCGCGCCGTCGACCCGCTCCCACACTCGTGGGACGTAACGAGCGATAGCATCGCCGCATGGGTTGCGCTCGCCGTCGGAGCGCGGAGGCTCCTGCTGGTGAAGCCGGTGAGCGACGGCGGGGTAGATAGGTACTTCGGGCGAGTGCGGGCGGACCTGGACGTAAGGGTGCTCGGCGTGGACAACATAGATACGATACAGACGGTGCTCGCCGAGCCAGCGGCCTGGACACATCTTTCATCCCCGTGAGCCCCGACTCGGTCCGCGACAGTCTCCAGGCGACACTCGGCACCGCCTACCGCCTCGACCGCGAGCTCGGCGGCGGCGGGATGTCGCGAGTGTTCGTGGCGGAAGAGACCGTCCTCAGTCGCACTGTCGTCATCAAGCTCTTGTCGCCCGAGCTATCCGAGGGCCTCAACGTCGAACGTTTCCGCCGCGAGATCCAGGTCGCGGCGCGCCTCTCGCATCCGCACATCGTGCCGTTGTTGACGGCGGGCGAGTCCGGGAGACTCCCGTACTTCACGATGCCGTTCATCGACGGCGAGTCCCTGCGGAACCGCCTGACGAAGGGCGGCGAGCTGCCCGTAGGCGAAGCGGTCCGAGTGCTGCGCGAAGTTGCCTCGGCCCTCGCGTATGCCCACGCCGCCGGCGTCGTCCATCGCGACATCAAGCCCGAGAACGTGCTGGTCTCCGGCGGCGCCGCGATGGTCACGGACTTCGGCGTCGCCAAAGCCTTGAAGGACGCCGCCAACTCCGGCGGCGCCCAACTCACGCAGTTTGGGGTAGCGCTCGGCACCCCGGCGTACATGGCGCCGGAACAGGCCGCGGCCGACCCGACGACCGACCAGCGCGCCGATATCTATGCCTTCGGCGCCATGGCCTACGAGCTCCTCACGGGCTCGACGCCCTTCGCCGGCCGCCCGGCGCAGGCGATGCTGGCTGCGCATGCGGTCGAGGCTCCGGAGCCGATCTCGCGCCGCCGGCCCGCGGTCCCCGAGTCGCTCGCCGCGCTCATCATGCGGTGCCTGGAGAAGCGCCCGGCCGATCGCCCGCAAACGGCCGACGAGATCATGCGCGCGCTCGACAGTGTCCAGACCTCGAGCGGTGGATGGACGCCGACGACCGGCATTCCCGCGTCGCGCCCCAGGGGCCGGCGTCGGATCGTGCTCACGTTCGCCGCGATCCTCATCGCGATCGCCGTCTTGGTTCCGGTCATGCAGCGGCGCCTGGGCGCTCGTCCCGCCAACGGGCCAGTGATGCTCGCGGTCCTGCCGTTCGAGAACGAGGGCCCGGCGCCCGATGCGTATTTCGCGGACGGACTCACGGAAGCGATCACCAACCGGCTCGCGTCCCTTCACAATCTCGGCGTGATCGATCGGCGCAGCGCGGAGCAGTATCGAACGACGACCAAAACGCCGAAGCAAATCGGCCGCGAGCTCGGCGTGCAGTACATCCTCGAAGGCACGGTCCGGTGGGCCGCGGACGACAAGGGCACGCGCAAAGTGCAGATCTCGCCGGCGCTCGTGACGGTCTCGGATCTCACGACCAAGCCCGCGGGTGGCCCGTATCTGGTCGTGCCATCGGACGTGTTTCAGGTACAGACCGACGTGGCCACGAAGGTCGCCGACGCGCTCAACATCACGCTGACAGGCGCCGACCAGCAAGCGCTCACCAACCGCCCGACGCAGGATCCCGTGGCGTGGCAAGCGTTCAACGTCGGCGAGAATGCGTTCCAACATGTGCACGATCTCTCGTCGTCCGACGAGATGCACACCGCGATCACGCAGTATGAGCTCGCGGTCACGCGCGATCCAAAGTTCGCGGCCGCCTGGGCACGCCTGGCCTTCGCGCGGATGGTCTGGTCGCTGTACAACGCGTCGGACACGGCGCGTTTGTCGAGCGCGACGCGCGCGCTCGATACGGCGGCGATGCTCTCGCCCGACCTTCCACAATTGCACCAATCGCGCGCGTTCTATCTCGGGTTCTTCCAGCACAATACCGACGCGTCCTACGAAGAGCTCGTGCGCGCGCAAGCCGGGCGGCCGAATGACGCTGACCTCGCGGCTCAGCTCGCCACGGCCGAGGTCGTCCGGGG
>Ga0210387_10004083_pt1 | contig 11197 bp, 6 predicted proteins | sample IncBWC7OmetaG_FD_160108 | JGI IMG/M metagenome (GOLD analysis project Ga0210387, IMG submission 160108) | Forest soil microbial communities from Barre Woods Harvard Forest LTER site, Petersham, Massachusetts, United States - Inc-BW-C-7-O ... | reverse complement strand
GGTGTCCACTGCCCTCCAACCGGCCCAACAAAAAAGTGGGCTTGCGCCCACCCATCCGTGCGACCCGCTTCAGAGCGAAATTAGAGTAAATTCCGCCAGCGAGGCAAAAGCAAGACACGGTGGACCGTGAGGCCGCTTCCCGCCCTCTTCGTTCCTCGCTCAAGCTCCCCGTTCTCGCTGCCTCGTGGTCATTCTCCTACGTGTGGGGACGTAAATCGATTCTGGTCACGCGAAAAAGAGCAAGACCTGCCCCTTGAATCGTCCGTTTCGGTGGTGTTCCGAAGTCCGGTTGACGCCACGCGCCGACTTGATTGCGCCGCCGTTTATTGCACCGTCAGTGTTGGGGCTGCGCTCAGGCCGGCATTCGGGTATACGAACATCGAATTGGCGCCTGCGTTCGTCACGAATACGTTTCCAAACACGTCCACCGCCACGCCTTCAGGGCCATTGTTGCTGCCACTGGGCGTCTGGGTGATGCCTGTCGGACAAGCATTGCCGGAGAAGAAGCTGTTGATGTCGTAGTCCAACACGTCACGACCGTAGTAATCGCTAACGAAGAAGGACGAAGGCGGCCCGCCAAAAAGGCCGCTAAATAGCGCGAACGCCGTCGGGCCGGCTGGTGCGCTAGTGCACGCGGTACGCGATAACGTGAACAGCGGCGTTGACGTGTTCGTCAGCGGCGCTAAATATACGAACACGTTGCCCCCGCCAGTGCCCACAACCAGAAAGTCGCCTACACCGGAAAGCGAATAAAACAACAACGCACCCGGAGCGAAGAATTGACCGCCAGCCGCGTCTCCCGACAATGGGCTGAACGACGCTTCGACGAAGCCTCCGCTCGAGTTCGGTTGATAGACCGAAATCGCATTACTCGCGTTGTCCGCAACGTATACGTTGCCGTTTGCGTCGACCGTCACGCCCAGAGGTCGGCTGATGCTTCCAGTGCTTATTTTGTCGGCGGTTACTTCCGCATTGTTGTTGGCAGTATCGTAGACCGTAATCCAGCCCTTGGACCCGGAGGGTCCGCCATTGGCCACGTAGAGAAATTCCCCGGTCGGATCAAATGCGACGCGGGACGGGTTTGCAATGTCCGCGGTAATCGTCTCCACCAAAATCATTCCCGTCGCGGCTCCGGTCGCAGGGTTGCGAGCTATGTTGTAGACAAGAACCTGATTGCCACCTGCGTTTGCGAGATAGAGCTTACTTTGGTCGCTGCTGAGCACAACGCCGTTCGGATTGCTCAGCACCGAGGTCGTTCCTGTTCCGCAGTTCACATAAACGGTGGCGTAGAGGCTTACCGTGCCCATCCCCGTGCCCTGGACGGCGCACGTTTCGCCGGACGGCTGCGTCAGGATCGTAACGTCGTATGCGCTTCCATAGGTCAGCTGCGTCGAGAACGAGCTGAGCTGGTTGGTCGAAACAGTCAAGGTATCGACACCGGAATTCTGCAATTGCAGAGTCTGGCCGGATGCCAGGCCGGACACCCAAACCGAAACGGGATAAGTAACGATTCCGCAACTGATCGGGATGCCGTTGATGGGTACAGGCGCGTTCGGCGTCACGCTACCAAGCCTGGAGAAAGGCGCCGTGAGGCCGCAGGATTCGTTCTGTGGATCGGAAACCGTGACAAACAAAATCCACCCCGTAAAGCCGGAGAAAGGTGCCCCGGCCATTCCTATAAAGGGTCCATTACCGCTAAAGGCGAACCCAACGCCCGGGCAGCCCGGTCCCGAGGTTACCACGCAGTGGTTCGGCAGTCCCGTCGTGGCCACATGCAAGAACGCCGACTGATTCGGATTGAGGCCCGTGACTGTACCCGTCACCATAACTAGCTCTGCGCCCGGCGGGGGCGGAAGCGAAGCCGTAGTGGCTGGATTGTTCAGGTTTGCCATCGTGGTCGGGGAAATTGCGGCGCCGCACGCGTTGGCGGCGGACTTTCCAAAAGCGGTGATCGCCGTGGCCAGTGTCTGCGGCAGCGTGGTGTTCGTGCCGCCGCAAACGCCCTCGATCGTGCACAGCCTGACGTATCCGCTTCCGTTTGCCAGCGGCACAGCGATGGGACGGCGGTTGTCGTCGCCGTCGAGCGTGCCGTCGGAGGAGTAGTCCTCGATCAGCGCGGCCGTCAAATTCGCCGAACTGACACCGTTTTGCGCGGCAAGCTGGGCCAACCCAGCCACAGCCAGCGACATATCGAGGGTCGCCTGGCTGGCCCCCGTGGCGCAATTCGCACTCGTCACATCCACCAGGGGCGTGCTCATAATATTCAAGAGTCCGCCGAACTGAGTGCCCAGGTCGGTGTAGAGGTTCGTCGCGATCGGCCCCGGAGAGGTTCCGGTGTCCGCTGCGAGCTGCAATGCGAGTTGCGCTACCATGCTCGTTAGCGGCGTCAATTCCGCAGTCACAGTTCCTGATCCGTCGGGAACAAGCACGCTGAGCGGTCCGGCTTGGACGGTCTGGCCGGTCACATCATCCTTATAGGTTCCACCGAGGCTCGTAATCAGTACGGGCCCCGAAAAACCTGAGGGCAACGTAAGCGCGTAGCTGCCGTCGGCCTTCGTGATGGTCGAGGCGATCGGCGTGGTGCCCACGACGCCGGTCGAGGAAATCGAGTAAGCATTGATCGTGGCCCCGACAACCGGTCCGTCGAACGCCGCGCCGCCAACCGCAGGCGGGGAGCTCACGGTTAGCGATGCCGCGGTGGTCGTCGCGCTGCTCACGGAGTTGGTGAACACTGCTTCGTACTGGTTTCCGTTCTGCGACGCTGTCGTTCCCGTTAGAGTCAGCGTCGTCGAGGTAGCGCCAGCAACATTCGTGAACGCGCCTCCACTCACGCTTACTTGCCACTGCACCGTCGGCGCAGGGTTGCCACTGGCTGCCGCTGTGAAGGTGGCCGTGACTCCCGCGTTCACGGTTTGATTCGTCGGTTGCTGGGTGATTTGCGGAGTGAAGTCCACGGTAAGCGTCGCCGGCGTCGTCGTGGCGCTGCCCGCCGAATTGGTGAATACGGCTTGATACTTGTTTCCGTTCTGCGACGCCGTCGTTCCGGTGATCGTAAGTGTGGGTGAAGTAGCGCCGGGAACGTTGGCGAACGCGGCTGCATTCGCGCTCACCTGCCACTGCACCGTCGGCGCAGGCGTTCCGCTGGCCGCCGCGACGAAAGCAGCCGTCTGCCCCGCCGTCGCCGTCTGATTCGCCGGTTGCTGCGTGATGGTGGGAATGGCGGACGTGGAACTGGGGGGAACTGAAGTGCTGCCCGAGCCGGAGCCACAGCCAGCCAAGAAACCGAGCGGCATCAGGCAGAGCGCGATCAGTGTACGTTTATTGTTCATCTTCATGCTGGGTCTCCTGTGTTGTGTCTTTCTCAAAGCCTTCGAGGCCGATGCACTTCTGGGATTCGCGCACCGTCGCTTCTTCACGCAACCGTTTGCGCTCCGACTCCAGCACTGAGGCAAGCCACTCCTGAAATTCCGTTTCGTTGGTGATGGGGGCAGACCGTTGCATGAGCCGTCGAGTCCAGGGGCAATGCGCGGGAGTGTGCGTGGAACGGTTCCGAACGTCAATGTACGGAGGAAAATCTAGTTCTGTAGTAAGTCTTACTAGGCAGCCGTCTGATAATAAGAAGGTTAGTCCCGCTTCGTCGACTCTCCTTCAGAGTACTGGTTCCATGCTAAACTCTGCCCAGTCCCCGGGTTTCCCCTGAAGGAACATTTATGGAGCAGGCTCCCAGCTCGCCGATGCTCAAGTTCGGTCCTTACCTTGTGGATCTGGCAGCGGGCGAAGTACGTAAGAACGGCTCCCGCATCCGCCTGCAGGAAAAGCCTTTGCGCGTGCTGGCACTCCTGGCCGAAAGGCAGGGCCAGGTAGTCACCCGCGAGGAGCTGAAAAAGCGCCTGTGGCCCGAAGACACTTTTGTCGATTTTGAAACCGGCCTGAACACCGCCGTAAGCAAACTCCGCGACGCCCTCTCCGACAGCGCCGAGAATCCCCGCTACATCGAAACCATCCCACGCCGCGGCTACCGGTTTATTTCCCCAGTCGAATTCGTCAACGGACATCGTCCATCCACTGAGGATTCGGACTACGGCCGAAATGCGAAACTCGCTCCGGCGCTTATACGCGCTACGGGCGAGCTTTCAGGAACCGAGGCGCGTAAGGTGTCCGGAGCCAGGCCGAAGAAACGGGCCACACTTTGGATTTCGCTCGCGGCCGTCGTCCTGATCATCGGCGGCGGCGCCTATTGGCTGACACACGGCCGCTCTGCGCTTTCCTTCCACTCCAGCGATACCGTGCTCATCGCCGACTTTGAGAATCAAACCGGCGATCCCCGCTTCGACAACGCGCTCGGCACGGCTTTCGGCGTTAGCATCGCGCAGTCGCGATACGCGAACGTCTATCCGCGTATGCAGCTTGATGCCGTGCTTAAGAGAATGGGCCGGCAACAGGGCGAACGAATTACTGCATCCTTGGGCCGCGAAATCTGCCAGCGCGAAAGTGTACGCGGGTTGATTGTCAGCAGCATCACTCGCACCGGGCAGGAATACTCGCTCACCGCGCAATTGCTCGACCCACGGTCGGGAGAGCCAGTACGCTCCTACACGGAAAGATCCCATGGTGAAGACCACATCCTGGATAGCTTGGATGAGCTATCGAAGGAAGTTCGCGAGGCCCTGGGAGAGTCTCTCTATCAAATTCATCAGGCAGGCAAGCCATTGCCCCAGGTGACCACCCGGTCTCTCAGCGCCCTGCAGCAATATGCCGAAGGCTCCGCCCTCTGGCAGCGCGGGAAATATCAGGAGGCGGTCACGTTGTACCGGGCTGCAGTGGCCGGCGATCCTGATTTTGCAGTAGCTCATGCGGCTCTCGGCAATGCGTACTACAGCTTCATTACCAACGCGCCCGAAGACGGGAAAAGGGAATACGAAAAGGCTCTTTCATTGTCGTCGCGAACCACAGACCGAGAACGAATGATCATCGAAACGCAATATGCATCGAACCAAAATCACCTGGCCGAGGCAGACCTGCTCTTCCGCTCCTACCTGGACCGCTACCCGGATGATTCAGTGATGCGATTCAATTACGCCAGTCTGCTGCGCAAAAATGAACGCGAGGCGGATGCTATCGAGCAATACAAACAGGTTCTTCGCGTTGCACCGGACTTCGCGCATGCCTATATCGGAATCGCAACAGCCTACAAAAACATCAATAATTTCCCCGCTGCCCTGCAAGCGTATTCGAAAGCCTTTGAAATCGATCCGCAATGGCTGATCGCGGGGAATATCAACCGCGAATATGGCTTCGCGCTCGTTGCCAACGGTGAGGACCAAAAAGCCGAACAAGTATTCTCAGCCCTGCTCGCCAAACCGGAAACTCGCCAGAATGGTCTGCGATCGCTGGCTTTCCTGGACCTTTATCACGGTCGATACGCCAGCGCTCAAAGCCGTTTGCAGCAATCGCTTGAGATCCTCAACACGCAGAACTCACCGCTCAGCGTGGGGCGAGTTCACCTCTTGCTCGCCACCGTAGCGGAAGGCGAAGGCGACACAAAACGTCAACGGCAAAACCTCGATGCCGCCCTTGCCGACCTGAAGGATATTCAATTGAAGGTCGTTTTCGGAGCCATGCTCGCCGACGCCTATGCGCGCGCGGGCTTCATGGATCAAGCCCAGAAGATTGCAGCGATCATCACCCCAATCGCCGATCAGCACAGCTCAGAACAGCTGGGGTACGTGCATCTTGTCCAAGGGGATATCGCTCTCGCGGCCGGCCAGCATGACCAAGCCATCGAATTGTTGACCCAGTCTGACCGGGAAAATCACACCGGCTTTTCCGCCGAAGCCATCGCGCACGCGTATCAGCAATCCGGCGACGTCGAGAAGGCCATTGCTGCCTACGAAAACATTCTGCGCGCGCCCGACCTTTCTCTCAGCTGGGAGCCACAGCAGCGGTCGTTGGAGGCCCGCTACACGCTCGCATTGGATTATTCCTCGCGCGGCGACAAGCAAAAGGCTCGCGAAACGCTGGCGCCTCTGCTGAATCTCTGGAAGGACGCCGACGCCAACCTTCCTCTCCTAAAAAAAGCCAAGGCTGAATACGCAACCTTGCAATAATTCCTCGCAACCCCTTGGTTTCGGCAGGTGAGACAGCCGAGTTTCCGGTACGCGCTAGCTCGTCGTTGGCGACACACCCTACATCGTTCCCTATCGAGTCCGCGCAAATGCCCGTTGAAATCCTTCGCGTCTTTCACGCCACCCGAAAGTGGCCCGCTGGCTTCTGAAGGGGAATCCGGCACAGACGGGAAGTCCGCCCTTTAAACTCGAAGGCGCTCCGAGAAATAGCCGAGGGGCGTGGAAAATATACTTCGGAATGCGTCCCGTCTGTCCCCCGTCCTCGCCGGTAAGATAGATGCGCCGCGACAGAGCAACATCAGCTTTTGAATACCGATGCGATCACGTCAGCCTCAAAAGTTTCTAGCAAGGCGACATGTTCATTCGTTGGCAACGGGGCTTCCGAAAAATATTTATTTTCTGCAAAAGCCGTTTCAGCTCTTCGCTGAATTGTGAAAGGAGCGTGTAGGGGTTTCCGCGGAATTTGCTCAGAATTCATCGTAAGAATAGTCGGTCCCCAGAGAGTCTTGTCACCCACTCCGCTAATCAAACAAATCCGGCTGCTCGCGCGTAATGCGGTCCCACAGCGGCTGGAATTGGAACCATCCAACCATCGGCAGTCCCACTTGCGCGTGCGTCAGTTTCGCCGTTTCGTGAGGAATCTTGCGTGGTTCTCCGGCGGCTTCCGCGAGCAATTGCGCCTGGCACGACCGGTCCATGGTAATAAACCACCACGCCGCTTCGTCCACGGTTTGTCCGACGGTCAGCAACCCGTGATTGCACAAGATGCCCGCTTTTTTGTCGCCGAGCGTTTTCGCGATGCGGTCGCCTTCGTCCGTGTCGTAGACCACTCCGGTGTAATCGTTAAACACGACATGATCTTCATAAAACGCGCAGGCATCCTGCGTCAGTGGATCGAGCAGCCGCCCCAGCGAGGACCACGTTTTTCCATGTAGCGAATGCGCATGCGCCGCGGCAATCACGTCGGGGCGCGCTTTGTGAATCCGGGAATGAATCGCAAACGCCGCAGCGTTCACTTCCCGCTCGCCTTCCACAACTTCGCCATGATCGTTCACCAGCAAAAGGTCCGACACGCGAATCTGGCTGAAATGCATCCCAAAAGGATTCACCCAAAAATGGTCCAGCCGCTCCGGATCGCGCGCGGTGATATGTCCCGTCACGCCTTCGTCGAATCCGCAGCGCGAAAAGATGCGGAAAGCTCCCGCAAGCTTTTGTTTCCGGTGGCGCCTCTCTTCAGCAGGCGTTGCGAAAACTGCCGGGCGCGGCATCCGTTCCATTCGCGATTTCACTTGAGGCATAAAGTCCTCCTTCTTCTTGTCCGCCTACTATATCGAATTCCAAGCCAACCTGACGACCGTTTCTCATTCCCTGGCTGCCCAGGCCCCGCCCGCCCGGTCGAATCCCTCTTCTCCCGCGTGGACGGCGCCCCCGCCTTTCCCTTCCGCGCCGGCTCACAGGCGCCATGTCCTTTGCTTCACGAATTGCTTGACCACCTGCGACGGTCTCCGCTACTGTTTCTGGAGATTGTGGTGCTCAGGCAGACTTTATATGGTTCCCCGGCGTATTCGGCTCGCAAACCTTTTCCCATGCCTTTTAACCGTCTGCGCTCTGTTTCTTCTCGCTCCAGCCCTTCGCGCGCAAAAGCCATCCGGCGGAACGCCGACCCAGGGTGTCGGACAAAGGTCCGCCGGTCCTTCCTTCCCAACGGCGAACGAAACGCCGGTCGACGTTTTGGTCAGCGTGCGAGAACCAAGCGGCATGCCCCTGGCGGGCAATGCCATCGTCAAACTTTATTCCGAGCGCGGCGTGCATCTGACCATGCCCACCCAGGACAACTCCACGGCCACGTTTCCGAAAATTCTCGAGGGCGAATACGATATCGAAGTAACGGCCATCGGATACAAAACGGCCAAGGAACACGCTTCCGTTTTTGCGGGCGGCACGACCTGCACGGTCTATGTCTACTTGCACAGCGAAAGCGAGAGTTCTTCCGCAAACGTTGCGCCCAGCGGCGCCGTCATGACGCCGCGCCTGCAAGCGGAAATTGATAAGGGCCTGGACAAAATGCGCCGCCATCAGTATGACGCGGCTCGCGCGCAATTCGAGAAGGCTGCAAAGATGGCGCCGGGAAATCCGGACATCCAGTATCTGCTCGGCATGCTGGAATACACGCAGGAGCATTTCGATGCGGCTCGCACAAAATTTCAGGCGGCGCTCTCTATCAATCCTTCGCACGAGCGGTCACTGCTGTCGCTCGGGGAACTTCAGCTGCGCACCGGAGACGCCGCCACGGCCGCGGAGACTCTCGAGAAGGCCTACCAGATAAATGGCGCGGACTGGCGCACGCACTGGCTGCTCGCCAATGCCTATACTCAGCAGAAGAATTACGAAAAGGCGCTGCCGCATGCCACGCGCGCTGCGGAACTCGGAAAAGATCATGCGGTGCCAGCGTGGATGCTTTTGGGCCAAATTCTGCTCCAGGAGCAAAAACCGGAGGAAGCGAAGCGAGCGTTCGAGACTTTAATCCGGAGTTTTCCGAATGATCCCGCCGTGCCTGAAGCAAAAATCCAGCTTGCTGCGCTAGACAAGCCGGTGGTTGCGACGGTTTCAAATGTTCAGCCACCGCAACCGGTGCCCCAGCCTCCTGCCGCGCCGGCTCCTCCTCCCGCGCCGATGCGTGCGTGGGCTCCTCCGGACATCGACAGCAAAGAATATCCGGCCGTCCAGGATGTTGCGTGCTCGGAAAGCGATTTGGTGCAGAGGACGCAGGCCAAAATGATGCGCCAACTCGGAAACTTTGAGAAGTTCCTGGCAACAGAGCATATCGAACACCAAGAAGTGAACGCGTATGGAGTTCCGGGGCCAGTGCGCGAGAAGGACTTCAACTATCTTATTTTCGTGGAACACCCGAGACCTGGCATGTCCTTTCTGGATGAGAAGCGCGATGGCGGAGAAAACCTTGGATCTTTCCCAACCTCGCTGGCGACGCAGGGTCTGGCCGCTCTCGCACTAAGCGTTTTCGACCCTAGCTACGAGGCAGATCTTACCTACAAGTGCGAAGGCCTGGGAACATGGCGGGGCAAAGCCGTTTGGCGGCTGCGCTTCGAACAAAAAAAGGATGTGCCGTCGCGCATTCGACTCTGGACGAATAGCCATGGCACTTACTCGATTCCCTTGAAGGGACGTGTGTGGATTGCCGCGAGCAGCTACGACGTACTTCATATCGAGACGGATCTTCGCGAGCCAGTGAAGGATATTGAACTCACGCGCGATCATTTGCTGATCGATTACGGCCCCGTGAAGTTTGAACACAGCGGAACATCGTTGTGGCTTCCCTGGGATGCGGAGATGTTCATGGAGTTGCGTGGAAAGCGGTACCACCACACGCACACGCTGAGAAACTACATGCTATTTTCGGTGGACACGGGGAATGCCATAGCGAAACCGAAGCAAGCTCCCGAGCAAGAACAATAATCCCGAAGGATGAAGGAGAAGGAGTTGGGCGAGAGAACAGAGAATAGTGAGTTGTGAGCGGTGAGCAGTGAATGGCGCAAGACTCCGAGTTCTCTCAGTTCTAATAGTGCACATTAAATAAGTCGCCCCCGGGGCAGCCGGGTTTCTCTGCACTAAAGAAAACGCCCCTGAGTTTGCCAGGGGCGTTTTGAAAATAGCGAACTGTCGAAGCTCTCGATCGAATTACTGCTGAGGTGGCTTCGTGGGCGGCGGAGTGACCGGTTTGGGTGTCGCCGGCTTTGGAGTTGACGTAGCACCCGCAGGCGCGTTCTTAACCGGATAAGCCTGGTCATAGAGGCGAATGATGTCCTGCGTGACATCGACCTGATTTGACGCATAGAGGATCGGCGAATTCTGGCCGGAGGTATCCAGAATTACGCTGAAGCCGTTCTCTCGCGCGTAGCGGTCCAAAACGTCAACCATTTTGCGCCCGATGCGCTCCAAAACATCTTGTTGGGCGGCGCTCGCGTCATCTTGAAACTCGGTCCGCAGGCGATCGAGTTTCTGCGTGCGGCGTTGCCCTTCCGCAGTTAGCCGCGCTTCTTCATCTTGGCTCAATTTTCCTTGGCCGGATTGAAGGCGCTGCTGCAGATCATTGATCGCCTTCGTCTGATTGTCGATTTCGGCGGAGCGCGGAGCAAACTGCGACTGCAATTCCGCGGACGCTTGCTTGCCTTCGGCCGTGCTTCCGATCGCACCGCGCAGATTGATAATCCCCACCGACTTGGTTACTGCGGCGGCACCAGCCGCGGGAGCGGCCTGAGCCGAAGCTGAAGCCGAGCCGATGAGGCATGCTGCAGACAGAGCAGCGGACGTCAAAACAATTCTCAAATTCACTTTATTCTCCTTGTTTTTGGATGATCCCGATGAAATCGAAACCAACCGCAGCCAATCTTTGATTGGCTTGAACCTATCACCGACTGCCAGCGCGGCCCGCGGGCACCACACAAACCCCAAAGTATAGCGAGCCGCTTGCCGCGCTGCAATCAGAAAGCGTCAGCGATTCCGTAGCGTCCTTTGTGTCCATCTCGCTTCCTTTCTACTGCAACCGTCCACGGAAAACGCATGCCCTAATTGGGCATGGGGAAGATGAACACCCGGTTGTTGGCCTGATCCACGATGACTGCAAGATTCGTGAATTGGTCAATGGCAACACCAAATTGCGGCGAGCCCGGAAGCCCAATCGTGCCGATCGTTTTCAACGGGCTTGCGCTTGTATCCACGAGCGACGTCGTTTTGCCCGCGACGTTTGTGGTCAAGATTGCGCCGGTCTCTGGGTTTATGGCCACCGCTGTGGGGTTGATACCAACGTTTACAGGTACGACGCTGCCGGAGTCCGGGTTATACGAAGAGATTACGTTGCCGCCGCTGGAGCTTGCATAGAACAATCCGGGGTTAGCCGTCCCCGTCGAGATCGTGGGGTCAAAGACGATGCCAGTTGTCGGCGCAGTGACGCTGCCTGTCACAGCCGTGGTGCTAAGGATGGGAACGGCCGCTCCGATGTCCACGCCTTGCAGTGCTCCTGCAGGTGCAAGCCCGTTTTGGAGTTGCAGTGAAGT
>Ga0210387_10004081_pt1 | contig 11198 bp, 11 predicted proteins | sample IncBWC7OmetaG_FD_160108 | JGI IMG/M metagenome (GOLD analysis project Ga0210387, IMG submission 160108) | Forest soil microbial communities from Barre Woods Harvard Forest LTER site, Petersham, Massachusetts, United States - Inc-BW-C-7-O ... | reverse complement strand
CCAGCGCGCGGCGCGCCATATAGGCGTCGACCAGCGCGCCATCGATCTGGCGCGGGTTCTTCATCGCGTCGGTGACCGCCTGCTTGGTGATGGCGTTGAACACCACGCGCTCGATCTTCTGATCTTTCAGCGCGCGCTTTTCCTTCATCACCTCCAGCACGTGCCAGGAGATGGCTTCGCCCTCGCGATCGGGGTCGGTGGCGAGGATCAGGCGGTCGGCGCCCTTGAGCGACTTGGCGATGTCGTTGAGGCGGCCGGCTGCCTTGGCATCGACCTCCCAGATCATCTTAAAATTATGTTCCGGATCGACCGATCCGTTCTTGGCCGGGAGGTCGCGGACATGCCCGAACGAGGCCAGAACCTCGTAGGACGAGCCCAAATATTTGTTGATCGTCTTGGCTTTCGCCGGCGACTCCACAATGACGATATTCATGTAATTCCAGTGACTTACGGGAAATTCTTGGGGGCGTTTCGCGGGATTCGCATTTGCCCCGTCGGGGCGAACATGGGTTCTGGGACCGCTCCTGTCAAATGGAAGAACGGTGAAAGCTGGCCTCGCACCCCCGACTCAGTATCTAACAGGTTGTGAAATACCGCCCCTGAGTTGCGCTCTTTATGAGGGTATTTAAATACTTATGCACGGATTTGAAGACATTTGAGGAAGCCTGCACGCAAGCGAAAGCCGGTCCCATCGTCCAAGCGGCAGCGTTCGCATCCGAGCGAGCCGCCGGGCGAGGGAGGCCCGGATGAAGCCGCTACCCTCATCGCCGAGCAGGCGGGGAACCTGGCGCGGCTCGCCCGGCGTCACCGTCTCGACCATCTCTCTTATTTATTGGCGCTGGCGCAGCTCGAGGCGGAAGAGCATCTGCGGCTGAGGAGCCGGCGAAAGCTATCCTAAAGTCTTTCTCATTCTCGTTGTATCCGCGCGAGATTGCGCATCGCGACAGCCACGAATCTGCGACACACAGCACTCGGCGGGAGGGCTGGAAATGAAGCGAGCCATTGGTCTGGCGATTGCGGCGTTATTGGTGTTTGGCAGCTGCGCGACGACATCGCATGCGCAGGGCCTGCCATCATACATGGAGCCGATCTCCGGCAAGGCCGCGGCCACTCCTTCCGACGTCGCAACCAAAGACGTGCTGGCGCTCAACAGCGCCATGTTCGACCTCTACGACAATGCCGCGAGAATCTTCCAGAAGAACCTGCTGAGCAAACACCCGGCGATCCTGGCACTGTTTTCCGGCGCCGGCGGCCGCATGATCCTCTATCGTCCGGGCATGGCGCCGACGGAAGCGCCGCAGGTGCCGATCGTCTATCAGTTGCTGAAGTCGGTCGGTCACAGCACCATGGCGCTGGCCGAGGTCGTCGGCCCCTATGTGGACAATGCCGACGACAAGTCCTGGCGCGGCGCGATGCTGGCTTATCGCGCCAAGATGCAGGCGGCGTTCGACGGGCTCGATCAGACGCTCATGGAAAGCGATTGGCGCGACAACAACCGCACCATCCTGCAAAACAACATCGCCTTCATGGATGAATGCCTGAACAAGGGCGTCATTCCCTTTGCGACGCTGGAAGCGTTCGGCAAGAAGCAGGCGCCGTTCCTTGCCAAGAACGTCGCCTGGGCGGCGCAGACCCAGGTGGCGCACTGGATGGGTGTGCTGGCTGATTGGAAGACGCAGCTCGGCGCTGATTGGGACAAGACCTACGCGGCCAGCAACACGATCTATGTGGCGCGCCAGAACAACGTGCTGTTCAGCGTGCTCGCGCAGTTCTTCGGTCCGGACGCCATCAACGACCGGCTGCTGCTGATCGAGACCATCTCGTTCACGACGACGCCGGCCGACATGCTGGAATCGCTGACGCGGATCATTGCCGACCGCTCGGTCGGCTCGCTGTTCTTCGGCAATTACCACCTGATGGACTACGAATTGATGGGGGGCGATGCGCGGGTCGCGATCGCAGCGGAAACCGGCAAGCGCGGCATGACGACGTTCCTGCCGCCGGTGGTTCCGTTCGGCTCGAAACAATGGCCGACATTGGTGACGCCGGGACCAGGTCCCGCATCCATCGCGGACTTGAAGTAAGCTTCCGTTCGATCGTGATTCGAGGGAATCGGCGATTGATCGACGGCGCGTGATGACGCGGATCGAGGGGTAGGGCATGCGGCCTTCGCGACGCGAGTTCGTGAAGTGGATGACGGCGAGCGGCATTGCGCTCAGCCTGTCGCGACTGGGAGCGTCAGTGCCGGCGGGCTTTCCGGCGCGCGCGACGCTGCCGGGGCGGGGCAATTGGAATCCGGCAGCGAATGGCGCGGGCCGCATCGACGGCGTCGCCAAGGTAACCGGCGCCAAGCTCTACGCTTCCGATTTTCGCGCGGCCGACCTGCCGGGATGGCCGTCGGCAACCTCGCACGCGATCCTCGTGCGCGCCGGCGATGCAACGCATGTCTATCTCGGCATGGACCTTGCGCGCCTCGACGGGGCGGCAAAGCCGTCGGTGGTGGTGACCGCGGAAGAGCTGGCGAAAATCGGTGCCCGTGTTCCCGAATTCTATGCGGGCGATCTGTTCTGCCCGCTCGGCAAGACGCCCATTTATATGGGCCAGCCGGTGGCGCTCCTGATCTTCGAGCATTTCGACGCGTTCGATCAGGCGCGGCTCAAGCTGCGCGACGGAACCTTCGTGAAGTCAGGCGAAGAAACCGGCCCCGTCGTGATGCCCGACTACGGCGCCTATCGGTTTACGCGTGTGGCCGGGCCGACGCCGGAATCTCCCGATGTCTATTCACCGCTGCAGGCCGGCTGGGTCTCGCCGGGGCGCATCCAGGCCACCGCGCCTCGCTGGACGCGAAGAACCCGGGCTTACTCGTGCTCGACCGCAATTTCGAGACCCAGTCGGTCGATCCGATGTTCCTCGAACCGGAATGCGGGCTCGGCTGGTACGACCGAAAGGATGCGAAGCTCGAACTCGTGCTCGGTGTGCAGTCGCCCTATGAGGCGACCGAGTCGATTGCGTATCTGCTGGGTAACGCGCGCGCCCCGTTCAAGCCGGCGCATATCAACACCCAGTTCACCTATGTCGGCGGCGGTTTCGGCGGACGCGATCACACCCCCTTCGTGCTCTATGTCGCGCTCGCGGCGATGTTCTTTCCCGGCAAGCCGGTTCGCCTCGCGCATGACCGCTACCAGCAGTTCCAGGGCGGCATCAAACGCCATCCTTTCAAGATACGCTCGCAGATCGGGGTCGACCGCGTAACCGGCAAGATCACCGCGTTCGCCGCCGATCATGTGCTCGACGGAGGCGGACTGCAGAACTTCTCGCCCAACGTAGCAACGGTCGCCGCCACCGCCGCGATCGGCATCTATGACGTTCCGAAGGTGGACGTCACCACGGTTGCCTTGCATTCGCGCGGCGTGACCGCAGGCTCGATGCGTGGCTACGGGACGATCCAGACCATGACCGCGCTGGAGGTCCTGATCGACGAAGCTGCGGCCGCCTTGCCGCTCAACCCGATCGAATTCCGCCGGCGCAATGCGCTGAAGCAGAATGGCCGCACCATGACCGGAAATCCGTACGTCGTGTCAGTGCGCACGCCCGAGATCCTGGACAAGCTCGAAATGCATCCGATCTGGCGGCAGCGCGCCGAGGAGAAGGCGCGACTTAAGTCGAGCGGAACGCTGGTCGGCACCGGTGTCGCCTGCGTCACCAAGGATTACGGCACCGGCGCGGATACCTCGCTCGGGCGGGTCGAGCTCAGCCCGGACGGCAAGATCTCGATCATCTGCGATCATGTCGAGATGGGGAACGGCATCGGCACCGCGCTCGCCAACCGCGTGGCGCTCCATCTCGGCGGCGTCGCCGACGAGGTGTCGGTGGCGCGCGTCGACACGTTCCAGCCGCTCGGGCTCGTCACCTCGGGCGATGTCCGCGCGATGGACGAGAAGACGCAGGACAATCTGGCGAAGAACCCGCGCTGGGTGCCGGAGATCAGCACCGCCACCAGCGCCTCGATCGGCGCACATGTCGGTACGCACGCCGCCGCCGAAGCGGCGCGCGTCATCTTCCAGCACGGTCTATGGCCGGCGGCGCTCGCGCTCTGGCATATCCCTCCGACCGATCCGAGGGCGAAGGATTCCGCCAAGGCGAGCTGGAAGGGCGGGCAACTCACCGTGGCGGGCCTGCCGCCGCTCGACTTGCCGGCGCTCGCCGCGGCTGCGTATGCCCACAATCTGGTGACGGGCGCCATCGCCCACAGCTTCTGCCGCTGGGCCTGGGCGCGGGCGCGTTTCCAGGTCGGTAACGAGCAGCACCGGGCCGAGATCGACGCGCTGGCGATCCGCAAGGGCGGCGGGGCATTCGCAGCCCTGAAGCGCACCAGCGTATGGTTTCCGCCGACCGACAATAACCGGATCGGCACCGCCTTCGCCTCGACCTGCGGCACACTGGTGCGTGTCGAGATCGAACGCGCCAGCGGGGCGATCCGCATCGCGAAAGCCTACAGCGTGTTCGAATGCGGTCAGCCCTTGGTGCCGGAAGTCGTGCTCGGGCAGGCGCAGGGCGGCTTTGCGATGGGCGTCGGCTATGCGCTCTTGGAGAATTTGCCGCCGCTCGAAGGCGGTCCCGGCAACGGGCAATGGAATCTCGGACAATATCTGGTGGCGCGCGGCTCCGACCTGCCGCTGCACGATCTCGAGATCGAGATGCTGCCGCCGCTGACGCCGGACGAGCCGCCGAAGGGCATGGCGGAAGTCGTGATGATCCCGGTCGTGCCGGCGTTGCTCAACGCCATCTTCGACGCGACCGGACATCGTTTCCAGTCACTTCCGGTCACCCAGGCCACGCTCAAGGGAGTGATCGCGTGACGAGGCTTGCCATCACCATCAACGGCCGCGCGATCGAGCCGCTTGAAGTGCGCGACGATCTCTCGATGAATGATTTCCTGCGCGAATATCTGGGGATGACCGGCACCAAATTCGGCTGTGGCGCCGCGCAATGCCTGAGCTGCGCCATCATCGTCGATAATCCTGACGGCACCAGCTATGCGAGCCCGACTTGTGTCGTTCCGGCGGCAAGTTTCGACGGCAAGGCCATCCGCACCATCGAGGGGCACGCGAAGAACGGCGAGCTGACCGCGCTGCAGAAGGCCTTCATCGACCATTTCGCGTTCCAGTGCGGCTATTGCACCGCCGGCTTCCTGAACGAAGCCCAGGTCCTGCTGGAGCGCCTGGCGAAAAAGCCGGTGGCGCGCGCCGCGCTCGAAGAAACCATTGCCGAGGCGCTCGACGGGCAAATCTGCCGCTGCACCGGCTACATCAAATATCACCAGGCGGTCCGCGACGTGATCCTCGCCGATCCCCAGCGCTATCTGGCCTGAGCATGACATCAGACACGCGCTTTCGGATGCTTGCTTTGGTGACAATGCTCGGCACGAGCCAGTTGACCGGATATGCCGCCTCGCAAACCCTGTCGAACAATCTGGCCTCGCCTGATAGTTTCGCCGATATCGCCGACCAGGATGCGCGGTCGGCCGCGATCTTCACCGAGCTTGGCAAGGTGTTGACCCATCCGCGCTGCATGAACTGCCATCCCGCCGGTGATCGGCCGCGCCAGGGTGAGGGCGCCTGGCGCCGGCTGCATCAGCCGCCGGTCGCGCGCGGCGCCGATGGTCACGGCCTAGAGGCGATGCGTTGCTCGATCTGTCACGGCTACGCCAATTTCGAGCCCGGCCGCATGCCCGGACATCCCGAGTGGCACCTCGCGCCGCGCGAGATGGGGTGGGAAGGCAAGACGCTCGCCGAGATTTGCGAGCAGCTCAGGGATCCCGCCCGCAATGGCGGCCGCAAGGGCGAAGACCTGATCCATCACATCGGCGAGGACACGCTGGTCGGCTGGGCGTGGCATCCGGGCTTCGGCCGCTCGCCGGTTCCCGGCACGCAGCAACAGGCGGGCGCGCTGGTGGCTGCCTGGGTGAAGACCGGCGCGGCCTGTCCCGCGAAATGATCAGGCGAGGGCGCGCTGACGGCGTCTGGCCGGCGGCCGGGCCTTGAGCGTGGTGTCGCGAAAGCCGACTATGCGGCCATCGGAGGCGTGCAGCTCCAGCTTCTTCACCGGACGACCGCTGTCGCGATCGACGAGCAGCGTTGCGATCTCCTCCGGGTGCTCGTCGAACTCCTCGCTCCATTGCCGCAGCGCGACCAGGATCGGGAAGATGCCGCGGCCTTTCGGCGTCGGCACATATTCCTGATAGGCGCTGCCGTCTGACGCCGGCGCCATCTGAAGGATCCCGCGATCGACCAGCGTGCGCAGCCGCGTCGTGAGGATGTTCTTCGCAAGTCCCAGGCTCTTCTGGAACTCGCCGAAGCGGCGGCGGCCGAGCAGGGCGTCTCGGATGATCAGGAGCGACCACCAGTCGCCGATGACGTCGAGCGCGCGCGCGATCGGGCAATCGGAGTCGGCGAGAGAAGTGCGTTTGACCATGGCGGGTCTCCTTGTCCTGACATCACGGACTTGTGTAGTTGCAATATTAAACCAGATGGCCTAGTTGTGCAACACAAGTTTAAAGATGCAACCACTCAGATAGGGAGAGAGCCATGAGACTCAAGAACAAGACGGCACTGATCACGGGCGGCAATAGTGGCATCGGGTTCGAGACCGCGCGGCTGTTCGTCGCCGAAGGCGCCAAGGTCATCATCACCGGACGCAACCGGGAAACGCTGGACGCGGCGGCGAAGGTGCTCGGGGCGAATGCGATCGCGCTGGTCGCCGACGCGACCGACGTTGCGGCGACGGAAGCCGCGATCGTGAAGGGCGTCGAGAAGTTCGGCAAGCTCGACATCGTTTTCGCCAATGCCGGCATTCCCGGCTCGACGCCGCTCGGCGGCACCAAACTCGATGCGTTCGAGCAGGTGCTGCGCACCAACATCACCGCGGTGTTCTTCACCGTGCAGGCGGCAGTGGCGCATATGAATGACAACGGCTCGATCGTGCTGAACGGCTCGGTGATCTCGGTGCTCGGCAATCCCGGCTATGCCGCTTACGCCGCGAGCAAGGCCGGCGTGCGCGCGATGGCGCGGGTGATGGCCTCAGAGCTTTCGCCGCGCGGCATTCGCGTCAATGTCGTGGCGCCCGGCGCGATCCGCACCCCGATCTGGGGCGCGGCGATCGCAACGCCGGAAGCTGAGAAAGCCTTTGAGGCGCGGATCGGCCGCACCACGCCGCTCGGCCGTATCGGCGAGCCCGAGCATATTGCGAAAACCGTGCTGTTCCTTGCCTCCGACGATGCCGCGCACATCCAGGGGCAGGAACTCTTCGTCGACGGCGGCGCCACCGCGTCTCCCGCCGGCGCGCCGATCTTCCGCTGATAAAGCAAGACACGAAGACCGATAACGGTGTCGTCCTGCCGAAAGCCAGGACGACATCGAATAGCAATTTTTTAACTCGCTTGCGGATATGGGTTCCATCGTCCCCGTCGCATTTTAAGGGGAACCCTGCGCCCGCATTGAACCTTCATCGCGGCTTGAAGGACTACATTTTCGGCAGGGGCGATTTTTTGCCAGAAATGAATTGGAGAGTCCGAAATGCCTAAAGCTGTCGCTTCCGCCATTCCCGCGTCGTATATTCCGACCAAGCCCATTGCCAGCGAGTTCGATTTCAATCAGCTGGTTCCGATCGCGCTGTTTTCCGGAATTGGTTTGCTCGTTTCGCTGGTTGCGATTTTGTCCGGCGTGCAGGGCGCCTGGTACTAAGCTTTCTTTCGCTCGCATCATTGCAACCGCCCGCCGCTGTCGAGCCAGCGGGCGGTGCCTATCCAGAACTACGCGGCCTGAAGTTTTGTCGCCGCTTCGAGCGCGCCGGCGAGCGCCTTTTCGCGATGTCCGACCTGAATGCCGTCGGCAGGGATGAATTCGAGATTGGTCACGCCGATAAAGCCGAACACGCCGCGCAGATAGGTTTCGAGATGTTCGAGGGCTGCCACAGGCGAACCGGCGCCATAGAACCCGCCCCGCGAGATCGCCACGATCACCCGCTTGCTGCCGGCCAGTCCCTCAGCACCGTTCTCGCCATATTTGAAGGTCTTGCCCGGGATCAGGATGCGGTCGATCCACGCCTTGAGCTGGCTCGGAATCGTGAAATTGTACATGGGCGCGCCGAGCACGACGATGTCGGCGGCGAGAAACTCGTCCAAAACCACCTGCCCAACGGCAAGGTCCGCTTGCACCTCGGCGGAGGGTGCGGCGCCTTGGGCGGCCGCAAGATGCGAGCCGGAGAGATGGGCGAGCGGGGTCGTGGAGAGGTCGCGGTAGGAAATCTCAACGCCGGGGGTCGCCTGCCGCAGGCGGTCGACGATGGCGGATGAAACCTGGCGGCTGACCGAGTGTGGGCCGAGAACGCTGGAGTCGATATGCAGGAGCTTCATGGGGGTCACCTTGGTATAAGTTTGTAACTGGCGCTATATGAGTGACCGTCGTAAAACCGCGCAAGAACGCACATTTTTGAGCCCCGAGCACAGCCATGAAACCCGAGCACATCCGTGTTCCTGCCCTGCCGCTGCCGCCCCGTGCCCATGAAGGGGGGGACTGCCGCGCGGTCGCTTCCGTGCTGGCGCGGGTCGGCGACAAATGGAGCGTGCTGCTGATCATGATGCTCGGCGACGGGCCAAAACGCTTCAACGAGCTGAAGCGGATGATCGGCGGCATCTCGCAGCGGATGCTGACCTTGACCCTGCGCGGCCTCGAGCGCGACGGCCTGATCACGCGCACGGTGTTTCCAACGATCCCGCCGCGGGTCGATTACGAGCTGACCGATCTCGGACGCGGGCTGGCGAGGCCGGTGCAGGCGCTCGGCCAATGGGCCTTCGAGCACAAGCAGCAGATCGAGGTCGCACGGACCAAGTTCGACCAGCGTAACGAGGATTAGGTCAGCGAAGGTGTCGCTTCACAGGCGCGCGATCGGAGCGCGTAACAAGGATTTTAGAATATCGAAGCCGTGCAGTCGGCGCGTTGTCTCCTATCTGTGATGGGTAAGGAGACCGATCATGACAACGATCAAATTGGCCATGGCCGTATTCGTAGCTGCAGGCCTGGCAAACGCGCCCTTTGCCGTGCAAGCGAAGAAGCACAAGCATATCAGGCACTATGTTTCGGACGTTGAACCTGGCTATGCGAACGGCGCAGTCTCGACGGCGGGGGTGTCGGTGCCCGTCAACGGACCACACGGCTCATCCGGCAATCCTGTTGGAACAGTCACCGCGCCGTCAATCGGATCCTATAATTGGCCGTCGGTGGGCGTCACGAACGCAGTTCCGACCTGGAGCAATACCAATCCGCACTAGGTGAGAGAAACCAGCCCGCCGCCTTGGCGTTCGAGACGGCCGGCTAGCTCCAGCTCGAGCAGGATGGTGCGTACGATCGAGGCCGGCGTGCCCGACATCCGGATCAGATCGTCGATCGAGACCGGGGTCGGTCCGAGCAGGCTGATGATCTGCGCGCGATCGCCGGCGTTGGGATCGCCTTCGAGCGGCTCGTCGTCCTCGCGGAGCGGCAGCATCGCCGGTCGCTCCATCATCGGCGCGACGGCCTGGATCACGTCGGCAGCTTCGGTGACGAGCGTCGCGCCCTGCTTGAGCAAATCGTTGGTGCCGGCGGCACGCGGATCGAGCGGCGAGCCCGGCACGGCAAAGACCTCGCGGCCCTGTTCGGCCGCCATCCGCGCCGTGATCAGCGAGCCCGAGCGTTGGGCTGCCTCGATCACGACGACGCCCAGCGCGGCGCCCGAGATCAGGCGATTGCGCCGGGGAAAGTCGCGTGCCCGCGGCTCGTGACCGAGCGGCATTTCGGAGATCGCAACACCCTTGGTATCGACGATCGCAGCGAGCAAGTCCTCGTGCTCGGGCGGATAGATCCGGTCATGGCCGCCGGCCAGCACTGCGACCGTGCCGCTCGCCACACTGGCGCGATGCGCCGCCTGGTCGATGCCGCGCGCCAGCCCCGAGATGACGACAAAGCCGGCCTCGCCAAGCTCTCGGGCCAGCGCGCTTGCGAATTTCAACCCGGCGCCAGATGCATTGCGCGAGCCGACGATGGCGATCATCGGCCGCATCAAGGTATCGAGCGCGCCGCGCACGCCAAGCAGCGGCGGTGCGTCATCGATGCTCGCAAGCCGCGGCGGATAACCGGCTTCTTCCGGTGCCAGCAGAGAAATGCCGAGCTGCAGGCCGCCAGCTCGCCGCGCGCATCCTGCTCGCTGCAAATCCGGGGTTGCCGCGAAGCCCCGCCACGCCGCGCCAGATCCGGCAGCCGCCCCAGCGCCTCTCGCGCACTGCCGCAATGATCAATGAGCGAGCGAAACGTCCGCGGCCCGACATTGTCGGAGCGGATCAGCCGCAGCCGGTCGATCCGCTCGGCATCGGTGAGTGTCCTGGAGGTGTTGACGGCGTCCACGTTCGCCCTGCGGGAGTACAATGGAGCAACCCGAGGGCGTGGGGAAGGGGGCTGCCGGATCGCAATTTGGGGGAGTAGTCTTAGAAAAGGCTTTGACCGCTCAGGCTGGGGGCCTATGCGTCGATTTCCTGATTTGCTCGTCGGCTTTTTGCTGGGCTTTGCATTATTGCTTGTAGTCTTCTTGCTCAGCTCAGAGACGGCGGCGCCCTACGAGATATGCGAAACCACAAGGGAAGGTGCAAGAGAGTGCGCCTCCTACAATGTGCTGCCTTACGTGTTGCGCAAAGTCGGCGCTGCGCTGGACGCTTACAATGGGCTTATCACGGCCGTAGCCACGATTTTCATAGCATGGTTCACTTTCACCCTGCGAAGATCGACCGATAAGCTGTGGGATGCCGGAGAAAGGCAGCTTAAGTTCTTGGCCGATAATGCTGCTTCTCAATCCAGCGATATGCAGGCTTCCCTTGAGGTCTCCCGGGCCGCCGCCAAGGCGGCGGCAGAGGCGGCCTATTCCGAACGAGCTTGGGTTACGCCAGAGACTCTTGATGGAGTTGGAATTAGGCATCTGTTCGTCGATGGCGTCGAATATGACGAAGGCTTGGGCGCTATAGTGAAATGGAAGAATACCGGCCGCAGCCCTGCAATTCGTCTTGAAATATATAGCTTGAGCAAAATTCTTCCCTCTGAAGCAGCTACGCCGATCTTCGATGAAGAGGTTCCCAATCCCGAAGAGGTAAGAGGAATTCTTGGACCGACAGTCGT
>Ga0210387_10004080_pt1 | contig 11200 bp, 8 predicted proteins | sample IncBWC7OmetaG_FD_160108 | JGI IMG/M metagenome (GOLD analysis project Ga0210387, IMG submission 160108) | Forest soil microbial communities from Barre Woods Harvard Forest LTER site, Petersham, Massachusetts, United States - Inc-BW-C-7-O ... | reverse complement strand
GTGCCGACCTTGGGCACTTCAACGAAGACGACGTCGCCCAATTCACTCTGCGCGTAGTCAGTGATTCCGACAGTGCCGATCGCGCCATCCACCTTGATCCACTCATGCTCTTTCGTGTAGCGGTAGTCTTTCGGGTACATTCTCGCTCCCTAATACCAGTGAGTTTGATGCGCCGCGGTTACTGAGGTCGCTTATAAAATGGCAGCGCAACGATTCGCGCCGGAGCCGCTTGCCCGCGTATGCTGATTTCAAGATTCGTTCCTACGGGGCCAGTCGTCGACGGGACATACGCCATCCCAATATTTTTTTTCAAAAACGGCGCCGGGCCACCACTCGTTACGCGACCTTGCTCCCGTCCTTCCAGCAGCACAGGATAACCGTCGCGACCGATGCGTTTATCGAGCATTTCAAAGCCGATCAACTTTCGGTCCAGTCCGCATCGCTTTTGTTCGTTTAGGATCCCGCTGCCGAGAAAGGGTCCTTTATCGAGTTTGCAGATCCAGCCCAGACCGGCTTCGAGAGGAGTCGTCGTTTCGTCGATCTCATGCCCGTAGAGGCACATTCCAGCTTCGAGCCGCAGAGTATTCCGAGCGCCGAGGCCACACGGCAAAAGTCCGGCAGGTTCCCCTGCGTGCATCAGAGCATTCCACAGTTTTTCGGAGTTCACCGGGTCGAAATAGATTTCAAAACCATCCTCTCCGGTATAGCCGGTGCGCGCGATCAAGCATTCGACGCCGTCCACTTTGCCGTAAACGAAATGGTAGTATCGAATGGGGTCGAGCGGCACTTGTGTCAAGCGCTGCAGAATTTGCTTCGCGCGCGGCCCCTGGATGGCCAGCTGCGAGTAGCGCGGGCCTGCGTTCTCAACCTTCGTGTCAAATTTGTTGTTCGCGACGATGTGATCGTAGTCGTGATCCTGATTGCCTGCGTTCACGCAGAGCAAGTAGTGGCTGTCCGTGATTTTGTGAACCAGCAGATCGTCTACGAACGTGCCGCGATCGGTCATCAGCCCGGAATAGTGCGCTTGGCCTAGGGTTAGCTTCGCCGCGTTGTTGCAGCTTACCCACTGCACAAGGTCGACGGCCTGAGGGCCGCGGATTTCGATTTCGCCCATGTGGCTCACGTCGAACAGCCCCGCTCGGGTGCGCACCGCCTCGTGTTCGGCCAGGATCCCTGAATACTCGAGCGGCATGTCCCATCCGCCGAAATTCACCATTTTCGCGCCCAGGCGGCGATGAATGGAATTTAGAGCGGTTTTACGCAGTTCAGCGGTAGCCGGCGTTGTCACAGAGGATTTCTCACCTTTAGAGACAAGAAAATCAACGTAGCATGCGTGTAAGGACGTGTCAAGAAACCGGGCCCAGGCGCGTACAACTTGAGTTCGTGCGACTCGGCAGTTTGCTCAGTCTCGTTCCCCGCAATCGGTTACCGGAAGCCGCTTGTCGCTGGTGCGCGTCTATCCTAGTATTGGTTGTCCGATTTCTACAGCCCAGCGGAGAATCCAGCATCGTGACAGTGCTCTGTTCGCAATGCGACAAGCCAGAGACGCAGTGTACCTGCGAGAAGTTTTGTTGCTTCTGCCAGTCGCAATACAGCATTCGACTTTGCGTTGATGGACTGTATTATTGTCCCGACTGCCGCGAAGCATGCGACGTGCGCGTCGTGGAGACCAGTGACCACTGACCCGGCCCGAACTGAACTCAAGGTGCACAACGATCCGCGACTTCTCGCTGCGGTGGGTGCAATTGTGTCGCACTCCGCGCACCGCGCAGGGCTGCCTCACGATGCTCAACAGGGCCTCGCTGAGGCCGCTGTCGACGCCTGCCGCGAGACCTTCCCGTTGCTTGAATCCGGCAAGAATGACAACCGGGATCTATGTCTCACCGTCGAGGATTTCCCCGATCGAGTTCAAGTGACTATCGAGCATTCGGGCGAAGCGAAGCCCAGCGCGGGTCTCGATACGTTTGTCGGAGGTTCGAAAGACGGCGCCGCCGGAGGTATTAGCGATTCACTGCAAGACACTCGCGTTGACCGTGTTCAATATGAAACCGTCGAGGGCCGTTCGCGAATGACGCTCACCAAATATCGAAGCGGAAATAAGACCAACCCATAGCGTTCCACTCGATCCACGTCACACCTGTTGTTCGGAGCTTTTCTCGCGCGTCGATCACATAGGAACTGCGAACGCTTTGCTCTGAATTAACGCGCCGATCTGATCTTCGCTTACCGGAGCCTCCACTTTGAGCCGGTCGCCAGATGGTATGACGCGCACACCGTCGAGCACTTTTGCGAGATCAGGATTCGATTGCGCCGTCTGGTAGCGCTTGTACATCAATCCCGCCTGGAACGCAGCCCCGAGCAGATTCGCGTCGTCGGTGGAGTTGCAGACAGCCTGGAACTTCGCGTTTACGCCGCTATCTGCGTCAACATTGATGGTCATCGCTTTGAGCCGTTCCACGATCGCTGCAGCCTGTGGAAATTGACTGGTCTCGGGGAGCAATTGCTGCATCGCCAGGTGAGTGTAGTTCTGGTCCAGCACGGCCCAGACGATGCCGCTTCCATTCATTTCGTTGATAAGCGGAAACAGCTGATCGTTCGTCAGCAGGCTTGGCGAGGAGCCCATCCGAACATCGATGAGTTGTTCGAGCGCGGAGCGATGGCCAAAAGCAGCCGTGTTGCTGTCGAGAAAAGTGAACAGAATATCGCTTGCTCCGCTTCCGCTGCCATACGCGTAGAGGTGAAAGCCGTGATACTCGGCCGACGGCAACTTCTGCGATTTGAAACGCGCTTCCGTGGATGAGGGATCGAATGCTCCGAGGGCTACGCCAACCACATCCTCACCACCGGATTTCGAGACCGGCAGGCCGCCCCAGGCGAGCTCTTCTACCTGCGTATTCGGGTCCACGCCCGCTGAAGTTAGGAATTGTTCGAACTGACGAAACTTGCTTGGCAACAGCTGTTCCCGTAGCTTCGGGAACCAGGCATATTTCCGCGCGGCTTTTAGGTCGGCATATGCGAATTCGCCCACTTGTTTCGGAAACATCCCGATGATTCCCGTGCTCAACGAGCCTGCGGAGCTGCGTGACGGAATTGTGGCGATCGATGCCACGAGAATCGCTACTGCCAGAAATCCAAGTACCATTAAACGACGGTTTGGCTGTCTCACTTTTATCCCCTCAGTTCGAATCCGGTCATTTCCATTTCTATCGGCCAACCACGGCTTCACCTTCAGTGACACGTGCCAGAAGAGTTGCGGAGTCTGAGCGCAGACGAGCGGCAAAAGCAGCGTCTGTGATCGATTCCAGATTGATGGCTACGTTTTCGAGCGCGCCTCGAACCGCTGCTGCCGCCATCAATTGCCCGACGCGGAGGTCTGATAACATAGACGCGCTCGACATGGGTTTCAGTTGCCCCAGGCGATCGAATACCTCGGCGGCTTTGCGCGCGACCTCGAGTGGTACTTTTGCTGCGCCTTGGAGCGCACTCTGGATAGCTTCGTCGCGTTTAAGCTGTTCGTCCGGCGTGCCCTGCGGCAATTTGTAAGCGGCCATGACGGATTCAAACGACGCTGCGTCGCGATCAATTGCCTCCGCCAGCGTATGCGACGCAGAGTGGAATTCAGCCACGGCCTCGCTCAACTGGTCCACGAAAGCTGCCTGCGACTTTTTCTTGCGCGAGAGCCCTGCAACCATCTGGCCGAGGCTGGCTCCCAGCGCTCCAGCAAGCGCGGAAACCGAACCACCTCCTGGAGCTGCCGTCGGCTGCGCAACAGCATCGAGGAACGGCTGAGCCATTGCGGCAAGCTTTCCCGGGCCCTCCGATGCAACTCCGCCGAGCGAAGCCTCCAACCGGTTCTCCAACACCTGCGCGGGAGAAAAGTTTTCAAGTTGCAGGTAGAAGTCAGCCGTGAGTTCGATCGCACGCTTCGGAATTAATCCCACAATTTCGCTGCCGACAATCGAGACGCCATAACGCTCCGCTTCGCGCTTGACCATTTCGAAAACGCGATGCAACGGCGTTTGCTCGAAGTCGGTCATGTTGATCGATACCTGCGCGAGATTTCGCGCACGCAGGTCCACTCCCATTGCTTTCACGTAGCGCAGCCCGCCATTCGAAAAGCGAATATTTTTTCCGATGCGCTTCGCGATTTCGATATCCGGGGTGTTCAAATTGATGTTATAGGCGATGAGGGGCTTGCGCGCGCCCACCACGATTGCGCCGGCCGTCGCATGCAATCGGGGCTCGCCCACGTCCGGAGCGCGGTCGGGATTGCGTAGCACTTCCTCGCGCAATCCTTCGAATTGCCCTTTGCGGATGTTTTCAAGGTTCGTTCGCTCGGGGCGCTGTGCTGCGGCTTCGTAGAAATAGACCGGAATGCGAAATCGTTCCCAGATTTCGCGCCCCACTTTTTTCGCCAGCGCGACGCAATCTTCAATCGTGACGCCTTCAATGGGTATAAACGGCACCACGTCGGTAGCGCCCATACGAGGGTGCGCGCCGGTGTGTCTTGTGAGATCGATCAGCTCGGCAGCTTTTCCGACACCACGCAGAGCCGCCTCGGACACCACTTCGGGCTCTCCAGCGAGAGTGACGACGCTGCGGTTATGGTCCGCATCGCTTTCACGGTCGAGAACGAACACGCCAGAAACTTCGCGCATCGCCGCAATGATGGCGTCAACTTTGGCCGTGTCTCGGCCTTCAGAAAAATTCGGAACACACTCGACGAGTTTTTTCATGGAATCGTTAATCGGTTGAATGAATGACGGTGCCGCGTTTCATCGTCAAGCTGCAAAGATTCACACCAAAATAATACGGAATTTCGCGGTAATCGGCCACGTCAAACACGGCGAGGTCGGCATACTTGCCAACTTCGAGAGAGCCGACGCGGTCATGCTGGCGCAGCGAGTAAGCCGGATTGATCGTCGCAGCCGAAATTGCTTCGGCCGGAGTCATGCGCATCTGCGTGCAGGCGAGCGAGAGAATCATTGGCATGCTGACCGTGGGGCTCGTCCCGGGATTGAAATCGGTAGCGACTCCGACAATCGCACCGGCTTCGATCAGGCCACGCGCAGGAGCGTACTGGGCGAGGCCGAGGTGGAAACAGCATCCGGGCAGCAGGGTGCAGACTACGTTCGACAGCGCGAGTGCGTGAATGTCCGCGCGATCGAGCTTTTCGAGGTGGTCGGCGCTCGCAGCTTGCATTTCGATTGCTAGCCGGGCCGCACCCGTGTGCGCAATTTGTTCCGCGTGCAACCTGGGAACTAACCCGCATCCGCGTCCCGCCGCCAAAATCTTTCGCGCTTGCGGAACTGTGAATGCGCCTCGGTCGCAGTATACGTCGCAAAATTCGGCGAGCCCGGCCATTGCGACCTGCGGAATCCATTTTTTTGCGAGTAGATTTACGTATGCTTCGGCCCGCCCATGGAATTCCGGCGGTACAACATGAGCACCAAGAAATGTCGAGGCAATATCGATCGGCTGTTCCTGATGTAGCTCGTATTGAACATTCAAAATCTTCAGCTCGCTCTTCCAATCGAGGCCGTACCCGCTTTTCGCTTCAATCGTGGTGGTTCCATACGATCCGAACCTTTCAAGGTCAGCTATCGCACGGCCTTTCAATTCCTTGGCGGGCGCGCGGCGCAAGCCTTTCATGCTCGAGCGGATTCCGCCTCCGCTCTTCGCGATATCTTCGTACGTAGCTCCGGAATTTCGCTGTTCGTACTCCGCGGCGCGGCTTGCGGGGAAAATGAGATGCGTGTGGGAATCGACAAATCCGGGAAGGACAACGCGACCGCCGAGATCGAGCTTTTCAGCATTGCGCGCTTTTCGCGCACCTTCAACTCTTCGCCGCGTGCCGACCGCGACGATACGATCGTCGTGGACCAACAATGCACCGTCTTTAATAATTCCTAAGTCGGCGAGCGATTTTCCGCGGCGCGGTACAGGTCCGCGCAACGTCAGAAGCTGAGAGCAGCCGGTAATCAGCCAGTCAGGCACGTCGGTGTGCCTCGATACTAACGCGACATCTGAGAAAGACCTACATCCAGTAGAGCTATAGCTCCTGCTCGTTCCTCCGCGTCAAGCTCCGACTGCTTTCTCCGCATATGCGGGCGCAAAAACCTCCATCACGAAAGATTCGAGCGTTGTGGGCGTCGTGTTCTTCGCCGAGCGCTGCTCCTGTGGAGCGATTAGTCCCGCGTTCGCACCTTTCCACATTTCAATTAACAAAGCCGCCGTTTTCTTTGGTAATCCCATCTGAACGAGAGCCGGTTCGAGCATCATAAAAGGAACTTGCATGTATCCGAGATTTGGTTTTCCGATTGCTTTTCCTACAACTGAGGCTGCCTCTTTCATCGAGATGTCGCGCTGCCCGTGAAGTTCTTGTGTGGAACTGCCAGAAAAATCGCGCGCAGCTAGGCGAGTGGCGGCGTACGCGCCAATATCCTTGGTAGCAATCCATGGCGCCGACAGATCGCTTGTCATGCCGCCCGGAAGAGTTCCCATCGTGCGTAATGGCGCGATACTCATTAGAAGATTCTCCATAAAATATCCAGGGCGCAGGTATAGGACGTTGAGGCCAGCGATTCGATTGAGCTTTTGTTCCATATTATGCAATCCGACGATGGGGCCCGTTTTTTCTGCGTGCTGTGCTCCGATACTGCTCAGAGCGACAACGTATGGCACTCGTGCTTTGGCGATCGCCGCTGCAAGAGAATCGGAAACGCGTTCTTGATAGGCACGCAAGTCTTGTTGCGAAATATCCTCGGGTACCAGAACATAGACGGCGGCAGCCCCGTCGAAAGCTTTCGTCATCGACGCGACATCGTCGACGTTACCGACGAACGCTTCGGCACTCTTTTGCACTAGAGGCTCGAGTTTTTTTGCATCGCGTCCAACGACGCGAACCTTCTCTCCCTTCGCAAGCAGCGCTTCCGCTGCCACTCTTCCTGTGTGACCCGTTGCTCCCGTAATAACGATCATGATTTCTCCTTGTGAAGCGTTCTACGATTTCGATTAGCGAATTGAAGATGAACTCGACGGCGCGCGATGCCAAATTAGAGCATAGGAATTTTGACGCCGGATTTGTGGGCGAACTCGACGGCTTCGGGATATCCCGCGTCTGCATGCCTCGCCACGCCGATTCCAGGATCGTTCGTGAGCACGCGTTCGATGCGCGCAGCCATTTCTTTGGTGCCGTCAGCGACCGTCACCTGCCCGGCATGCAGAGAGTAACCAATGCCCACACCGCCGCCATTGTGAATCGAAACCCAACTTGCGCCGCTCGCCGTATTCAGCAGGGCATTTAGTAGCGCCCAGTCGGCGACTGCATCCGAGCCATCGAGCATCTTTTCCGTTTCGCGGAATGGCGATGCCACAGAGCCGCAATCCAAATGATCTCGTCCGATCACGATCGGAGCTTTCAGTTCTCCGCGCGCGACTAAATCATTCAGCGCAAGGCCGAATTTGTCGCGTTCGCCATAACCCAGCCAGCAGATTCGCGCCGGCAGCCCCTGAAATCGCACTCGCTTCTGCGCCAGCTTGATCCAGCGAGAAAGAATTTCGTCGTGCGGAAACATTTCGAGCACGAGCTGGTCGGTGCGATGAATGTCGGATGGTTCGCCCGAAAGCGCGGCCCAGCGAAACGGTCCGCGCCCTTCGCAGAAAAGGGGCCGAATGTATGCGGGCACAAACCCGGGGAAGTCGTAGGCCTTCTTCACGCCCTGCTCGTAGGCGAATGTGCGGATGTTATTCCCGTAATCGAATGTGATTGAACCCAGCTTTTGTAGTGCAAGCATTCCTTCCACATGCTTCGCCATGGAATCCAGGGAGCGTTTTCGATACGCCTCGGGATCGCTTTCTCGCAGCGCTGCCGCTTGCGCTACGTCGAGGCCTTGCGGAATGTATCCGCCGATCGGATCGTGCGCGCTCGTTTGGTCGGTGAGTAGATCGGGCACCACGCCTCTTCGAGCGAGTTCGGGAATCACGTCCGCGCAATTTCCCACAAGCCCAACGGAAGTCGCTTCGCCTTTGCGCACCGCGTTTTTCAAAATGCGAAGCGCTTCGTCGAGATCGTTTACCATCACGTCGCAGTAACCCGTCTTCACGCGTCTTTTAATGCGTTCGGGATCGACGTCAATTCCCAGGAATGCTGCCCCGTTGAGAGTAGCCGCCAGCGGCTGGGCGCCGCCCATGCCGCCCATGCCACCACTCACCACGAGTTTTCCAGCAAGATCTGCCGTATGGAAATGTTTCCGCCCCGCAGCCGCAAATGTTTCGTAGGTACCTTGCAGAATCCCCTGCGATCCGATGTAAATCCAGCTGCCTGCGGTCATCTGCCCGTACATCATCAGGCCGGCGCGATCGAGTTCGTCGAAATTCTTCCAGTCGCTCCAATGCCCAACAAGATTTGAATTGGCGATCAGTACGCGTGGAGCGTAGGAATGAGTGCGAAAAATTCCCACGGGTTTTCCGGACTGCACGAGAAGCGTTTCATCGTTCTCGAGCGAGCGAAGCGAATCTACAATTGCGTGAAAACATTTCCAGTTGCGCGCCGCTTTGCCGCGCCCGCCGTACACGATCAAGTCCTCCGGTTTTTCCGCCACTTCCGGATCGAGATTGTTCATCAACATGCGCAATGCGGCTTCCTGCTGCCAACCTTTGCACGAAAGACTGGACCCGCGCGCGGCGCGCACTGGCTGATAGCCTGTGGAATCCTCGACGGAGAGCTTCGCCATAAAAATGCCTCCGCTGGCATCTTATCTCACCGCAGGGCGCGTTTGTAGCGTCGCGTTGCGTGCCGCTCGTGCATACGCTAGAGTTGCAGAGATGGCGAACGAGTCCCCCACCCTCACCGCGCAGTTCCTCAACGCCATCGATCGCTTTGCGAATCCGCGCGCTCAGATGTATCGCACCGCCTCCGGCTGGCAGTCGACTTCGGCGCAGGAGATGCTTCGCCGAATTGCGCGACTGTCCAAGGCTCTCGGCGAACTCGGAGTGAAACCAGGCGACCGAGTGGGACTGTTTGCGCCTAACTGCCCGGAATGGCACGTTGCCGATTTCGCAACTCAAGGTCTCGGCGCCGTCATCGTCCCGATCTACTTCAACGAATCGCCCGATCGGCTCGTTTACATCCTCAATGATTCCGGCGCTCGGGTGCTTTTCAGCGCGGGAGCTTCGCAGGCGGCGAAAATCTCCGAATGCCGAGAGCGTATCCCCGCGCTGGAGCATGTGATTTCCACAGCGCCAGGTTCCGATTTACCCGCCGATTTTCTGCGATATGACACTCTGATCGCTGGCGGTGGAGAAGCCGATGTCGCCGAATATCGCCGCCGCGCCGCGGGACTCACCGGCGATACTCTTGCGACGATCATTTACACCTCCGGCACTACAGGCGAACCCAAGGGCGTGATGCTGACGCAATCGAATCTCAGTTCGAATGCGATCGATGGCGCTGCCGGGCACAATTTGCTGCCGACCGATATCGCGCTCCAATTCCTTCCTCTCGCGCACATCTACGAACGTACGGCAGCCTACACATATTTTTGCAATGGTGTTTCGGTGGCCTACGTCGAGCGGATTGAGGACGTTCCGCAGGCACTTCTTGAGGTGCATCCTACGCTCGCTGCATCGGTGCCGCGTTTCTTCGAAAAGATTTATGCCAATATTCTCGAGAAAGGCCGTCGCGAAACCGGCGTCAAGCGCGACATCTTCGATTGGGCGCTTCGCATCGCCGCGAGATCTGCGCCGTGGCGCGCGTATGGTAAGCCGCCTTCAGTAGGGCTGAAATTGCAATGGAAGATCGCGGACGCGCTCGTATTCTCAAAAATTCGAGCAGGACTAGGTGGCGACGCGCAACGATTTTCTGCGGGCGGCGCACCGCTTGCGCCCGAACTTGCGGAATTCTTCTGGTCCGTTGGCGTAACGATTCATCAGGGCTACGGACTCACAGAGACTTCTCCGGTTGTAACGGCGAATACTCCGGGCGCCAACAAAATAGGAACCGTCGGCCGCCCGATCGCACACGTGCAGGTGAAAATTGCGGATGACGGCGAGATTCTCGTCAAGGGTCCGAACGTGATGCAGGGTTACTATCGCAAACCGGACGCGACGCGCGAGGCTTTTACTCCCGATGGCTGGTTTCGGACCGGCGATATTGGCCGTCTCGACGAAGAAGGCTACCTCACCATCACCGACCGCAAAAAGGAATTGCTGAAGACAGCCGCCGGAAAATTTGTTGCGCCCGCGCCGATTGAGAACACGTTGAAGACGTCGCCGTATATCACAAACGCGATCGTGGTCGGCGACACTCGCAAATTTGTATCGGTTCTGATCGTTCCGAACTTTGCAAATATCGAGGGGGCCGCGCGCCAGGAAGGGCATGATTTTGCTACGCCCGCGCAGATGACCGCGGATCCCTGGGTTCGCGATTTGCTTCAGCACGAAATCGAGCGCCTCACGGCGCCGCTTGCCCAATACGAGAAGCCAAAACGGTTCGCGCTCATCGAGCAGGATTTTACTTATGCGACGGGCGAGCTGACGTACACGATGAAGATGAAGCGCCGCGTGATCGAGGAGCGCTACAAGGACGTGATCGCGCGACTCTACGCCGACGTCGAGGAGCCTCGTCCTCAGCATCTTGCATAATGCCCGCGCCGTGCATCAATCGACGCGACCGGGTTACAATGCTTTTAAGCTTTCAGGGAAAACCCAATGACCGAACAACTTACAATCGCCGGGCGTACGTTTCATTCGCGCCTTATCGTTGGTACAGGAAAATATCGCAGCTTCCAGGAGATGGCGCGCGCTCATCAGGCTTCCGGCGCAGATATGGTGACCGTTGCCGTCCGGCGCGTAAACCTCACCGACAAGACCAAGGAATCGCTCCTCGATTACATCGATCGCAAGAATTTTTTCATCTTGCCAAACACCGCGGGCTGCTACTCAGCCGACGAAGCCGTTCGCACCGCGCGGCTTGGACGCGAAGTAGGACTCTCCGAGTGGGTGAAGCTCGAAGTGATCGGAGACGAGCAGACGTTGTTGCCCGATACCGAGGCGCTTCTGAGTGCCACCAAAACGCTCGTGAAAGAAGGCTTCGTCGTATTGCCGTATACGAATGACGACCTCATCGTTGCGCGGAAATTAATCGACGCGGGGGCTGCCGCCGTGATGCCGCTCGGTGCGCCCATCGGCTCCGGAATGG
>Ga0210387_10004077_pt1 | contig 11201 bp, 18 predicted proteins | sample IncBWC7OmetaG_FD_160108 | JGI IMG/M metagenome (GOLD analysis project Ga0210387, IMG submission 160108) | Forest soil microbial communities from Barre Woods Harvard Forest LTER site, Petersham, Massachusetts, United States - Inc-BW-C-7-O ... | reverse complement strand
TGGCAGGCAGACGAGGGGAGTAGTCAACGAAGAATGGGAGAGAAGACAGGAGAGACCGCGGGTGATGGTCAATCTGGTGACTCCGGCTCGGGTGAATCAAGTGAAGACGGGGCAGCCGGTGGGGCGGGCAGGAGAAACAAGGGGAAACGAAAAACGAAAGGGAAGGGGAAGGAGAGGGAAAGGGAATAATCTCCTTTTGCGTCTTTCGAGGCAAATTGTACATACAGTCAAATTTGTGACTGGTCATTAAGGATAACCTCCAGGTATGCATAGCTTTTTGGTTCCACCAAGTTGGTAGATAGGGAATTACTATAGTGTTATGCATAACTTTCATAATGCGTGACCCTTTTTGGGTCTAAAATGCAGGGCTATCCTTAACGGCAAGTCAAAATTTTACAAAATTCACACGTGAGCGGCTCCTGAGCGGCTTAAGCCGATATATGTAGCCAGCCAAATTTGGCAACCAAAGGCCAAAGTCATTCCCCGACAACTATTGGTTCTTCTACCACCACCAGAAGCATACAGAAGGCTTATGCAAGGCCCAAGTAGAAAAATTGGTGATAGATGTACAGTACTGATTATATAATAATGATAATATACATTGCCTATTTAGGATAGAAGAAAAAATGATAACAAGCAGAGCCTGCTGCAAAGGGCAATGAAGGCCTTTGCCACCTTTATTGCCCTCCATATATACCTGGAGTAGCAGTGCAGGTTGAATTATGAGTAGCTAAGTCTAGAGGAAGCAATTGTTGCCAAATTTGGCTGGGCTAAGCCGCCCAGGAGCCGGCTCGAGCCGGAGCCGAGCTGCGGCTGTGCGGCTTATCCCTGGGCGGCTCCGTGAGCCGAGCCGAGCCGAGCCGCGGCGACACTAGTGCCAACATAAATTAACATATTTGGAAACCGCTGTAATATTGAAAAAGAATTAGATTGTTCTCACGGCATAGTCAGTGATGTCGTTTGGCCGACCACCATCCATCAACGTCGGTTTCAAAGTTTCTCCTCCTGATCGTGGCTCATTTCCCCTCGACCACTATGGTGATACACAATTTGGCGGTGTCTTCTACCATTGCCTGACTGCATTTCTTTAGGGGAGTGTAAGGACCAAATGATGTTATACATGAGCTGCCTCCGCAACAACTCCAGTACTTCAAGCCCATGTCGAGTCTTATGCAAGAACTATCTTGACTGCCGAATGGACAAGTGAGTTTTCATCTAGATTCTCAAACCAATGATTATTTTTTCCACTCGCAGGGGATTGATGGAGCGAGACGAATGGAAAAATCTTGGATTGACGAACGTTGAGAACAAGGAAGGGAAGCAAACCCAAGAGGACACACGGAAGAAGGATTGATTTATTACATTTTTCTTCCGCATCCCTCCCTCAGCTTCCTTTGTTCTTGTTACTTACTATTGCAAGCTCTTAGTGTCCTCGATTAATAGCAATTTGTGGATTCCTATTATTATGTCAAGGTAATGAGTAATTGACAGTATCCTACATTGACTTTGGTCTCTTGTTTTCATATATATACATACACTTGAAGTGAAGGTGAGGCCTGAGAACGTTATACAGAGCGGAAGTTAACGGAAACTCGGATTTGACCTAAAAAACTCCGCTCATCGTTAGATCACAACTTGTACTCGCCGCCAAGATTGGCAGCGCTGCTCTAATCATTTCTCATTCACCATGGCTACATTCCAAGCCGCAAAAAAAGCGGTTACCCTGTCCCCTACAGTTCGTACTCTCCCGTCAGGCGTACCGTCTACCCCACTGTTGAATCTTGCTGTTCGAGCACCCTCATCGGGACACGGACATGGTCATGGCGCTTCAGGTCCCCGCTCTGACGCTCCTCCCCGTTGGTCTGGTGGTATTTCAAGAAACTCCTCTTCGGGCCTTGTCTCCAAGACTTTCATCAGTGGTAAATAAGTCTCATGGTTCTCCAAACTGCAAGACACTAATGAACTCTATGCAACTCCAGCCCCCACACCCACCGCATTCCAGTCCCGCTTCCTGCATACAACCACAGCAGTCAATGATGCTCCACAAGTTCCCGATTTCTCCCATTATCGTGCTCCCGACACCAACACCAACCGTACCCTCTCCTACTTCATGGTTGGCTCCCTCGGGTTACTCTCCGCCTCCGTCGCCAAATCCAGCGTGAGCGAGTTTCTACAGACCATGGCAGCCTCCGCAGATGTCCTCGCGCTCGCGAAGGTAGAGGTTGAGCTGGGCGGCATTCCGGAGGGCAAGAACGTCATTATCAAATGGCGAGGGAAGCCTGTTTTTATCAGGCATAGGACGCAGGCGGAGATCGAAGAGGCGAGGGCCACGGATTGGAAGAGTCTGAGGGACCCGCAGAGCGACGAAGAGAGGGTGAAGCAGCCAGAGTGGTTGGTTATGTTAGGGGTGTGCACACATTTGGGTTGTGTGCCTATTGGTGAGGCTGGTGATTTCGGAGGCTGGTATGTTTTCCTGCACTTCTTGGGTTCGAATATTCGCTCAGAGTTGGTTGCTTGATAGGTTCTGTCCTTGCCACGGTTCTCACTACGATATATGTGCGTCTCACCACCTCTTTCCCCTACACTTGCTCACCCGTTTTCCCTGTCACACAGCTGGACGTGTCCGCAAAGGTCCTGCTCCAGTAAGCTATATACCACTTTGCAGTAAATTTACTTCTCAATTCGTGCTCTACACAGTTGAACCTCGAAGTACCCGCACACAACTTCAACGACGCGGAAGGCAAACTCGTCATTGGATAAGCGAGCTCTCTGAGCCTATCAGCCTTAAACAATGAGCTATAATTATCTTCCTTGGCACAATAGACCGACGCCGGGTGCAAAATACAATTCATTATTCCTCTTTTGTTTCCCGTTTGCAGTGGACCCTGCTCGTTGAATGAGGAGATTCAAGGTTGGTCCCAACGGCAGCCAAGACGCGCTGTCGAGAAACAAACCGGTGTCGCTTTCATGGTTTCCTCGTAGACATCAATGCTTCCACTCAAACACAAAACCTTCCCGATCTTTTGTCCTCTCCATCCACCAACGGCATCGCCCATATTTCCCACTTACGTTGCGAATGTCGCACTGGCTTATACCGTTCTGTCAGCAGGGTTCAATTATTTCGTCGCTGGGCCTCTGGAGCAAGGGGTCTCAGCATGTGCATCCCAAGACTATGTTAAAATCTTAAAGCTAAGTAGTTATTGGCAGAACAATTCGGGTGCCATAAGCTTGAAAGGGAAGAGGTGAAACTCATAATTGTGCTGAATTGTCTGGTTGTAACTTTAAGTAAGTTTTACGTGTTTGCAGGTCTCACCTGGAACCAAGTGCTTATTCAAATCATTCACGGTATCAGTTTGGAATTTGGGTGTACAAGGGGTTCCACCATGACGGGCCATGGGGCAATGTTGACCTGATTAACCGAACTTGTCAACTTACTCAGCGATCCCAACGTAAAAATCCTTCGCATATTATTTAAATTTAAAATGTGAAACGTTGCAACATTTTCAGTGTAAGAACATAACAAGGAATAATGTCAAAAAATAGAACCCCAACGTCTCATCTCATGCACCGACCGCGTCCATGTCTGGCATATAACCCTCTCTTAAACTTCTCTCCAACTTCCTAATCTCCTCTACAGACGTAGCCTTGGCAATAGCAGCCTTGACTTTCTCTGCATCCTCTTTGGACATCAGCCGACCGGCCTTTCCTGCAGGCACTGCAAGTCTCGGTTCATCTGTCGTTATCGCTGCTTTAGACGATTGCGTCGACACGGTTGTAGATATTGTCGTCGCAAGTGCCGTTGGTAGCTTTTCTGCCGTGACGAACAGCGTTTTGGCCGTTTGACGCTCCTGCAAGCGCACGAAGGTGAAATGAACCGTTGAGTCGTCTGTGTTTTCCCCCATCGTATAACAGGTGGTCGTGAGCGCACCTTGTCCCGAATTCTCTGAAAATCCAAAACTCTCAGCCCAGGCAGTCTCCAGGCAAGCCACTCGCGATACCATTTTTTTTCCCGAACGGGATTCCCCATTAACGTCACATACTTGAGGCTCTTGAGCTCCTTCAGTGGTTCGAGGTCGCCTAGCTCGGATATGTTGTTGTTTGTGAGAACGAGTGTGGTGAGGTTTGGGACGGAGAGATGGAGAGAAGGGGAGACAGATGATATTCGGTTGTTGGCGAGGAGTAGGGTGTGGATGCGTTTGAGCAGGGGAAGGTTCCCAAGCGTGACGATTGCATTGTCTGTTAGATCTATAGCATCGTGTTGGTCCTAGGAAACAAACTGAGCGTTTGTCGGAAAAAGAGGCTAGAAAATACACACCCTAGTGACACCAAGATTTTCGATGGCAGGAATTTTATAGCCTGTGAGCCGGTTTGTGAGCGTCTTGAAGAAAATTTGAACGTTGCTCACCTCGGAGATCGAGCTGGCGTTCTTTGATAGGGTTTAGGCCCGACGACGCCTGAGCAAGAAGCTCGGGGGTGAGCTTCATAGTGGTCGAGGCAAACGACCAAGACTTTCAGCGTGGTGGAAGCAAAATAACCTTGAGACTGGGCCACACACTTTGCTCTCAACACATTATGAAGCATCTGCACCAGCATCTGCACCTGTCAGTTTATTCCCTATTCCTCGTATTTGTGAATGAAAATCTTAATTCTCCGTCAGATATACTGAAGGCAATGATGCATACACGTTCGTGCCGACCGAACCTGTGGGAGCACAGTCCTTAACCATATACCGGACGTCAGGCGATATCGTCCTCAACCGTGAGCAAAATCTTGAGTTCGGATCCTCAGAAACTGATGTCGTAGATACAGGACCGAATACACCCATACTTTCCTCCGCTCGTCAATCTGGTAAGACGATATTTGGCATTCTGGGACTAATATCATTATCAATATGTCTGCTCTCTCCCTCTCTTCTACTTCTTCTTGACCTAACTCTCTTTCCCTCTAGCGGAATATATAATTGTGTTGACTGGCCGGGAAATACGCGGCTGCCTGAAGGGCCACGATGTCTACCGAGCGACAGATTTCGAGATTCTACCATTAAACCCAAATGTGTCAATCCACAACCCACCTCACCCTGTCGAGGGCCATCTCTTGGCACTTGTTCGGTCGCATCTGTATGGCGGCTTCTTTCTGTTTAGCTATGGATGGGACTTGACGCGAAGGCTGCAAGCGCAATGGGAAACACAGGAGGAGGACGAGGATCGGGGATTTTGGGAGGTGGTGAGTATTGTATTTTCTTGAACCTTCGTTGTTGGTTTGCTGATTGTTAGGCTAGGCGGATGATCGATTCTTTTGGAACAAGTGAGTTCTTGTTGACATTTTCGACGGATGTACAGTAACTGTTGGGCAAATACTAGATTTCTGCAATCAAGATTCATTGACTCGACGACTATGAACTTGAAACAAGACGTGAGCCTTCACAACAACATTCCTCCTTATTCTAGCGCTTAACAATTTCACAGCTCAGCGCATACATCCTTCCCATGATGTACGGAAGTGTGTATATCCAATGACAGTCTCTGAATTAAGTTAACGCTTCCTGTATAGCCTTCGACATCCGCCCAGCCTTCATCCACGGTCGCCATATGGATCTCTGCCTCATCAGCCGCCGCTCTCGCTTCCGCGCTGGTACGCGCTACTTCCGACGCGGAATCGACCACGAAGGGCACGTCGCCAATTTCAATGAGACGGAGCAACTTGTTCTTATCGAGGGGGAAACCAATCCTGTTTCCCAACGGTCGTTTGATCAATACGCAACCAAGTTTAGCTTTGTACAGATTCGAGGGAGCGTGCCATTGTTTTGGGCTGAGGTTAGCACATTGAGGTACAAACCGGATTTGCAGATTATGGATTTGCAAGATACGGTGAGACCTCGGAGACCTTTGGCTGTTCTTCCCCGGCTGATAGTGCTGTGGTAGACCGATGTGATGCGGACACATCTCCAGGAGCAGGTTTCACGCTATGGGGAGCAGGTTTTAGTCAATTTGGTAAATCAAAAGGGACACGAGCAGCCTGTTAAAGAGGCCTTTGAACGTTATGTTTCCCAGGTTCGTATCTGTTGGTGACTGAATCAAGATGAATTGAATCCGATGTAAATGTAGTTGAACCTGCCGAAAGTCCGCTACCAATATTTCGATTTCCATAACGAGTGCAGAAACATGCGATGGGACCGTATCAGCGTTCTCATTGACAGCGTAGAGGCAGACCTGCTGAAGCAAGGGTGCGACTTCTTTTCTGCCCATACCCTCTTTTTCCTAATTCCTATCCTCCATCCAGATTTTTCCATCTCAATATCAACGAACCTGTGCCGGTGAAATTGCAGCAAGGGACCGTTCGCACCAACTGCATGGACAATCTCGACCGAACCAACGTCGCCCAAGCCGCTTTTGCAAAGTGGGCTATAAATCAGCAATTGAGAAGTTTAGGAATCCTGCCGCAGAATGCGAATATTGACGATTATGAGGCACTTAGCAAGGATTTCAGGGAGAGTACGTGCTCTCCGAAAATTACTTCCACTTACGTTGACCTATAGTTTTATTTCTCAGTGTGGGCCGATCATGCGGACCTGATCGCAAAAGCATATGGCGGGTCTGGCGCGCTCAAGTCTGATTTCACGCGCAGTAACAAACGGACAACAATGGGTGTGGTGGATGATGGGATGAAATCCCTTTTGCGGTATCTCAAGAACAACTATTTCGATGGTGCGAGACAGGTATGCATATTTTTTAAAGCCATTTAATTACACTTAATGCTAACGGGGAATTGCTGTAGGATGCGTTTGACCTTGTTACGGGTATTTGGGTCCCGCGAAAGAACCCATCAAATGCCATGTTTTTGGTAACGGACAATAGGCCATTGATGACCCGTTCCGTGAGTAACCACTCATCCTTTTTCTAAAGTAATCCTGATCCGATTTTTCGCAGATGCCCGTCATAGCTTTCTTCTCACTATTTATGATATGTGCTGGGCTGACGTTACCTCGCACCTCCGGTCAGTCTATGCCCTTGCCGTACATCTGTGACATCATTTCCAACATTGCGCTCCGCAGACTATTCCCTTTTCTACTACTTCATGCTCTGGTTCACCCTGCTTTCTATTTCTCTGATTTTCATTGGCATAAACGGCATTGACTATGTTTCCTGGCCGCGTCTAATCCCGCCCACCGACATCATCTACTACACTGGGCCAGGTTTCCGCTCTGCGCATCATGGCAAAGGATTTGGGATGACGGCGGAGAAGGATAGGTTTAATGTCTCAGAGAGTGCGAAGTGGTTGAATAGTGGGAGGAGGAGATCCGGTAGTTGGCTTGGGATTGAAGAGATCGAGATGGGCACAACAGGTTTGAAGAAGAGGGTAGATTGAGGCCGGGCTGAGTTTTGGCCGGTCGGGTTAATTGTTTTCTTGGTATATCATTGGCGTCAACTCTTGGGTGCCTAAGTTAGGTTCCCGAGAAGCACAGGTAAATTAGTAAATACTCGCCTCCTGCCTCATATAAAACTCGAAATTCCACTGTTTTCTCGTTTGCTACATAGTGGAAAATAGTTCGATTGCCACGGTCGACATATACAAAAACTTTCAGGGTGTTACAAGAGCAGTATCCACATCAGTTACTGGCCTGATTTTTGGGGCTTGGAAATGCTGTATTTTATTCAAATGTCGCAATCAGAAAATTCCCGGTAGTACTAATTGGCTCCAAATTAGGTGGTTCAGGACTCGTGCCCTTCATGGTGGATAGTGATCCCATATTCTGTCCATGATTGCGAGCGCCGCCATGAGTGTCGAAAACTCGGTTGACAGACCAATCCGAGTCATGTACCACGTGCACAGCCGCTGAGTTGAAAATGTGTCTGAGCAAAAAAATCTTTCCACACTCCGTTGGTTTCCGTTCCTGCTCTCACCTTATACTTTGACTCGCGATGGTTAAAGGCACAAAACGCGCATCGCCTGGTGCCGAGGATGAGAAGAACCCTCTGCAGAGCGTCGAGCTGAGTGACGAGGATGCCAAGAAGCTGCAAGCTGTTCAAAGGGAGATTGCACGGGCGGAACTGATACTTGGTGAGTTCAGTCCCTTCGTCGGACGAATTTGTCAGGAATTAACACTCCTTTCTCGACAGAGCGCCACGCACAACTGACGCTCATCCCCGTGTACGAAAAACGCCGCCAAGTTACCAAGGCGATACCCAAATTCTGGCCCGTCGCGTTGATGAACCATAACATGTTCGCGTTTCACGTCCAGCACAGTGCAGATCAGCTGGCTCTGAGTCATCTGGAAGACCTATGGGTTGCGAGGGATCCCAAGGAGCCTAGATGCTACACCGTAGAATTCGTACGTGTTGAGCATCTGTACGTCAGGTACATGACCTTTGAGTTGAACCTTTTTTTTTTTCTCTCGGTGGATTGTAGCACTTCAAGGAGAATCCACACTTTTCTGACACAGTATTGAAGAAGGAGTTCAAATATGTCCCACCGCCGGTTGCGGCGGATGAGAAACCCGACGTAGATGGGATTACTGAGTCGATGCTCGAGTTCTCATGGGAGCGCGACGTCCAAGCTTCGGTATGCAAGTCATTGCCCCAAACGTTCGGACGATGCTAACGTAGAAATGTTTTAGGCAACAAAAATCAACTGGAAGGACCCGACAACGGCTTTGACGAAGCTGTACCCCCGTGAAGTCGGTGATGAAGATGACGATATCCCAGCAGATGCTGGTAGCTTTTTCAACTTTTTCGAGCAAGCGTCGGATCCTTTCGAGGTCAGTGTTAATTAGAGAAAGTACCATCTCATATATCGATTTTTGCGTTGTGCAGATCGGTCTAAACATAGCCAACGAGATCTTCCCCGAGGCCATCGATTACTTCTTGGGGAATGCTGGTGGGGATGAGTTGGATTCAGAGGACGAGGACGACGAGGATGATGACGACGAGGAGATTGATCTTGAGAAACCGAGATCGAAAAAGCAAAAGGTCTAGGATTACTCTGGATTACTCGGACTGGTACATAACAATATTATTAGCATTCTGTCAAGGCAATTGCCGTTGAGTACCACGTGGCGCAGATATTAATAAACAACCATATCACAACCAACCTTGAAAATAAAATCATCTCCATCACTCCACGCTCTTTCACGACATGAAGTTCTTCTCCACTTATCTTCTTCTCTTCGTCGCAAGTTTGCCTGCGCTCATCGCGGCCAACAACTTGCATGATGCCCGTCACATCCATCACCGTCAGGCTCCTCCCCCCGCCCCTGCCCCTGCGTCGTCAGCTGCCGCACCACCCCCAGCCGCTCAACTCGCAGCATCTTCAGCATCTCCAACATCTTCAGCCCCTCCGGGTACATCATCGTCGGCAGCTCCAGGTACCTCGGGTGCTCCTTCATCAGGAGTTGTACCACCCTCTGGCTCAACAACAACGCCTACTACCACTTTTACATTTTCGCTCCTGGCAACCAACCCCACCGCAATCCCTCTGACGGACATTGTTTCTGGTGCCAGCTCTCAGCCGACACGTCCTCTCGACCACACTTTCAGTCCGGGCTCCCAGCCAACCTACCTTGCCGGAGCACCCCCTTTACCAAACGGTGTGTCTTTCTTTGCCTCCTCATTTCAAATTTTTCAATCAATCCTTCTGATCTTCGCTGACTATGGGTGTGTAACCCTCCCTCCTCTTAACAGCCGCGCTTCTCTCGCCCGCCAGCTACCCTGCCCTCGACAAGCCCCCTCCGACTGACTCACCCGAGGTTCAACAATGGATTCAAGACGTCCAGAACTCAGGAGTGATCATCCCAAACATCGCACCGACTGTCTTGGGAGGCTGCCCTGCCAATGCAGCTGCGGCGGCAGATACATCGCGATGCTGGTGGACCTGCGGTGGATGCACACGCTCCAGCGACATCACGACCTGCCCCGATAAGATGACCTGGGGTCTCACATACGATGACGGACCTTCCTTCTATACCTCCAACCTCATGCAATACCTCGACTCGGTGAACCTCAAGACCACTTTCTTCGTCGTGGGTTCCCGCGTCATTTCGTTCCCATTGACATTGCAGGATCAGTATATGAGCCAACACCAGATTGCGGTTCACACTTGGAGCCACCCATCGTTGACGACCTTATCGAACGAGGAGATTATTGCTGAACTTGGGTGGTCGAAGAAGGTTATCAAGGATGTGTTGGGTGTTACGCCTAACATAATGAGGCCCCCCTTCGGAGATATCGAGTATGTCGCTTCAGCTCGTCTACATGTATTAATCGTTGAGCTCTGTCCACAGTGATCGTGTTCGAGCAATCTCTATCGCGATGGGTCTTACGCCCGTCATATGGACCCGCATTAGCCCTAGCGCCACCTTTGACACCGGTGGCAAGTCCACTTCCTATCCTCTTGCTACTCCCCTCACAGACTTTCAACAGATTTCAACATCAACGGCGGCTTAATCACCGTTGGACAAGTCCTTCAAAACTGGGAAAATATCCTTGGTAACGCAACCCAGCTGAACACCGGCTTCATCGTCCTGGAACACGATCTCTTCCAGCAGACCGTCGACGTCGCCACAGGATACATCCTCCCCGACGCACTTGCACACAACAACCCACCTTTCTCAATCAAGCCAGTCGTCAGTTGCTTGAACATGCCGCTGACTGATGCTTATATTGAGTTAAACGACAACAAGACGAACCCTCCAGCCATTTCTGCAGCCGTTTCTGGTTTGTTGTATATCTCATTTTTCCGTTTTCACATTTTCTGATAATCTGTTCCTACCTTCGCAGGAGGGGCCGTGACGCTCTCTTCTGGTGCCCCTGGCTCTGCGCAAGCCACCGGGTCCAAAGGCTCATCAAATTCTGCTCTTTCGCTTAGTCTCAGTGTTGGGCTTGAGCTTACTGTGCTTTCCACCGTCGGCGGGCTTATCGTTGGTATCGCTGCCGTGCTGTTCTGATCGTCCAACAGAACGACCCAATCCACAAAAAAAAAAGAGCCGCCCATGGACAATGATGTGCTACAATAATGATGCGATCCGTATTCGCCTCCTTATTTAATCTTATATCGCTTTCTATGACTACATCCATCTATATCCACCCACCCGTTCACTCGTTCCGGAGACCTATCTGCATGTCGCGCCTTGTTTGATTTCTTTTTCTTGACTCCTCTGTCCCTGGGCTGATCTCACCTGCCAATCACGTACAAGACCCATGTCGCAG
>Ga0210387_10004076_pt1 | contig 11202 bp, 8 predicted proteins | sample IncBWC7OmetaG_FD_160108 | JGI IMG/M metagenome (GOLD analysis project Ga0210387, IMG submission 160108) | Forest soil microbial communities from Barre Woods Harvard Forest LTER site, Petersham, Massachusetts, United States - Inc-BW-C-7-O ... | reverse complement strand
GCTTATCTGAAGGTGGAAGTGGACAAATGGAGCCGGACGCTGAACGCGATGCACGTCACGCCTGAGTAAGCCAGCAAAACGCGAAGCATCAGCGTGAGTGCAAAGCAAAGCCCTTGCCATTGAACTCATAGAGCAACAAAACGCCGACAAGGAACGGGTGGAAAAACAGGTCGGCACAGTAACCGATCACGGTTTGGCTCATCCGCTGACCCCCGCCGAACGAAAGCTCTGCCTTCCTGCTATTCCGGAATTGCAACGCAGAAGCGGCGGGAAAGCCGTCCTTCACCGTGCGTCGCGAGCAAGGTCTATCTGAACCTCGGAAACCCACAGGCCGGGCGCTTCCATCTCGAAAGATTGACGGTTTCCCTTGGTGCGGACGGTCAACGACGCCACGACAGTCTGGCTTTCAACCTTCGCTTCGATCAGCCCCTCGCTGCTTTGCCCCGACACCTTTCCGCCCTGCCGGTATTCACTTTCGAACCAGTCCCCCGAAATTGCCGAGCCGTCCTGATCAATGTTGGCACTCAAATTCATCTTGTAGGCATCGCTGGCACAGCGAACTTCCATTTTCAGGGACTTCCCCTCTTTTTTCGGGATGTAGTTGATCTTGCATCGAACCCGTTCTCGAGGACCGTCCGCAGGTTTCATCGTTCCGGCGCCACTCCAACCACCTGACAGCTCATTGAAGTTCGACTGCGCACGAGCCGGCCCGATACCCACTCCGGTCCCCAGAAGAATGCACGACAATATCCAGAGCATGACCAGCCTTGACCTGCTGCGTCCGGCCTTCGGGGAGTGAGGGTTCATCGAGACATACATTCGCATCATCCCCAATTCGGAAGAAGGAATCGGCGATGCCGCCGAAGCACCTGCCGACTTTTCGCAATCACACGCGCGCACAATGGGCCCAGCCGGATAGCGTCTTTGAAGGGATAGCACTGTCGTACCACCACGAAGGTTCCTATGCTCCAGGGCGCGGCAAAACAACTTACGCTTTCGCAACTTGAGACCGAATCGAAAGCGCCGATGCGGTGATGAACAGCACGCGATGTGAGCCGCCTTTACGGACTTGGGTCTGCATCAGATTTCCGGGCCAAAGCTGCCCACGTGGGCTTCAATCTGCAGCGCCTCTATGCGGCGGGCCGCGCCCCTCGTCCAAAGCAGCGCTCGTCAACGCGTGCAAGTCCGTAACACCGTTGCACGCTGTTTTGACGATCCGCTGTGCCATCTTTGCCTTGGTGGCGGGTGTTCGGCGGGGTTGGTCAATTTGATCAACTGCCGTGTCCAGCGCCGACCTCATGAGGGTGACCAATTCAGGGCTGAAGGTGGGAGGCGAAACCTTGGTCATCGCAGGCTCCTCATGCGGGGTGCCGTCTAACGGCTCACTGTGACGGAGATGCGTCGTCGACGTTAACTCGCGGTAACCTGGTCGCGAACTTTGGCCATCGGCTCAAGCATCCCAAGAGCGCTCTCGCCTGCCAACCGGCCGCGCGCTCGAGCTATCCGACGGCAATCGCCGGCCGCCTGCGACATACAAATTGGGAGTTCATAGGTGAACTGGCTTACACTCGTTCTACGTGGCGGCGTATTACAACCCGAGACGTCCCTGGGGTAGAAGATCGTTTTCGCAAGCAGGCTTCGCTGTGGTTTGCGTGATCAGCGAGCCGGGAGAGACTGTCATGAGCAATCCATCGGGTGACTACGCGTTCGCCGGGCTTGGTTTCACTGGCCTGCGGTTCTTCCAAGACGGAAGCAAGTACATTGGCTATCTCTACTATGGACAAGGCAGTTCCACTGCTATCTCCAATGCGACCTACACTGATGCCACTGGCGCGGTCACTTTCAGTGCGAGCGAGAGCCCGGCCGGCATCGTGGACCTGAGTTTCACCGGCAATATCATTCTGGATCCAAGCGGCAACGTGATCGCCATCGCGGGTCCGTGGACCGGCCGCAGCATTCTCAAGGTGGCTCCCGTCGCGGCCGCTCCCGCGGCGAGCGCGCTCGCCGAGCCTGCGGCCCAGAGGATTGGTCCGATTGGTCCGATTATTCCGATCTTGCAGGCTCATGGAATGTGGGCGGCATACAACCGCCAGAACATCATCCCATAACGTCAGAGCGCGATGGGATTGGGTTGAATCGACATCGCGCTCTTGGATTCTTGATTGAGCATGATCTTTCGGGTCACAGGCACCGCGATGCGCTGCATGACCCGGTTGCGCAGCTCCTCGGGCATCAAGTTCAAAGCCGATCGCAACGAACCGCGCCATTTCACCCGAAATGGGACTTGCTGCGCGGCCCCGCGAATTATGCCTCCGCCTTCACCCCGAAGCAGACACATCAACTGCGGCGCGCCGCATGTTGATCTATCTCAACACACCTCTTGAAAGTATCGGCAGACGTTGAGAGCGTTGGCAGACGGCTAATTGTCGATTTTTCCGACACCGGCAGCCTGACGTCAAACAACGCCTCAGTTGATGGCAGCAGCTTGAGCGCGCAACGCTGTAATCCGGGCCCACATCTGCTGAGGAGGACAAACATGATCAACCGTCGTGTTCTACTCTCGAGTTTAGCGCTCCTTCCGACACTATTGCCGCGGACAGCTGTCGCCGGGCAAACGACAGACATTGGCAGCCGATCTTTTTCGTTCGCCATCACTATCGTCAGCCTCGGGCTGGCGTCGGCGCTCGGGTTTGCCCAAGGAGCCGTCGCGCAACAAAATCCGGTGACAGCGATCGACATCGCGCTCGAACCCGACGCGACGATGATTCAGCACGCGAAGGACGCCAACGCTCGTCTGCTCAGGTCTTTCCCGAAGGGCTTTGCCCTGGATGAGACGCACCATCCGCACATCACCATGTTGCAGCAGTTCGTCCGCACAGACGACCTCGACAAGGTATTTGCGGCAGCGAACGCAGTTCTGGTCAAAGAAAAGCCCACGTCTTGGACGCTGAAGGCTTTTAAATATTACTACATCCCGTCTCCGCCGGTCGGCCTCGCGGGGATCGTAGTCGACCCGACTGCAGACCTGCATCGGCTGCAAGATGAACTCATCAGGGCCGTTGAGCCCTACACCGTGAAGACCGGGACTCCGGCGGCGTTCTTCAGCGAAGAGGGCGGACGCGACATTCAAAAATCCCTGATCGAGTACGTCGCCCACTTTGTTACGGTCGCGGCGGGCAAGCATTTCAATCCACATGTGACGATCGGCGTCGGAACGGAAACCTATTTGAAAAAGATGTTGGCCGAGCCATTCGACTCGTTCACGTTCTCGGCGACTGGCGCATCGGTCTATCAGCTCGGCACTTTTGGCACCGCTCGGAAGGAGCTGAAGGCGTTACCGCTGACGCCCTGAAGCTGGGCCAGAATAATCACACTATTGATACGAGCACGTAGGAATCAAACATATCGATAACCGGAGCAGTGGTGCGGCCGCGAACTATGCCTCCGCCTTTGCCGTACACATCGGCAGCAAGGACTTCGCGACGGGGTCGTCGGGAAAGGCTTGCAAAATATCCTGGTAACGGCGAGCAGCCTGCCCCAACTCACCTCGCTCGAAATCCAACGAGGCCTCCCGCGTCAGCTCGCACAGTTTGACCGCATCGTCCAGCGCCTTCAGCTCCGGATCATCGCTGGCCGTGATGCCGAGAAGCTCGTAGACCATGAACTCGCGCTTGCGGCCCTTGACCTGGACCTTCCTGATCGGTCTTGCGACAATCCCGGAGCCTGTTGCCTCCACGATCTTGTCGCTGACGCAGATTGTGGTCCCAAAAATCTTGTTGAGGCCTTCGAGCCGCGCCGCCACGTTTACTCCGTCTCCCATGACGGTGTAGCTCAGGCGCTTGCTTGAACCGACATTGCCGACCAGCACATCCGCGCAATGCAGCCCGATCCGCAGCGGCAATGGCGGCCGCCCCTCGGCGCTCCATTCGTCGTTGAGGCGTTGCATGCGCCGCGCGGCGCGCAAGGCGCCACAACTAGCGCGGAGCACGTGATCGTCCCGATGGGCCGGAGCGCCCCAGAACGCCATGACGCCGTCGCCGATGAACTTGTCGACCGTACCGTGCTCCTCCGCGATGGCCTGCGAGACGACTTCGAAATAGCGGGAAAGCTGCGCGAGCAGGTCATCCGGCGCCATTTGCTCCGATAAGGTGGAAAAGTCCTTCAAGTCGGTGAAAAGCACGGTCAGGAAACGCGGTTCGACACCGAGCGTGAGTGGCGTTCCGGTCTTGATCAGCTTTCGGACGACATCCAGCGGCACAAACGAAGAGAACGAACGCAAGGAAGTATCGAACAGCGAAACCGCGGTTTGCAGCTCCCTGATCTCCTTGATATTCGACGTTGCCGGCGCTGCATGCGTGAAGGACAGGTCCTCGACCGACCTCAATTCCCGCGAGATCGCTTCAATCGGGTGCGAGAGGCGCCTCGAAAGGAAATAGATCAGTAGCAACTCGACGGTTGTGAGAGCTCCGATCAGAAAAATCAAATTCCGGTTGGTTCGTTCGAGATCGCCGACGAAATCGCTGGTGGGCGTCAGGACGACGACCTCCCATGGCTGCCCGAAACTACCGGGATAACGGGTGAAGGACGCGCTGATCTCCTCGCCGTTTTGCGGCGAACGAAAGAAGAAGTTGTCGCGATTTGTTTCGTTCTGCAGCCGATGGGCCTCCCGCACGTTGTCGTCGGCGATGTCATCCAATGTGGCGATTTCCAGCCGGCCGTTTTCGCTTCGCACACTCTTCTTGAGATCGGGATAGGCGATGATCATCCCGTTGTTCGGATTGGCAATGAGCGTCGTGCCGTGGGCACTCGCGCGATGACTGGTGAGATATCGGGATAGAACGTCGAGCGTGATATTGGCGGTGGCGCAGCCGATGAATGCGCCGTCCTGGATGATCGGATATCTGACGAAAATGACCGGAGACCCGGTATCGGGATTGACCGAGGGTTGCTCGATGATCAAGGCGCGTGCTTCCTTTGCCGCCTGGTATCCCTTCAAGGCCCGGACGTCCTGAATCGTCTCCACATCATGAATTCCCACGACATGGGGCCAGACATCGAAGAAAGTACGATGGCGCACGCGCCGCAGTTGCGTGCCGAAGCTGCCGATATAGCTGGAGTGCCAGTTGGCGTTTGGCGGAATCGCGGGGTCGGAGCGCCTGCGGTCGTCGTCGATCCGGGTCACCACGCGGTGATAGCCGTCCTCGAAGCTTACATAGGCCGCATCGATCTGCCTTGCCGAAATGAGCGCCTGATAAAGCAGCTCCCTGCTCTCCTCATTCCTGAATGTCTCGGGATCGTCGGCGGCGACCGCCGCCAGCAGCGTGAGCGTGCCTGCGACCGGATTGATCAGGTTCTCCGCATCCTCAATACCGGCCTGCCCGGTCTTCGCCACGGCATCGCTCAGCGTCGCATTGATCGCGGCGACATTCTGCCGGTAGCTATAGATGAGGATGAAGATCAACACGGGAATGCTGAGCAGGACGAACAACCCCGCCATCACGGCACTGAGGTGCATCGCGCCGAACGCATGGGCGTTCCGGTAGACAGTCCAGGCCAGTGTGATGAAAACAACCGCCCCCACAAACATCCAGAACACGGGCGCTTGCAGCCGTGGTCGCCAGCCTTCGTCGGCGGGCATGTAGATCAGCCCTTCCGGCAGCCTAACTTCGTTCAGCATGCCGAGGCCAACATAGGTGGTCGCTATGGCTTTCCAGCGCTCGTCGCTCTGGTCGCCGATCGGCGTGTGACGCGGCTGGACCAGTTGTTTTGTCCTGGCCGCTTCGAACAGCAACGCGTTGCGGGTCTTTTCGCTGGAGTATTTGCGTCGGATCAGGTCGACGATTTCTTCTTCATGGGAGAGCGCATAGGCCCATCCCTCCAGGCTGGCAGCGCGAAACGCCCGCACGCGATCAGGATGCTCTGCGAGCTGCTTTCTCGATGTGCAAAGATTATCGCCGTAAAAGTCAACACCATAAGCGGCCGGCGAGAAGGACCGATAGGGCGTGCCATATTGCTCCAGCAAATATGGCTCGTTGGTGCTGTAGGCGATCATCGCGTCTGCCTTGCCGCGGAGCAAGTCTCGCGGGTCGCCGGAATGAGTGACGCGAGGCAGGTCCAGATGGTAGTCTACCCCTTCATGCTTCAGCATGGCCGCGATGTCGTCGCTTCCCGGAGTATCCATCAGGCGGCGGCCCCTGAGTTCGGAGACCGTATTGATTCCGGCGCGGTACGGCACCAGGACGATGGCCGCGGAATGCTGAAAAATGACGCCGATGACGACGTTGTTCCTGCGCTCGATGCTGTTGGTGAGAACGCTGGTCGTGCACACGCCGAAATCGGCGGCCCCATAGGCGACTTCCGTGCCCGCGTCCACACCAGGACCTCCTTCGCGAATTGTGACATCGAGTCCGTGTTCGCGATAGAAGCCCTTTTCGAGGGCGGCATAGTAGCCGGCGAACTGGAACTGGTGTTTCCACTTCAACTGAAGCGAGACATTATCCAGCGCGTGCGCCGGATGCTGCGGGAGGGCTGGTGCAAACAGCAACAGCAGGCCGGCGACGAACCGTTCAGCGAACCGCCGTTTCCGTCGACCAAACAAGAAGAATCCCTGCATCGTGAACCTGCCGAGCCTGCGTTCGACGGATCAAATGCTCGCGGCGAGCGGCCCTTGCGAGCCGCCCGCCGTGAAACATCGGTCAAAGCTCGTGCCTACTTGGCCATTGCTGTCCTGGCAGCCTCGATTTTCGCCTTCACGGCATCCAGATTGAAGCTGGCGCCCTTTTGCATCGGAGGAAACTCGATCGCCGTCATCGCCAGCTTTTCCACCTGCTGCTGAACAAACACGAAGCGCCAGAATTCGTATTTGAACCAATCGAAATATTGCTGTGCGCCCTCCTTTGTCCCGTCACTGGGCCAGCCCGTACGTTCGAAGGGGTCGAGGCGAAGATTGATCAGATAGGGCACGTCGGGCTTGGTCTTTTCACCAAGCCAGCCTCCAGGCTGGTCGATGAAGCGATATTTGTAGTCGTCGATGCGCACGGCACCGAGTTCACTTTCGCCGAAGTACCAGATTTCGTGCCGGTTCGACGGCCCCTTGCCGGTGATCATGTCCATCTGATTGTAGCCGTCCAGATGAACCTTGTAGGTGGTGTCGCCGATCTGCTTGCCCTGCTTTAGTTCCTCGGCGATGTTGGGGTTGCCGGCCGCCGCGAGGAAGGTCGGAAACCAGTCCAACCCGGAGATGATGCCGTTCTCGACCTTGCCCGCCGGCACCTTGCCCGGCCAGCGGATCATGCAGGGCACTCGGAAGCCGCCCTCGAAAACCGTGCCCTTGCTCTGCGCGAATGGCGTCTGTCCGCCATCAGGCCAGGTGAACACCTCGGTGCCGTTGTCGGTGGTGAAGACGACGATGGTATTGTCGTCGACACCCATGTCCTTGAGTTTCTGCATGACGAGGCCGATGTCGTCATCGAGCTGCGCCATGCCGGCCTCATGGATGCTCCAGCCGTTCTTGGAATTGCGCAGCGCTTCGTACTTCGGCGACAGATGGGTGACGATATGCATGCGGGTCGGATTGAGCCACAGGAAGAACGGCTTGTTGTCGGCCTTGGCTTTTTCGATGAACTTCAGGGCGAGGTCGCGGATTTCGTCATCCACGGTTTCCATCCGCTTGGGATAGAGCGTCCCGGCATCCTCGATCTTCTGCTTGCCGACTTTGCCCCAGCGCGGGTCCACCGTTGGGTCGTCGACATTGGTCGCAGCGGAATGCACCATGTTGCGCGGGCCGACGATGTTCAGCAACTCCTGCGGATAGGCCGGATGCGCCGGATCTTCCATGGCGTCGAGGTGATAAAGGTAACCGAAGAACTCGTCGAAGCCGTGCACCGTCGGCAAAAATTCGTTCTTGTCGCCGAGATGGTTCTTGCCGAACTGGCCGGTGGCGTACCCCATTCCCTTGAGCGCGGCGGCAATGGTGACAGCCTGGGCCGGGATGCCGGTGGGCGCGCCGGCCTGGCCGACCGTGGTCATGCCGGTGCGGATCGGAAGCTCGCCGGTGATGAAGTTGGCACGGCCCGCCGTGCAGCTTGCCTCCGCGTAGTAATCGGTGAACAGCATGCCTTCGGCGGCGAGCTTGTCGAGGTTGGGCGTCCGGCCGGCCATCATGCCCCGGTGATACGCACCGATATTCCACATTCCGATGTCGTCGCCCATGATGACGACGATGTTCGGCCGCTGACCGCTCGGCGCCTGCGCCAGTGCATTTTCGACCGACGCGGCGACGCCCAATGCGGAGGCGGCGGCTATGCTTGTGGTCGCCAAGAGAACATTGCGACGGCTCATATCGTGCGTGGCGTTATCCTTCTCACTCATAACTACTTCCCTTTCTTATGACGCATCGAAAACCAACATGGCTGGTGGATGTGTCCACCGCTTCCGCATGGCGCGCAGCCGGGCGATAGCGGCGGCAGTAGTTCGGCGCGCAGAGATGCGAGCCGCCTTTCAGGACCTTGCGGGGAATCTTGATTTTCGGCAGGCATGGGTCGTAGCTGTCTTGCTCGCGGCCGCCGCGGGGATCGTCCGGAACGCAGCAGGGCTTTGCCGCGTCGGCTTCATGCTGGGTCGACCACCAATCCGCGGTCCACTCCCAGACATTGCCGATCATGTCGTAGAGGCCGTAGCCGTTCGGCGGAAATGCCGCGACCTTCGAGGTGCGCGCATCGCCGACGCGGCCGAGATTTTCGTGCGGAAAGGCGCCTTGCCACGTATTGGCCATTTGCTTGCCGCCGGGCGTGAGCTCGTCACCCCAGGCAAACTCGGCGCCGTCGAGCCCACCGCGCGCGGCAAACTCCCATTCGGCTTCGGTCGGCAAATCCTTGCCGGCCCATTTGGCGTAGGCTTCGGCGTCGCGATAAGCAACGTGGACGACCGGATGATCGTCGAGGCCGCTGATCGAGCTGCGCGGCCCGTATGGCCTGCGCCAATTGGCGCCAAACTTGAAACGCCACCATTGCGACCAGTTACGTAAATCAACCACTTGCTTTGGCGGCGTGAAAACCAGCGAGCCAGCCTTGAGCATATGCGGCAGCGCGCCCGGATAATCCTTCGCATCGGGCGGTGTTTCCGCGAGTGTCAGGTAGCCCGTTGCGTTGACGAATTTGCGAAAATCACGATTGGCGACCGGCGTCAGGTCCATCCAGAAGTCGCTCACCGTGACACGGTGGGACGGCGCCTCTTCCGGATAATGCCTGTCGGAGCCCATGCGGAAGGTGCCGCCAGGAATCCAGACCATGTCCAGATGGCCGGGCTCTTGCGACAAAGGGACGCGCGTTGCAAAGCCAGCGTCGGTCATGGTTTTCGACATCGCAATTTGATGCAATTCGCAATTCTACCAAAAAGCGAGCCATCGCCCAGCAGCTCAGCCCTTGATTTAGATCAAGCACGACGCGCGCCTGCGCTTGTCGTTCTCCAACACAGCACGTCTTGGATGCGAACCCGCGGGTCAGCGCATTCAACGGCTTGCAAAAGGAAACGTCAGCGATGCTCACCTGTCGATGCCGCACGCCGTGCCTTCCGCGCAACGCCAAGGCTTTTTTCTTTGTGATCGATGCGTCAGGGGGCAAGCGCCGTATTCGCAGCCGCTTTTTTCTGCAACCCTTTTTGCGCACACCCTCTAAGCACGCTGTTGAACACATCCGAGCTTCGTTGCGTGACGGTTTGACCTGAATCAAGACCCGAGATTTCGAAGGAGAATGCTCTGAATTGAATGGGGGGCGATTATGAAATTGAATCCTTGGAATTTACTTTGCGTTGGCATTGCAACCTTCCAGCGACTCGTCGCACGCGGCAATTGCGGGAGCATTGTCTTCACGGCGCTGGTGGGATCAGCTCTCGTGGCGACCACAGAGATGTCCCGGGCCGATGAAAACGGCATCAGCTTCTGGATTCCGGGTTTCTTCGGCAGCCTTGCCGCAACGCCCCAGCAGGCGGGCTGGTCGGTGGCATCGGTCTATTATCACACCGACGTTTCCGGAAGCGGCAATGTTGCCGTATCGCGCGAAATCACCATCGGGCAATTCAATCCCGCCCTCAACACCAGTCTCAGCGCAAACGTCAATGCGCGAGCTGATCTTGGAATGCTGATACCGAGCTACGTCTTTGCGACGCCGGTTCTCGGCGGCCAGGCTTCCGTCAGTCTTATTGGAATGTATGGCAGCAACGATACGTCACTGAACGGCACATTGGCCGGCACGCTCGCCGGGATACCCTTCAACAGATCGTTTGCGCTGGAACAGACGACGATCGCATTCGGCGATCTCGTGCCGCAATTTGCGCTGCGCTGGAATGCCGGCGTCAACAACTACATGGCCTATATCACCGGCGACATTCCGGTCGGGCAATATGACAGCACTAATCTCGCAAATATGGGGCTCGGTCATGGCGCCATCGACGGCGGCTTCGGCTATACCTATTTCAATCCGGCAACCGGACACGAGATTTCAGCTACGCTGGGCCTGACGGGCAATTTCAAGAACACGGCAACTCAATACACGAGCGGCATCGATATGCATCTCGATGTCGGGGCGTCGCAATTCCTGACCAAGCAATTTCAAGTCGGCGTCGTCGCCTATGCCTATGAGCAGCTCACGTCCGACCAGGGCTGCGCCCCGCAATTGTGCCCGTTCAAATCGCGCGTGCTGGGTATCGGACCGCAAATTGGATATGTGTTTCCCGTCGGTGGAATGCAGGGCTATGTGAACGTGAAGGCCTATAAGGAGTTCGAAAATGCCAACAGGCCTGACGGATGGAACGCATGGCTCACCTTCGTGCTGTCGCCGGCGCCGCCGATGGCCAAGCCGTCGCCGCCGATGATCACCAAAGCTTTGCCTCCGAGTTGATGGCCTCTTGGTCCCACCTGCGCCGACTCAGTGATCGCGGCCAAACAGCGCCGTGTAGATGTCCGTGCTAGGTCCGTCGCTGTTCATGCCATAGACCGTGGCAGTCGGCGCCTCGCGTGGCGGAGCGGCTGGCTGCTGGGCGACGGGGACGGGTTGCTGGCCGACTTGCTGTTGGGAGACACCCTGTTGAGTGACACCCTGTTGGGTGGCGCCCGGACCGGGGCGCGAATCGGCAACCTGCTGGCCGTTGACGGGCGCGGGAGTTTCCTGCGGGACCGCAGTGGCCAGTTGCGGTCGTTCGGGCGGC
>Ga0210387_10004075_pt1 | contig 11202 bp, 8 predicted proteins | sample IncBWC7OmetaG_FD_160108 | JGI IMG/M metagenome (GOLD analysis project Ga0210387, IMG submission 160108) | Forest soil microbial communities from Barre Woods Harvard Forest LTER site, Petersham, Massachusetts, United States - Inc-BW-C-7-O ... | reverse complement strand
AAGATGCGGCCGCGCGAGAGGTCCCAGTCCCACAAGCCGCAGCGGCCACGATTGAGCGCGGTGTCGATGCGGCCGCGCACGGCGTCGTTGATGAGATCGCCTTCGCGGGCGCGGGTCGATTGCCAGTGGAAGGCAAAGCCAAGGATCAGCACGACAAAGCCGGTCGTGGCGGACAGCGTCACCGAGAGCGCCGAGTCCGAGCCCCAGATCGGCTCCAGCCGCTCCTGAAGGATGATGACGCGGCCCTCGAGCGACCTGATGAGCTGCGAGGTCGCCATGGCGCGGTTGCCGTCGGCCAGGACCATGTCGACGACCTTGCCCTGCAGGCTGGGCGATGCGATCAACTGCGCCGAGCTGATCGCATCCAGAAGGCCGTCGGTCTCATCGAGCGTGGACTTGACCGGGATGCGGGCGATGATGCGGCGGTCGAGACCGACGACGATGATGTGGCGGCCATTGATCATGCCCCAGGACGGGATCATGTCCGGCAGCAGGAACTGCATGCGCTCGATGTTGCCGAGGCGATCGGCGCGGCCCGAAGTGGCGCGGTCGATGCGTTCGGCGAGATAATCGGCCAGCGCGGTCAGATCGCGCTCGGCGGCGGCACGCTTCTGGCGGCTTTGGTCGAGCACCTGCACGAAGGCGCCGAGGCAGATCGTGATCAGGAAGGCGATGATCAATGTAGGGACGGCGCGGCGGAGCGTCGGCTCAGCCGTCAGCAGCCTGGTGTAGGCCGGCTTTGCGATCGATTGCGCCAATCCTTTAATCGAATCGGATTGGGCGCACGCGTTCGCTGCATGCGCACGCGCCATGCCTTAGACCCCCACCGCAAATTACTTTTTGCACCAAAATCGGAAGCGCCCCACGTGCTTCCGAATCATTGTGATTTGAATCCAGTTTTTGCGCACTGTCGAGAGTCAACGATTCCTTAAGACGAATAAATCTTGTCCAAAGGAGATTCGGTTACGTGGAATTACGGAATAACTGAGTCCGAAACAGGAACGTCATATGTCGCGTTAACACTTACGCGTGCGGCGGCTCGGCGTGACTGATGACTCGCTTCACGGTCGGGAACGCGCCGCGCAGCGCGCGCTCGATCTCGTCGACGTTCTCATGCACCTTGATCACGCTCATCGACGGCTCGGCGCGGCAATGGAAGTTAACGATCTCGCCCGCATCGGTGTCGCGCACCCGCACATTATGGATGTCATGGATCGCGGTGGAAGCGGCAAAGCGCGACAACGCGTCTCTGATGATCGCGACGCGGTCGGAGGCGGCGTCGGTGCCGAACGGCAGCTCGGGTTCGAGCGGCTCGATATGGGTGTCGACCTCGACATCGGCACCGAACTCGTCGCGGATATTGTGCTCGAGGTTATGGGCGATGTCATGCGCGGCGTTGAGCGCCATCTCGCCGTCGACCTCGAGGTCGAGGCTGACGGTGAGCTTGCCGCCGAGGTCGTGCACGGTGACATGGTGGATGGCAAGGCCGGAATTGCGCGCGATCACCATGATGCGCTCGCGCACGCTCTCATTGTCGAGCGCGACCGGCACCGAGGTGAAGGTGACGTCGGCATCGCCAAGTGCGGCCGTGACCGCAGCCTGCGCCTTCTGCTTGATCTCCTCGACCCGGTCGATCGGATAGGTGCGCGGCACCCTGACGAAGGCGTCGACGAAATGCGTCGAGCCCACCATGCGTACGCGCAGCCGCTCGACATCGACGACACCGGCGACCTGCTCGATCGCCTCGCGTGCCTTCCCGGCGGCGCCCTCGGGGGCGCGGTCGAGCAGGGTTTCCACCGTCGCGCGCGCCATGCGCAAGCCGAGCAATGCGATCATGATGGCGACCGCAATGGCAGCGGCCGAGTCGCCCCACCAATAGCCGAGCCCGGCCAGTGCGAGGCCGATGATGACGGCAATCGAGCCCAGCACGTCGGAGGCAAAATGCAGCGCGTCGGCGGCGAGCGCCTGGCTCCGGGTTTCGCGGGCGGTGCGATGCAATGCGCGGGCGCGCCAGAAATTCACGGCGATGTCGATCAGCAGCACGACGAAGGGGATCGCGGAGATCGACGGCGGCGGCGCGTGTGCGCTGAGGCGGCCGAAGGCTCCGACCAGGATGCCGCCCGCCAGCACATAGAGAATCGCGATCACGCCGAGCGCGGAGACGCTTTCGAACTTGCCGTGGCCGTAATGATGCTCCTCGTCCGCGGGCAGGTCGGAGACGCGCACCACCATCCAGGTGATGATGGTCGCGACCACGTCGACCGAAGAGTGCAGCGCCTCCGAGACCAGCGCGAGCGAGCCGATCAGGATGCCGACGATGAATTTCGCCGCGGCCATGCCGGCCGAAGCAAAGATCGAGATCGCCGCGACGCGGGTTTTGACGGTGTGGGCATGTTCGTTCATGGGCGCCCGTTTAGCAGGGCGGTCGTGAACATCAAGCGACGATCTCATGTGCAATCGCCACTCACTCGCAGTAGCCCTTTGTTGCGAGTTGTTCCGATTTAAATGTTCGCCATGACGTCGCTACCACCCGAATATGACTCCGCGATCTCGCGGCGCGAGGCGCCCGAAGTTTGACAGCAATTTCCGCACCTCTCGAAGAAAGAGGGCGCAGGGAATGCCGGGTGCGCGCTGCACCCGCGGTCTCGTGTGCAAAAGAGTGGTGAGACGCACACGAGCATACAGGGCAGCGGAGAGCATCCGACATTCCCTGCGCAATGGTTTGACGGCTTATGCCGGGCTCTCCCCGGAGACGAATTCGTTCTTGCCTCCGTCGCCGGCGGATTGAAGGATTGTCCGGACCCGGTTGGGTCGACGCACCTCCGCCGGCTTGACACCAGCAACGGGTGCCGGGACCACACGGTTTTGCCGTACGCAGCCGTCCGGCTTTCGCCGGGTTGGCGCCGGTCGTCTGCGCGGCTAGCGTCCGCTCACGGACGATAAGCCCGCCCTGCGACCACGACACGCGCCCGACGCTGCCGCGTCCACCGCAACCCGTCCCTCGTTCGTGACGATGGCCAACGCCCCTCTTGGTGGGACGGGATGGGCGAGGGATGTAGAGGTGATTTGGGGGTGGGGTCAAGCAACATTTCTGTAAATCGGAATTTTGCCCCAAGGCGTAAGTAGCATTGCGTTGATGTGGTTATGGAAATTGGACGGAACGCGCGGGGCCAATTGCCAGCAGCCTGCCGGAGTGAATGATCGTCAGGCTCATAACGTGAAGGTCATAGGTTCAAATCCTATCCCCGCGCACTCCGGCAGACTCATGTTCATTCAGCCGATATCTGCTGCTGACAGCAAACCAGACATTGGTTGCCGCCAGCCATAAGGTCAGCTTTTGACTACCCATAGCCGAATTGTTTCCAGTCATCGTTCCGCAAAGGCGATATTGGAATCCGTGAGCCCGCGTTGGGCGCTTGGCGAGGCGATAGCTTGTCGGAGTGCATCGACAACCTGGAACAGGTGGTTCGCCATCGAAGAGCGCGCGCGCTCGGTGTCGTGCGCGCGGATAGCATCAACGATCATCTCGTGTTCGGCGAATGACTTCGTGGCGCGGCCGGGGATCAGGATCGCCCGGAACTGAAAGCGGACCACCTGCGAGTTCAGCAATCCCAGTATCCGGTTCGCGGTTGCGTGGCAGGCGATGCGGCGGATTTCGGTGTGTAAAGCGCCGTTCAGCTCGGAATAGCCGAGAAGATCTCCGCCGGCGATTGCGCCGCGCATGCTCTCGATCACGTTCTGGAGCCGCACGATGTCGTCATTGGTGGCGCGTTCGGCGGCCTTGGTGGCTACCAAAGTTTCCATGACGGCCCTCGCCTCGGTGATCTCGATCGCTTCCTCAGCCGTGATCGCGCGCACGCGGGCACCGCGATTCGGCTCGGAGACGACCAGACCCTCACTTTCGAGCTTGCTCAGCGCGGTTCGAATTTGCAGGCGGTTCGATTTGAATCGGGCCGCGAGTTCGACTTCGAGCAGGCGTTCGTTCGGCATGAACTTGCCGCCGATGATCGCCTCGTGCAAGGCGGCGGTCACGTCCGGCTTCTTTCCTGTTTTGGCGGCCTTCATGACATTCTCTCGATGGCGAGCGTTTCGATCCAGCTTGGATTTTCAGGGACAGAGGTTCGATGCCTGTGGGTCAGCACACCGCTGTCCGGATCGATCGCGTAGACGCCGACAACATTGTCGGTCTGCCCGGCGCAGATAAGGTAGCGCCCGCTCGGATCGAGCGCAAAGGCGCGCGGCGATTCCTCCACGTCAAACCGCGCGATAGGCGCGAGCAATCCGGTGCGCGATTCGATGCGAAACGCCGCTATTGCGTTCGTGTTGCGCACGCTGGCGTAGGCGAAGCGGCCATCCGCGGTAATGTGCAGATCGGCGGCGCGGGCGTTGCCGGTGAACCCGGCCGGCGTCAGCGCTTCGTATTGCATCTCCCGCAGCGAGCCAGATTGGTCTTCGATCGCGAATGCCGCGAGCGTGCCGGCAAGCTCGTTGATGCAATAGAGCACGTCAAGCTGCGGATGCAGCGCCAGGTGCCGCGGTCCCGAACCCGGTCGGCAGGCAACGAGATGCGGGTCGGCCGGTGTGAGCCGACCCGTGTCTGCGTCCTGGCGAAACACCGTGATGGCATTGCCGTCCACCGTGGTTGCGTAGATGACACCGCTGTGGCGCCCCGGAACGATGCAATGCGCCTTGGGCGGCGTATCGATCACCTGCGTCGCCGGCCCCAGCATGCCGTCGTGCCGGAATGCGCTGACCGAAACCAGGCCTCGCTTGTAGGACGCCGCAAGCAGACCGCATTCGGCGGCCGCGATGTAGGCCATCGGCGCCGGCAGCGCCACAGTGCCGCGGTAGCTCAGCCGCCCGGTTGCCGGGGCGACCGAGAAGACCGTAATCGGATAGGGCGCAGTTCGCAGCGCCGCGTAGAGCATTGTCCGGTCCGGCCCAAGCGCGAGCGGCATGTTGCTGGGCGATGGTTCGTCGCCGCCGGGTACAGCCACGACATCGAGGAGCTTTAGTGCGCCACGCTCCGCGTCGAGATCAAAGCAGTGGATCTCGCGCGGTCCGGCGCAGGCTACGTAGACGATCGTTGCCATCAATAATCCTGCGGCGGGAGATTCATAAGGGGAAAGGCGCTGTGGGCATGAGGCTCGTAAACCGCCTCGGCCTTGCATACGTGCTTCCGGGTCAACCCGCCGAGGCCTGTGACCCCGAGCAGTCCGAGGCACTCGACGATCTCAGCTTCAAGCAATTCTAGCACGCGCACGATGCCTTCGCTGCCGGCGGCGACCAGTCCGTAGCAATAGACCCGGCCTATCCCGACCATATCGGCGCCGAGCGCAAGCGCCTTCACGACATCCGTGCCACGGCAGAAGCCGCCGTCCACCACCACCATCGCACGCCCGGCGACCGCCTCGACCACCTCGGGCAACACGTCGATCGCGCCCTGGCCGTGATCGAGCTGGCGCCCGCCATGATTGGAAACGTAGATGCACTCGATGCCTTCTTCGCAGGCGAGCGCTGCGTCTTCTTCCGTGCCGATGCCTTTCAGAATCAGCCTCATGCCGAACTTGCCCCGCAGGCGCCGGACGTCCTTCCAGCTGAAAGCTGCCTGATATTGCATGCCGGATGGACCTCCTTTACCGCCGCGCCCGCGCCACGGCTTGGCGAAGCGCTTGGCAATGTCGCGTTCGCGGCGGCTGTAGACGGCACTGTCGACCGTAATGCAGAACGCATCAAAGCCGAGATCCATGGCTTGCCGGACCTGCCCGTCGACCCAATCCGCATCGCCCCTTGTATAGAGCTGAAAGATCTTGGTGCCGGTCGCACTATTGCCGACCGTCTGCATGCCCGCTTCAGACACCGAGCTGAGAATAAAAGGAACGCCGAACCCCGAGGCGGCGCGCGCCGTCGACACGCCACCGTTGGAAGCAAGCGCTTCAAGGCCACCGATCGGCGCGAGAATGACCGGAAGGCGTGCCTTCTTGCCAAGAAAACTGTGCGACGCGTCGATCGACGAGACGTCGCGCAGGACGCGTGGCCGCAGCGCCAGTCGGTCGAGGGCGTGACGATTGCGGCGCAACGTCGTCTCGGTCGCGGTGCCGCCGATCAAATAATCCCACGTGTTATTGTCGAGTTTCTTGTACGCGGCGCGGACGAGTTCGTGCAGCGTGAGGAAATCGCCTTCGGTTTGACTCAGAGCCATGTGCTTATCCTTCTCGTGGATTAAATGAAGCCGTGTTGGACTGCTTTACGGATATCTATTCGGCCTTGATGCCGAGCTTCTTGATCAGAGCGGCCGATCGCATCGTGTCTTCGGCGAGCCGCTTCGCAAGGGGCTCAGGTCCATCAAACCGCGCGATCGCGGCACCCGCCGCGAAGTGCGCCTGCAGCTGCGGCAAGTCGCGCATCGACGCCAGCGCCTTGACCAGACGATCGCGTAGATCCAGGGGCAGCTTGGCCGGAGCGAAAATCGCGAACCAGTTCGAGACCGTGTAGCCGGGAACGAACTCGGCGATCGTCGGCACGTCGGGCAACGCTGACACACGCTCCGACATCGAGACGCCCAGCGCGCGCAGGACGCCCTGCTTTACGAGTCCCAGGATTTCAAGGGTGGGTGCAAACATCAGGTTGACATCCCCCGCATACAGTCCGTTCAAGACGGCCGAAGTGCCGCGATAGGGCACGTGCAGCAGCTCGATGCCCGCCAATGTTGCGAAGGAGGCACCGGCAAGGTGATTGGAAGAGCCGACGCCACCGGATCCGTAGGTCAAGCGTCCTGGCTTCGTGCGCGCTTCGGCAATCAGCTGGGGCACGCTTTTGAAGGAGGAGTCGGCGCGAACCAGCAACGCCGAGGGCACATCACAGATCACGCTCACGGGGAGCAGATCACGCATGGGATCGAAGCCGAGGTTGGCCCGCAAAGCCGGCAGGCTGGCGACGGAGGAACTAGTGACGAGGAAGGTGCCGCCATCCGCCTGGGCTTGTACAACGAGCTGCGCGCCAATCGCGCCCCCGGCGCCGCCATGATTCTCGATAATGAATGTCGCACCGAGTTCGGCGGGCAGCCGGTCAGCGATCATGCGCGTCGGAACATCGATCGCGCTTCCCGCTGCGAACGGCACGATGAAACGGGACGTGTGCACCGGCCACGCTGCTTGCGCCGGGATGATGGGTGCCAGACTGCTTGCGAGTGCGGAAAGAAGAAAGGTTCTGCGCCGCATTGATGCCTCCCATGACCTCGGCCCCGGTCGCAAGCCGAAACCGCCGCAGTTGACTTCCGCGTATATTTTATTTTAACATGATTGTTAACAATCCTGATAGCATTTTTGCGGCAATGCCTCAAGCAAAGAACGTCTCACCAAAAAACCTTTGTTTCTCAAGACAGTAAGGTAAATCATGGACATCCAGAGGCCCTCCCGAGCTTGGACGACACATGATGATCGCTGCCCTCGAAACTGAAAGCTTGCCGCGGAGCTGGCACAGCGTTCTGCACGGGGTGCTGGTCGCGAACGACATCCGCCTTGCCGCCTATGTGCCGGACAACGTGCTGCGGCCGCTGCTGGCTGACATCGATGCCGATCCGTCCTTCGATGCCTTCGCGGTGACGCGCGAGGAGGAGGGACTCGGTATCGTCTGTGGAGCCTGGATGAGCGGCCTGCGAGGTGTCCTGCTGATGCAGAGCAGCGGCTTTGCGACGCTGGCGAACGTTCTCGCCTCCCTCCCTGTCGCGTTTCAAATTCCGGCCCTCATGATCATCTCCGAGCGCGGCACACTGGGAGAGTTCAATTACGGCCAGGCGCTGGTCTGTAAGACGATCCGGCCGGTTTTGGATTCGCTCGCGGTCGAGCATCACACCTGCTCGCGACTAGACGAGCTTGAGTTCGTCGTAGATCGCACGATCCGCCAAGCGATCGCCACCCAGGCGCCCGCCGCATTGATCCTCTCGCCACTGCTGACCGGCGGAAAGGTCTTCAGGCCAACATGAATAACATGACAAACCGCACCGGCCGGCCGGGTAGCAACGCCGCTTTGATGAATCGCTTTGAAATGACGCGACGGCTGTTGGCGAAGCTCTCGCATGGCGAGGCCGTGATCGGCGGCATCGGCAATACCAATTTCGACCTTTGGTCCTGCGGCCCCCGGCCGGAAAATTTCTACATGCTCGGAAGCATGGGATTAGCGATCCCGATCGCGCTGGGCGTTGCGCTGGGGCAGCTGAACCGCCGCGTCATCGCCATCGAAGGTGATGGTTCGCTGCTGATGCAGATGGGTTGCCTCGGCACCGTAGCCTGCCGCGCGCCGCGCAATCTGTCGATCGTGGTGATGGACAATGGCCTCTATCAAATTACCGGCTCACAGCCGACCGCAACCGCGACGGTTGTCGACATTGTCGCCGTGGCGCGTGCCTGCGGCTTGACAAACAGCCATTGGGCGACCGACGAGGCGGATTTCGAGATGCTCGCTGACGAGGCGTTGCGCAGCGATACGCCCTCGCTGATCGCGCTCCGCATCGATGACACTTCCGGCGTGAGTCAGACGGTGCGCGAGCCAAGCTGGATTCGCGATCAGTTCATGCGTGGCCTGGGCGTGAAGGGAATCAGCGGATCGCGTGCCTGACGCGACCAGCCCCGATTGCGGCCACCCTTTTAGGTAACGACTACTCCGCTTCGGGCTTGTTGCGGACAAGGCAGAGCCTGCAACGGACTTCGGCTTCTGGCTCTTAGCCGAACTGGCCGTTGTGGTTGGCGAGGTCTGCTGATGGTGGAAGCAGAAGAAACTTCTCGCCGCTCGAAAGGTGGTCATTCACTGAGTTGCGGCTGCGTGCCCCTTCGGCGGCGGCAGATCTGCTTGGCGGTGTGATGCGCTGCTTATCCCTGTGATCCACCCGTGCGGGTCAAGTGGTTCCGGCTCTGCGGCGCAGTGTGAAGAACGCCACGCCGCGTCCGCGACACGAGAGCATCACAGCGTCACAACGATCTTGCCGAGGTGCTTGTTGGCTTCCATGTGCTCGAACGCTTTGCCGATGTCGTCGAACTTGTAGACCTTGTCGATCGGCAGCTGCAGCTTGCGCGATTCGACCGCGCTCCAGATGTCTTTGCGGACTTCGTCGAAGATGTCGCGGATCTCTTCGATGGTGCGGGTGCGGAAGGTCACGCCGATATAGTGGATGCGGCGCGCGGCATGCAGGTCGAAATTGATCTCGGCGCGCGTACCGCCGAGGCGGCCGACATTGACGATGCGGCCCTTGACCTTGGTCGCGGCGAGATTCTGGTTGGCGACCTTGCCGGACACCTGGTCGACGATGAGGTCGACGCCTTCGATTAAGCGCGCAGCGGGCCGCCTCCGCCGGTCAGAGTACCACGACTTCTTTGGGCACAGCTGCCCCGAGGTCTATTGAGCGGGCCGTCATACACGACTGACACTTAAAGATGCGAACGGCTTTGTGGAGGCCAATGGCCGGCAGCTTCCCCAAATAATTCATATGCCTGCCGCATGAGCGGCACGCGACCGCTGGGTCTACTATCTCACCCATCACTAGACTCTATCCGGCTCGAATCGATCGTGGTGAGATGAGAGCCTCGAACTATGGCAATGAAGAGTCGGGACGTAGTGCTACGGCTCCAAATCCGAACCCCACATCTCATGTCAGCTTTCCGGCGGTGAGGCCGGGACGTCTGCTGCGGCGTAATCCGCCGGCTCATTCGGGGTCGTGTGGGATACATGCGTCCCGGCTCTGCGGCGCAGCGTGGAGAACGCTGCGCCACGTCCGGGACACGAGCGCGCTACAGTGTCACGACGATCTTGCCGAGATGCTTGTTGGCTTCCATGTGCTCGAATGCTTTGCCGATCTCGTCGAACTTGTAGACCTTGTCGATCGGCAGCTGCAGCTTGCGCGATTCCACCGCGCCCCAGATGTCCTTGCGGACTTCGTCGAAGATCTCGCGGATCTCTTCGATGGTGCGGGTGCGGAAGGTCACGCCGATGTAGTGGATGCGGCGCGCGGCATGCAGGTCGAAATTGAATTCGGCCCGCGTGCCGCCGAGGCGGCCGACATTGACGATGCGGCCCTTGACCTTGGTGGCGGCGAGATTCTGGTTCATGACCTTGCCGGAGACCTGGTCGACGATCAGGTCGACGCCTTCGCCATTGGTGGCTTTGAGCACCTGATCGACCCAGCCGGGGTCGGAGGAATCCACTGCAAGGTCGGCGCCGAACTCCTTCAGCCGTTCGCGGCGATGGGCGTCGGTCGAGGAGCCGACCACCAGCGAAGCGTCCTTGATTTTCGCGATCTGCATCGCCATCAGGCCTACGCCGGAGCTTGCGCCCTGGATCATCACGCTCTGGCCGGCCTGCAACGCGCCTGACGTGACGACAGCATTGTGCATGGTGGCGAGCGCGACGGGGAGGGTCGCGGCTTCCTCGAAATTCATGTTCGAGGGCGAGCGGAACAGCCGGCCATGGTCGGCCAGCGTGTATTCGGCGAAGGCCGAGCCGCCCGAGCCCATGATCTTGTCGCCGACCTTGACGCCCTTGGCATCAGGGCCGAGCTCGGCGACTTCGCCGGCCCATTCCATGCCGAGCACGGTGCCGACGCCGCCGGCCGCGCCATGGGCGTGGCCCTTGGTCATGCCGAGATCGGCGCGATTGAGGCCGCAGGCGTGCACCTTCACCAGCACCTGCGTGCCCTTTGGCGACGGTTTTGGAACGTCAGTGATGGCAGCGCCGCCGGCGCCGTAGACATAGGCTTTCATGGGATCATTCCTCTTGTTGTTAGGTGCCGTAGGGTGGGCAAAGGCGCGAAGCGCCGTGCCCGCCATCAGCATTGTGCCCGTGATGGTGGGCACGCTTCGCTTTGCCCACCCCACGAAAACCTTTACCGCCCGATCATTCCGCCGCCTGGCGCTTGCCGCCGGACAGCATGGCCTCGAACCGCTCGCGGATGATGGCTTCCGCGTCACGGATGATACGCGAGACGAGCTCGGCGCAGGAGGGGATGTCGTGGATCAGTCCCTGTACCTGGCCGGCCGACCAGATGCCTTCATCCGCATCGCCTGACGCGTAGACCATCTTGCCGCGGGCACCGGCGACGAGGTCGCGGATGTCCTCGAACCTGGCGCCTTCCTTCTCCATGGCGACGACCTTGGTCGAGACCGCATTCCTGGCGACGCGCGCGGTGTTGCGCATGGTGCGGAAGATCAGCTC
>Ga0210387_10004072_pt1 | contig 11204 bp, 10 predicted proteins | sample IncBWC7OmetaG_FD_160108 | JGI IMG/M metagenome (GOLD analysis project Ga0210387, IMG submission 160108) | Forest soil microbial communities from Barre Woods Harvard Forest LTER site, Petersham, Massachusetts, United States - Inc-BW-C-7-O ... | reverse complement strand
CGACAAGGTGCGCGACGCGCTGATCAGCGTGTGGCGCAACGTGGTCGAGACCAGCCTGGTGATCATCGGATCGCTCGGGCTCATCGCCTGGTATGCACCGTCGCTGGCGCTCGGTCCCCTGGTGGCGACGGTCCTCGGGCTGGCCTGGCTGGTGCGCCAGGTCGACAAGCTGGTGGTCCTCGACCGCACGGTCGGCGCCGCCTTCGACGCCGTGAACCAGGATCTCACCGAGGGGGTCCACGGCGTCCGCGTCATCAAAGCCTTCGGGCTCGAGCCCTCGCGCATCGCCCGCTTCGACGACGCCGTGCGCACGTTCGTGTCGGCGGCGCGCCAGGCGCTGGCCTTTGCCAGCACCCACATCCCCGTGCCTCAAGTGATCGTGGCGCTGAGCCAGGTCTGGGTCCTAATGCTGGGTGCCCGGCTGGTCGCACACGGGCGGCTCGACCTCGGCGGTCTGGTGGCGGCGCTCTTGATGATGAACACCGTGGTCTTCCGCGTGGAGACGATCGGGCGGGTGATGCAGACCTTCGCCGACGCCCGCTCGTCCGCCGCGCGCATCATGGACCTCCTCGACGCCGAGCCGCAGATCGCCGGCGGACGGGCGCCGGTCCCGGCCGGACCGCTGGGCCTGCAGCTGCGCGGCGTGCGCGTCCGGTCGCCAGGCGGCGAGACCGAGGTGCTGGCCGACTGTTCGCTGTCGATCGCGCCGGGGGAGATCGTCGCGCTGGTCGGAGCGACCGGTTCGGGGAAGAGCACGCTGACCGCCCTCTTGCCGCGCCTGGTGGACGCCGACGCCGGCGAGGTTCGCATCGGTTCCGACCAGGCCGGCTGGCGCGACGTGCGCGAGCTGGACCTGGCCGAGCTGCGCCGCCAGGTGCACGTGGTGCCGCAGGAGGTCTTCCTGTTCTCCGACACGGTGGGCGCCAACCTGCGGCTGGGCGCGCGCGGCGCCAGCGACGCCGATCTCTGGCGCGCGCTGCGGTTGGCCTCCGCAGAGGACGTGGTCGAACAACTGCCGCAGCGGCTCGACACGGTGATTGGGGATCGCGGTGTCACGCTCTCGGGCGGCCAGCGGCAGCGGCTCACGCTGGCCCGGGCGCTGGTGTCGCGGCCCGCCCTCCTCGCGCTCGACGACGCGACCAGCGCACTCGACGCGCTCACCGAACGCACCATCTTGAACGGCTTGCGGGCGTTGTCCGAGGAGGGCGGTCCGCCCGTCACGGTGCTGGTCGTGGCCAGCAAACCGTCGACGGTGCTGCTGGCGGACCGCGCCGTCCTCCTGGTGGGCGGCCGCATCGCCGCCGCGGGAACGCACCGGGAGTTGGCCCGTCACCAACCTGTCTACCGCGAGCTTTTGGGGATCGATCACAATGGCCAACCAAGCTAGTCACCTCCACCGCGAGCAGGCCGCGCAGGACCGGGCCAAGCTCGACGATCTGCAGATCGAGCAGGAGCTGGCGCGCGAGCGCCTCGAACGCAGCATGTGGGGGCGCATGGTCCCGCTCTTGCGGCCGGTCCGCGCGCGCATCGCCGCCGTCGCGCTGCTCGAGACGCTGCTGGTCGGCTTCATCTTCCTGCGCCCCTGGTTCATCAAGAACGTGATCGACCACGGCCTCAGCCGCGCCGGTAAAGGATGGACCTGGCACCCGCGCGTGGTGCTGGCGATGTCGGCCGGGCTCACCGTCTGCTGGGTGGCGCGCTTCGCGCTTTCGGCGGTGTCGCAATATCTGGCCGGGACCGCGGCGCTCCGCGTGCTGGCCGAGCTCCGCGGAAGGATCTTCGCGCACGTCCAGGGCCTCAGCGTCCGCTACTTCGATCGGGCCAAGGCGGGGCGGATCGTGGCGCGCATGGACCGCGACGTCGACAGCCTCGAGCCGCTGGTGATCCAGGGGCCTCCCGAGCTCTTGGGGGCGCTGCTCCGCTGCGTGGTCTCCAGCGTGCTGCTCTTCGGCCTGTCGCCGCATCTTTTTTTGGCGCTGGCGGCGGTGGTGCCGGTCCTGGTGCCGGCCATCGTCGTCTTCAAGCGCATCGCGGCCGCCAACTACGGCAAGGTCGCCGAACGGCGCAGCCGCTTCACCGCCCACCTGGTCGAGAGTGTGGGCGCCGTTCGGATCCTCAAGCAGACCGTGCAGGAGGAGGCCAACCGCCGGCGCTATCGCGACCTGGTGCTGGACTTCAACAACACCCTCATTCGCGGCAACGCCCGCACCGGATGGTTCTTGCCGCTCACCGGGCTGCTCTCGGCGGCGGGGATGGCGCTCCTGGTGCTGGTGGGCGGGCGCGAGCTGGCACTCGGCCGCATCACCTTGGGTCAGGTGACCGAGAGCCTGTTCTACGTGTTTCTCTTCCTGGGCCCGCTGCAGGATCTGGGAGATCTCTTCGACCGCTACTCGAGCGGCGCGGCCTCGGCGCAGCGGGTGTTCCTGCTGCTCGACACCAAGCCCGAGATCGTCGACGCGCCGGAGGCGAAGGAGCTGGGCGCCATCGACGAGGTCAGCGGCGACGTGGCGTTCTCGCAGGTGACCTTCAGCTATGACCCTGGCGTGCGCGCGCCGGTGATCCGGGACTTCTCGCTCTCGGTGCCGGCCGGGCGGGTGCTGGCCATCGTGGGGCAGACCGGCCACGGCAAGAGCACGCTGGTGCAGCTCCTCACCCGGTTCTACGAGCCGCAGCAGGGCGCGGTGTTCATCGACGGCCAGGACATCCGCACCTTCACCCAGCGCAGCCTGCGGCGACACGTCGGCGTCGTGCTGCAGGACAACGTGCTCTTCTCGGGCAGCATCCTCGACAACCTGCGGTTGGCGGCGCCGGCCGCGCGCGACGAGGAGCTGCTCCACGCCGCCCGCGAGCTGGGCGTCGACGAGGTGATCCGCCGGTTGCCCAGCGCCTACCAGACCGAGGCCGGCCCGCTGGGCGGTCACCTCAGCCACGGGCAGCGCCAGCTGGTCTGCCTGCTGCGGGCCTACCTGGCCGATCCCACCGTGCTGGTGCTCGACGAGGCGACCTCCGCCATCGACATCCAGACCGAGCGTCGCATTCAACACGCGCTGCGCCGCCTCTGCGCCGGGCGGACCGCGATCATCATCGCCCACCGCCTGGCCACCATTCGCGACGCCGACCAGATCGCCCTCATTCGGCACGGGCAGCTCGTCGAGCTCGGCAAGCACACCGACCTCATCGTCGCCGGCGGCCCTTACGCCGAGCTCTACCGGGAGTACGAGCGCGGTCAATTGGGTGGCGCCGGGACCATGCCGGCGCGGCGCGAGCCTGCTGCTTCGCCAGCAGCCTAGCGCAGGCGATTGCTGGCCAGGCAGCAACCGCCGTTTCCTGAGCCTGGTTGCGCCGCTGAACGACCCCGGTTTCTGTCTGGCACGTGAGCTGCACTGTCTAGTTAACAGGACAAGAGGAGAGACAAGATGAGCAAGATCGATACGCTCTGGTACACGCGCTGCCCGGTGCCGACCCCCCTGGGGATCGCCGCCCGGCTCGGCTGGGTCGACCAGGAGTTCAATCCGGACGGCATCGCCGTCCGCACGCTGCAGGACGAGACCGATCCGGGCCTGCGTGAGTCGCACTTCGATCACAAGCTCGACAACTCGTTTCGCCAGGGCGGCAACATCCCGGCCATCTGGGCCCGCTCGGCTGGACGGCAGACCCGGGTGGTGGGCCTGACCTGGACCGACGAGGCGCAGGTGATCTTGACCCTGCCCAATACCAACATCCGCACCGTCGCCGATCTGAAGGGCCGCCGCCTGGCCGTCGCCACGCGGCCCAACGACAAGATCGACTTCTGGAAGGCCACCACCATCCGCGCTTACGTGGTGGCGCTCGGTCTGTACGGGCTCTCGGAGAAGGACGTCGAGCTGGTGGAGCTCCCCCGCACCGAGGTGAGCTCGGTCGGCCCGGCCGGCAGCGGCAACCCGCAACCGATCGAGCAGAGCGCCGAGGCGCAGGCGCTTCTGCGCGGCGAGGTCGATGCCATCTTCCACAAGGGCTCGCGCGGCCTCGAGCTGGCCGACGCCATCGGAGCCACCATCGTCTTCGACGTCGGCGCCCATCCCGATCCCAAGGTGCGGGTGAACAACGGCTCGCCGCGAACGCTGACCGTCGACGCCGGGCTCATCGAGCGCGACATCGGTCTGGTGGTCCGGCTGGTCAAGCGGGTCCTTCTGGCCGGGCGGTGGGCGGCGGAGCACCCGCGCGAGACGTTGGCCTACGTCGCGCGCGAGACGCGCTCGTCGGAGGCGGCGGTCACTCGCGCCTACGGCAGCGACGTGAACCACCACCTGCGCACCGACCTCGAGGAGTCATCGATCGTGGCGCTCGGCGACTTCACCGATTTTCTCCACCGCTGGAAGTTCATCCCCAACGCGCTCGAGGTGCGGGCCTGGATCGATTCGCGCCCGCTGGAGCTGGCGCGCCAGGAGCTGGCCGCCGAGGCGCGCGGGAACGTCGCTCGCGCCGATCGCCGTGGCGCTGCGGCGGCGACGCTGCCGAGCGGGATCTGAACGTCGTCCGCATCTCGCCCACGTCAACCGAGGAACACAGAGGAGACTTTCATGTCCAACACCGAAGCCGCTCAATCCACTGAATCCCGTCAATCCGGTCAATCGCGTCAACCCGAGCTGACCCCCGCGCTGGCCGCCTTCGTCGAGCAGGTCAAGCGGGACACCCTCAAGGTGTCGCGCGTTCTCTGGGAGTCGCGGACCCTCTCGTCCAGCCAGACCTTCCAGATCTACCAGCGCGTCCCGGGCGAGAGCATCTACGTGACCGCCGCGTATCCGAGCGCCTGGGACGACGGCGAGCTCAAGGTGTCGGTGACCGGGTTCGACGGGAAGGCGTATCTCGGCAAGCCGCAGGGGGGACCCGGACGCTACACCAAGATCTTCCAGGCCCACCCGCGCGTCACCACCGTCATTCACGCCCATACGCCCGCGCTCGGCGCCTGGGCCAGCGCGCACCGGCCGCTCACCATCCGCTATGTCCCGATCACGCGGGAGACGGTGGTGAAGGAGCTGCCGGTCTACGTCGATCGGCGGCAGCAGGAGCAGGACTTCATCGTCGAAAAGATCGACCAGAGCCCCTACCTGGAGGCCACCGTCGAAGCGAACGGCGGCAGCACCTTCTGGGGCGACGGGATCCTCAAGGTCGGGCGCCGGATTCAGCTCATCGAGGAGGGGGCTCACTTCCAGCTCCTGGCCCAGGCGTTGGGAGGCTCCAAGGCCTACGGGCCCGGCGTGCTCGAGCAGCAGTGGAAGATGGGCCTGGTCCCCAGGGATGTGGCCGACGCGGCGCTGGCCGCGGCGGCGGCGGCGCAAGAGCTCTCCTAAGGACCACGCCGCCATGGGATCGCACCGCTCGCCCGACGCGCCCGTCGACCAGATCTTCGTTGATCGCTGGTCGCGCCGGGCGCTGTCAATCCGGGAGATCCCCGAGGAGAGCGTTCGCTCGCTCTTCGAGGCTGCGCGCTGGGCCCCTTCGGCGTCCAACGCGCAGCCGTGGCTGTTCATCTTCAATGACGATCAGGAGACCCTGGAACGGGCCCGGGCGTTGGTGAACGAGAAGAACCGGGTCTGGGCGCAGCGGGCACCGCTCCTGGTGTTCATCTTCGCGCGACGGACGCACCCCGAAACGGGCAGGCCGCTGCGCACGGGCGCGTTCGACACCGGCGCCGCTTGGTTCTCGCTGGCGTTGCAAGCGCACAAGCTGGGGCTGTCGGCGCGCGCCATGGGCGGCATCAACCACGAGGCGGCGTACGGGGCGTTCGGCGTTCCGCGCGAGCTCTATGAGTCGATGGCCGGGGTCGCCATAGGCTATCCGGGTGCGCGAGAGGATCTGCCTGCCGACGTCGCGGAGCGCGAGATCCCCAGCCCGCGCAGGAGCGCCGGGACGTTTGCTTTCAAAGGTTCTTACCGTCCGTCCGGCACCGAAGCAGGAGAACAGCGATGAGCAGCGGACCCAGCCCGCGTTCCTTGAGTCGCATCGAGATCGCGGTGTTGCTCGGGATCTCCATCACCGGTCACACCGCGTTGGCCTACAAGGTGTCGCGCGCGCGCGCGTCCGAGCCTCGGCTGGTGGCGCAGTCGGTCTCCATCGAGATGGAGCCGCCCCAGATCGAGCCGCCCAAGGTGCCGCCGCCCCCCGAGCGGGAGCCGCCGCCGCGGGCGCGGCCGCTGGTCGCCGCGCACCGCCCCTCTGTGCGGCCGCACTTCGACGCGCCGCCGCCCGTCGACCAGCCGCCCCCGAGCGAGGAGGCCGAGCCGGTGGCACCGGCGCTCGCCCCACCGCCGGCGGCGCCCAGCGGGCCGCCCGGACCGCCGGTGGCGGCGCCGATCGCCGCGATCGCCAAGCCGGCGCCGGTGATCGCCGCCCACGAGGGGGCGAACTATCTCAAGAATCCGCGTCCGGCCTATCCCGAGCTGGCGCTGCGGCGTGATTGGCAAGGCGAGGTTCTGTTGCGCGTGCGCGTCTCGCCCGAGGGGAGGGCCATCGGGATCTCCGTCGAGCGGTCGAGCGGCCGGGACGTGCTCGATCAGGCGGCGCAGGAGGCGGTGCGGGGGTGGACCTTCGTGCCGTCGCGCCAGGGGGGCGTCGCCATCGCGGGGTGGGTCACCGTGCCGATCGTCTTTCATCTGCAAGAAGGGGAGTGAGCTTCATGTCCGATTCGGTCTCGTATCTCATCGTCAAAGGCACCTTCGGTCTGCTGTTGCTCGGGTCGGTGATCACCTGGGCGCTGGTGCTGGTGAAGGGCCGTCAAAGGTGGGTGACCGCGGCGCAGGATCGGCGCTTCTCCCGGACGCTCCCGCGGCCGCTGCGGCTCTCCGCGCTCAAGGCGCCCGAAGGGCGTCTCGGCTCCGCCGGGCGGGTCGCGCGTGCCGGCCTGGCGGCGCTGGCGGAGCTCGATCGGTCAGGCGACAGAGAGAACGAAGAGACGGTTCGAGAGGGGGTCGAGCTCGCCCTGCAGTCTCAGATCGAAAATGAACGGCGCTCCGCCGAGAGCGGGCTGGTCGTGCTGGCCAGCATCGGCAGCACCGCTCCCTTCGTCGGCCTGTTCGGCACGGTGTGGGGAATCATCCACGCGCTGCGGGCTATCGGCAGCTCGGGATCGGCCAGCCTGGAGGTCGTCGCCGGACCGATCGGCGAGGCGCTGGTGGCGACGGCGATCGGGATCGCCGTCGCGGTGCCGGCGGTGCTGGCCTACAACTTCTTCCTGCGCCGGCTGAAGGTGCAGACCTCCGAGCTGACGCAGCTGGCGGCGGCCTTCCTGGGCGCCGCCGCGCGCCACGATCGCGGGCCGGTCGTCGTCGCCGCAGCCCCCAGTGAAAGTCCGCTGCGGGTCGAGCGCGGCGGCCTCGACGACCGTCGGGAAGCGAGCGTCTGATGGCGTTCCAGGTCTCGGGCGGCGGCGAAGAGGTGATGAGCGAAATCAACGTCACCCCGCTGGTCGACGTCATGTTGGTGCTGCTGGTGGTCTTCCTGGTGACCGCGCCGCTGCTCACCAACACCATCCGGGTGAACCTGCCGGAGACCTCCAAGACGGCCGCCATCCCCGTCGAGCAGAAGAAGTCGGTCAACATCAGCATCGACGCCGCGAACAAGATCTACATCGATCGGAAGGAGGTCGGGCTGCTGCAGCTCGAGCCGCAGCTCAAGACGCTGCACGCCGCCTACAAGGACGTGATCGTGCACCTCAACGCCGATCGCGCCGTGGCCTACGGGGTGGTGGCCAAGGCGATGACCGCGGTCGATCGGGCCGGGATCACCAAGCTGTCGGTCCTGACGGTCAGCGAGTAGCGACATGGGCGCTTCCTTCTTCTGGACGCTGCCGGTCGACGGCGATCGGCGCGGGCCGTCCGCGCGGCGCGGCTTCATCGGCGGCCTGCGCGACGAACGTCGTGACCGCTTCACCGACTACGACTACCTGTTCCAGGTGGCGCGCGCGGCCGAGTCGGCCGGTTTCACGGGCGCCTTCGTCCCCTGGGACGAGCAGGGGGAGGACTCCTGGATCGTTGCCGCGTCGCTGGCGCGCGAGGCGCGCCGATTGATCTTCCTGCCGGAGATCCAACCGGGCTTCACCACGCCGGTCTACCTGGCCAAGATCTCGACCTCGTTTCAGAGGCTGGCCGGCGATCGGCTGGCCTGGAAGATCGATCTCGAACGCGATCCCGTCGTCCGTCGCGCGCACGGCGATCATCTGGTCGGCACCGACTTCTTCGCGCGGGCCGGCGAGTATCTGGAGGCGGCCAAGGGCGTCTGGACCGAGGAACCCTTCGATTACGAGGGGCGGTTCTTCGCGGTCGAGAAGGGCGGGCTCAAGGGACCGCTGGCGGGCCGCCCGTTGCCGCTGACCTACACGGCGGGACAGTCCGACGAGGCGCTGGCCTTCGCGGCCCGGCACGCGGACGTCCATCTTCTGGACGGCGGCGAGCCGTCGGTGGTGAGCGCTCAGATCGCGCGCCTCGACCAGGCGTTGGGGCGATTCGTGGTCTCGAGGCCCGTCGACGGACAGCCGAGGCGCGTCGTCAAGCGCGGAATCCGGCTGTCGGTGGTCGCGCGGCACACCGCCGAGGAGGCGCGTGAGGCGGTTCGCGTGACGGGCTGGGAGTCGCGACGCGACCTGGTCGCCGGCAGCCACGACGAGGTCGCACACCGGCTCGACGAGCTGGCCGACCTCGGGATCGATCAGTTCGTGCTCGACGGGACGCCCCACCTCGAAGAGGCCTACCGCATCGGCGAGCACGTGTTCCCCAGGCTGACGGTGGCAGCGCGTCCCGTGGCGCGCGCCGCCTGACAGGAGGCTCCGACTCATGGCGATCGACGTCTATTGGCGGTTACCGCTGCATGGCTGCAAAGGCGAGCTGGGAATTGGCCGCGCCAACCGGGGCGACTGGTCGCCGCCGGTGGTGGGAAACCTGGCGCCCGGGTTCGCCGCCGGAGAGAGCGACGGCAGCAGCTACGCCGATCACCTGGCTGACATCGCGCGCGCCGCGGAGATCTCCGGCTTCTACGGCGGCCTCCTGGTCTCATTCCCCAACACCGACGATCCCTGGACCATCGCGCCGGCCCTGGCACGGGAGACCAAGACCTTCCGCTTCATGATCGCCTTTCAACCCGGCTTCATCGCGCCGGCGCACGCCGCGCGCCTGTCGGCCAGCCTGCAGCGCGTCTCCGGGGGGCGCCTGGTCTACAACGTCATCACCGGCGGCGGCGGTCCGTCGCAGCTCTGGTGGGGCGATCGCGTCGCGCACGACGATCGGTACGCGCGCACCTCGGAGTTTCTCGACGCGCTCAAGGCGGTCTGGCGAGAGGGTCCGGTCGACTACCGGGGCCGCTTCTATCAGATCGAAGGCGGTGGCCTGGCGCCCAGGCTGGCGTCGCAGGCGATCCCGGAGATCTACTTCTCCGGATCGTCCGCCGCCGCCGTGGCGGCGGCCGGCCGCCACGCCGACTACTACCTGTCGCATCTGGAGCCGTTCGACGCGCTCAAGGAGAAGCTGGAACGCGTGCGCGAGCGGACGGCCGCCGAGGGGCGGCAGGCCAGGTTCGCGCTGCGCTTCGACATCCTGGCGCGCCGGACGCCCGAGGAAGCCTGGGCGGAGGTGGCGCGCGCCTGGCAGACCGTCGACCGGAAGGCGCTGGAACGTCTCAACGCCGGCACCGGAGACTCGGTCGGTTTCGCGCGCCAGAGCGCCTTTCGCGCCGGCCTCGGCTCGGTGCTGTCGCATCGCGATCTGGACGTCGACGCGCACATCGCGCCGGGGCTGTGGAGCGGCTTCAACCTCTTCCGCGGCGGTCCCGGGATCGGCGTGGTCGGTAGCTACGAGCAGGCCGCCGCCTGGCTGGATCGCTATCTCGCCGCCGGCATCGACGCCTTCGTCTTGGCCGGCACCCCGCACCTCGAAGAGGCCTACCGGGTGGGCGAGGAGGTTCTGCCTCTGGTGCGCGGGCGCGTGCAGGATCAGCCGGCGCGCGGCCCGCGCGACGACTATCCCGTCGTCGGGCCCGAGGTCGGCCAGGCCGCGCAGGCGCCAATCTCGAGCGGCGCCTAGCGAGGGCGCGCGCCGGGACCATCGTTCGGGCGGCTGCGCGCCGGAACCATGGTTCGGGCGGCCACGCGCCCGCCGTGATAGTTGAAGGAGGATCATGGCGGACTCCTCCCCGTCGCCACGCTTGCTCGCGGTCGATCTGGACGGGACGCTCTTGCGCAGCGACGGCTCGGTCTCGGCGCGGACCCGACACGCGCTCGGACGCGCGGTGTCGGCCGGGCTCGAGGTGGTGATGGTGACCGGACGGCCGGCGCGCCACGTTCGGCAGATCGAAGGCGCCGATCACCTGGGGGACCTGGCGATCTGCTTGAACGGCGCGCTGGTCTACGACCTCGAGCGCCACGCGGTCGTCGAGGAGACCCGGGTGCCAGCGGTGGTGGCAGGCGAGCTGATCGCGAGGCTGCGCGGCGCTCTGCCTGGAATCTGCTTTGCGGTCGAGGTCGGCCTCGACCACGGCTGGGAGCCTGACTACGGGCGCCGCCGCGGCAGGATGGAGGACTGGCAGCTCCCACCCGCGGATGCGCTGCTCCTCTGTCAGCGCGGCGTGAACAAGCTGATCGCCTTTCACCCCGACCTGTCGCCCGAGGCGCTCGTCGCGCGCTCGCATGACCTCGTCGCCGAGCGCGCCTCCGTGACCTATTCCGGGGCTCCCTTCCTGGAGATCGTCGCGCGCGAGGTGAGCAAGGCCTCCGCCCTCATCCGCTACTGCGCCGAGCGTGCGATCGACCGGTCGCAGGTCGTCGCCCTGGGCGACATGCCCAACGATCTGTCGATGCTGACCTGGGCGGGCCGTGGCATCGCCATGGCCAATGCCCACCCGTCCGTGCTGGCGGCGACCGCGGAGGTCACGGGGGCAAATGACGACGACGGCGTCGCCTTGGTCATCGAACGGCTTCTGGTCACCCGCCAGAACGGGTAACGGCCGCTCACCGGCTGGCGGTCGTCGCCGGCAGCGTGCCGTCCCACCAGGTCGCCAGGGCCCATTCGTTGGCGCCGTAGTAGAGCGGCAAGGTCGCCGGTCGCTTCAGCCGGTGGTTGTAGATGAGATAGAACTTGGTGAGGTAGCGCCAGGGGATGAAGTAGTTGGCGTGCATCAATACGCGGTCGAGCGCGTGAGCCGCGACCTCCAGCTCCTCCTCGCTGTTCGCGTCGAGGAGC
>Ga0210387_10004071_pt1 | contig 11204 bp, 11 predicted proteins | sample IncBWC7OmetaG_FD_160108 | JGI IMG/M metagenome (GOLD analysis project Ga0210387, IMG submission 160108) | Forest soil microbial communities from Barre Woods Harvard Forest LTER site, Petersham, Massachusetts, United States - Inc-BW-C-7-O ... | reverse complement strand
CGGGATTGTGTAACGAATCGGCTGTGGAGCGCACTATTCCCGTAGAAGTTGAAGGATACAGCCATGGAGTTCGAGGTCCAATCCGTGACGGACAATACTCTGCTGCAAGCCCGTAAATCGCCGTCAGAAAGGGAGTCGCCTGGCAGCTTTCAATGCCTGCTGCTGCGGGCCTTCGAACTCCCCAAGAGTTACCGGGATGTGTTTCTGCTGAAAGAGATTCGGGGACACTCCCTGGCAGAGATCGCGGCCATGCTCGGAATCAGCATCGACACGGCAACGGTGCGCCTGAAACGTGCCCGCCGTGAAATCGGTCACCTGGGAGATTCCGACGCCATGGAGCACGGCCAATGACCGCTCTGGCGAATTCGGTGAAGCGAATCTGGTCCGCGAAAGGCCGGGTCCCCTGTCTAACCGGATGGGGGACTCCCGGTTCTCTAAACGCCGCGCTCTCCGTGGCCAGAGTTCACGAGATGATTCTCGCATTCGTGGATATTTTCCGGCGAACTGCGCCAACCATCGTGGTTGTGACGCTGAACATCTTCCGCTAGCCCATCGCCAGCCGATTCATCTTCGCCATCTGCTGACTCAAATTTGAATCTCTTTTGATTGCGCGTGCTGGCGTAGCACGTTGCAGCCGCTTGGACTTAGTCTGTTCGGAAAATTAGATCGAGCAGGAGTGCTCGTAGAAGGTATTTGGGCAGAAACGAGAGAGCTCAGCACAGCCTGGATCACATCAAAATACCCGAAGACCGCCGGAGCCGCTTCCCCATTCTCGGCTCCGGCGATCTGAAGAACCCAAGCTTCCCCCCGGTCCCAAGGGTTCTTCCGTGTCGGGATCTTGTTGAGCTTGACGGCCCGCGTTATCGGCGGCCTGTTTTCGCTCATACCGGATAGTGCGGGAGGCGCGCGCTTCGTTTCAGCGGGAGGACGATTTTTTTAGGCGCCGAAGACGCACGACCCTTTTTTCCTTAGCGTCGCGGTGGTGATGTGACAACATCGAGGGCCGTTTTCTTGGCCGCCATCCCAGAATCGCAGCCTCATGCCCTGTTGGAAGTTTTTAATCTAACTTTCTTGTTCTGTTTATGAAGGCTCAATATTTCGCGGCGAGAATGCGCGGGCTGACAAATTCCTTACTTTGTCATGGGTCTGCTTCACCGGATGCCCGCACCAGCCAAGTGACGCTGGCGCAGTCTTGGAAGGCGACAATTCTCCGTCGAGTTGTTGGCCTTTCGCATTGCGTCGGATACCGCTTATCAACTGAGGAAAAAAACCTGCTAACCCGGGACGGCGAAGCTTTGATTCTTCTTGTTCTCCCCCAATTCCGCCTCCTGGGACGTGTGATACCGATTCAAGATCTGCCGGTCCAGCTTCGCGAACGCCGGCGGCTCTCGATGACTCGTCGGTCTCTCACGTCGCACACGCCAACTACCGTCTGTTAAGTGGAACGCCTGCTAAGTCGGGATAGCGAAGCTTTTCTGGGCGCCGGTCAGAGCGCAAGGCGCGAAAGGAATGTGTAGCCATGCAACTCAGTCAAAGCCGTGCCGAAGTACTCGTGACGCCTCTGCCCGTCTCGACCACAATGCGCAGTTGGTTCGCGGTTTATACGACGTCCAATCACGAGAAGCGCGTCGCGCAGTATTTGCAGGTGAAGGGAATCGAAACCTTCCTGCCGTTGTATGGCGTCACCAAGCGGTGGAAGAACCGCACGACGGTGAAAGTCGAACTGCCGCTCTTTCCCGGATATGTTTTCACACGAATCGCCGCGAGCGAGAGGGTAAGGGTTCTGGAAGTACCGATGGTGCATTCGATTGTCGGCAATCGCCACGAACCGGCCGTCCTCCCGGATGCCGAGATCGAAGGACTCCGCATTGGGTTGCGGGAGCGGCAGGCCTATCCATATCCGTACGTGAAGGTAGGAAACCGGGTACGAGTCCGCTCGGGTCCCTTGGCCGGGCTGGAAGGTATTGTCGTCCGCACCTACGGAGGCCTGAGTGTTGTGCTCAACGTGGACATGATTCAGAAGAGCATTGCCGTGCATGTTGAAGCCGACGAGTTGGAGTCATGCGGGCAGGGCATCGCACTCTCGGCTTGAGATTGCCTGAAGGTCGAAGGGAGACTTCCGAAATATGAAACTGCTGACGGCGAAAGCGGGTTTGTGGTTGATGACAATGGCGGTGGGTGGAACTACCGTGGTTGCGGCCCAGATCTCGCCAGTCAAGGCGTTTTCGGCTGCGCGAGTCAACTCGGGCCGACTGGCGATCGTCTCAGTTGCTGGCGCCGTCCCGGTCTCCGATGAACAATCGGCGATTGAGACCTCTGCTTCTTCGCTGCCGGACGCTCCCAGCGCAGTCGCCGCGACGCAGTTGGCGCAGGAGCCCGCGCCCGTGGCAGCGCAGCCGGTGCAGGCAGCGCCTCGCCCGGTGGCGAATTCCACGTTGGGAGCAACCTTTTTGATTGCGAACGGGATGCTGCTTGGATCGACCATTGCGAACGCCGAGATGATCGGACGCTGCCAGCCAAGTTCATGCCAATCTGTACCCGACGCCATACGCAACCGCGGCGACCTCTATGCAATCGGAATCCCTGCCAGCCTTGGCGTCTCCTACATCAGCTATCGACTCAAGCGTGCCGGCACCAGATTTTGGCTGCTGCCAGTGGCAGTATTTACCGCCGGCAACATTGTCTACGCTGTCCATGCCTCCCACTTTAGTTCTCACTGAAAAGGCCACGAGTTCAAGAGATCCGCTGACGTTCAATTGTCGACTTGCAGGTGTTGGAAGGAGTTCTTAGAGGGATGCAAAACAAACCTGAAACACAAATAACGAGGGTTACGGCTCTGGGACGAGTGTCACACTCGGTCGCTCTGCCTCCGATATTGCGTAGTCCTGAGGTTTCGCTCGGGGAAATTTGGGTCAAAATCTGGAAGCGAAGAGTCGCCGCGTCACTATTCGCCGGCGGAATCTTTCTGGCAGTTGTGCTCTACACGTTCCTGAAGAAGCCGGTATATGAGAGCGTGGCGCAAATACGCGTTGACTCCAGCCAGCAGGGAAGTCTCGGGCTGGAGGATCTGGTTTCGCAGAAGCTTGCCGACTCCGACAGCGAGGGTGGACGGCTACAGACCGAACTTACGATTTTGCAGTGCGCTCCCGTGTCGATGCAGGTGATCAAGAACCTTGATCTGGGTCACCGCGAGGAATTCGCGGGCAAGAAATTGATGGCCAGCGTGACGGCCATCGATCCGCTCAAGATGGACCCATTGTCTCGCGAAAAACTGCTGCTGAAGTTTCACGACGCCGAGAAACTGGAAGTTCTGCCGAAGACGAGGGTGATCGAGATCCGTTTTCAAAACACCGACCCGCAGCTGGCCGCGGATACGGTCAACGCAATTGTCGATGCGTATTTGCAGCGCAATTTTGATGTCAAGTACCAGGGTGCGCTGCAAGTTTCAGAGTGGCTTTCGAAGCAGATGGAAGAGCTCAAAAGTAATGCAGTCGGCGCGGAGCAAAGACTGGCTGAGTTTCAAAAACAAAACAATATTCTGGGCACTGACGAAAACAACAATATCGTCATTGACCGACTACGCCACCTGAATTCGCAACTGGCGGACGCTGAGGGAGATCGGATTGTTAAAGAGGCTCGTTACCGCCTGGCGAGTTCCGGGAATCCTGAACTGGTCGCCGCGGTTGTTCCGAGCACGACCTTGCAGGCCTTGCGGATGCAGGAGGCCGACCTCAAGTCGCAGTATGCGCAACTCGATGCCAAGTTCGGCAGCGGATTTCCCCGGGTGCAGGAGTTGCAGTCTCAGCTGAAACACCTGGATCAGACTATTGGCGAAGAGGTCAATAATGTTGGCCAGCGCCTGCACGATGAATTCCTAGCTGCCCAAAACAGCGAGGGCCTGTTGCGAGAGCAGTTTGAGCGCCAGCGACAGGAAGCATTCAACCTGAATGCCAGTGCCGTACAGTTTGCCACTCTTAAGCACGAGGTCGAGTCCAGCCAGGAACTCAGCGACACGCTGCAATTGAAGTTGAAAGAAGCGGGCCTTATGGCTGGATTGGCGTCAGCCGATATCAGCATTGTGTCCCGCGGCATGATTGCGGCTCGCCCGGCGTTTCCCAAGAAATCGCTGATGTTGCCGCTCGGTTTTGTGATCAGCGTCTTCGGCGGCTTGATGTTCGTGTTCGTGCTCGAGTCCTTCGATGATTCGATGCGAACCTCCGAGGAGGTGGAAGCGGCTGCCTCAATTCCCGCTCTCGCCACCATCCCTCTGATTACGCGAAGATCATTGCGCAAAGACATGCGGAACCGCAGGCACCAACCTGGCCTGGGCGGGTTGGGCACCATGGCGGTTCAGCGCCCGGCATCGCTTCTGGCCGAATCCTACCGTGTGCTTTGCAACTCGCTGTTGCTCACCGCTGCTGATCGTCCTCCCCAACTTCTGGTTGTTACCAGTGCTTTTCCAAGCGAAGGCAAATCGGTATCGAGTTGTAACCTCGCCATCACTTTGGCCCAGCGGGGATCGCGCGTGCTGCTGGTCGACGCCGATCTTAGACGTTCGACTTTGTTGCGGCAGTTGGGAGTGGAGTCGAGTACGACCGCAGGCCTGAGTTCCATGATCTCCGGCAATGATGCATCGGAAGCGTTACGGAGTCCGTTCCCGCAACTTCCGGAGCTGAAAGTGATCTCCGCCGGCCCGCAGACGCCTTGGCCGGCTGAATTACTGGCATCGAAGAAGATGGGAGATCTGCTGGATCAATGGCGTACTGAGTATGACCACATCGTCGTAGACACCACTCCGCTTCTGTTCTTTGCCGACACGATGCCTTTGGCGGCGAAAGCGGACGGCGTATTAATGGTGGTGCTCGCCGGTCGCTCCCGTCGCAAGTCGATGATCCGCACGCTGGATCTGTTGTCTCGCGCCAAGGCGCATGTTTTGGGGATGATTGTGAACGGCGTAGCTCTCGAAGCCGAATACGTGAATTCCTACGTCACCTACGGATACAACAACAGCTTCGGTACGAACCACGAGAATACACATGCCTAAACAGAATTTCTCGAAACGTCTGCGAGCTACAGTTCTTGTGCCGCTCGCTGTGGGACTTCTGGCGATAACACCGTTTGCATTCGGGCAACCGAACGCAAGCGATGCTGCGCCGCCGCCACTTCGAATTTCTGCCGGCGACCTGCTTTCGGTCGACGTGTTCGATACGCCCGAGCTGTCGGCCAAACTACGGGTGAGCGAAAAAGGCGATGTCGATCTTCCCGTCGCGGGCAGCATTCACGTCGGTGGCATGACGGCGGAGGAAGCCGCTACAAGCATTGAGAACCTGCTCCGCGATGACGTCATTCTCAAGCATCCGCACGTAGAGGTTTTTATTCAGGAATACGCCACGCAAGGCGTGTCGATCCTTGGAGAGGTTAAAAATCCGGGAGTCTATCCCAACCTCGGATCGCATTCGCTGCTGGACTTTATTTCAGTCGCGGGAGGGATCACGCCGACCGCGGGCAAAGCGGTGACCATCACTCATAAGAATGACCCGGGAAATCCGACCATTGTCCAACTCGACAACTCGCCCGATCTCCCGCAGCGCGGTGCAGTGGCAATTTTGCCAGGCGACACGATCATGGTGTCTCGATCTGGCATCGTTTACGTCGTCGGGGATTTGGTCAAACCGGGAGGCTTCCTCATCGAAAACAATCAGCGTCTCACGGCTCTGCAGGCGATCGCGCTCGCTCAGGGCGCGAACCGGACAGCGGGGTTGAACGGTACCCGGCTGATCCGGAAAACTCCCAATGGTCCGCAGGAGACGCACGTGCAATTGAGGAAGATTCTTCAAGGCAAAGAGGCGGATCTTCGCCTTGAAGACGGCGACATCTTATTTGTTCCCGTCAGCAAAGGTAAGACCGTGGCATTTCAGGGAATCGTTTCTGCGGTTGGGCTGGTCACGGGATTGGCCGTCTACAGAGGCTTTTGAGCGATGCGGCTGAGCGGCACAGTTGTTCTAATCGCGGTGCTCATGGGCGCGCCTGCAATCCTTTTGGGACAGCAGGTGGACCCGAGCGTGCCCGCGATTGATCCAACCGCCCACGCTCGAGTTCAGGACCCCGACCAACCGCTCAGTCCGCTGCTTCCGGGTGGGAGCTCTGCCTGGACCGGACAGCCAATCATGAGTGAAGTTCCGTCGTCGAGTGCGTATCGGTCGTATCAGAAGCTGGTTTCGGCGAGCGCGGCGAGCCAGTTCTCGGGTTCGACCGGCGCTTCCACTTGGGGGCCGGCGGCGGTCACTCCATCGACTTCATCGACGCCGCTGAACGCAGGTCCAACGCCGGACCTCGCGAGCACCAACACTGTCCGGGCACATGCGCTCAGCATGACGCTGCGGTCAAAGGTTGGGGGATCTTCCCGCAAGCTGAACCTGGAGACCATGACCGAACAGGGGCAGTCCACGAAGGCGGGCCCTAGCCAGTCCGGCCCTAGCCCGGAAGAAATCGCGGAAGCCCTGGGCGTACAACAGAATGGATCGTCGAATTCAGAGCTTAAACTGCGCAAGCTGAAACAGGCGAACACGCGGTCAGCTCGATTAAGGCTTAACAATCCATTCCAGTCGAGATCGGACGCAGCCACGGCTGGACGCTGGGGTGCTGACAGTTCGAGCACCAACGCCATGGCACAGCAGAAACACGAATCCGGCATGCTGTTGCATTATGGTTTTAACGCTCGCACCGAACGTAAGAAACATCGCCGCCACGGCGCCGCTGCGAGCGCATCCGCGCACTGATTCTGTACTGCCGTACTTCCTCGAGACGGTTCTATCTCAATGATTACGATTCAACCAACGAAAGAGACACGGACGAAGGACGGGGAAGAGTTCGTGCGCGGCGTTGGCCGCACGATTGAGACGTCCATCGCCATCCATCAGCGATTGCTGTCGGATCAAGCAACCGTGCAATCGATCGCTGTTGTCACCGAGGTGCTGGTGGACGCCATGCAGCAAGGTCAGAAGCTGCTCCTATTCGGCAATGGAGGGAGCGCGGCAGACGCGCAGCATATTGCAGCGGAGTTTGTCGGCCGGTTCGCTCTGGAGCGCGCGGCATTGCCCGCGGTCGCATTGTCGGTAAACACTTCATGCCTGACGGCGATCGGCAATGACTATGGTTTTGATCTTGTGTTCGCGCGGCAAATCGAAGCGTTTGGAAAACCTGGCGATGTTGCCGTGGGAATCTCAACCAGCGGGAACTCCCCCAACGTGGTCGTGGGTCTGGCCAGAGCAAGAGAGAAGGGAATGACGACCGTGGCTCTGGTGGGAGGTTCAGGCGGGAAAATGAAAGACTGCGCCGATTACTGTATCTGCGCCCCTTCCGAAGACACTCCGCGGATTCAGGAATGCCACATCCTGATCGGACATGTGATTGCAGAGCTGGTGGAGAAAGCCATCGTTTATGGTTCGAGCCGTCTTTCTTGATCGTGACGGCGTCATCAACCGGAAACCTCCGGAGGGGCGCTACGTAACGCGGTGGGACGAAGTTGAGTTCCTATCCGGTGGAGCGCAGGCGGTGAAGCGCTTTCGCGACGCCGGCTTTCTGGTGGTAGTAGTGAGTAATCAGAGGGCGGTTGCGAAAGGGCTGGTCTCGGAGCTAGGGCTGGACCTTCTACATCTCAGAATGTGGCAAGAGCTGTTCCGCGGGGAAAAAGGTTTCGATGCCGTCTACTACTGCCCACATGACAATGATCCTCCTTGCGCATGCCGAAAGCCGAAGCCCGGAATGCTTCTAACGGCGGCGAAGGATCGCGGAATCGACCTGGCAGCTTCGTGGATGGTCGGTGACTCCGAGACCGATGTTCAGGCTGGCCGCGGAGCGGGCTGCAAAACGATACGAATTTGTTCTCCCGATGTTCTCGCCTCCACTGCTGCTGATGAAACTGCGGAGTCATTGGCAGCGGCAGTAAATGTTGTTCTTGCCGCGGATACGCTGGGCTCTGGCCGCATTTCAAACCAGATCCCATAGTTCCGTGGTCCACCTGCTTCGGCAACTCTGCATATTGATTCGCGTCATCGTCCCCTGCGCTCACTCTCCTGCTAAACAACCCCCCAACCGAACCATAGCGATCGCTCCGAGAATTTGTGTTCGTCGGCGGAGCGGATCGCCCGGTGTCTTTGGATGCTGCGAGGCATTCAAAAGGGAGTGTAACGATGATCAGTCTCCTGAATCGCACGGTGTTCAACATTCGTTTGCTGACTCTGCTGTTGCCTCTTCTTTCGTTCATGATTGCGGGGGCGGTCGAATGGCGTCGGATCGTCTTATCAGACATCGATCCTTATCCCTATTTCGGCCTGCTGATGTTCGCGACGATCGCGTGGCTGGTAGCGATCGAACACTTCGATCTCTGCACCACGAAGTACATACTGATGAGCGGCGGTAACGTTTACGCCGCTTTTCTGGCGACAGTGGTGACGTTGTTCGCGGAACTCGTGATCATGTTTTTCTACCGCGCCACGAGTTTTTCGCGGCTTTTCGTCTCATCCAGCGCGGTGATCTTATTCCTCTCGGCGGTCGGCCTGCGTTTCCTCCTTCGCGCCGCCATGCGGGGCCGCCTGTTGCGCAAGGCCGGAAGCATCCGAGTGTTGATTGTCGGGGCCGACGAGTTTGCGGGGCGTACGGCCCGCTCTTTGGTGGATCGCGAGTTTAAAGGCGTCGAAATTGCTGGATTCGTTCGGCTCCCTGATCAGCAGATCGAGGTGAAGGGAATCGTCTGCGACATGGAGGGCATCGGCAACCTGGTGGCGGGCAATCGAATCGACGATGTCGTGCTGGCATTGCCGGCCCCACGCCTGCACGAACTGCCGCAGATACTGCAAAAAATTGTGCAGCATGTAGGCGTACCGGTACGCGCGGTTCTCGATCTTGGCGACCAGCCTCCGACCAGCGACCGTCTCTTGAATGTGAACGGGGTCTGGATGGTGAACGTCTGCCACACACCGACTGAATCGGTCATGTACATGATTCTGAAACGAGGCTTTGACGTCGTTTTCTCAACCTTTGTTCTCGTCGCGGCGGCTCCCGTGATGTTGGCCATCGCGGCAGCGATAAAACTCACCTCTCCCGGGCCGGTACTCTTCGCTCAAAACCGAGTCGGCTTCAAAGGCAATCTCTTCAAGATGTACAAATTCAGGACGATGCGCGTCGGCAGCGCAGCCGAAGGCGATCGACTGTGGACCTCGCGGGATGATTCCCGGCGCACCAGTGTCGGCGCGTTTCTCCGTCGCAGCAGCTTGGACGAGCTTCCGCAATTCTTCAATGTTCTAAAGGGCGATATGAGTGTCGTGGGGCCCCGTCCGGAGCGCCCTTACTTTGTAGAGAAATTTGCGGCCGAGGTTCCCCGTTATAGCGCCCGTCACTATCTCAAAGTCGGGATCACTGGGTGGGCGCAGGTCAACGGTTGGCGTGGCGACACTTGCATTGAGAAACGCATCGAACATGACCTCTATTACCTCCGCAACTGGAGTCTGCTGTTCGATCTGCTTATTGTCATCCGCACCGTACGGCACACACTGAACGCCAAGCACGCCTATTAGATGAGTCCACTTGCCGGAATTGTTTTAGTGGGTGGTTTGGGTACTCGCTTGCGATCCGTGTTTCTTAGCGGGCCGAAGAGTATGGCGCCGATCGCAAACCGCCCCTTCCTGGAATACCTGCTCGCCAAGATGCGGGTCGACGGGATTACCGACGTCGTGCTGTGCGTCGGCTACCGGCGATCCCACGTTCATGACTACTTTCATCGCGGAACGAAGTGGGGACTGGAATTGCGCTACTCCGTCGAACAAGAAATATTAGGCAACGCCGGAGCGGTGAAAAAGGCTGCGCGAATGATCGATGCATCCTCGCCATTCGTCTTCAATGGAGACTCGTTTCTGAGTCTCGATGTGGAAGCCATGTGGGAGTTTCACCATAGCCGCAAAGCTCTTGCAACTGTGGCGATGGTGAGGTCGCCCAGAGCGAACCGGTACGATCGCATCGTCACCAACGAACGCGGCGAGATTACCGCTTTCCACGAGAAGGATGACGACTCGGTCGATGCGGATAATGGTCAATGCCTCATCAATGCCGGCACCTATCTGCTGAGCCGGCGTTTCATTGATTTGATTCCGGACGGCCGGGCGGTTTCGATCGAAAGGGAAATGTTTCCCAAGTTTGTTGGATCGGGACTATACGGTTTCTTCACCGATGGATATTTCATTGACATCGGTGTTCCAGACGATCTAGCCAAGGCACAACATGAACTGCCGATGAGGTCGAGGGCATGAGGATTCGCGCTAAAGCACCACTGCGCATTAGTTTCGCCGGCGGTGGAACCGATGTGCCGCCCTATCCAGAATGGAAGGGCGGCTGCGTCTTGAATGCGACGATTGACAGTTTTGCGTGGGGTAGTTTGCGTTCACGACAAGACGGAACGGTACGACTGGCTTCCGCGGACTTCGACCTCTTGCTGGAGTACACGGCACAGAGCGAGATGCTGCTCGATGGCCAGTTGGACCTGGTCAAGGCCGTCATTAACCGTTCCGGGATCAGGGACTCCGGCGGCTTCGAGATTTTTCTTCATAGCGACGCTCCTCCTGGATCGGGCCTCGGGTCGTCTTCCGCACTCATGGTTGCTCTGGTGGGATTGATTAAGGAATTCAAGAACACTCGCATGACCCAATACGAGATCGCGGAGACCGCGTACCGCATCGAACGCCAGGATTTGGGAATTCAGGGTGGTCTTCAAGACCAGTACGCGGCGAGCTTCGGTGGGTTCAACTTCATGGAGTTTTACGGCGATCGGGTCGTGATCAACCCGTTGCGCATCCATCCTGAAGTTTTGAACGAGTTGGAACATAACCTGCTTCTCTGCTACACCGGGCAAACCCGGCGGTCGGATCGGATCATCGAGGACCAAACTCAGCGCCTGGAATCCGGCAACGTTGAAACGGTGGACGCCCTGGGGGCGCAAAAGCAGTTGGCGATCGATATGAAGAGCGCGCTCCTGCGGCACAAGCTCGATGACTTCGGAAACCTGCTCAACTCCGCCTGGGAAGCCAAACGACGCATATCCGCGAAAATCAGCAATCCCATGATCGAAGAGTTGTACGCAGAAGCGAGAAAGCAGGGGGCTCTCGGTGGGAAAATTACTGGCGCAGGAGGCGGCGGTTTCATCCTGTTCTATT
>Ga0210387_10004070_pt1 | contig 11206 bp, 8 predicted proteins | sample IncBWC7OmetaG_FD_160108 | JGI IMG/M metagenome (GOLD analysis project Ga0210387, IMG submission 160108) | Forest soil microbial communities from Barre Woods Harvard Forest LTER site, Petersham, Massachusetts, United States - Inc-BW-C-7-O ... | reverse complement strand
GCAAGCTGCGTTCGATCGCGACTTCGAACTCTGGTGGCGGCGAACAGAATACCGCCTGGTGTCCGGCGCCTTCGGAGCGCAGCCCAGTCGGCATCTCCGGGCAGTCGTTCTTCTTCAAGAACTCTCGCAGGTGGACCAGAAAGTGCTGCGCGGTGCCGTCCGCGCGCGGCCCGAAAAAATCCCAGAAGAAGCTCTTCATGCTCTTGCTCGCGCCCGCTACGTCGCGAAATACAAGACCCCGACCAAGACCAACCAAACCCCGCCCAGATAGTCCCAGTACTGTGTGATTAGCTTCACGCCCTCGTGATTCGAGCTCGAGTACTCGCGCCGCCTGGCTTTGTTGATCGCCACGCACAGCGGCACGAAGCCGCCAATGACGTGCAAGGCGTGCAGGCCGGTCAGCATGTAGAAGGTGAAGCCGTACAATGTGCGGGCATCCGTCGCGGTCGTGGCCGCGTACATGGCGCGCCAGTTCAGCGCCTGACCCAGGATGAACGCCAAACCGAAGAGCAGCGCGAGCATCAGGCACGCCTGCAGCCGCTCGAAGCGGTTCTCGCGCACGGCGGCTAGCGCACGGTGCATGGCCACGCTGAGCACGGCCAGCAGCGCCGTGCTGGCAAACAGCCCGAGCGGCAGCCCCGGCATGCTGGCCGTCTTCCAGATGTCGTTTTGTAACCGAGTGATCAGGTACCCGACGATGCTGGCTCCAAAGAGCATCGTGATCGAGCCGAACAGGACCAGCATCGCCAGCTGTTTGGGCGATATGCCGCTCGATTGAGCGCTCGGGGCGGAGGAGATCCGAGTGACGGGTTGTTGCGGCTCGGACATGTTTGACGGGGGTGCCCACTAAAACGGTTCCGCTGCCGTGACAACGGAGTCGGCCCTGAATATGCTCCCCGGGCTCCAACGCGCCCGTAATGAAGCGCATTCTTCCCGGAGCCTCCGCCTCCGGCACCTCGAGTCTTTGTCCCAGCGCGCGAATAGCCCGTTGAATTTCCTTGGTTTACTGGCGCGGCTGGTGTGCGGCGGTGTGTTTGCAGCGTGGAGCATGGTCGGCGCCGATGCATGCGTGCGCGCGGGCTGGCCGTATTTCTCCGCCGCGCGACACACGGCCGCGTCGCTCGCGCTGTACGCCGCGGTCGGCGCGCTGCTCGGTGTCTTGGCCAGCGGCTTGGTCTGGTTCGAGTGGAGCGTGCTCGGGCGCCGCGTCGCAGGTCGCTCACGGTGGCTCGCGGCGTTGCGCCCCGCGTTTTACGGTGCGGTCGGCGCGGCTGCCAGCACGAGCACGGCGTTCTTCACCTTCAGCGGTGAGCACGTCGCGCAAACGCGGCTGAAGACCTTCGGCCCGCTCTTGTTCATGCTCGGCGCAGGGCTCTCCGCCGCTTGCGGCTCGGCCTTGCTGATCCGAGCGCTGCGCGCGCTCGATCTCGGGAAAAGACTACAATTTTGGCTGCTCGTGCTGCTCTTCGCCCTCGTCGGCGCAGGAGTCGTGTGGGTCGATCTGACGCAATACGTGGCGCTTTACGCGCGCATCCACACCATCCTGGAGCTGTGCGCCGCCTTGATCATCGGCGCGACATTCGCGTTGCAACTGCACGCGCTGACGCAGCGCTCTCGTCGCACAGAACCGATCGTCCGCGGCCTCGCTGGCGTGTTCGGTCTGTGGCTGGGCTTGGTGATCGTCGTGCCTCCAATCCGCGTTTGGATTGACGCCTCGCTGCGCCACGTGTGGCTCGAAGAGGCGTACGTCGGCCGCGTCTTGCGCCGCTTTCAGATCGGAGAAGCCTTCTTCAAGGACCCGCTCCACTGGCGAGGCCTGTACATGTCGCGCATCGATCGTTTGCGCGAGCGCTTTCCGATCGGTCCTCCGACGACCGCGGCGGAGTGGCAAGCGCCGCTCCAGGAAGCTCCCGATTTTCGGGCTGAAATCGACGCTTTGCGCGGGCCGACTCGCGGCTACAACGTGGTCGTCTACTACGTCGATACGCTGCGCAACGACGTAGCGCGCGATCCGAGCTTGATGCCGAATTTGGCGCGCTTCGGCGAAACGTCGCTCGATTTTAGGTACGCCTACGCCGCTGGCTCCGACACCTTGCGCTCGCTGCCTGCGCTGACCGGCGGCAACTACGACGTGTCGACCACCCCAGCCAATGATCTGGTGCGTGTCGCCGAGCGCGCCAACTACGACCGCGTGCTGATCATCGCCAAGTCAGCACATGAATTCCTGGGCAAATTGCGGCCGGAATTTCACTTCGACCGCGCGGTCGACGTCGAGGACTACCCGAAAGAACAACAAGTGTGGGGCTATGGCGCTCAGCAAACCACCGCGGGTCCGATCGTCGATCAGGCGATCGAATTTTTGGCTGCGCGCCGCCACGCGAGCAAATCCTTCCTGCTCTGGCTGTTCAACTTCGACCAACACAACTGGCGCGAGCTCGACGCAAAATACGTTGCTGCCGTGGCCAAGGCACACGGCATCGAAGACGACCCGGACAAAGTGGCTTGGCGGTATCGCGCCGTCGCCGCCGCCATCGACACCGAGTTCGGTCGTTTGGTGAAGGAGCTCGAGAAGCGAAAGCTGCTCGAAAACACCATCGTACTGTTCGTCTCCGATCACGGTGAAGCGCTCGGGCGCGAAGGCTTCTGGGTGCACTCGGTGTTTCTTTGGGAACAGTTGATCCGCGTGCCGCTGGTGCTGCACGTGCCGGGCATCGGTGGTCGCCAGATTCAAGACCGCGTGTCGCTGGTCGACGTCGCGCCGACGCTCACGCGCTACATGCAGGCCGAGCCGTCCACCGTGGGTTATCAGGGGGTCGACTTACTCGGCTATTTGCTGCCTGACCGACCGCCGCGCCGCTTGCCGCTACTCTTGACCGCGGCGTCGAAGGACGTGCTCGTGCGCGTGGGCGTCGTCGACCCGGTGCGCGATTGGAAGGCGGTGCTTTCACTCGAGGCTGCATTGCCCGAGCTGTTCAGCCTGGACGCGCCGGATCCGGATGCCGAAGATCTAGCTGACGCGAAGCCGCGCGTGACGTTGGATTTGCTGCGCACTCTGTCGCGCTCGCCGGTTTTCCCCCGCTCCGCGGACGATTTCGACGTGCGCGACACGCGCGAACAGAAGGCGGCCGGCGCCGTGCAAGCGCAAGAGGAAAACTGAGAAGGAATTTGGGGGTGGGCTCAGCCGTGCGTCGTAGCGCCCATGCGCGTCAGTGCCAATTTCGCTTCGTCACGCACGAAATCGTCGGCGTCGTGCTGACTTGCGCAACGCAGCGCTGACTCGGCGAGCTCGCGCGCACCGAGTCCGATTTCTCCGAGTGCCCAAGCAGCGTGACCGCGCACGAGCGCGCTCGTGTGCGCGGATACGGCGCGCGCGAGTGGCACGACCGCGCGCAGATCCTTACTGTTGCCGAGCGCGATCGCGGCGTTGCGGGCGAGTTGCGCGCGATGCGTGCGCCGCAAGGCCGAGCCCTTGACCAATTGCCGGTAACGCGCCGAACCGAGCTCGAGCAGCTCGATCAGATCGGGCGCGGCAAGGCTCGGGCGGGGTGCCAGCTCGGGCGCGGACGGCTTGCCCTCTGCTGCCGCGTTGAATGGACACACGTCCTGGCACACGTCGCATCCGAACACGCGCGCGCCAATCAACGGTCGCAGCTCACGCGGGATCGGCCCGCTCGTCTCGATGGTCAGATACGAAATGCAGCGCCGCGCGTCGAGCACGTGCGCATCGACGAAGGCGCCAGTCGGGCAGGCGTCGAGACACAACCGACACGAGCCGCAACGCGGCGCGATGGGCGCGTCCGTCGCGATCTCGGCGTCGACCAGGAGCTCGCCGAGCATGACGTAGCTGCCGACGCCGGGGATGATCGTCATCGTCGATTTGGAGGCAAAACCAAGGCCCGCGCGTTCTGCAGCGGCGCGTTCCAAGAGCGGCGCCGTGTCGACGCAATGTCGCGCCAGGACTGGCCGTCCGAGTAGATTGGCCAACGCGTCGGCCAAGCGCCGCAGTTTCTTACGCATCACGTCGTGGTAGTCCTGGCCGCGCGCGTAGCGAGCCACGACGCCCGTCAGCGGCGCGCCCTCAGCGGCGCGCCGCAACGGCACGAGCTCCCGCGAAGCGGGGTAGGCGAGCGCCACCGCGATCAGCGTTTTTGCCCCGCTGAGTAAATGCGTCGGATCGTGGCGCGGGCCTTCGAGATAGCTCATCGCCGCGTGCCGGCCCTGGCTGAGCCAGCTGCGCAGGCGTTCGGCGTCCAGCTCGAGCGGGTCGATCGCCGCAAAGCCCACGCGCGCGAAGCCGAGCTCGATGCCAGCAGCTCGCACGCGCGCAGCCAGCTCACTGGCCGACAGTTCTTCGGCCGGCTCGCCAATTCGTGGCCGATGCACGCGTGCGCCATCCTCACCATGGGCTTCGCTGAGGGGCTGAGTGGCGGCTTCTATCGGCACTTTTGCGTAGACGGGAATAAGTTGGCGCGGTCCGGGGTCCCAGGCGGCGGCAGAGTATGGTAACGGCGGGCTCCCCCGGCAGGGTGCCGGGCGCGACTCATCTTCGGCAAACCCGTGATCGAGATCCAGGAACTTTATAAGTACTACGGCGATCGCCGCGCTATTGGCCCTCTGTCGACGAGCATCGCCCAAGGCGAGGTCGTCGGCCTGCTTGGGCTAAATGGCGCCGGTAAAACCACCACCTTGCGCGTCTTGGCCTGCGACCTCCTGCCCACCAGCGGCACGGTGCGGGTGGCCGGCTTCGACGTGGTCGAGCGTCCCGACGACGTGCGGGCGAAGGTCGGCTACTTGCCGGACCGGCCGCCGCTGTACGAGGACATGACCGTGCGCGAGTACCTGGGTTACGCGGCACGCCTGCGCAACGTGCCCACGAACGACGTGAAGCGTCGGGTGAGCGATGTCTTCGAGCTGACCGAGATTGGCAACGTGGGCGATCAACTGATCGGGTCTTTGTCGCACGGCTTTCGCCAGCGCGTCGGCATCGCGCAATCGATCGTGCACGGCCCGGAGCTCGTCGTGCTCGACGAACCGATTTCGGGCCTCGACCCGGTGCAGATCATGGAGATGCGCGAGCTCGTGCGCGGGCTGCGCGGCGCACACACGGTGGTCGTGTCGAGCCACATCTTGACAGAAATTAGCGAAACTTGCGATCGCATCCTGGTCATCGACGACGGCAAGATCGCCTGGTCGGGGACCGAAGCTGAGCTCAGCGCGACGCTCAAACAAGGCATGCGCGTCAGCCTGACGCTGCGCGCCCCCGGCGTTTCGTCGCAAGCCGCCGCTGAAAAAGCGCGCGCCACTCTGACGGGTCTCGACGGGGTGCGCGAGGTCGAGGTTCTGAAGCCCGCCGAAGCAGGCGAGGGCATCGCGTCGCTGCGCGTGGCCGTCACGAGCGACGTGCGCGACGCCGTTTGTCGCCGCTTGGTCGAGGCCGGCTTGGGTATCCTCGAGCTATCCCGCGAAAAAGAGCTGGAAAGCATGTTTCTCGAGTTGCTCGGTGAGGGCCAAGAGCAGTCCGGGCGTAAGCGCCGCAAGAAGAAGCGAGCCGACGCCGAGGCAGCTGCTCAGGTTCTCGCCGAGCCTTCGGTCTCGGATAAGGAGCCTGCCTGATGCGAGCCTTGATCATCGCGCGTCGCGAGCTGTACGCGTACCTGCGGTCGCCGCTCGGCTCGGCGATCGTTGCTGCCGCGCTGCTCGTCGACGGCATCCTGTTTTACTGGCACTCGGGCATCGACCAGAAATTGCTCTCTGCGCAAGTGCTGCAAGAGTTCTTCTACGACGCGACCGCCGCCACGATGGGCGCGGGGCTCTTGCTGTCCATGCGACTGTTGGCCGAAGAGCGGCAAGCGGGCACGATCACGTTGCTCAACACGGCGCCGATTCGTGACCGCGATATCGTGCTGGGCAAGTTTCTGTCGGCCTTCGGCATGTTGACGCTGATGAACCTGCTCACTTTTTACATGCCCCTCATGCTGTATATCCGCGGCAAGGTGAGCGTGGGCCACATCGTCGTCGGCTACACGGGGCTTTTCTTGTTTGGCTCGGCGGTGACGGCAATCGGCCTATTCGCGTCATCCTTGGCGCGCTCGCAAGTGGTCGCGTTCATCATTGGCGCGGCCGTCTTGGCGCCGCTAATTCTGCTCTGGGTCGTGGCGCGCGCCGTTGACCCGCCGTTCAACACCTTCTTTTCTGGTCTGGCGCTGCATCACGAAAACTACCGCCCGTTCATGAGCGGCACCCTGCAGTTCGATCGCGTCGCGTATTACGTCATGATCACTTACTTTTTTCTGCTCGCGGCCACCAAAGTGCTGGAGGCTCGGCGATGGCGCTGAACGAAACCCCGGCGCAGAAAGCGAGCCTGGCGCCGACTGCCTCGAGCTTCAGCGGCGCCGCGCCCGGCTGGATCTTCCCGCTGTATGCCGTGGGCATGGTGCTGGTGTTCATTGGCGAGCGTGTGCTGTCCGGTTTGGAAAAGGGCGCCGGCGCCGCGACGGCGCTGGGCGTGCTCGCCGCCGTTGCAGCCACCGCGGCGCGCTTTTCACCACGCTTCAAGAGTGGCGGTGAGCGAAGATCGATCGAATCGCTGCTCGCGCTGTTGTCTCTCGCAGGTCTCTTGGCTCTGGCCATCTACTTTGCCACTACCGACACGGGTGCCGACAAGCTCGGGCTCAGCCATCTAGCGAGTCCGACCAAGGAGCACGTGCTCGGCGGGTTGCGCGTGGTTTGGATTGCACTGATCGCCGTGAGCCTAGTGCCGATGCTGTTTGCCGAAACCGCGCTTTGGCCAATGCGCCGCGCAGAGCGCCCAGAGAGCCGGCGCGTCCGCGCTGCAGCGAGCGCCGGGCTGACGCTCGTGCTGGCCGCAATTTACGGCTCGCTCTTCGTGTACGCGGCCAGTGGCGTGCCGTGGAAGGCGGACTTCTCGTATTTCAAGACCTCGCGCCCCAGCGAATCGACGCGCAAAATCGCGGCCAGTCTGGCTGAGCCGGTCAAGGTCGTGGCCTTCTTCCCGGACGTGAATGAGGTACGCAATGAGGTCGCCAGCTACTTGCGTGAGCTGTCGACGGGCATCCCCAATTTGCAGGTCCAGGTCACCGATCGCTTGCTCGCGCCGAAGCTGTCGAAGGAGCTCCATGCCACGCAAGACGGCGTGATCATTTTGGCGCGCGGCTCGGTAAACTACACCGTAAACTTGGGCACCGACATCGAGCAGGCGCGCCCGAAGTTGAAGACGCTTGATCGCGACATCAAAGAGCAGCTGCTGAAGCTCGCGCGCGCGCGTCTGACCGCGTACATGACCGTCGGACACGGCGAGCTCAACGACGCGCCGCACGGCAAGACCGACGACACTGGCCATTCCGCTGGCATCGCTCGTACCTTGTTGCAGAAGCAGAATTTCACCGTGAAGGACTTGGGGCTAGCCCAAGGCCTCGCGAACGACGTTCCCGATGACGCCGACGTGGTGTTGATTCTGGGCCCCGCCGATCCCTTCGGTCCCGAGGAGATCGCAGCCCTGCAGCGCTACGCCGACCGCGGCGGGCATTTGCTGATTGCGCTCGAGCCCGAAGCCAACGGCGCGCAGATCACGTCGCCCGTCGATGCGGCGGCGCCGAAGGACGCGCCGCACCCCGTCGCGAGCGCCGCGCCGGCCACGAGCGTTGGCGGTGCCGCAAAAGGCAAGCCACCGAGCACACCGCCGCCGTCCGCGAAGCCCGAGCCTGAGCCCGAGGCGCCCGTGCCAGTTGGTATTTCGGCGCTCGCGGGCCTGGCTCAGTTGACCTACTCGCCCACGCTGCTCGCCAACGACCACAGTCATGTGCGGCTCTCGTTCAATGATTCTGATCACGTGCGTTTGATCAGCAACAGCTTCTCGTCACACGCCTCGGTCTCGACGTTGAGCCGTAACGCGCCGTCTGCCGCGGTCGTGTTCTTTGGCGCGGGCAGTTTGGACCGCGCTGTAGGAGCCACGGCGAAGATCGACTTCGCGGTGCGCGCCCCTGCCGGCACCTTCGCCGACAAGAACAAGAACTTCATACAGGACAAGGACACGGAGAAAGCGGGCAGCTACAACCTGGTCGCCGCAGTCACCAAGCCGATCGTCGGCGGGCTGAAGCCCGTGCCAGCGCCCGACCCGGCCGACAAGAAACCCAACGAAAAGAAGCCGGAAACCAAGGAAATGCGCGCGTTCGTCAGCGCCGACGCCGACGCGTTCAGCGACTTGGTGATGAGCAACGTGCGCGGCAATCAGTTCCTGCTGGTGGACGCGGTGCGCTGGCTGGTTGGGGAAGAGAGCTTCGCCGGTGCGGAGACGAGTGAAGAAGACGTGCGCATCGAACACACGAAGCAGCAAGACTTGAGTTGGTTCTACGCGACGATCTTCGGCGCGCCTTGCCTGGTGTTAGCGGCTGGCGTGGTCGTCAGTCGCCGTTCGCGCCGCATGGGAGGAGCCAAGCGATGAGCCCGATGACTAGCGGTTTGAAGGGGCAAATCGTGCACCTCGCTTTGCTCGGCGTAGCCGGCGTGCTCGCACTCGGTGTCTGGACGCGGGACGACGCCGCACAGACGACTCTGAAGCCGAGCGAGGTCGAGGTCTGGGGCGGCAGCCCGGAATCGGTGACCGCGGTGAGCTTCGAATCAGCGACGCGAAAGGTACGCATCGAACCGAAGAAGGACGCGCTCGGGCGTTGGTACGTCGGGACGGTAGACAAGGACGAAGCGGCATTCGTGCACCCTCCGGCGGGCGTGGACGGCGGCGCGGCACCGAACCCGACCAAGCACGAAACCCTGCATTTCATCGGCGTAAAGACCGCGGACGAGCTGATCAAGAACCTGGCCCCGCTGCACGCGCTGCGCGCCGTGGGCAAGGTCGAGGGCACGCGTGCCGAAGAATTCGGCCTGGACAAGCCTGAAGGCACGTTGAAAGTCAGCGTCGGTGGCAAAGAGCAGTCGCTCGTGATCGGCGGTGCAACACCGGGCGGCAGCGAGCGCTATGCGAAGGCACCGAGCGGCGACGTGTACGCCATCTCGGGTGACGTCGTGCAGAACCTATTGTACGCGGAGTCACGCCTCGCCGAGCGCGATCTGCAAGACTTCAAGCCCGAGGAGGTCACGAACGTGAAGATCCTCAAGGGCGGCAAGTCGCGTGAGCTCTCGCGCGTGCCGGAAAAGAACGAAGGCTGGGCCGACGCTGCCACGCCCACGAAGCTCGACGAAACCGCGGGCAACTGGATGAGCAAGCTTGGTCGTTTGCACGTTCAGGATTGGGTCGAGAAGCCGAGCGCGCCGGTTGGCCCCGACAATTTGGTCGTGAACGTCGCTTACTTTGCCGGCAAGAAGCCGCTCGGCACGTTGGAGCTCTACAAAGTGCCCGGCGAGAAGGGCAATGACTACCTGGCGAAGACGGCGTACGGCCGCTGGTACGCCAAGGTCGTAACGAGCAGCGCCGAACAGGTCGATCAGGATTCAGGATCTGTCGTCAAGTAGCGTCAATCATTAGGGTTATTGCGGCCCTTCAGCGAGCTCTGCCAGCGGCCGTTTGCGATGGCTGAATGCTGAAATTGGCTCGCCTGATCGCGCTCATGAGCGCGGCCCTGTTACTCGCGCCAGCGCTCTCGGCGCGAGCGCCCGAGCCCGGCGCCGTGATTGAGCTGGGCGTGCAGACCTGTGACACGCAGTGCCAGAGTCAGGAGACCGACTGCGACTTGGCCTGCGATCAAGTGGCCTCGTGCGTCGACGAGTGTCGGAAGGCCTCCGAGATCTGCGTGCAGAAGTGCCACGACGCGCCGCCGCCCGCGCCGGTAACCAAGCCGGAGGCTTCGGCGAAACCGAGCGGATCGGCAAGCAAAAAAACTCCTGCACCGAAGGCCGCACCCAAGGCGCCCCCGAAGGCCAAGCCAAAGCCCGCCTAGCGGCCGTTGCTCGCTCGTTCGATCACTTACTTGCCTGGTGAGGCCGGCTTCTCCGGTTTCGGCCCCATCGGACCGCGCGCGACGCCGCCCTCTTTCAGATCGACTCCGCCATAAGGTTCGACCACCGGCATCTTCTCGTAGATCCCGGTGTAGACCTTCTTCATCTCGTCGAGCTGGTCCGGCTCGCTCGCGGCGAGATCGGTTTCTTCACCGGGGTCTTTGCTCAAGTTGTACAGCTGGAAGGTGCGCTCCTTGATCACGATCAACTTATAATCCCCAAGGATTACGGCGCGGCGCGGCGGGTTGTGCGAGTCCTCCGTGAGCTCACTGATGATCGGCTCGCGGTTGTCCGGCTTGGCGCCGAACAGCTCGGGCACGAAGCTCTTGCCCATGAACTCTTTTTCGGGCGGCAGACCCATCAGATCCAGGATCGTGGGCGCAAGATCGATGTGTGAGCGGCGCTCGCTGATTCGATTCGGTTTGATGCCGGGGCCCGAGATCATCATCGGCACGTGAGTCAGCACGTCCCAAATTTCGAAGGCATGCTTGTAAAAACCGTGCTCGCCGAACGCTTCGCCATGATCGGCGCTGACGATCAGGACCGTGTCCTTCCACCAGGGCTGGGCTCGGGCGAAGTCGAGAAGCTTGCCAACCCAGAGGTCGGTGTAAAAGACCTCGTTGTCGTAGCGGTCGCGGTTCTTGTTGCCGAAGTCAGGCGACTCGGGGTGCTTGTTGTACTGATCGTGCGGGTCCATGTAGTGGGCCCAGGCGAAGAATTGTTTGCCGGTGCTTTCCGGCTTGCTGAGTAGCTTGATGCCGAGCTCCGTCATGAGCTGGCTCGTGATGCCATTGTCGGTTTGAGGATCGAAGATGATCCCGGGCACGAATTGCCAAATGTTGAACCCCTGATCCAACCCGACCCCGCGGAAGTACAGGTGACCGTGCCAGCCCGTCGTTTCGATGCCATGCGCCGACAACACCTCGGCCAGGAACAGATCCGACTTCGGGTAACTCGCGAAGAAGTAGCCGCTTCGGTACAGCGTGGATGGGTAGCGGCTGGACAGGAACCCCGCGACGCTCTTGGCGGTGTAGCTCGAGAGCGCGTATTCGTTGGTATAGACGACGCTCTCGTCAGCCAGCTTCGTCAGGTTCGGCGCGATCGCGCGGGGGTAGCCGGTCCACGGCATGTCTGCGCGCAGGCTATCGATGGTGAGTAGGAGCACGTTGCGCGGCGTGCTCGGCGTGGGGGGTACGGGCTCGGCGCTCGCAACGGGCGGGCTGGCGGCAGCCGTCGG
>Ga0210387_10004069_pt1 | contig 11207 bp, 21 predicted proteins | sample IncBWC7OmetaG_FD_160108 | JGI IMG/M metagenome (GOLD analysis project Ga0210387, IMG submission 160108) | Forest soil microbial communities from Barre Woods Harvard Forest LTER site, Petersham, Massachusetts, United States - Inc-BW-C-7-O ... | reverse complement strand
CGTTTCGCAATCCCGGATGTTTGTGACATCTACCGTCGGGATTCTTCTTATTGTATGTAGTCCCCTGCAACCTATGTCCCTTGACGAGACATATTAGATTGTGGTCAGAATCGTTCGTCATACAAGATCTGTTCGATCTTTAATCGAACGGGCTTAGTGGGCAAGCTATCTACTACAGCCTGCATACGTCCCATCAAACCGTTGTACGTCTTATCGTGGGCAGTCAAGTAGAAGTACTTGGCCTTCCCTAATAAAGGATCGCCTACGATGAATGACGTCTTGAACTTATGTTCCTCAGCGATCCCTTCGATCGTCTTGACCCAAGAAGGATCTTCTGATGGAACTAATGTCACGTGGCATTCAAAGTTTAGTGAGCTGCTCATACATTATTATACGAAGAGTCTATTGGCAATTTTGTGAGGTGAGGTTTCACAGGTCACCCACCTTTCCAATCACAAGGGTGAGATTATCTTCTCCCCAATGAATTGGAAGTTCAGGTGACTTAGGACACCACCTGAACGTTTCCCCGTCGCCTATGATAGGACGTTTGTGCCAGTCGCGCGGCATGCAATCCTCACATACTTGATCATTGCAGATGGAGCATATGCCTTCAGGGTTGATAATGCAACAGAGTTTCATCTTCCCTTTCCTTGACAAGACTTACAGTAGTAGATGTTAGCATGTGAGGAGTTTAAGTGCATGGCACATTGACTTATCATACCTTTACATTTTTCACCCACGCCATCTGGACCACGATTTACGTAAAGACAAGGCAGCGGATTGACACTACAACAGAGTCTATTCGAATCCGCTGTAGTCAATTTCGGGTTCATCTTCTACCTCAGTCTCACCTTGATCTACTACTATAAGTTCTGTCTGGTCTGCAGTAACCAGAACGGTTGGAAATGAAACCACGACAAGTTCTTTTGAAAGAAGCGTTGTGAATTGTCTATCGAGATCAGACAGAGCAACAATATGATTCGCGGTATTGTGGTCAATGTCGATTGCGGCTGCATCCTTCTGCTCCGGCGTCTTTGCCTTCTGTTGAACCTTCCGAAGCTTATTCTCTTCGGTAGTACTGACCTTCTCTTGAAGACGTACCCTCTTGAGGTGCTCTCGCTCTATGTTGTTATAGTTGAGAATGTACGTGACGGTACCTAGAGTCTGAGTACCAACGGGTAGATCGAGTCCGTCTACTAGATAAACCTTAGTGCCGCGCTCTATCATATCGTTCGATCCTTTTGACCACGAACTTATATTCCCCGTAGAAGACCACTCCCGCAACAGGACATCCCCAGGTCATCGCGGTGCTATCACTTCGTGCTAAAGTATGTCCTGGGTGTGTTTCGTAGAAATGTCTCGTAGAATGCGCTTGGCACCAGCGTGCGTCGCATCCGTCACATGACCACACGGTATTGACTATACAACATAGTAAGTTGATCATAGAGTGTAGCACTGGTGGGAATCGAACCCACATGACCTTGCGATCGGAAGATTTTAAGTCTTCTGTGTCTGCCGTTCCACCACAGTGCCATTAAACCTTATATCCTTCTCGTCTCAACTGATCGAGGTCCTTCGTCTCGAACGTATCGTCAAAGGGGTCCGCCCCTGCCCTCTGTCTGATACTTCTCTTCTGCGCCATAGATAAGTACCACGCGGGAGTTAAGTATGTACTCTTGATGGTGCTCTCTTCATACTCCTTCAGATCCTTTGCGTAGCTGAACGCCCAGTAAGGTATCAGACCGTTGAAGTCGGCGTTGAGGATGTACAATAGACATCCGCGGGTATGCTTGTATATCTTTCGTAGCCGGTAGAGATGATTAGGCCACATACCATTACTGAGGAACGTGTAGTGCCACCCACAGAAGCAAGTAACCTCTATCATCGGGTAGTACATCCACTTCTTTGTTAGGTGCTGTGCGATCATCAGATCAACGAGACATACTAGGACGTACGCTACGATTCCCATCAACAGTCCTACAACTGATAGGGGTAGCATTAGTGGATCCATTACTTAGATAATCTCATGAACTTCTTAACGACGTTGACGCTATGCTCCGCTAAGACGTGCGCTAAGAATAAGACTACTCCCACACCCGCGAGCGGCCATATCGCTACTATCAGTAGGCAGAAGCCGCCGCCATCCTTACCCTTGAAGGCACTGGAATCTAAACCCGAGATCACTCCTGTGATGATTGATCCGAGGGTTAGATATATTACCGTATACAGCGCGTAGATCATTTGGGTTTCTCCGGCATACGTATGAAGTCGTTGCACAGCTTCACGGCCGCGATACCTATGTGATGCGCCGCTTGAGTCAGTAGGCACACCACCGTTATAGGCCATCCCATCCCTGCCATCACGATACCTTCTCCGCCGCTATTCCATCTATCGGGAGGATTGATAGTAGTCCATACACCTGATACGAAGCCAGCTATCACAGAGTAGGCGATGATACCTCCCACTGCGTAGGCGGCGACGAGTTGATCAGACATGTTAGTTAACTAGGAAGAAGTAGGTAGCTGCGGCGTTGTAGGCAGCGATCGCGACGTAGAAGAGGAACCAAAAGTCTCTCCAGCCGCTGTACTGATATCTATTCCTGGCACCGTTAGCCGTGACTAGACAACAGACTAACGACCAGAATGCCCAGAAGGTTTGCATACTGACTCCTTACGCGTGAGCTTCTTCGTACTGTCGGAAGTTGCAGTCAGTGCACTCTCTCATCTGGACGGAGTACTCTCCCGTAACCTTTATCTCACCATCGACGTAGGCGTTTACCTTCTGCGTAGTGAAAAGCCACTTGCTCCACTTGTGTCGTCTGACTGCGTCGGTCTTCTGACACCCTTTGCAGAACTTTTCGTCAACGCAGCGACTGGGAACGTGTATGAACGCGGACCACGTATGCCATCCGACGAAGCACAATAGTTTGATCATATTAATCCATTACCTGCTGAGACACTGTTTTGTTACGCGAAAGGATAGATATCCTATTGCTACGGGTAAGGCTAGTAGCCAGGCGGCGCTGATGACGCCAATGCAAAGGTTCCTCGGAGGGTAAGCTCCGTTGTAGTCGTGGTCAGCATCGTCGGGAGGGAGATACTTATCCGCGATGGCAGCAGCTATTCCCATGACGACGATGTATCCGAAGAATGTGAACATGTTACTCTCCCCACTTCTTGAACGCCATATAGATCTGAGTCTCGTCAGGGTTCTTATTGTCGTACATCTTAAACAGGAACCCTTTGTATCTGTCGCTGACTTTCTGGACCTCCGCAGCGAATGCCTTACGCTTCCAGTTCTCAACCTTCTGAGTGTCAGCAGGAATCTTCGCCATCACTTCGGCGAAGTGTGAGTAGCACTCGTTCTTGAAGTCAAGAGCCTTCCTCTTGTACTTCGTCAGGGTATCCAGAACGTCTTGACGGTACTCTTCAGGGACAGCATACATGTTGTCGTGTACCTGTTGCTCTTGCCCAGCGATCATTAGGTCGAGGAGGTTCTTATCTGTCAGCGATCCTAAGAATCGGTGAACCCGAAGATACTCCATCGACTTGATCTTGACCTGGGTCTCTTCTCCCTTGAAGCGAATGACATACCCCTCCTGAGAGTAAGGAAGAGTCTTCGCCTGTTCTAAGATGGCATCTACAGAAGGGAACTCGTACGTCTTAAAGGTATTGAGCTTGTACTCCTTGGCAAAGGCTTTGACATCGTCAGGCTCAAAGAGGTTCTCAGAGATGTTCTCACGGACACCTATCAAGTAACATCCCTCAGGGTATCCTGCGAGCTTGTCGTAAGGTACGACGATCTGGTATTGCTTAGTGATGATCTCCCACATCAGGGTGTACTTACGTAGGAGTACCTTGTCCTTGACCGTTGAGGGCAAACGCGGAGTAGCCCACGCTCCCTGCTCTGAATCGAAGTCTCCCTTGGTGCTTACATAGAAGTCGTCAGAGACTTCGTCGTAGATAGATATACCCATCGATCCGTCGAGCTTCTCCATTACTATGAAGCCTGCCTTCTTATTCATGTCCCGCATCGAGGGGGCATGCGACTCACCTACGTTCCAGAACTTTCTAAAGGGCTTGGCGATGATCTTCTTGTTCTTAAAGTCAACGATGACTCCACGCATCGACTTGGAGAACTCCGTCCATGCTCCCTTACCGAAGACAACGTCATCGCGGTAGTGAAGGACGCCGATGTGAGGGAGCTTACGCGACATGCGAAGGCGTACCAGTTGGTTCTCACAGTGAGCCTCCAAGATGCTCTGTCCCAGGTCTTCATCGAAGAAGCCCTTGTCCTTGAAGTACGCATCTAAGTTCTGCATTGTCTTCTCTCGTGTGTATGTGTAGGCGACTCTGGATACCAGCCTATACTAGGTATGTAGTAGTATAGCTTATGGCCTGTTCTGTTTATACAGGATACTGCGGAACATTCTTTCGAACAAAAGATTTTAGAACAGAAGACGCAGTACTCCGTTGTACCATTATGTCCTTCTATCTTTGCCATGATACAACAGAGGTTCATAATTATGGTACAGTGTCCCTTAAGCATTGACCGCCGTAGTAAACTGAATGGTAGCGTTGGCGACAGAGAAGACTCTCTGCTCGTTCCTCCTCCATAGCTTGTTGGCTACAGCTCTGCATCACGAAGAAGGCTATACCATAGATCCCTAAGATCAACATTCCATATGGTCTCATACTGACTTCGTCAGGTATGGAAGGCATCTTCGCTTGTGCCACCACTCCGTAAAGATATTACGGAATCGATACTGACACCCGTTACATCTCGTCCGTTCACCTATGTCTGCCGTATTAGTCATCCCGTGAACTACATGTCCGAATGCCCAGAAGAGTATAACTCCTGGAGGCAATAAGACTACCCATAATCCATAGTCAAGGTATAGGTGATATACTACTGTAGCGAGTAGACCTAACAGGACACAGCACAGTATAGCTAAGAGTCCTAAGAGTCCATCTAGTGCAATCCTCTCGAATCCTAGCTTAGTTTCTATTTTCATCTAAACCTTCTTTGTCAGCCACGGTAAGCAACTTCGCTTGTGCTTCCATTCAGTAAACATGTTACCGTAGAAATAGTTACTACACCCGCGACAGCGTACCCGGTTGTCTGAGTGAAGCCCCCGCAGCACGTGCCCGAATAGCCACACGAGAAGTGCTCCTACAGGTACAGATATGATCCACGGACCTACAGTGATACACAGTTGGTATATCCCGTATATACCCATGACCAAGATACCTATAATGCACGTCGCGGCTCCTCCAGTCATTACATCTTTGAAGGCCTCGTCGCTGTCGGGCGTCTTATCCATTAGCAGCCGCAGCCCCCACCGCAGCACTTGGACCCCGAGAGATCAGTAGGAGCGTCCTGCGAGACTTCCTTGACCTCTACGAGACCGTCGTAGACTTCCGTCAGAAGGATCGTCTCAAGTTGTTCCTGAGTCGCGAACGACTTGACGTAGGAGTTGTGGTAGCGGGACGCGCGACTCGGCTTCCGAACAGGAGCCACCCCTGCCTTCTCTTTCCAGAGCTGCATCGCACGACCGATCGCGACCTCTCTGCCGAACGCCTTGACGAATTGATCTTTCGGGTTGACTCGGGAGATGCCGATGAAGACTTCGTTGCCCTTGACGAGAGCCACGTGAGTCGCCCGGTAGGCCTCTCTGATCTGATTGTTGTTCTCGTCGAGAGGATTGTGATGCTTGATCCTGACCTGATCGAATTCCTTGAGTAAAGGAACGTTGCCGACAGGGAGTACTAACTTCTTTTCTTTCTTGACTTCGGTAGCTTGTTCCATATTACTTCTCCTTTGACTTCGGACATTCAGTACACGTCTCAACGTATACTACTGTCTTATTAGGATCAGGGCAGCGACATTGACTAACTGTCGAGCCACATGCTCTGCACTTCGTTATTGAGTGCAAGCCTTATACTCCTTACTCTTCCTGAAACGTTTTGTTGCTTCACGGAGAGTCTGTCCTCTTACTCTCTCGCCTTTCGTCGCCTTTCCAAGTACCTTCTTTGCTATCCTGAGTTTCATGTTGTCTCCGTCGTATTGTATAGCTGTGTATCAGCATCCAATAGGTTGTACCGCCGCACCCACTGTGGATCGATCGTCCTACTACTTCGTGCTTCGGGTAACAGTCGTTGCACCATACTGTTAAACATTTATCACAGTAGACACTATTTCTCGGTAGAGAAATCTTGGCGAGGCTACAACATATGTTATTCAAATTGATCCGGATTGGGGAACTTGATCTTCAGTAGAGTCTGTTCCTCTTCTGAGAGTTCGAGAGCTCTGTCCTTCCTGACGAAGATAGCATTGTAAGATGTAGGTACCGCAGAGGGCCAATCGCTCGGCTCGGGAACGACTCCGTAGCCTTCGACGTGGTCTTTTGTGTCTTCGTACTCCTTGGCGATCATGACATACTTATCTAGGAGCAGGCCACCAGTGACTCTGACGATAGTGCCTACCTTTGTTTTTGACTTTAGGAAGCTCATATACATTCCTTCCAGTGACTCTCTTTGAGTTCTACTACATAGGCCCAATCCGGCGCACCCTTGAAAGTAGAAGTGTACTGAATCATAGGATTAGTATCTGACTCGCCCGCGGCCGCGTACGCCCTCTTGACAATCTCTTCAGCGAGAGAGCATCCAGATAACTTCCATCCTGCCGCTTGCCACACACCTATACTGAAGACGAATATAGGCTGGTCTTCCTGTTTACTTATTGCCGTTTTGATCTTCATCGGGTTCGCCTTTATACATGCTCTTGAGGATCCCTGGTAGACTCTTTTCCCATCGCCAGCTCCAGAGCACTGGGAGTAGTAGCATACCTCCCAGTGCTCCGAGAGCCCACATGATCAATCCCACGTGGAATGAATTGATATCTTCTCCTGCGAGAAGAACCATGGGCGACATCCACGCGAAGATGTATACCGCTACCTTGAGTATGTACTTCTGTTCAAGATCCACGGTAGGACTTATTGAGTACGACCTGAAGTATCTTCTCAGGATCGGTCTCACCTGTCTCGTCCTGAAGCTGACGACACTCCTGAAGTATCTTACCTATCTCCGGACTCGGCTGATACCCCTTGTCGAGTAGATGTCTACCCTTGACTACGTCTTCCGGTACTGCGTCGAGATTATGCACGCCTACCTCCTGAGCCTTAAGCAAGAAGGTGTTTATGTCATCACGAGTCTGATGTCCCTCGTCGTAACATATTCGCCCCTCGCCATCAGCTATTGCCAGCTTGGCAAGTAGATTCAACGACGTCCCTTTCATACGACGAGCGAGTCGTCTGTATGCAGCGGCTCCAGCCTTTTCCTTTATGAGTTCGAAGGGCTTAAGATGCTCCTTGACGAGAACCTTAACTCCCTCTATCAGATCGGTAGGGGCCATCATTCTCTTAAGAAGATCCTCGGCAGGCTGTACACCTGCGTGATCATGTCCGTTGGAGACAAGTCTCTTCTTCTCTTCGCTCCACACAGTCGTCGGCGGCTTACCTAAGTCGTGACATAGAACAGCAACCATGAGTAGAAGGTTCTCTTCTTCATTGTCGCCCTTCAGAGTCGTAGCGACCCTCAAAGCCATCTTAGTGTGGGTAAAGACATCTCCCTCTGCATGAAAGACAGGATGTTGTTCGCATCCAACAGTAGCTTGTAGCTCCGGGAAGTTTTTCAACAGTCCAGTGCGTTGAAGGAAGTCCAACCCTAGATCGGGTCTGCTTCCCTTTACTAGGAGCTTTCTGAACTCTTCTCCTATCCGCTCGCCGGGTAGATGCGACAGGTCTGCCTTTGAACATAGGGATATCAACTCCTCATCAGGTATCATATGAGGGAATCTTGATATGAATTGTGCGACCCTCACAGCTCGTAGGTCATCTTCTACGAACGTCTTCGGATCGGTTGCTCTCATCCGATGAGAGGCCATGTCGGCAAGACCGTTGTAAGGGTCAGATACTAATCCCGTCCAAGGGTCCATCTCCATCGAGTTCATAGTTAGATCACGGCGACGGCATCTCTCCACGAGAGACATGTTCGGATCTGACACTACCTCAAAGTCCTTATGTCCTACGCCTATCTTATTCTCTCTGCGCGGCAGAGAGAAGTCGGCGCCAAGGTTGTGTAGCTTCAGTATGGCGAACTGTTTACCCACAACGTCGACCACATCGAACTTGGATAGGACATCGTGCAGGGCTTGGAACTGCATCCCGGATACTTCCACGTCGAAGTCCTTAGGAGCTACGTTCCAGACATCATCGCGGACAGTCCCGCCGACGAAGTGAGGCGACCCGCCTGCAGACTTAACTGCATCGAGTACGGCGAATAGTTTATCGGGGACGTTCATATAGTTGTTAGTTGCTCGAACCAAACATTAGTTCGGCCGTCGTGTCGTGCGTATACACGTTTGTTAGTGACTATGCAAATCGAATCGTTGATGGGGCGCTCACCATCTTTCCAAGTGTCTTCTGACTTATTATAACACTCTCGGCACTGTCTATCGCCGCAGGACATACAGATCCATACAGGATTAACTTGACAGCAAAGTTTAGGCGGAGTCATTTGTGTTCTTCAGGATAGCTAGTAAAGCTTTCCACAGTCGTAGTAGGACCGTATACTTTCTTATCAGATTCAGATACACCTATGATTGTTGCATCGCAACGATAGCAATGGCCCTTCTCCATTTCATTGCACCGTATGTCTGTACAATTAGCTGTACAGATTAGATGTCCTTTAACCATGCAAGCTAGATCTTCTTTGCCTGGTTTAGATATATGCCATGCCATAGTTACTTGCCGAAAGTGATTACTCCTCGGCGCGTCACACCGAGATCTTCTTCCTCTACTTCGACCTCAACCTTCGTATACTTGTCGATGCCTCGAGGCCAGGCTAGCTTCAACTGGTCAACGACCTTATGTGCTAGTAGTCGATGGAGTTCTTCTCTGTACTGATCCTTGAGAAGATGAAATTGGAATAGCCACCAAGGTCCGTGATCGTGATCGTCACCAAGGTTAGTCTTATGTACCATCGCATGAGCTACCTCATGCAACAGGGTATCAAACACTTCTATGTCTGATCTCTGTACGCACATGTGTAATGTCTTGTCGTCAAGACAATACCATCCAAGTACGTTGATATCATCTGTCCATCCGAACAGTCTTAAGAACCAGTTAGAGGACTCTTGCTTACAAGGAACGGTATCGCCGGGCTCGATGAAGACGCGAATGTGATCAAGACCGTTCTCCATCAAGATCTGTCGAGCGGTATAGAACCATCTGCGGTTCTCAAGTTCAACACCTACTCCATTAGGTACTGTGATTGTTGATCTCATAGTCGTTAGCCATATCTCTTAGCAGTACTATCTACCATTGCGTGGTTGATGAAGAACATTGTCTCACCCTTCTCATTAGGGAATGGAAGAGTGTATCCTCTCGGGCACGTTAGTTCTTCTAAATCGAACTTATGATCATCGCACCCCTTGATCTTACATCTCAAGCAATACGCGACTGGATTGATTTGACAACACAGCATAGTCTGGCCCCGGCGAGACTTGAACTCGCAGCCTCACCTGTTATGAGCAGGGTGCTCTAACCAATTGAGCTACAAGGCCTTAAAGTGCTCTCCACGTGAACTTCCATTTCATTCCTGCCCACATCATACTACCGTGCATAGGACGTTCACATACCTGACAAACGCCCGCCTTCAGAACGATCAGTTCGTAGGACTTATGCTCTGGTGGAGGAGTATGACCGTTGACGAGACAAGCTAGATCTTGTTTAGGTTCGGGCTGCGACATAGTTATCCTTTTTGTCACCAGGCCAAGCCAGTGGTAACTTATCATCCGCAGATAGTTGGATCCACGCCCCGCATGCTATGCAATGTCCTTTCTCATTAGGTTCTATAGAGCAGGGGTAGTCTCTGCAGTTGCTATCACACCCAGCATGTCCATTAACAAGACACGCTAAGTCTTTTTCTCCTGCACGTACGACTCTCCACTCCGTATGTTTAACAGTGGCCAAGTTTGCATACCACCCAAACGGTTCCTAAGAAGATGCAAGCGGGGATAGCAAACATCCCGAAGAAGCACATGACTGCAATGACACCTAGAAGGAAGTCAGCAGTCTTGTTTGCTATGGTAACTACCGCCTTAGAGATGTTCATCTTCTTCCTCTATGAGTGCTCTGTCGTTAACACGTAATGTCTTCTTGGCATTACATATCTTACATGTGCCGAGACCGAAAGGCATCTCACCTTTAGGGCCTAGCCGCTTCTTAAAACACTCTGCCGCTTCTTTAAGTTCTTTAGCACTGAAGCGGCTCCTGCACATGTCGATGATGAAATGTTTACGACCTGACCAAGCCTGCGCGCAGTCGCGACACATTACATGTCCGCAATATGAGCAAACCGCTTGTGGATGGATCTTACAGCATAAGTCATTGGACTCAGGAGTTAGTCCATCATTACGTCCTATCTTCATAGTATGCCTAGCGAGAAAGGTACCCAGTCATGCCCATCTAATCCAATGTTCTCTTGTCTAGCGGTACACGCTCTAGCCATGATGTCGTAGATTGTATTGCCGCCGATCGGTACTGCCTTCAAAGCTTTGTCGGCACAGTCACTACAAGCCTTCGCAGAACAGTAATAGCACCTGCGAGTAGGATTGATCATGCAACATAGATCGTTAGGCTCACTCATAGGATTTGTTGAGGAAGTTAAATCGATCGCGCCCATCGTCCCAGTGACCATCCGTTCCTATGTCATCAAATCTATCCGAGCATGGTATGTCTTTAGGTCCCTTGTGAGGCCACCTAGGATGATCATCGCACCATCTCGCGGGACAGTAAGTGCACTTCCCTCGAGGCTTAACGTTACAGATAAGACAAGTAGCGTTGTATCTCTCGAGGACCAAAGGCGCCGGCGTGAATAGAAGCCACAGTACATCTTGTTTGAGGAGCCATGATAGTAGCTTCATAATAGATTGGTCAGCTTTCAGGTGTAGCGACTACTGCTAGTATTAAGTACCGCGATGCGGTTACTCGTTATTAACCCACTGATAAGGTTTCAAGGCCTCATCTAGTAACTAGTCAGTACTACTGGCCCTTAGGCCTTCTTGTTCAGTTTGCCGACGCGACGGCCCGTACGACGCTTGGCGAGATAGCTTCTCACCGATTGCGTGACGAACGACTTCCGCTT